>Ga0207714_1000480_pt1 | contig 27550 bp, 26 predicted proteins | sample PonA232FremontCA_2_FD_187270 | JGI IMG/M metagenome (GOLD analysis project Ga0207714, IMG submission 187270) | Marine sediment microbial community from Fremont, CA, USA - Pond A23 Sediment 2 (SPAdes) | ecosystem: Environmental > Aquatic > Marine > Unclassified | place: USA: Fremont, California...
GTCTTCGATGAGACGACTACAGAGGAAGAAGAGGAGCCCGGTGAGGCCCCTGAGGAAGAAGCCGAGATGACCGAGTCGTCCTTCGAGCCAGTGCTGTATGACGACAACGCGCTCACACCTGGCGAAAACGACTCGGCCATCAGAATCGTTCACCTCTCACCGGACGCGCCGACGGTCGACGTGACAACCGCCAACGGAACGGTCCTTGCCGACGGGCTCTCCTTCCAGGACAGCTCGGATTACATGACCGTGCCCGAAGGTGACTACGAGGTCCAGATTCGCGCAGACACGGAGGACAATAACGGCACCGTTGTTACGTCGGTCAACGTCAGCCTGGAGAACGAAACTGCCTACTCCGCGATGGCGATTGGCTACCTGGAGCCGATGGACGATCAGTCGCCCTTTGAGGTCGCATTGAGCGAAGACGCGACCCGGACGGTCCACCTGCCCATGGAGGCTGAAAACGAGACCGACATGTGAACTGAGACTAACTCCCGGTCGCTACTGAGGGGGAATCCCCTCTGACTAACGCCCTAACGAGGAAACGCTCCGTCGAATCCCGTTCACCGTTTTTTGCCCTGCGATGACGAGTGCTCAGTAGGTACTATGCCATTTTCACATCCAGCTACGAGCAATCCGAATTGCGATTGCGGTGTATGTTGTCGGCCAAAATCAACCGGTGAGTGGGGCTTACTCTGGGATTTGAACCCCGGACGGATCGATCTCCGGATTGGTTTTTGCATACCGCGATGAGCGAAGCGAGTCGCGGTTTCACCGAACGCGACCGAAGGGAGCGTTCGGAACGTTTCCCCACGTTTTTGCGAGGAGCGGTTCGCCGGGGGCGAACCCGACGAAGTAAAAAGTGGAATGCCACCTCCCGGATTTGAACCGGGGACAGCTCGATCTTCAGTCGAGTGCTCTCCCAGTCTGAGCTAAGGCGGCGCACTCGAAACCTGGCCGAGCACAAGCAAAAGGATTTCGAATCGCAGGACCAAGTCGACCAGCCGACTGAAGGGCCCAGAGTGTCTACTACCCCGTATGGAACCGGGGAAGGTCGATCGAGACTTCTTCGACAGGCACATCCAGGGAAAGCTGGGCGCAACGCGGTCGGACGTCAGCCTGGGCCCGACCTTCGGTGCGGATTTCGGCCTCATTTCCGTGGACGACAGTGCCGTCGCCCTCGCGACCGATCCCATCTTCGTGCTCCGGGACCTGGGCCTCGAACGCGCGGCCTGGTTTGCCTTCCACGTCGTTTTGAGCGACGTCGCACTCTCGGGACTCCGGCCCACACATCTGGCGCTGGATCTAACACTGCCGCCGGGAACGGACCCGGAGACCTTCGAAACGATCTGGGATGTCTTCGACGCCGAGGCTCGCGAACTGGACGTGAGCATCGTCACCGGCCATACGGGCGCGTATGCGGGCGCCGATTTCCCCACTATTGGTGGGGGGACGGCGCTGGCAGTTGGGGATCCGGAGGCGGTCGTTCGACCGACCGGGGCCAAGCCCGGGGATCGATTGCTCGTGACGAAGGGTCCGGCCATTGAGACGACGGGCATTCTTTCGACCGTCTTCGGCGATGCGATCGACCTGTCCCAGGAGGTCACAAACGAGGCTCAAAAGCGCTTTTTCGACACGAGTCCCGTCGAGGACGCTCGCGTCGCAGCCGCCGCTGGCCCGGTGACAGCCATGCACGACGCAACTGAAGGCGGGCTGGCGAACGCGATGCACGAACTCGCCCACGCCAGCGGCGTCGGATTCGCGGTCGAATCGGCTGCGGTCCCGTCGCTTGCGGGTGTCGAGCCGGTGTGTGAGTACTTCGATATCGACCCCTGGATGGCGTCGAGTTCGGGGACTGTCCTCCTCACAGTGTCGCCAGGCGGCGCGAGCAAGGTGCGAGAGGCGCTGGAACTGGATGGCATTCCCGCGGCCGTGGTGGGTGAGGTGACGGCGACCGAGGAAGTCACGATCGACGATGAACCGATTCCCGTGCCCGAGACAGACCCCTTCTGGCCCACCTACGAGGACCTGCGGGCGACCCACGGGCCGCCGGAACAGAGAGACTAAACGCCCCCGCTCCCTGCCCTGGAGTATGCGATTGCGGGCTCGACCGATGCGGAGGGACCCATGACGAGCATCGTCGAGGAGTTTCTGGAACTAGACGAAGAGACGACGGCCGACCTGCTGGCGATGCAGGTCGGGGACTTCTACGAGTTCTTCGACGAGCACGCCGAGACGGTCGCGGCGGAACTCGATTTGACCGTCTCCCAGAAGTCGAGCCACGGCTCGAACTACCCGATGGCTGGCGTGCCAGTCTCGGAACTCACGCCGTACCTCAAGACGCTGGTCGAACGGGGGTACCGGGTCGCCGTGGCCGATCAGCACGAAACCGAATCGGGGCACGCCCGATCAATCACCCGCGTAGTAACGCCAGGCACGCTGTTGGATACCGTCGACGCTGCGGCGCAGTACCTCGCGGCCGTCGTCGAGGGGAGGGACGCCTTCGGGCTGGCCTTTGTGGACGTCACGACCGGTCGATTTCACGTCACGCAGGTAGAGACTGTCGAGGACGCGCTGACGGAGGTCTATCGGTTCGACCCGGCCGAACTGTTGCCAGGGCCGTCACTTCGCGGGGATCGGATCGAGGTCTTTAGCGACCGGACCGACGCGACCGTGACCGAACACGACGAAGCGGCGTTCGGACCGGGACGGGCAACCCACACGCTGAAAGACCAGTTCGGAGAGGGCGCCCTTCACAGTCTGGGTATCGAACCGGAGAGCCCAGCCGTGCAGGCCGCCGGTGCGGCGCTAACCTATGTCGAATCGACCGGACTCGGGGTGAGCCGCTCGTTTACGAGATTGCAGCCCTACCGCGCCGACGATCACGTCGAACTCGACGCGACGACCCAGCGAAACCTGGAGCTGACCGAAACGATGCAGGGCGATCGCGCGGGCTCGCTGTTCGAGACGATCGATCACACGATGACTGCTGGCGGGGGTCGATTGCTTCGGGAGTGGCTCGGGCGCCCACGACAGGATCAGGCCGAACTCGAGACGAGACACGACGCAGTCGCGGTCCTGACCGAGCAGGCACTCCTTAGAGACTCCCTCCAGGGCATCCTCGACGGCGCGCTCGATCTGGAGCGGCTCGCAGGCAAAGTGGCCCATGGGACCGCCGACGCCCGTGACTTGAAAGCGGTCGGTGAGACGCTGTCTGTGCTTCCAGAGCTACTGGAGGCGGTGAACGGCGATCCGGCTGTGGCTGAATCCCCTGTCGCGGAGACACTCGAGAAACCGGATCAGGCGGCAGTCGAAGACCTCATCCAAAAGCTACGGGGTGCGATTCATGACGATCCGCCGAAGACGATTCGGGAGGGTGGCCTGTTCAAACGCGGGTACCACGACCAGCTGGACGACCTCCTCGAAGAACTCGAAACCGCGACGGACTGGATCGACAGCCTGGCCGATCGGGAAAAGCGCCGGCTGGGCATCACCCACTTGCAGACCGGTCGGAACCAGACGGATGGATACTACATCCAGGTCGGCCGCTCCGAAACGGGGGACGTCCCGGAGGAATATCGCGAGATCAAGGCCCTGAAAAACTCGAAGCGGTACACCACCGAGGCCCTGGAGGAACGGGAACGGACGATCCTTCGTCTCGAGGAACGACGCTCGGACCTGGAGTACGAACTGTTCGAGGAACTGCGCGAACGCGTGGCCGAGCGCACGGACCTCCTGCGAGCCGTCGGAAGCGCCCTCTCGAAGGTCGACGTTTTCGCCGGCCTTGCCACCCACGCCGTCAAAAACGACTGGACCCGACCGGAACTTGGAGCGGATGGAATCGACGTCGAGGCTGGTCGCCATCCGGTGGTCGAACAGACGACCGAATTCGTGCCAAACGACGCCCGCTTGAACGATGACCGGCGGCTCCAGCTCGTCACCGGGCCGAATATGTCCGGCAAGTCGACGTATCTCCGCCAGACTGCCCTCATCGTGCTCCTTGCACAGATCGGAAGCTTTGTGCCAGCGAAATCAGCCCGGATTGGGGTCGTCGACGGGATCTACACCCGGGTCGGCGCTTTGGACGAACTCGCGCAGGGGCGATCCACCTTCATGGTCGAGATGCAGGAACTCTCGAACATCCTCCATTCGGCGACGGGTGACTCTCTCGTCATCCTCGACGAGGTCGGCCGCGGGACGGCCACCTACGACGGAATTTCGATCGCCTGGGCCGCCACAGAATACCTCCACAACGAGGTCCGCGCCAAAACTCTCTTTGCGACCCATTATCACGAACTGACGACCCTGGCCGACCACCTCGATGGCGTCACGAACGTGCACGTCGCGGCCGAAGAGCGGGACGGTACGGTGACTTTCCTTCGAACGGTCCGGGATGGGGCGGCGGATCGGAGCTACGGTATTCACGTCGCTGATCTGGCCGGCGTGCCGGAACCAGTGGTCGACCGCGCGGACACGGTCCTGGAGAAACTCAGAGCTGAGAAAGCGATCGAGGCTCGTGGCGGTGGCGGCGAACCGGTCCAAACCGTCTTTGATCTGGGGAAGGGTGGCTTCGTCCAGGAGACTGCAGACGATAGTTCCGAACCGACCCTAGACCCGGCAGAAAGGGAGGTCATCGAGGATCTTCAGTCGGCTTCAGTGGCCGAAATGACCCCGGTGGAGGCACTGACACAGCTTTCGACCTGGCAGGACCGATTGGAGGCGGAACATGACTGACATCACGCGCCTGGACGACGCCACGATATCGAAAATCGCGGCCGGCGAGGTGATCGAACGACCGGCGTCGGTCGTAAAGGAACTCCTCGAGAACAGCCTCGACGCTGGAGCGTCCCGCATCGACGTCACCGTCGAAGCCGGCGGGACGGAGCTGATTCGCGTCGCCGACGACGGGCACGGGATGACCGAAGCCGGGGTCAAACGCGCCGTCGAGCAACACACGACGAGCAAGATTGGTTCGATCGAGGACCTCGAATCCGGCGTGGCGACGCTCGGTTTCCGGGGGGAAGCGCTGCACACAATCGGCGCCGTCTCGCGGATGACGATTGAAACCCGGCCACATGACGGCCCGGACGTCGGGACTGAGGTCCGGATTGAAGGCGGCGAACTGACGGATCTGGCACCGACCGGTCGAGCCCCGGGGACGACGGTCACGGTAGCGGACCTGTTCTTCAATACCCCGGCCCGCCGGAAGTACCTCAAACGGGTATCAACGGAGTTCGGGCACGTGAACCACCTCGTCTCGCGATACGCGCTGGCCAATCCGGACGTCGCCATTTCGTTGACCCACGACGATCACGAGGTGTTCGGGACCGCCGGCACCGGTGACCGTCAGGAAACAGTCCTGTCGGTGTACGGTCGAGAAGTCGCCGAAGCGATGATTCCGGTTTCGGCGAGTCCGGAAGGGCGGATCGACCGCATTTCGGGCTTGGTGAGCGATCCGGAAACGAATCGGAGCGGTGCGGAGTACGTGACGACCTACGTGAATGGGCGCTACGTCCAGTCGGCCACACTCCGAAAAGCGATACTTGAGGCCTACGGCAAGCAACTCGCCGCGGATCGCTACCCGTTTGCGGTGCTCTTTCTCGACGTCCCGCGGGATTCGGTCGACGTGAACGTCCATCCCCGGAAATTGGCGGTTCGATTCGACGACGAAGCGACAGTCACGGAGGCGGTGACCGAAGCGGTCCGGGACGCTTTACTGGAACACGGGTTGGTTCGCTCCGGCGCGCCGCGTGGGGTTTCGGCCCCGGCGGAAGCGGCCGTGGAACCGGAGGATACCGGGGCCTCCAGCCCGCAGACGCCCGCCGAATCGGCCCCAAAGCGCCCAGACTCGCCTGACAAAAGTCAGGAGTCAGGGACAGTGGACCGAACTCACGAGACAGAGTCAGCGGAACGAACGACGGCATCCGAATCAGAGGCACCTGCGAAAAACCCAACCACTGGGGATGCAGCTTCTACCGAGGAGCTTACTGTCACAGATAGCGCTGGATCTCTCACGGAGGGTGACCCGGACTCCCCGAGTGAAGGGAATTCCCGTGCGAGGATACCAGACAAACCATCCATCGGCGTCGATCCCCCACAAATGGATCTCGGCGAGGCGGAGGGGGCAGCCGTTACCGACTTGGAGACCGAAACGCTGCCGTCGCTCCGGATTTTGGGGCAACTCGATGAGACCTACGTGGTCGCCGAATCGCCCGATGGACTGGTGCTCATCGATCAGCACGCCGCGGACGAGCGCGTGAATTACGAGCGACTGCAGGCCGAATTGAGCTCCGAAGCAGCGACCCAACGGCTCGTCGACCCGGTGAAACTGTCTGTCACGCCACAGGAAGCGACTCTATTCGAGGCCACAGAAGCCTTCGAGTCGTGGGGGTTCGAGGCCGAAGTCGAGGACGGCAACTTGGTCGTGACGGGGGTTCCGGCCGTCTTCGACGCGACGCTGTCGCCGGACTTGCTTCGCGATCTACTCGGTGACGCTCTCGAAACTGATGGTGACGATCGCCTCAGCTCCGCAGCCGACGCGCTGCTGGCGGACATGGCCTGCTACCCCTCGATCACGGGCCATACGTCCCTCAAGGAGGGCGACGTGCTGGAACTAATTCGCTCGCTCGACGCGTGTGAGAACCCCTACGCATGCCCGCACGGCCGACCGACGATCATCGAACTCACCACCGACGAACTCGAGGATCGGTTCGAACGCGATTATCCCGGCCACGACCACCGCCGGGACTAACTCACTCGATCGAATACGGCCGCGTGTAATCGATCTCGGCGACCGATTCGATCGTCGCGTCGGGCCCACAAACCGGACAGGAGGGGTTCTGCCGGACGGGAACCTCGTCGGTCGTCATGTCCTCGCCGTCGTAGACGAGCAGTCGTCCCTCGAGTGACTCGCCGAATCCGACGATCTGTTTGAGCGCTTCAGTCGCTTCCATCGTGCCGATCGTCCCCGGAAGCGGACTCAAAACGCCGTTTACCTCACAATCGGGCGTCGCCTCCTCGGGCGGCGCCTCGGGGAACAGACAGCGATAACAGGGGCCGTCCTCCACGGTGCCGAACACGGACACCTGCCCCTCCAGGCGGTAGACCGCTCCGTGAACGAAGGGAACACCCTCCAGCATACACGCGTCGTTGATCAGGTATCTGGCCTCGAAGTTGTCCGTACAGTCAAGGACGAGGTCCATATCGGCGACCAGGTCCGCGGCGTTTTCCGGAGCGAACTCCACCTGATGGGGAACGACTGTCACCTCGCTGTTCAGCGACTCGACGTACTCTTTTGCGCTTTCGACCTTCGGGCGCCCGACGTCGGACTCTGTGTGGATGATCTGGCGCTGGAGGTTCGACGTTTCCAGTTCGTCCGGGTCGACGACGTGGAGCGTGTCCACGCCCGCGGCTGCCAGATAGGCGATTACCGGCGATCCAAGGCCGCCGGCGCCGACGACCAGTACTTCTGCCCGATTGATCCGTTCCTGGCCCGCGCCCCCGACCACGTCTATCGAGAGGTGGCGAGCGTATCGATACTCTCGACTGCCGTCGTTGTCACTCATTGGCTTGAGTTGGCCTTCGGGCCTCAAAACCGCGTCGTCGCAAAGCGACGGCTACGGAACTGAGTGCCCGAAAGAAATCGGGTAGTCTGAAACGATACCTGAGAGAGAACGGAATTAAACCCGCTCGAGGTTGACTGCGCGCGGACCCTTGGGGGCCTGGTCGATTTCGAACTCGACATCCTGGCCCTCTTCGAGGTCCTCACCGCCGACATCTTCCATGTGGAAGAAAACGTCTTCGTCCGCGTCCTCGCTCTCGATGAAACCGTAACCCTTCCGAGTGTGGAAGAAGTCGACCGTACCTGTTGCCATTGCAATTATCCGAAGCACCGGGACAGGGATAAGGCTTCCCCGATAGCCGCTATCACGGTGATCGGCCCCACGAATCAGCGCTCCACCAGCGCGCTGTCCACGATTTCTACTGGATGAGGTGGTTGAACGTCGGCTTCCGGTCGATCTGCTAATTGCGTGCGACAGGAACCCCCGGGAGCGACGAGGACATCCCCATCGCTCGCTGCCACCTGCTCGAAGAGGTCTTCCCCGATAGCCATGCTGAGCGAGTAATGCTCGGCCTCGTAGCCGAAGGTGCCCGCCATACCACAACAGCCCGAATCCAGTTCGTCGACCTCGAACCCGAGTTGCTCCAGAACCCTCGCCGTGTGCCCGTCAGTCCCTTCGGCTTTCTGGTGGCAATGACCGTGGTAGGTCACCGACCGGCCCGCCCCATCAGCTGGCAGCGCCGCGGTGAGATCGAACGCGTCGAGGAACTCCATGACGCCGTAGCTGTTCTCCGCGACCCGCGAAACGTCCGGCCCCGAGAGCAAGTCCCGATAATCGTGCTGGAACATGACGGCGTCTGAGGGTTCGATCGCGACGATCGACCAGCCGTCCTCGACTCGTGAGCCGAGTTCGTCGACGGTCTCCCGCGCCGTCTCACGAGCGGTATCGATGAGGGACTTGGAGTAGGCAGGCCGACCGCTATCAGAGCGATCTGCCATCTCGACGTGGACGCCGGCGGCTTCGAGAACCCGGACCGTGGCCTTCCCCACGTGTTGCCGACTGTAGTTCGTGTAGGTGTCGGGGAAGACGATGACCTGAGCCGCAGCTTCGGCCCGCGAAACCCGACTTCCGTTGCGGGCCGAAAACCAGTCTTGGAGCGAGGGGCCGCTAAACTGCGGCAAATCACGCTCCGCCGCGATGCCAACGCCCCGTTCGAGCACCCGATCGACGCCCGGAAGTTCCATCGCGTACGTCGAGAGCGGCGAGAACGAGGTCGCAAGTGCTGCCAGTCTGTCCACGTTCCCAAAGAGCTTCGACCGAAGACTGGCCCCATCCCGCTGGTGGGCGGCGTGAAGCAGTTCCGCCTTGAGTTTGGCCATGTCCACGCCGGACGGACAGTCCCGACGACAGCCCTGACAGGAAATACACAGGGAGAGCACTTCGTCGATGAACCGTTCGTCTAACGGATCGGCCGGCAGAGTGCCGTCCATCGCCTGGCGGAGCAAGTTCGCCCGCCCGCGGGTACTCTGGATCTCCTCGTCGGTCGCCCGGAAGGTCGGACACATGACTCCACCGGTCGTCTCGGTGTAGCCGGTACAACCGCCACAGCCGTGACACAACTCGACCATCCCGCGCATGCCGTTCTCGTTGTCCCAGTTCAGTTCGGGTTCGAACGGGAGGGGCAAGTCGTACCCCGGCCCGAAGCGAAGGTCGGCCGTGAGATCTGGAGCGCCCCGGGGATCGCCACCCACCGGCCCCGGGTTCAGCAGCCAGTTCGGATCGATGGATTCCTTGAGCGATCGAAACACCTCCCAGAGCCCCGTCCCGTAGCGTTTCTCGTTCCACTGGGTCTTGGACCGGCCGTCACCGTGCTCCCCGGAGACCGCACCGTCGTATTGAATGACCAGGTCAGTGACTGCATCGGCGATTTCTTCCATCGCGTCGACCCCCGACTGGGTCTGGAGGTCCAGAAACGGCCGAATGTGTAACACGCCTGGGCCCGCGTGGGCGTAGAACGTTGCCGACGTTTCGTGGGCATCGAGGACCGCCTTCACGTCCTCGACGAACGCGGCCAAATTCTCGACCGGGATCGCGGTGTCTTCGACGAATGGCCACGGGCGGACGGTTCCGGTTTCGGAGAGGAGGATCGGGAGCCCAGCTTTGCGTAGCTCCCAGAACTCGGTTTGACGGTCATCGCTAACGGCTTTCAACGCGCCGTTGGCAGCAGCCCCAGCATCTGCTGCTCCCGTGCCGGCTACTCTGTCTGTGATCAGGTCCTCCACGGCGTCCGTTGCCGCCTCCTCCGTTTCCGCGTCGAACTCGACGAGCAGTGTGGCGCCAGTATCCTCGGGGAAGGCCGCCAGTAGGTCCTGGAACCGCTCTACGGTGCCTGCCAGCTCCAGGAACCGCTCGTCCATCACTTCCAGTGCGGCCGGATCGTGGTCGAGAACGGCGTCGAGATCGGACAGCGCCTGGGTCAGGCCGTCGTAGGTCAGCATGGCGGCCGCCGTCGCCTCCGGGAGCGGTTCGAGTGAGACGGTCGCTTCGGTGATCACTCCCAAGGTGCCTTCGCTGCCGGCGAAGAGGCGGGCGACGTTGACGCGTCCCTGCTCAGCCTCTTCCACCAGCAGGTCGAGGTTATAGCCCGACACGTTTCGATGCAGGTCTGGATAGGTCTCCTCGATCGCCTCGCTGTGCTCGTCCACAATCTGCAGGATTTCGGCGTAGAACCGTTCTTCGAGGCTGCCCGCCGCATCCGCAGCGGCCTCAAGTTCCTCCAGTGACATCCAGCCGAATTCGACGACCGCCCCCGACGCCAGGACGACCTTGATCGACTCGACGTACTTGTCGGTCTTCTCGTAGCGGAGCGAGTGAGACCCGGTCGAGTTGTTGCCGATCGCCCCGCCGAGGACGCTTTTCTCCCCCCAGGCCGGATCGGGGGCAAACTGCAAGCCGGCCGATTCCAGGGCGGCGTCGAGGTCCGCGAGGGTAATCCCCGGCTGGGCCCGGACTTCGTTCGCTTCCGGCTCGAACGCGAGGACCTCGTCCATGTGTGCCTTGAAGTCGAGAACCACTGCTTCGTTGACCGTCTGCCCCGCCAGACTCGTGCCAGCCCCGCGAGGGAGGACAGGGACTTCGTTTGCGTTGCAGTACTCGACGACGGCGGAGACGTCCTCCGTGTCGACCGGTTTGACGACACCGATCGGCTCGACTTGGTAGATACTGGCGTCGTTCGCGTAGAGGCCCTTGCTGTACTCGTCGAACCGAACCTCGCCGTCGACCCGGTCTTCGAGGGCCGCGGCGAGCGCTTTTCGATCGACGGTGCCGCCCCGATACTCGTAGTTAGCCCGGTCGTCGGCAGCGGGGTCCTGGCCCTTTCCGGCACCGGCTGTCATGCCAGGCGATTCCCCGTCAGCCAATGTAAATCCGCCGCTCAGTCCAGGTCGCCGCCCAGGTCGTCGACCGGGACGATAGAATGGTCGAGAAGCAGCGTGTCCTGGGTCGCCCGAATCCGGCCGACGAACTCGGAAATGTCGTCTAGCTGCCCTTCAAGGACGAAAAGCTCCATGCAATTGTGATTACCGACGTGGCTGTGGAGGTTCGAAGCGACAATGTCTTCGTACTCGTGGCGGAGGTCGATCAGCGCCTCCTCGACGTCGGTGGTCTGGTAATCGAAGAGGACCGACACCGTCGCCATGAGGTCTCGCTCTTCCAGTCGCGGGTCTTCGAACTCGTCCAGTAAGGTTCGACTCGCCTCCCGCAGTACTTCGCTCCGCCCTGAAAAGCCGTGGTCCTCGGCGAACCGATCCAGCCGTTCGAGCAGCGAGTCCGGCATCGAAATGCTCACGACGGTCATGTATTAACTCAGTGCCCAGGTCTTAATAACGTTGTACGTCGGCCATCGAAGTTCGCCGTTGCCCGATAACTTAATTGGATGGCTGTGGAGGGTGCACCTATGGGAACCGCCGAGACGGACGCTGGAACGATTCGAGGAACGGCTTTGCAGACGATCGGCGGCGCAGTCTTTGCGGTGACACTCGCCATATCGCTTTATTTGTTCATCAGCGGCGACCCCGTGACTGGCGGTGTCCTCCTAATTTATCTCCCCGTCGCGCTCCTCCTTTTCGGCATCGGGCGAGGGTCGGACCTCGTGTAAACCACCTGGTAACGGTTTTAAGGTGATTGCCGCGATAGCTCAGGGTATGTCTGGATTCGACGAGATGGACGTCGAGACGATTTGGATGGACGGGGAGTACGTGGATTGGGAGGACGCGACCGTCCACGTGCTCACCCACGCGTTGCACTACGGGACCGGAATATTCGAAGGGGCCAGGGCCTATGACACCGACCGCGGGACCGCTATTTTCCGCTGGGACGCCCATCTGGACCGCCTTTTCGACTCGGCGAAGCCATACGAACTCGACATTCCGTTCTCGCGGGCGGAACTGACCGAGGCGACTCTCGAACTGCTCGACCGCAACGACCTCCAGTCGGCCTACATCCGGCCGCTGGTCTACTTCGGCTACCACAGTCTGGGCGTGAGTCCGGCGGAGTGCCCGACTGAAACCATGATCGCGACCTGGCCCTGGGGCGCGTATCTCGGCGAGGAAGCCCTCAGAGAGGGCGTGGAAGTGACGGTTTCCTCCTGGCGCAAACAGGCTTCGAGCCAGGTTCCGACCAACATTAAAACGACCGGCCTCTACGTCAACAGCATGCTCGCCGGGGAGGAAGCCCGCGCCAACGGGGCCACTGAGGCGATCCTCCTCAACAAGGAGGGCGACGTGGCTGAAGGGCCCGGCGAGAACATTTTCCTGGTCCGGGACGGCGAGATTTTCACCCCGGGGCTTTCAGAGAGCATCCTGGAAGGCATCACCCGGGACACGGTCATCACGTTGGCAGAGGAACGCGGCTATACGGTCCACGATCAGGCGTCGATCAGTCGTGGCGAACTCTACACCGCCGACGAACTGTTCTTTACTGGCTCCGCGGCGGAGGTCACGCCGATCCGGAAGGTGGACAACGTGGAAATCGGGTCCGGAACGCGGGGCCCTGTGACCGAGGAACTCCAGCAGGCCTACTTCGACCTCACCGAACAGGCGCCCGAAGAACACGAGGAGTGGTTTACCTTCGTCTGAACTTCCCGTTGGAAGAAGATCGATTCGTCCGGTTCAGCTCTCTTCTTCAGCGTCCTCGCTGTCGCCGTCAGAGAGCAACGTCGCGGCGAGATCTTCCTTCTGGTCCTCCCCGAAGCCGGCCGAGAGCACTCGCGTGAGCGCCTCTTCGACGCTTTCGTCGATCACTTCGTAGTCCTCCGGCTCGACTTCGATCACGTAGCCCGTGGTGATGTTCGGCGAGGTCGGGAGGAACAGTATCTCCCGCCCGTCAGCCGTGTGCTTCCCGGTTTTGAACGCCGTCATTCGCATGCCGTTCCACGGCGTGACTCTGACGGGAGCCTGCAGGTCGCCCGTCCCGGTCAGGGCGGTTTCGACGGCCATCTTCGAAGCGTTGTAGACGATGCGGAGCCCCGGCAGGCGGTTGAAAAGGAGGTCGATGTAACCTTCGAGGATCGAGCCCAGGGCCGTCCGCATGAGATAGCCGACGGCCATGACCAACAAGCCGAAAATCAAGAGCGTGAGCAGGGCGCTGGCCACCGGCCCCAGCGGCTCCGTGGCGGGGGCGATGCCCGCGATCCGGGCGAAGAGCCAATAGACGACGTACAGCGTGACCAAGATGGGCAGGAGTACGATGAGGCCGCTTGCGAAGTCCCGTTTCCAGGTCGCCATACCCTCATTTTGGTGGGCCCCAACAAAGGAACTTGGATTTCACGCCTCCTGCCGGGAGATCGGTCGGCTTTTTTCCACTGCCCGTACCAGTGAGGGTATGGACCTGGTCGTGATCGTCGCCACGGCGATCTGGGCGATGTTGCCCGCCTACGTGCCGAATAATGCGGCCGTACTGGGAGGGGGTGGACGACCCATCGACGGTGGCCGTGTCTGGGATGGGGCCCGTCTCCTGGGGGATGGAAAGACGTGGCGCGGAACGGTCATTGGAATCGGTGCCGGCGTCTTCTTGGGTGGGTTGCTCGTGAGCATTCGGGCTCCAGTGAGCGAGGCCCTGGGGCTCTCGCTGCCGGGCTTTTCGATCGGAGCGCTGCTTGCGCTTCCGACGGGCGCGATGCTTGGTGACATCGTCGCGTCCTTTCTCAAACGCAGAACTGGTCGCGAGCGGGGCCGCCCGTTTCCGGTGGTCGATCAGCTGGATTTCGTCGTCGGAGCGCTCCTCCTCACGGCCATTGTTGACCTCTCGTGGTTCCAGACCGTGTTCACGGCTCCAGTCGTCCTTGCTGTTCTCGTCGTGACCCCGATCTTGCACCTTCTCACGAACGCGATTGCGTATCTCCTTGGACTCAAAGACGAGCCATGGTAACGTGGCCGAAAAGCGGCGGCGAATGACGAACCGCTTATTCGGTCCCCGCTCACAGTCCCGAGCATGAAAGACGCGATCGTCGCGGCGCTCAAAGACGCCGAGGCCGTCAGGTACGGGGAGTTCGAGCTCTCTCACGGGGGGACGAGCGAATACTACGTCGACAAGTACCGTTTCGAGACCGACCCAGCGGCGTTGGAAACGGTCGCGACGGCATTCGCCGATCGTGTCGGCGACGAGACGCTAGCTGGCGTGGCCCTGGGGGCCGTGCCACTGGTCACGGCCACCGGGCTCGAGACCGGGAATCCCTACGTCATCGTGCGGAAGGAGACCAAAGGATACGGAACCGGGAACCGGATCGAAGGGACGTTTGCAGAAGAAAAACCGGTACTGGTGCTGGAAGACGTGGCGACGACCGGGAAGAGCGCTCTTTCTGCCGTCGAAGCTCTCCGGGAGGCCGGTGCGACGGTCGATCGGGTGCTGGTCGTCGTCGATCGGGAAGAGGGAGCCAAAGAACGCCTCGCCGAGCACGACATCACGCTCGAATCTTTGGTCACCGCCTCTGACCTTCTCGCGGATCGGGAGTAGTCCGGACTCGTATCCTCGGTATTCATAGTTGTGGAACCGTGCACATCTCCTATGAATCGCGCCGAGAAGGCCACGCTGCAGCTCAGGGCCCTAGAGGTTCTGCGCTCGCTGAAGGAGACTCGGACCTACGACGAACTGGCCGCTGAGACGGACCTTCCGGCGGGGGACCTCAATCGCTACGTCAACGGCCACGTGCTGCCGGGGATGGAACGCGCCAGCCGGATCGTCGCCGAGTTCGGCCGGTCGGCACTGGTTACGGAACTCGAAGCCAGAGTCGAACGGGACGAGGAGGGCTACGTCGACAACTCCGGCATCGTCTTCGACCAACCGCTTCTTGACCTCGTGGGACCGGTCGTCGCGGAAGCCTTCGATTTCGACAGTCCGGACGTGGTGCTGACCGCTGCGACGGATGGCATCACCCTCGCGTCCTCCCTTGCCAGTCATTACGGGGCCCGGTGTGCCTACGCGAAGAAGTCCAAAGAGACGGCTATCGAGGAGTTCATCGAAGTGCGGAACCGGCTGGAGTCGGGGATCGAGATCGCGTATTATCTCCCGGCGAACGTCATCGAGAGCGGCGACGATGTCCTGGTCGTCGACGATCTCATCCGCTCTGGCGAAACCCAGGAGCTGTTACTCGACGTAGTCGATGCCGCGGAGGCCAACGTCGCCGGCGTTTTCACGCTCATTGCGGTCGGGCAGGAAGGCATTGATCGCGCCCGGACACACACTGCTGCGCCCGTTGAGCCCCTTGTGAAGTTGTCCTGACCGCGGTCGGATGGCTTTAACCCGGAGGAGCCCCGCGATATTTCTATGCTCGATCGGGTGCTTGGCAGGGCCGGGCTCAAAGAACGCATCGAAACTCTCGAGGAGGAGAAGTCCTCGTTAGCGGCCCAACTAGAAGCGGCGGAGGAACGACGTTCGGAGGCGGTTCGGGACCGCCAGGCAGCCGAGGAGACCGTCAACCGGCTCGAAGACCGGGTGACGGAACTCGAAGACAGGGTCAGTCGGGCGGAATCTGGCGAGCGGGACCTTTCGTTCAGGGGCGAGACGACGCTTCGCGGCGACCGGCTGAAAGAGGTTCTCAACCGTCTCGAATCCGTTCGCACCGATACGGAAGGAGCGCTGACTGCGATGATCACTGACACTGTGCCGGAAGCCGTTCGAGACGTCCTCGGGGACCGCTCGGCGCTGGTCTCTCGGGCGGCGCCGGCACTCCTGACTGTCGACGACGAGAATCTGGTGGCCGTCGCCATGCGGCCCCCGGCCCCGCCGGCCACCTTCGTCGAGTTCGATTCGACGTTTCGGATCGAGCGGGAGTGGTTCCTTCCGCGCGGGTCCTACACGCTCGCGTTGGTTCGCTCGGATCTCTTCGCAATGGGCACCTACGAGGGCGAGCACCGGGTCGACTTCGAGGGGTTCACAAGCGACGTCAAGGGCGACCATTCGAAAGGCGGCTTCTCCCAGGCCCGCTTCGAGCGTCGCCGGGACCAGCAGATCGAGTCTCACCTGGAAAAGGTTCGAACGGCACTCTCGGGGGCCAGGGAACCGCTATACGTCGTCGGCGAATCCACGCTGCTCCCCGAATTCGAGGCCGAGGCCGACGTGACCAAACCGGTGGACGCGACCGGCGCTCCTCGCGAAGCCCTGGCCGATGCCCGCGATCGGTTCTGGAAGACCGCACTCTACCGGCTGTAGCGTGCCGCGCCTCAATAAACTTATGAGGGGCAAAGGTCCTACCAGACCGTATGAGCACGGTCACGGTAACCCTTCCTGACGGCTCGGAACTCGAGGTCGAGTCCGGGGCCACGGTCGAGGACATCGCATACGAGATCGGTCCGGGTCTCGGGAGCGACACAGTCGCGGGACGGGTCGACGACGAGCTGGTGGCAAAGGAGGAGCCGATCGAGGAGGACATTCGCCTCGAAATCGTGACCGACGGCGACGAGGACTACCTCGAAGTCCTCCGTCACACCGCATCCCACGTCTTCGCGCAGGCGCTGCAACGTCTCTATCCCGAGGCGAAACTCGCCATCGGTCCCTCGACCGACGAGGGCTTTTATTATGACATCGACGGCGTGGACCTCGACGAGGACGACCTCCGGGCCATCGAGGCCGAGATGGAGTCGATCATCGAGTCCGATTACGAGGTCGACCGTGTGGAGCGACCGCGCGAGGAGGCTCTCGACATCTACGATGACAATCCGTACAAACAGGAGATCCTGGGGGACGAGGCCGCCGGCGAAGGCCCGATTTCCTTCTACAAACAGGACGAGTGGCAGGACCTGTGTAAAGGTCCCCACGTCTCCTCGACGGGCGAAGTCGGCGCGGTCGCCCTGTTGAACGTCTCCGCGGCCTATTGGCGGGGCGACGAGGACCGGGAGACGTTGACCCGGATTTACGGTACGGCCTTCCCAACCGAGGAGGAACTCGAAGACTACCTCGAAAAACGGGAGAAGGCCAAGGAGCGAGACCACCGGAAACTGGGGACCGAACTGGAGCTGTTCTCGGTTCCCGACGTCACGGGGCCTGGCCTCCCGCTATACCATCCAAACGGCAAGACGGTCCTGCGCGAGCTGGAGTCCTTTGTCACCCGGATGAACCTCGACCAGGACTACGACTACGTTGAAACCCCCCACCTCTTCCGCACCGAGCTCTGGAAGAAATCCGGGCACTACGCCAACTACGTCGACGACATGTTCCTCCTGGACGTCAACGACGAGGAATACGGCCTCAAGCCCATGAACTGCCCGGGGCACGCGATGATCTTCGATCAGACCACCTGGAGCTATCGCGACCTCCCACAGCGATACGCCGAGGACGGCAAGGTCTATCGTAAAGAGCAACGTGGGGAACTCTCTGGGCTCTCGCGGGTCTGGGCGTTTACCATCGACGACGGCCACCTCTTCGTGCGCCCGGATCAGATCGAGGCTGAGGTCTCGGCCATCGTGGACATGATCTTCGACGTGCTGGACACCTTCGACCTCGAAGCGGAAGTCGCCCTGGCGACCCGCCCGGAGAAGTCCGTAGGCAGCGACGAGATCTGGGAGACCGCCGAAGAGCAGCTTCGGGAGGTCCTCGCGGATCTGGGCCTGGAGTACGAACTCGAAGAGGGCGATGGCGCCTTCTACGGGCCGAAGATCGACTTCGCCTTCGAGGACGCGCTGGGTCGGACCTGGGACGGGCCGACGGTCCAACTGGACTTCAACATGCCCGAGCGGTTCGACCTGACCTACACCGGCGCCGACAACGAGGATCACCGACCGGTGATGATCCATCGGGCGCTTTACGGCAGCTACGAGCGCTTTTTCATGGTGCTCATCGAGCACTTCAACGGGAAGTTCCCGCTCTGGCTCGCCCCAGAACAGGTGCGGATCCTCCCGGTGTCGGACGACAACCTCGAGTACGCCCGCTCGGTGGCGGCGGACCTCGAGTCAGAAGACTTCCGCGTCGAAGTGGAGGACCGGGACTGGACGGTCGGAAAGAAGATCCAGCAGACCCACGAGGACCGCGTGCCCTACATGATGATCCTCGGTGACAACGAGGAGGAAGCCGACACCATCTCAGTCAGAGACCGTGAGGAACGCGAACGCAAAGACGTCGACCCGGACGCGTTCCTCGACCATCTCCTCGAAGAACGGGACGACCGTCGCATTAAACCGGACTTCCTAGCGAAGTAATCGGCCGTCGCATCAAACTGGGCTTCTTGGTGGAGTAATCGGCCGTCGATCAGGACTCGTCAGTTTCTTCCCGGAGTTCCTCGAGTTCGGCTTCGACTTCCGTCTCGTCGACCTCCTCCTCGATTTCCGCGGCCACGTCCTCTTCGGCGGTTGTCGTGGTGGACTCGGCGTCGCTTGTGCTTGCCTCACCCTCGCTCTCACGGAGCGTTTCCAGTTCGGCTTCGAGTTCCCGCTCCTCACGATTTGCCTCCAGTTCGCGGTCGATCTGATCCTGATCGGAGATGGCACTGTCCAGAACGCCCCGGTCTTCGAGTTCGTCTAGGGCAGAGGCCCGGGCCTCCATCTCGTCGGTCTTCTCGGTGGCCTGCTCGATCGCTCGACTGACGTCTTCCATCTCGTCTCCCACGCCCGTGACTGCCTCCGAGACCCGGGTCTGGGCCTCGGCGGCCTCGTAGCGGGCCTTGACGGTCTCCTTTTTGGTCTTGAACTCCTCGATCTGGCGTTTGAGGTCCTCCTTTTTCCCCTCGAGGGAGTGCTGGGTCGATTCCAGCTCCTGAATCTGGGCCGCCAGGTCCTCGACCTGTGACTGTTTGGCCTGCTTTTTCTCCAGGGCCCGTTTGGCCAGATCCTCGCGGTTCTGGGCCATCGCCTCTCTGGCCTGCTCGTTGTGTTTCTCGATGTTCTCCTCGAGGCGGTCCTGCTGGACCTCCAGGCGCTTTTTCTGGGCGGTGATATCCGCGATCCCTTTCTCGACGTCGGTCAACTCGTCTCGCATCTGCTGATAGGAGTAATCAAGCGTTTCCTTGGGGTCCTCGGCCCGGCCGATCAGTGCGTTGAGCTTCGATCGGACCAGAAAGGACAGGCGTGAGAGCAGTCCCATGGGGGGCGATTACGGCTCCACCGTTAAAACAACTCCTTCCAGAGCGGGCCTCCGAAATGGTTTTGCCCGCCCACGCCGGACGGTCGGTATGCCGACAGAGACCGGATACGACCCCTCCCTGGGGAGCAAGTTCGTTTTCGTTACTGGTGGGGTGATGTCGGGGCTCGGCAAGGGCATTACGGCGGCGAGTTTGGGCCGCCTGCTCGAGAACGCCGGCTTCGACGTCACGGCTGTGAAGATCGACCCCTACCTCAACGTCGACGCGGGGACGATGAACCCCTATCAGCACGGGGAAGTGTACGTCCTCAAGGACGGTGGGGAGGTCGACCTCGATCTGGGGAACTACGAGCGCTTTTTGGACATCGACATGACCTTCGACCACAACGTCACCACGGGGAAGGTCTACCAGCACGTCATCGATCGGGAGCGGGCCGGTGACTACCTGGGGAAAACCGTCCAGATCATCCCGCACGTGACCGACGACATCAAACGCCGCATCCGCGAGGCAGCGGAGGGCCACGATGTCTGTCTGGTCGAGGTCGGGGGCACCGTCGGGGACATCGAGGGGATGGCGTTTCTGGAAGCACTCAGGCAGTTCGTCGACGAGGAACCCGACGAGAACGCACTCCTGACTCACGTCACCTTGGTCCCATATGCCCCCAACGGGGAGCAGAAGACCAAACCGACCCAGCACAGCGTGAAAGAGCTTCGATCGATCGGCCTGCGACCGGACATCATCGTCGGCCGGTCGGACGAGCCGCTCGAACAGGAGGTAAAGGAGAAAATCGCGCTGTTCGGGGACGTTCCGACCCAGGCGGTGTTCTCGAACTACGACGTCGAGGACGTCTATCAGGTCCCACTGCTGCTCGAGGACGAACGGATGGACGAGTACGTGATGGACAAACTCGACCTGGCTGACCGCGCCATTCCCCGAGCCCATCGAAGCACGGAGTGGGAGGAACTGGTGACCCAGGATACCGAGACCGAACTGGACGTCGCGCTGGTCGGCAAGTACGACCTGCGGGACGCCTACATGTCCGTCCGAGAGGCCCTGAAACACGCCGGACTCTCCCACGGCGTCGACGTCAACGTCGAGTGGGTCGAGGCCGATCGCATGAACGACGGCGACGAGAATCGCCTGGCCGAGGCCGACGGCATCGTCGTCCCCGGCGGATTCGGCAGTCGGGGCGTCGACGGAAAGCTCGAAGCCATCACGTACGCCCGCGAAAACGACGTTCCATATCTCGGTCTCTGCTTTGGGTTCCAGCTTGCGGTCATCGAGTACGCCCGAAACGTCCTCGATTTGGAAGGCGCCCACTCTACCGAAATCGAAGAGAACACGCCCCACCCGGTTATCGACCTCCTGCCCGATCAGTACGACCTGGAGGACCTCGGCGGAACGATGCGACTGGGAGCCCACGAGACACAGATCGAGCCGGGCACCCTCGCCCACGAGATCTACGAGGCCGACACCTGCACGGAGCGCCATCGCCATCGCTACGAAGTCAATCCGGAGTACATCGACACGCTCACCGAGGGACGCTTGACCTTCTCCGGCGAGGCGGGCAACCGGATGGAGATCCTCGAACTGACAGATCATCCGTTCTTCCTTGGCACACAGTTCCATCCCGAATTCCGCTCGCGCCCGACCCGGGCGAGTCCACCCTTCGTCGGGTTCCTGGGAGCAGTCCTCGACGCCGAAACGCCGACCACGGAGGTGGTCTGAGATGGTGGACGTCGATTCGTTCATCGAGGAAGCGACCGAGGAAATCGAAGCCGAGATCGGTGACAAAAGAGCGATCATCGCCCTTTCCGGTGGCGTCGATTCCTCGACGGCCGCCGCGCTGGCATACGAGGCCGTCGGCGACCAACTCGTCCCGGTGTACGTGGACACGGGACTCATGCGCAAGGGCGAGACGGACTCGATCGGAGAGACGTTCTCCCACATGGACTCCTTGCGGATCGTGGATGCCCAGGACCGTTTTCTGGACGCGCTGTCGGGAATCACCGACCCGGAGGAGAAACGCCACGCTATCGGCGAGCAGTTCATCCGAGAGTTCGAGACCGTCGCTCGCGAGGTCGACGCGTCGATGCTCGTCCAAGGGACCATCTATCCGGACCGCATCGAGAGCGAAGGGACGATCAAGTCCCATCATAACGTCGGCGGCCTGCCGGAGGTCGTCGACTTCGACGGGATCGTCGAACCCATGCGCAATCTCTACAAGGACGAGGTCCGAGCGGTCGCCCGCGAACTGGACCTCGACGAGGTCGTCTCCGAGCGGATGCCGTTCCCGGGGCCGGGCCTCGCGGTCCGCGTACTGGGGGAGGTCACCGAGGAGAAACTGCGGGTCGCCCGCGAGTCCACTGCGGTCGTCGAAGACGAACTGGAGGACCACGACCCGTGGCAGGCCTTCGCCGCTGTCCTCGGCAAGGCGACCGGCGTGAAAGGCGACAACCGAGTCCATGGCCATATCGTCGCCGTTCGGTCCGTCGAGAGCCGGGACGGAATGACCGCCCGGGCCCAAGACGTCGACTGGGAGACCCTCCAGCGCATCCAGAGCCGGATCACCGGTCAGCTCGATTCGGTCTCACGAGTGGTCTATGACGTCACGCACAAACCGCCAGCGACGATCGAGTACGAATGATGACGGGGGCACTCATTCTCGGTCCCGACCGCGGTCTCGAAGCCGCGCTGACTGACAACGGCGTGGAAACGACCCAGGTTCAGCGGCCCTCGACGGAGGCGAACTTGACGGAAGCGGGACTGGAAGAGGCCGCCCTGCTTTTCGTCACCGATCCGGAGGAAGCTTCGGCGATTCCGGTGGCGAGAGGGGCCCAGCCTGACGTTCGGATCGTCTGGTACGCGCCGGATTCGGTCCCGGAGTTCGCCACCAGACAGCTGGATCTGGGCGTCGATCCGCGGCTGATCGATCCTGGCATTTTGATCGAAGAACAGGTCTCCGCGCTGAACCCGACTTAGCGGTCCTCGGCCGAGTCCAGTTCCGGTCCGGGTGTCACTCTGTACGTTCGGCCCTGCTTTTCCCTGGCGACGAGGCCCCGCTCCTCCAGTTCCGAGAGGGTTTGACTGACCTTGCTCTTCGAGAAGTCGGATCGGTCCCGGATCTCGATTTGGGTCAGGCCGGGGGACTCGATCACTGGCTCCAACACCCGCCGCTCGTCGTCGGGCAGGTATCGGAGCAGTTCCCCACCGATTTCGGAGCTGGGTTGGTCTGTTTCGGCCACGTCAGCGCTTGCAGCGTCATCCGGTACCGTCTCGGAACCGCTCTCTTGGATCGCTTCACCGCTGGCCGTCTGTCCCGTTTCGTGCAGACTCTGGCTTTCCGGCTGCTGCTCCGATTCAGCCGGTGTCGTCAGTTGCTCGCGCGTGAGGAGATACCCCGCACCGAGCACCACCGCGAGGAGCACTCCCCCAAAGAGGTACACCAGCGGATCTGTCCCGTACGTCATTCCCCCGTTCATCATCGACCCCATCATCCCGTTTGACGTGGCCCGCTGCTGAGAGGCGTTCCAACTCCAGAGGACCCCGATCAGAAGGACCGCTCCAAGGACGGCCACGGCGAGCCGGTCGGCCCAGTACCGATCCATCGCTACCGGCCCCCGCCGCGACGGCTCGATTTACAATTAGTCATCTTAGTGGAACTAATGGGCCGATCTTCTTGAGCTTGTTCCAAACCAACCGCTCGGGCACCGACTCTTGGAGACGCTTGCTCGTATTCGGTGGGTGGATAATCCTGGCGTTCGTACCCGTCTCTATGCGTGAATCTGCGACGAGACTTCCAGCCGGCACCCGACCGGGGCGAATCGGTCTCGCGGTTTCGGCTCCCTACGAGGTCAGTTCGTTTTACGAGGACGTGGTCGGGTTGACACTCTCGGAGTACACCGAGACGACCGCCCAACTCGGCGTCGACGATCGGACGCTCGTCGAGCTCACGGACGGCGAAGACAGAGCAGCCCGTGATCACTCCGAGGCCGGGCTCTATCACGTCGCGTTCGAGTTCCCCTCCCGGCGGGCCCTGGCAGATGCGCTCCTGCGGATCGACTCGTTTTACGAACTCGACGGCGCGACCGATCACGGCATCATGCAGTCGCTGTACCTGACCGATCCGGCTGGCAACGGCGTCGAACTGTACGTCACGGCACCCCGGGAGGAATGGCCGGAAAACGACGCGGGCGAACCGATTATGGAGACCGATCCGCTCTCCTTGGACGCCCTAAGAGCGGACGCAACGGCGGAAACGACGGCCCCTGAAGAGACCAGAATCGGGCACTTCCATCTCGAGGTGACTGACCTGCCGACCGCGACCGCCTTCTATCGCGACGAAGTGGGTCTGCCAGTAACTCGCTCGATTGGAGACATGGCTCGATTTTTCGCCGCGGGAGACAGTCACCACGACCTCGGGCTGACGAACTTCCAGGAACGCTCGGAACCAGCCTCCGGGGTCGGCCTGGACTGGATCGAGTGGCAGGTCCCGGGCGAGTCCGCAATCGAAGCGGCGGCCGACCGTTTCGAAGACGCAGGGAGAGCGGTCGAAAAGCAGGCTTCCGGGATCGCGGTGCGGGATCCGGACGGAATCGGGGTCAGGCTCGCAGACGCGAGCGAGTGAGTCAGCGTTCGTGCTTCGGGCGCGCGAGCCCGGCCAGGTGACTCACCACCGGTAGGATCAATTCCTCGACACCCAGGGTCACCGCGTCGAGGCTTCCGGGGAGTACGAAAACCGGCACCCCCTCGACGACCCCCGCGGTCGCCCGCGTCGCGATGGCCCTGACACCAATGTCCTCCATGGATTGCCGGCGAAACTCCTCCCCGAATCCGGGCAGGTGCTTGTCGAAGAGCGGCCCGATCGCTTCGACGGTTACATCGTCCTGCGTGACACCTGTTCCGCCGGTCGTCACGAGCACGTCGACGTCCCGTCGGTCCACGAGTTGGTTCGTCGCGGCCTGAATCTGATCGAAGTCGTCGGTGATTACCTCGCGGGTGACCACTCGGTGCCCCTCGGTTTCGAAGGCGTCCCTGATCGCGTCCCCGCTGGGGTCAGAATCGAGGTTTCGCGAACTGGAGATCGTCACCACGGCTGCACCGACGGATTCGATGTCGTGTGCGTGATGATGGTGGTCGTCCGATTCAGTCTGCTCCTCGGCGTCCTTTTCCTGGTCGGCGTCCCCGCCACCTCCCTCGCCCCGCTGGGTGTCCCGCTGCTGAAAATCGACCATGTCCGAGTTTTGACCCCGGCGCCCTAAGTGCTATCGGCGTTTCCGGCCACGACCTCGACTGCCTCGGGACGAAACTCGTCCCCAGTGTAAAACCAGGCTCCGATTGCTGGATCTGATCCCGCTAGCGAGGCGATGAGCATGTACATGGAATCCCAGCGGGCGAGCGCTTCGTCGGTCTCGCTGGGCCCTGCGGGTCCCTGGGGGTGTGAGTGGTAAAAGCCAAGCAGCTCTTGATTCTCGGCCTCCAGCGCCTCTCGACCGGCGAGCAGTGCTTCGGGATCGATTTCGAACCGGTAGGGAGGATCGTTGGCAACGTTCGGGGTCGGTATCGCCGTCAAAACAATCGGGTCTCCCCCGGATCGCCCGCCCAAAAGACCACAGGCCTCCTCAGGGCTCGCGTCGCGGGCGTGGCCGACGATCGTTTCGCGGGCCGTCCGGGAGAGACGCATTCAACTCTGATCGCGGCGCATCGCGATGTCGAACCAGGGGCAGGTCCGGAGCTGGCGGTAGTTTCGTGGGTTCTCCCAGAGGTCGTCGTAATCGACCCAGAGGGTCCCGCCGACTTCCGCCGGATCCGGGTCGAGGTCCGGATCGGTCACCGTGGCTTTCAGGACTGCACAGACTTCCCATTCGACCCCTTCGTCCAGGTAAAACCGCTTGTATTCGAAGCGATCCGTGATCTCGAGGTCGGTGTACTGGTCCGGCGTGAGGCCGAGTTCCTCTTCCAGCCGTTCTTCAGTGGCCTCGACCTGGGTCTGCCCCTCGACGGGATGGGAGGCGACGGTCCCGTCCCAGTGGGTGTCCCAGAGGCGCTTGTCCCGGGCTCGCTGGGCGAGCAGAACTCGTCCTTCCTCGTCGAACAGCATGCAGGTGAACGCACGGTGTCGGATGCCGTCGCCGGTGTGAGCCTCGAGTCGATCGACGGTTCCGTCCGCGGTATCGTCCTCGTCGACGGCCACGACGGCTTCCCCGCCGGACCGTTCGGCTCCGTCGTCGGCCCCGTTCGTTCGAGTCATGCCTGGGTAAACGGTGAGATGTGTTTTGTACCCACCGGTCTCTCCTGACCTAACCTCTGGTCTCTTCGAGAATGAGCCGGGTTTCAGTCGACCGTACTTCCTCCTGGTTGCGGGTTCGGGTGATGAGGTCGTTGACGCCTTTGGTGTCCTGGGCGTCGACGATCAACACCACGTCCTCCTCGCCGGAAACCTGCCAGACGTAATCGACTGCCTGCCAGTCGGCCATCCGTGCGGCCAAAGCGTCCGTATCCACGCCCATTCCCACCGACACCTCGACCATCGCTTTGACGTTGCCGGTCCGGGTGGCGACCGTGAACCGCTCGATGATCCCCGCTTCCAGGAGCTGGTCCACGCGGTTGCGCACGGTCCCTTCGGAAACGCCCAGATCCGCTGCGATCTCGGTGAAGGGCTTGCGACCGTCCTCTCGAAGGATGGCAAGCAGTTCGCGGTCGAGGTCGTCCATACTGGGTAAAAACGCCTGCGGCTGAAAACCGTTTCGAATATCGTAACTATGTTACGAAAGTAAGTCTTATACTACCTGAAACGTTTGAAAGTCGTAATGGCGGACGCCTACATCGCCCTCGAGTCCGGGGAAGTTCTCGAGGGCCGCGCCCGGTCGGCCGGCGTAACACACGGCGAACTCGTCTTCACCACCCCCTACACGGGGTACGAGGAGAGTTTGACCGACCCGTCCTACGAGGCTCAGGTCCTCACGTTCGCGTATCCCCTGATCGGGAACTATGGCGTCCGAGAGGCCCGGTTCGAGTCCAACCGGGTGCATCCCAATGCGGCCATCGCGCGGGAATTCACCGATTCGGTCGCGGAGTGGCTGCAAGAAGCGGGGGTGCCGGCCATCGACTCGCTCGACACACGGGAGCTCGTACTCGCCGTCAGGGACCGCGGGGCGATGAAGTGTGGCATCGCGGCTGGGCCCGAGGCCACCCCGGAGCGGGCCAGGGAACAACTCGATGTGTGCCCACACATGAGCGAGATCGAGCACATCGGCGATCGTGTCAGCGTCGAGTCGCCGGACGTCTATCGGGCGGAAGGCGATGGCCCGACGACGGCGCTTGTCAACTGTGGCACCAAAGACAGCATCGTCGACTCGCTCTTGGATCGTGGCTCGGACGTCCACGTTTTGCCCCACGACGTCGATCGGAGCACCGTCGCTGCCCTCGACCCGGACCTCCTCTTTATCTCGAACGGACCAGGAGACCCGGATAACTACGGGGCGACCGAGGAGTTGGTCGAGCAGTTCCTCGGCGAGGTACCGATCGCCGGCATCTGTTTGGGCATGCAGATCGTCGCCAACGCCGTCGACGGCGAGACCACGAAGATGGAGTTCGGGCATCGCGGCGTCAACCAGCCGGTACTCGATACGGAACGGGACAGGGTGGTGATGACCACGCAGAATCACGGCTACAAGGTCGCCGACGCCGGCGCACTCGATGTGACACAGATCAACGTCAACGACGACACACCGGAGGGGGCCGAATCGGTCGCCCTCGACGTTTTGACCCGCCAGTACCATCCGGAAGCCCATCCGGGCCCTCACGACACGCTCTCCTTTTTCGACGACGTGGTGACGATGGCGGAGGCGGGGGCCCACCCGGCGACGTCGTAATCCGAACTTGGGGGCAAGACGGGAACGCACCCTGTCTTCTTTAGGTTTCCAGGCGAAGTCCCAGCTACATGACTCAGGACTACGTCGAGCGGTTGCAGGCCGAACGGGAGCAAAAGGAGCAGTACTTCGCCGAGAGCCCCCGATCACCGATTCCGCGGGCGGCTCAGGAGGACTTCCCGGGCCTCTCTCACTTCGATGTCGACGAATCGCTGCGCTTCGAACTCGAACTCCACGAACACGATGACCCGGAAACGCTGACGGTGGAGACGACGGCCGGAAACGCCCAAGAGTACCTCACGTACGGGGAGTTCCACCTCGAAATCGACGGCGAAGCGGTCACGATTCAGGCTTACAAGAACGACCCGGCGGAAAACCGCCTGTGGGTGCCGTTCCGTGACGAGACGAACGGCGAGGAAACGTACGCTGCCGGCCGGTATCTCGACCTCGAGGAAGAACGGCACTTAAAGGACAGTCGGTGGGTACTTGATTTCAACGAGGCGTACAACCCGACCTGTGCGTACAACGAAGGCTACGAGTGTCCGCTCATT
>Ga0207714_1000481_pt1 | contig 27524 bp, 30 predicted proteins | sample PonA232FremontCA_2_FD_187270 | JGI IMG/M metagenome (GOLD analysis project Ga0207714, IMG submission 187270) | Marine sediment microbial community from Fremont, CA, USA - Pond A23 Sediment 2 (SPAdes) | ecosystem: Environmental > Aquatic > Marine > Unclassified | place: USA: Fremont, California...
CTGGTCGACCCCCTCGGCCGCGAGCCACTCGGCGGGGAGGTAGACGTTGTTCTCCTCGGTGTAGTCGTCGTACACGTCCTTCGAGACGTTCACGAGCTGCAAGAGGAGCCCGAACTCCTCGGCGGTCTCCCGGAGCCGGCGCGCGCGGTCGTCGGCGACGTCGTCGCGGATCAGCAGGTTCGTGATGAGGTTCCCCACCGTGCCCGCCGCGTAGTAGCAGTACTGCTCTAACTCGTCGCGGTCGTCGATCCGGAGTCCGCCCGCCGTCGCGTGGCGGTCGACGAACATCGCCATCCCCTCGACCATCTCTAAGACGGGCGGGACGATGGCCGCCCGCGCCGCCGGGTCGAACTCGTCGAACGTCGCAACGACCGTCGGGGCCTCGGCGACGACGGTCCAGTCGTCGTTGCGCTCGGCCGGCGCGGGGAGCCACTCGTCGACCGCATCGCGGAACGCCCCGATCTCGGTCTCGTCGTCCGGGTCGACGGCGCGCCGATACGTCCGTAACACGGCGCTTTGCTCCGCCGGCGGGATGTGGCCGGCGTCCTCGACGGTGTCGGCGACGCGACAGAGGAGGTATCCGACGCAGATGTGCGACGCCATCGGCTCCTCCAGCACGTCGACGGTCAACGCGAAGGTCCGCGAGACGCCCTGCACCGCCTCGTGACACCACTCCAAGTCGGGCTCACCGGGGCCGCGTTCTCGTCCGCTCATTCAGTCACTTTCTCTTACGGTACAGCACATAAAAAGACTCGTGGAACGGCCGCCGCGACCGCTCCGCGGTCCGAACCGGACGGCGACGGCGGTCGCCCGCCGCCCGGTCAGCCCGACCGGCTCGTTTCGCCCGCGTCGTCGTCGCGGTCGTCTTCGGTCGGCCGCGGTTCGGCGTCGCGGATCCCGTCGGTCGTCCCGTCACCAGCGGCGTCGCGGGCCCCGCCCGATCCCGGCCGGTCGTCGGGTTCGCGCGGGCCGAACGGCACGTCCGCGTCTGACGCTCGCCGGTCGACGGCGTAGTCGCCGGTGTCGACGCGCTCGGCCGGGTCCGAGTAGTCGCGGTCGCCGGTCGAGAAGTCCGGTCTGACCACTCCGTCGTCCGGAACCTCGAGATCGTCCGCGTCGGCCGAGTTACGTGACTCGCCCGTGTCGGCCGGGGGCTTCTGTTCGCCCGCGTCGGCAGCGGAGGTCTGGTCGCTCGCGTCGACAGACGAGTCCGGATCGGCGTCGACGCCGGGCTCCCCGTGTAACCACTCGAACCCGTCACGTACACCCTGGTCGCGCCGCTCCGCGACGGCGTCCGCGAGCCGCTCCGTGAGCGCCGCCTCGATCGTCTCCGCCTCGTCGGCGTCGAAGTCGACGGCGACGGCGTTGCTACCGCTGCCGGCGGTGTCCGCGACGACCGTCGCGACGCCCCAGCGGCGCTGGAAGACGGTTCGGCTGTCGATCACGTTCTGAATCCGGTAGTACGGGACCACGGCGACGCTCCGACCCCAGAACCCGTTGCGGGTGAGGAGGTGGTCGTCGCCCAGCCAGTAGCCGCGGTGTTTCCACTTGAGATGCGCAGCGGGAGGAACGGCCGCAAAGAGGGCCGTAACGCCGTACCACGGGAGATCGGGCGCGACGTACCAGTCGACGCCGTACGCGACCCCGAGCAGGACGCCGACCGCCGCCGCGTACCGGACGGCGTACCGCCACCGGATCCGCTCCGGCGGGCGGCTGAACTCGGGAGCGCCGAACGACTCGACCTCGCGGGCAAGCCGGTACACGCGGTCGACCGAGGCGATCGGGACGGCCGACTCGTTGCCGGAGTCGTCGCCCTGTCCCGGGGCGTACCCCGCCGTCTCGATCGAGAGGCTCGCGTAGCCCAGCGCGCGCTTCGCCGGGTTGTCGGTGATCCGGAGCGCCTGCACCTTCTCCGTCGGGATCGACCCGCTGTACCGACGGATCAGCCCGCGCTCGTACCGGAGCTCGTCGCCGGCGCGCGCGAGGCGGAACCCGTAGTAGTTCGAGAAGGCGATGGCGGCACCGAGGACCCACGACACGAAAAACAGGACCGCGATCCCGACGATCGCGGTCGCGGTGAGCGCCGCCGCGGACGGCTCCGGCAGGACACTCGACAGCAGCGGGAACGACCCGGAACTCAGGAACGCGAGCAGCCCGATCAGCCGCCCGTCGAACGACAGCGCGCCGACCAAAGCGAGGTCGGTCGACGAGATGGCGAACAGCTCCTCTTCGTCGGGCCCGACGCTCGCCTCGCTGCCCGCGGTCGCCTCCGCCCCGGCCGCGGCGTCCGACGCGCGGCGCTGGACCGCTCGCTGAAGCCGGGTCGCCTCCGCGGGCGTCACGAACCGGATCGACCCCTCTGTGCTCGATCCCCCCGCGGTCTCGAGGTCGACGGCGGCGACGCCGATCGCCCGCTGGAGCGCGCTGCGGCTCACGTCGACGTTCTGGATCCGCCGGTAGGGGATCTCCCGCTCGCGTCGGGAGACGACTCCCGATCTGATATCGAGGGTGTCCTCGGTGAGGACGTACTCGAACCGGCGGTAGTACGCGGTCTCGTAGCCGAGCGCGAGGAGGAGGACCCCCGCGCCGGCCGCGACCGCAAGCGGCAGCCCGAAGCCGCCGCTGTTCACGACGAACACGAGGAACACGACGACCCCGCCGGCCTTCTGAAGCGCGCGGTACGGGACCGACTGCGGCGCCAGCCTCACACCGCGTCCTCCCCCTCGGCGCGGATCGCCAGCCCCTTGAGCTCCTCGCGGAGGTCGCTCGCGCCGTCCCGCGTCAGCCCGGGAATGCGGACGTCGGCCCCTCGGGACCCCGCCGTGTACACGACACAGGAGGCGAGCCCGATCGTCCGCTCGACCGGACCGCGCCGGGAGTCGACGTGCTGGATCCGCACCAGCGGGACCGTGGTCCGGACCTGCGTGAACACGCCGCGGTCGAGATACAGCGCGTCGTCACGGATCTCGTAGCTCCAGCGGCGGTACCGGAGGACGGCGTGCGTGACGGTGAGCGCGAGCGCGACGCCGCCGGCCGCGACCGGCGCCCACCGAGGGAGGAGATCGAGGTACGCCCCGACGGCGAACGGTGCCGCGACAAGCGCCGACAGCAGGGCCGCACGGAGCATCCACAGGGCCTGAATCCGCGGGTGGAGCGTCTGTGTCGTCACCGGCGGTCACCCGTCTCGTGTCCGCGTCTCATGCGCCGACGTTGTCGACGGCGACGTATAAGTCCGGGCGAACCGAACTCAGACGCGGCGGAGCCGGTCGGCCGTGACCGCGATCGGGTCGGCGTAGTGGAGCGTCGGGTCGCCGGCGGGGCGGTCGAAGCCGTTCGCCGAAAACAGCGTGTTCGCCCGGATCTCCGCCGCTGCCGGCCGCAGCGTCCACGGCTCGTGGGCTATCGCGCCCGCGTACAGGGCCCCATCGGATCCCGCGGTGTAAAACCGGTAGTTCTCCAGCAGAAACGCCGCGAGCGACCCCGCGTCCGGGGTGAACGCCTCGCCGACCGGCCGGTACGTCGCGTCGAAGCGAGCGTGCGGCGCACCCTCGTGGACCCGCCGGCTCGTGAACCGCACCGCGCCGCGGTCGGACACCGGAGCGCCGCCGTCTGACGCCGCGGGACCGCCGTCGACTGCCGCGGCGTCGCTCCGTCCGGTTGCGGTCGGCTCGCGGGCGACCTCGGTCTCCGCGCGGTAGTACGGGAGCCGAAAGAGCCCCCGCGCGACCGCGACTCCGAGCCGGTCGTCGGCGTCGAGGCTGTAAAAGTACACGCCGGGACCGTTCGGACCGTCGACGTACGTCCGGAGGTTGAGCTCCGCGAACGACAGCCCGACGGGGAGACCGCGCGGCCGGATGTCCGCCATCACGAACGGGACCACGCCGAGGTACGCGTCGCCGTCGTACGTCGCCACCGAGAGCCGGTCCGGCAGCGTCGCGGCGACGGTCGCCGGGTCGACGGCCCAGTGGGCGAACAGCCCGTCGCGCCACGTCATCTCAAGCCAGCGGCGATCGGCCATACGTGGCTCTACGCGCCCGAGCCGGTAAAACACAGCGACGGCGCGTGCGTCGACACCGCGCCGGCTGCCCGTCGGCCGCGGGGGCTGTGTCCCGGTCAGTCTCGCACGGACGCGTCCGGGTCCGTCTCGGGGGCGTCCCTCCACTCGCCGAGACCGGACGGGTCGAGGTGGACGTGGACGTCTCCGACTCCCTCCAGTCCCCCGAGTTCGGTAACGAGCGCCGTCTCCACGTCGTGGGCCTCACGGAGGGTCATCTCGCCGTCGACCTCGACGTGAACCTCCACCTCGAGGTCGGTCCCGTCGTAGAAGACGGTGAGATCGTGAACGCCCTCGACGCTCGGGTGCTCGCAAAGCGCGGCGGCGACTCGGTCGCGGTCGCCGGCCGGAGGCGCCGCGCCCACGAGGTAGGTGACGTTCTCGCGGCCGATCTCGACGCCCTGGTACACGACGAGGAGACTGACGAGCCCCCCGGCGATCGGGTCGAGGACGGGGACGTCGAGAAACACCCCGAACACACCCACGAGCGCCGCGACGGTGGTGTAGATGTCGTTGAGACAGTCGGCGGCGAGCGCGGTCAACGCGGTCGACCCGAGGGCCGCGTTCGCGCGCTCGGTGTACCGGTACACGAGGTACATGTCGGCCATCGCGAAAAGCAGCGCGCCGACGAGGATCGGGCTCTGGCGCGGCGGCTCCGGCGTCCCGATCAGCCCGAGAACCGACTCCCGGAACAGGAGCAGCCCGAGGAGCGCGACCGTCGCACCGACGAGCAGCGCCGTCAGGGGCTCGATCCGCTGATGGCCGTGCGGGTGCGTCTCGTCGGCACCCGCGTACCGCGAGCCGCCCCAGACGAAGACGACCCCGCTGGCGACGACGTCCGCGACCGAGTGGGCGGCGTCGGCGACCAGCGCGACGCTGCCGAACGCGACGCCCACGGCTCCCTCGACCGCGATCTTCACCGCGTTACCGGCGACGTTGACCGCCGCCGCTCGCCGGAACCGGGCGCGGTCGCCGTCGCCTCGAAGCCCCAACACGTTCCTAAATGGAGTCGCAACCGTGTTAAGACTCTCGCGTTGCGATCGCGGTCGGTCCCGTCGCGGTCGACCGACGTCACCGGCTCGTCGTAACGACTAAGACCGGAACGCTCCTCGAATACGGTAATGAATTACGGCCGTTTCGTCCGAGGTGGTCCCCGTGGGCGTCGAAATTAAGGAGACCGCGGTGACCGACGCGGAGTTCGAGGCGATGAAGGGATTCGTTCACGACTACCTCGCGGCCAGCGTCGAAAGCGAGGACGACGGCGGCCGGATGCGCTGGTACCCGTGGCACTCCTCGTCGTATCGGTTCAACCACATCCTCAACGTCGTCGGGCTCGCGACCGAGATCGCCGAGTCCGAGGACGCCGACGTCGACGTCGTCCGCGTGGCGGCCGTTTTCCACGACGTGGCGAAGTTGGAGGCAGACCAAGACGTCCACGCGGAGGCCGGCGCCCGAGTCGCCCGCGAGTACCTCCGCAGCCACGGCGACTACCCCGAGTCGTTCGTCGAGGCGGTGTGTTCGACGGTTGTCGACCACTCGTACACCGGCGACCTCGCCGAGGTGCCCCTCGAAAGCCGGTGTCTGATCGAGGCCGACGTCTTGGACAAGGTCGGCGCCAACGGGGCGGTCCTCATGCTGTTGCGGATGGGGTACGAGTCGCGCACGCACATGGATGCGGCCACGATGGTTGACCGCGTGCTCCGCCGCGCGCACGACCACACCGACCGGGTCGTCTCCGACACCGCGGAAAGCATCGCTCACCGACGGATAAAGCGGGTCCGATGGCTGCGAGACTGGCTCGAAGAGGAGGTCGCGCGGATGGAGGCGGAAGCGCCCGTCGGGCGCTGACCCCCCCTCGGCGTCCGCCACGAGGGCCCGGCACGGACCCGACGGTCGAGTGGTTGCGGGTCGTTAGCCGCCGAGATACAGCCGGGATATCTCCTCGTCGTCCCGCAGCTCCGCCGGACTCCCTTCGAGCTGAACGGTCCCCTGATCGAGGACGTACCCCCGGTCGGAGACGTCGAGTCCCTTGTTGACGTTCTGTTCGACCATCATGATCGCGGTGTCCATCTCGTTGACCGCCCGCACGTGCTCGAAGATTTCGTCGGCGGTGTTCGGGGCGAGCCCCGCCGACGGTTCGTCGACGAGCAGCACGTCGGGCTCCATCACGAGCGCACGCGCGAACGCCAACACCTGCCGCTGGCCGCCAGAGAGGGTCTTTGCTTTCGCGGTGCGTTTGCGGTCGATTATCTCGAACCGGTCGTACAGCGTCTCGATGACCGCTTCGAGACCGTCGTCGCGGGCGACACCGCCCATCCGGAGGTTCTCTTCGACCGTCAGCGAACCGAACACGTTCTGGGTCTGCGGCACGTACCCGACCCCCTCCCGGACGATCGCTTCCGGTGCCATCCCGCCGATGTCGCGGCCGTGGTAGGTGACGCTTCCCGTCCACGGCGTCAGCATGCCGAACGCCGTTTTCAGGACCGTCGACTTCCCGGCCCCGTTCGGGCCGACGAGACAGACGATCTCGCCCGGGTCGAGCCGGACCGAGCAGTCGTCGAGCACCTGTACGTCGCCGTATCCGCTGTCGACGCCCGAAAGCGAGAGGACGGGCTCGGGCCCGTCTGGGCTCGCCGCGGGCGCGGTGTCGTTTCTCATCCGTTGCCTCCGAGGTACGCGTCGATAACGCGGTCGTCGGTGCGGACCTCCGCTGCGGAGCCCTCGGTCAGGACGCTTCCCTGGTCTAAGACGACGACCGTGTCAGCGAGCTCCATCACGAACTGCATGTCGTGTTCGATCAACAGGACCGTCGTTCCCCGCCGATTGAGCCGCCGTATCTGGTCTTTGAGCTTGTCCGCCAGCGTCGGGTTCACGCCCGCCACCGGCTCGTCGAGCAGCAGCACCGCCGGGTCGGCGAGCATCGCCCGCGCGAGCTCGACGAGCTTCATCTGCCCGCCGGAGATGTCGGTCGCGGGCTGGGTCGCGAGGTGGTCGATCTCGAACTCCGCCAAGATTCGCTCCGCCGCGGCGAGGTTCGCCGACTCGCTTTCCGCGACGGCCCCCGGCGAGGTGAAAAGCGCACGAAACGACTCTCCGGGCTGGTTCCGAGGCCCGACCAGCATCGCCTCGCGGACGGTCATCCCCGCCAGCTTGCGCGGGGTCTGGAAGGTCCGGATGAGTCCGTGGTCGGCGATCTCGTGCGGCTCCATGCCGGTCACGTCGGTGCCGGTCACCGTCACGGACCCGCCGTCCGGCTCGTAGAAGCCGGAGATGAGGTTGAAAAGCGTCGACTTGCCGGCGCCGTTGGGGCCGATGAGCGCGGTGATCGTTCCCCGTTCGACGTCGAAGGTGGCGCCGTCCGTCGCGGTGAGCCCCCCGAACGACTTCCGGAGGTCGTCGACCCGGAGGGCGGCGTCTCCTTCGGGGAGCGCGCCCTCACTCATCGCCACCACCGCCCTTGCGCTCGCGGACGCCGCTGTCGGGCGTCTCCGGAGTCCCGCTTCCGCCGACCGCGCGCGGCCAGATCAGCTCCCGCTGCGGGGGGAGGACGCCCTGCGGCCGGTAGCGCATGACGGCGACGATCACGACGCCGATCAGTAGCAGCCGCAGCGGCGCGGGGTCGATCGGGAGCGCCACGTCGTTGAGGAAGCGCGTCCCCTCGCGGATCGCGACGATGACGACGCCGCCGAACAGCGCTCCGCGGTTGGAGCCGCTACCGCCCAGTATCACGGCGACCCACGCGTAAAACGTCGTTATCGGGTCTAGGTCGCCCGGCCCGACGTAGAGGTTGAGGTGCGCGTAGAACACGCCCGCGAGCGCCATGATCAGGCTCCCGAGGACGAACGACTGCATCTTAAACGAGTACGTGTGCTTCCCCAGCGCCCGGGCGAGGTCCTCGTCCGAGCGGATCGTCCGTAGCACGCGCCCCCACGGCGACCGGTGCGCGCGCCTGAGAACGGCGTACGCGACGCCCGCGAACGCGAGCACGAGCAGGACGTTCAGCGACGCCTGCCAGAACGCCGTCTCGAGGATCACCGGCGACCCGGGGATCACTTCGATACGGAGCCCGGGCATCGCGTCCGGGAACGTCGAGAGCACCGGCCACCCACGGAAAAAGCCCGGAATCCCGCGGACTCCCGCGCTGCCGTTGGTGAGCCAGCGTTCGTTGAGGGCGATCAGCCTGACGACTTCCGCGAGTCCGAGCGAGGCGATAGCGAGGTAGTCCGCCCGAAGCCGGAGCGTCGGGATTCCGATCAGCAGCGCGAGCGCGAACGCAGCGACGAGCGCGACGGCCAGGCCGGCGAGCGGGCTGAGCCCCCCCGCGATCGGTGAGCCGCTCGCGGTCATCAGCGCGGTGCCGTACGCCCCGATACCGAAGAACGCGGCGACGCTGAAGTTGATCAGCCCCGTGAACCCCCACTGGGCGTTGAGCCCGAGCGAGAGCAGCGCGTACATGCCCGCCAGCCCGACGAGGAACAGGAAGTACGTCGGACCGAGCGCGCCGGTGAGCATCGCGACGAGCAGGAACAGCAGGAACGCGGCGCTGACGCCGAGCACCAATTCCTCCGAGCGGGTGAGCCCCGACGGCGCTCCCCTCGGGTCGCCGAGGGGGCTCACGTCGCCGCCTCCCCGGCGATCCCGTTCGGTCGGACCAACAGCACGACGACCATGATCACGAACGCGATCGCGTTCGCGTACTCGATGCTGACCAGGCTCTCGAGGGCGGCTTCGAGCCACCCCGGCCAGATCGGAAGCGCCTCGACGACGTCGGAGAAGAGCGGCGTCAGCTGGTTTATCATCCCGATGAGGAAGCCGCCGGCCATCGCACCGTACACGGAGCCGATCCCGCCGAGGATGACGGCCGCGAAGATCACGAGCAGGAGGTTAAATCCCATCCGCGGCGCGAGCTGGTTGAACAGCCCGAGGAACACGCCCCCCGCGCCGGCGAGCCCGGCACCGATAACCCACGTCCACAGCTTCACTCGCTTCGTCCGGATACCGCTGACCCGCGCGAGCTCGGGGTTGTCGGCCATCGCGCGCATCTTCCGACCGAGGTCGGTGTACTGTAACAGGAGGTGGAGACCGACGACGAGGACGACCGCCGAGGCGACGATCGCGACGTCGTGGAGCGTCACTCGGACGCCGTACGGCAGGAGCGACGCTATCGGCCGCAGCGCCTGGACGTCGAACCGGGTAAAATCGGCCCCGAACCCGATCTGGAGCACGCCGCGGTAGACGAACGCGATTCCGATCGACGTGATAAGCAGTCCGATCGAGTCGGTGTCGAGCGGCTCGTAGACGAGCTTCTCCGTTGCGACCGCCGCGACCGCGGCGACGGCGATCCCGGCGGCTAACGCGACGAAGAACCCGTACGGGAGCCCCAACACCGCGCCGCCGAGCCCGCCGACGGCGCCGAACGTCACGAGCGCCGCGTACGCGCCGACCGTCATCGTGTCGCCGTGCGCGAAGTTCGCGAAGTCGGCGATGCTGTACACGAGCGACAGCCCGATGCTACCGAGAACGATGATACTACTGAACACGAGCCCGTTCGCCAGATATCCGAGAACGGCCATCGACCCGGATCAGCCCTGAGTGAACTCGACGGGCTCGTACTCGTGGTCTCGGACCTCCTGTATCTGCAGGAACCCGACCGGATCCCCGTTCTCGTCGAAGTCGATTGGTCCGCTCACGCCCTGGTAGTCGACGTCGTCCGGACCGCCGCCGTCGGCGAGTATCTCGCTTGCGGCCTCGAACGACGTCACGGCCTCGCCCTCGGGGGCGGAGACGCGCCGCACGGTCTCCTGTAACGCCGCGCCGGTGAACTCGTCCGCCGCCTGGATCGCGAGCGCGGCGTTTATGACACAGTCGTAGGCGTACGCCGCCCACGACGTCGGCTGCCGGTCGTACTCTTCCGCGAAGGCGTCCGCGAACGACTGGTAGTTTTCCTCTTCGACCGGCGCGGACGGAACGACGATCCGCATGCCGTCCATGCTCCCCTCGGGGGTGTTCTCGATAACGTCGTCGCCGGAGACGGAGTCCGCGCCGTAAAACTGCGCCTCGTACCCGGACGAGTACACCTCGTTGACCATCGTCGTGAACTCCGCTTGATACGTGATGAAGAGCCACGCCTCGGCGTCGGACCCGTTCATCTCCGAGACGACCCCCGAGTACGACTGCTGGTCTTGGTCGTGTGAGTTCTCGTATGCGATCTCGCCGTCCCACGCGTCGACGAACGCGTCCGTGAGGCTCTGGCCGTAGTCGTTGTTGACGTAGGTGAGCGCAACCCGGTCGTAGCCGTCGTCGGCGATGAGGTCCGCGAGCGCGTTCGCCTGACTCAGCCCGGACGGGGACATCCGGAGCAGCCCCGGGAACTCCGTGAGTTCGAGCCCCGTGGAGTTCTGACTGAGCTGTACGACGTCGGTCCCCTCGACGACGCTCTCGTAGATCGCGAGCGAGACGCCGGACCCGACCGCGCCGATGAGGAAGGGGACGCCGTCCTGGTTCACGAGCTTCTGTGCGGCCGCGATTCCGGACTGGTTCTCGCTCCCGGAGTCCTCGACGATCACGTCGAGCTCCCGGCCGTCGATCCCGACCTCGTTGACCGCCGACAGCGCGAGGTCGACGCCGCGCTGATTCCGCTCGCCGAACGGCGAAAGCGATCCGGTCTGTGAGTCGACCATCCCGATCTCGTACGGGTCGGTCGAGTCCCCGCCGTCGTCTGACCCGGTGCCGTCGCTTCCGTCGCCGTCGTCGGACCCGCTGCCGTCGCTTCCGTCGCCGTCGTCCGTCGTGCTGAGACAGCCGCCGAGCGCGGTGATGCCCGCACCGCCGGTCAGCTTCAGCAGCGTTCTTCGGTCGGCGACGTTCGTGTTGTCTTGCGACATGGTCGGCCTGTGGTCGTTGTGGACACCCGGATATCTAAAACCCTGCTCATCCGCGCTCGGTCACGCGGGTCGCGTCCGCCGGAGACGCGCGGCCGTCACGTCGCGCGTTCGATGATCCAGACGTTCCACGAGTTCGCCTTCCAGACCGCGTCGAGGAGCGGGCCGACGACGGGCACGAAGCCGACGGCGACGTCGGCGGCGGCTATCGCGGACATCAGGCCGACCGCGAGCGGACCGGCACCGGCGCGCCACCCCTCGAAGACGACGTACAGCGAGACGAGCGCCGCGACGACGTCGCCGGCGATCGGAAGCGCCGTCAACAGCGGGTCGATGCCGACTCGGTAGCCGATCACGGGGATCCGGACCGCGTCGTCCATCACCCGCGCCGCGGCTTTCGCCCGGCCTTTCGGCGTGTTCAGGTCGTACCCCGACGCGTTCATACCGTTCGTACTCGCCCGAGCGTCTTGAACGGCTCGCGTGCCCCTCGCCGCGGTCCGACCACTTACCCGGTTGGAGAGCCACACTACGTGTATCCCGAGTATGGACGACGGAGACACGCTCCAATCGATGGTCGATTCCCCCCGTGGGGATCGGTCGATTCGCTGCGCCGCGTGCGAGTCCGCGCTTCGGTCGCCGGCGAGAGGAAGCGTCTCGTTCCTGCTTCTCGACCGGTGTACCGTTCCCCTCGTCGGATGCGACGCCCATCTCGAGGAGTTCCGGTCGCTCTGTGGCCTCGCCGGCGGCCGCGCCGAGCTTCTCGACCACCGACCGGCCGGCGGCGTGAACTGCCCGAGCTGCCGGCACGCGCCGCGTCGGCCGCGTCAGCCGGTCGTTCCGGTCGGGGACGGCGGTCTCGCGGTGCTCGCGTGCGCGGATCACCAGTCGGACGTGCTCTCCGCGTTCCGCGCGGGCGTGGAGGCGCGACGTCACCTCGACGCCTCGCTCGACGCGTTCGCAGGCGACTCGTGACCCGGGTCGCGGTCGGGCCGAACCCCGACGGTCTTTGCTGTCGCGGCTGAATCGAGCGCATGACCACTACGTCGCTCGGTACCGTCCTCGTCGCGGGCGCGTCCGGAGACACCGGACGGGAAGTGCTCCGGCTCGCCGCACCGCGACAGGTGACCGTGCGAGCCCTCACGCGGTCGGCCGAGACGGCCGCGACGCTCCGGTCCGCGGGCGCGGACGAGGTCGTCGTCGACGACCTGCTGAGCCCCGACGACCTGACGGCGGCTGTCGACGGCGTCGACGCGGTGATAAGCGCGGTCGGAACGGCCGCGGGCGCGATACGGCGCGGACCGCCGTACGTCGACGGAGCCGGAACGCGGGCGCTGGCGGCCGCGGCCGCGGACACCGGCGTGGACGCGTTCGTCATGGAGTCGGCGATCGGCGTCGGGCCGGAGCCGGCGAGTCCGCTCGCGGGAGCGTTCGACGCGTTCATCGGTCCGCTCCAAGAGGCGAAGGCGGCGGCCGAGGCGGCTGTCAGAGACGCCTCGTTTTCACACACCGTCCTCCGTCCGGGCGTGTTGACGAACGGCCGGCGCACCGACCACGTCACGGTCGCTCGGCCGGGAGCGAAGCTCTGGGGAACGGTCTCCCGGTCCGACGTGGCGCGGCTACTGTTGTCCGCGCCGGCGACGCCGGCCGCGGAAAACGAGACGTTCGAGGTCGTCTCGACGCCGCGGTTCCCGGACCGCGACGCCCGCGTCCCGTGGCGGATGCCGCGGTAGCCGGTCCCGGCCGCCCGGCTCCGTCGCCGTTGCTAAGTGCCCTCGGACGCCGTCTCGGCCATGGTCGGAGGAGACGACGCCGCGACGCTCGACCCGTCCGACGTCGCGGCGGCCTCGCGTACGCGGTCGACCAGGACGCGCCGGCGACCGTCACGGAGCTCGACGTGAACCGTCGGGACACCCACGAGCGGTTCTGACCCGACAAATGCTCCGGGGTCGCCCGCCCGGCTCGCCGACTCGGGCTCTCCGCGGTGAGCGCGTCGATTTAACTGTCTGGGTCGGAGATGAAGTAGGATGGGTGTCAGATCGCTCGCGCTCGCGGCGGGTGCCGGTGTCGCCGCGTTCCTTCTCGTCGGCGTCGCCGTCACCGAGCTCGCGCAGCCGCGGATCGAGTTTTCACTCTTCGTCGGCATCCCCGCCGGGATCGCGGCCGGGGCGTTCACCGCCGCCGCGGTGTACCTCGGGCTCGCGGACGACGCGCCGGAGAGCAGCCGCCGCGCCGCCGGCGCTGTCGCCGCGTTCGGCGTCGGGTTCGTCGTCGCGCTCGTCGGGCTCGGCTGGATCGCGGGCGTCGGTGTGGTGACCGCGATCGTCGGTGCGGTCGTCGCCGCGCTCGCCGTCGGGGTCGCGACGTACCTCCGCGGTCCGTGAGTGGACGCGACGGTCGACGACGCGGCGGCACCGTCGACTCGTTCACGGACGATCGTATGTTATAATAAACGTTAGCCGTACACGTTCGTATGTCCGAAAGTAGCCGGTTCGGAGCGGAGCGCGTCAACGAGATCTACAGAGAGGGGATGCTCGAAGGGACCACGCCGGATATTCCGGTCTCGTTCGAGGACCTCCGCGAGGCGGCCCACGAGGCGATGAGCGACGAGGGCCGCGCGTACGTCCACGGTGGTGCCGGAAGCGAGGAGACGTTCGACCGCAACAAGGACTTTTCGGAGTGGCGTATCGTTCCGCGGATGCTCCGCGGCGTCGAAGAGCGGGACCTCTCCGTCGACTTTCTCGACCGGACGCACTCGTACCCGCTTATGTTGACGCCGCTCGGCGTCCAGTCGCTCCTCCACGACGAGGCCGAACTCGGCGCCGCCGCGGGCGCGGCCGACCTCGACGTGCCGCTGGTTCTCAGCTCGCTGTCATCGACGACGATGGAGGCCGTCTCCGAGGAGATGGGCGACACGCCGAAGCTGTTCCAGTTCTACTGGTCGTCGAGCGAGCCCGTCGCGAAGAGCTTCCTCGACCGCGCCGAGCGGGCGGGGTACGACGCCATCGTGGTCACCGTCGACGCGCCGATCCTCGGGTGGCGCGAGCGGCTCATCGAGCGGGGGTACTACCCGTTCCTCGAGGGCGAAGGGGTCGCGAACTACTTCTCCGACCCCGAGTTCCGCGCCCAGCTCGACGACCCCCCGGAGGACGACCCGGAGGCCGCCGTCGAACACTTCCTCGACATCTTCGGCGACTCCAGTCTCACGTGGGAGGACCTCCAGTTCGTCCGCGACAACACCGATCTCCCCGTCATTATAAAAGGCGTTCTCGACCCGCGGGACGCCCGGCTGGCCGTGCAACACGGGGCCGACGCGATCGGCGTCTCGACGCACGGCGGCCGTCAGGTCGACGGCTCCATCACGGCGTTCGAGGCGTTGCCGAGCGTCGCCGAGGCGGTGGGCGACGAGGTCCCGATCACCTTCGACAGCGGGGTGCGGCACGCCGCAGACGCGTACAAGGCCCTCGCGCTCGGTGCCGACTCCGTGCTCCTCGGTCGCCCGTACGCGTACGGGCTCGCGGTCGACGGGGCAAACGGCGTCAGAACGGTACTCGAGAACTTCATCGCGGAGTTCGACCTGACGATGGGGCTGGCCGGTACCCGGGCCGCAGCCGAGATCGGCCGCGACTCGCTCAGACACGAGACGGAGCTGTACGAGGGTATCTGACGACTGACCGCCCGCCGGGCCGACGCCGGCGAACGGCCACACGGTTTTAACCCCGCAGCGGTCGAGCGATAGCCTATGCAAGACGATCTGTTCGAGCGTATTCTGGTGCCGGTCGCGAGCCCCGAGGACGCCGAGGCGACGGCGCGCGCGCTCCGGCCGCGGCTTGACGCGGGCGCGACGCTCATCGTGACACACGTCACGGGCGGGACCTCAGACGAGACGAGCATAAAGACCGGCCGCGACCGGTTCGCGGGCGCGACCTACGAGGCGTTCGCGGACGTGCTTCGCCGCGACGACCTCGCGTTCGAGTGGGTGACACTCGAGGCGCGCGAGGTCGTCGCGGCGCTCGCCGACGCGGCCGAGATGACGGAGGCGACGCTCGTCGCGTTCACGCCCCGGGACGTCGACGAGTGGAGCCGGACGGCCGTGGGCGACCCCGGCGGTCGCCTCATCCGAGCGGCCGACGTTCCGGTGTTGGTGGTGCCGAATCAGAGCGCGTAGCCGCGTCCACGAAGGTTCAAGACGGCCGCGGGCGTGTGTTCGGTGGACTCCACCGATGACAGACACACAAGCCCGGCCCGAGGCGTGGCTGCTCGACATGGACGGCGTGTTGATACGCGAGGAGGTCGTGCTCCCGGGCGCGACCGAGTTCGTCGACCGCCTCCGCGAGCGGGAGCGGGAGTTTCTCGTTGTCACCAACAACTCGATCTACACCCGGCGCGGCCTCGCGGCGCGGCTCTCGGACGCCGGGCTCGACGTTCCGAAAGAGCGGATCTGGACCTCGGCGGCGGCCACCGCGCAGTTCCTCTCGAATCAGGCTCCGGACGCGTCGGCGTACGTCATCGGCGAGGCGGGACTGAAGACGGCGCTTCACGAGGTTGGATACACGCTGACCGACGGCGACCCGGACTTCGTCGTCCTCGGCGAGAGCCGCACGTACTCGTTCCAGACGATCACCGAGGCCGTCCAGCTGATCGACGAAGGCGCGCGGTTCGTCGCGACGAACCCGGACGCCACCGGTCCCTCGCCCGAGGGTCCGATCCCGGCCACGGGCTCCGTCGCCGCGCTCCTCACGGAGGCGACCGGCACCGAGCCGTACTCCGTCGGCAAGCCGAACCCGATCATGGTCCGGAGCGCGCTGAACCGGCTCGGGGCCCACTCCGAGTCGACGGCGCTGGTCGGGGACCGCATGGACACGGACATCGTGGCCGGCATCGAGGCCGGGCTGACCACGCATCTCGTGTGTTCCGGAACGACCGACCGCGACGAGGTCGCTGAGTTCGCGTACCGACCGACCGGCATCGCGGAGTCGATCGCCGACCTCGTCGACGTCGTCTGACCGCGAGCGGACCGGCGACGCCACGGCGGACGCGCGTTCGACGCGGGCGACCGTTTCACACCGGGCAAGAGTCGAGCGTCACGCTCGGTCGGCCATTCGTGTTGTGAATGTTGTACAACAGTCAGAAGATATATGATCCCTCCCGATCGATCACGGACGATGCCCGACGTTGAGTACCTCAGCTACGACGTCGTCGCGGAGCGCGGCTGGAGCGCACACGAGGCCGAGACGTTCGAGATGGCCGCCGAGGCCGACCTCGACGAGGCCGACCACGGCAGGATCGAGGTACTCGACGGGGAGACCGTACTCGACGCGGCCGAGCGCGCGGGGCTCGACTGGTCGCTGAAGTGTCTCGCGGGGCGGTGCGGGCGGTGTTCCGCCGTCGTCGCCGACGGAGAGGTGGAGATGGACGCCGACCAGGAGTTTCTCACGCGCGAGGACGTCGAAGAGCGGGACGTCTGTCTGCCCTGCGTCGCCGAGCCCGAGACCGACCTCAAGCTCGTGTGCGGTGCCCGCGAGCTGGACGCCCTCGAAGACCGCGTGAAGTGACGGCATCGGTCCCCGGCAGCGGGACGCCGCCGCGATCCGACACGTTCTTTCGCCGCCGTCCCGTTGGATCGGGAGTGATACGCGCTCGGACAGACGCCGTTTCCGCGCCGAGGCGACGCGAGTCCGGGACGAACGCGAGCGCCGGCGCTCGCGCGCTCGGTCGTACGGGTGGGCGATGACCGAGCCGGTGGTTTTCACCGACGACGCGGTCGGCGACCGGTTCCGCGATGTCGGCCGCGTGGTGATTCTCAGGGCCGCACCGCGCGGCGTCGGCCGGACGTCGTGGACGACGACCCCGAGCGGGCCGGCGCGCGGCGAGGTCATCGTCTCCGAGATCGGCGTCGTCGAGACCGACGCGGACGTCTCTCTGCGTCCGTACCGGCCGTTGTCGGCGTTTGTGACGCTTAACGCGTGGCGAGACGCGCTCCGCGAACGCAACGGGGGTCTCCCGGAGGCGGCGCACCTGTACTACGTGGCTCGACCGGCGGACGACTGAGTCCGGAAACGAGGTCGACGCCTCCGCGAGCCGGCGCGCGGTCGCTTCCCAGTCAGGCCGAGCGGTCCCTGACCACGGACGGCGAGTCGACGGACGCGGTCGCGAACTCGAACCGCGCGCCGCCCGCGTCGCCGTCGGTCACGGCGACTTCCCAGCCGTGTGCGTCGGCGATTCGCTTCACGATCGCCAGCCCGAATCCGGTCCCGTCGGCGGCCGTCGTGTGCCCCGGGTCGAAGACGTCCTCGCGCCGCTCCGCGTCGATCCCGGGGCCGTCGTCCGCGACGTAGAACCCGTCTGCGTGTCGGCCGACGGTCACGGTCACCGGCGAGGAGCCGTGTTCGACGGCGTTCCGCAGCAGGTTCTCGATCAGCCGGCGGACACGGGCGCGGTCGCCGTCGACGAAGATCTCGTCGTCCGGAAACGCGAGCGCGTCGCCGGGACAGCAGAACGACTCCCGCGCCGCGGACGCGAGGTCGGTCACGTCGACGGGCTCCGTCTCGGACACCGTCTCTCCCTCGCGGGCGAGCGTCAGCAGGTCGTCGATCATCCGCTCCATTCGGTCGTGTTCCGACTCCAACCGGTCGAAGTGGTCGTCGTCGCCGGTCATCCGGGCCAACTCGGCCGCGGACCGCGCGTTCCCCAGCGGGGTCCTGAGGTCGTGTGAAACGACGGAGGTGAACTCCTGGAGCCGCTCGTTCTGTCGGACCAGCTTCTCGCGTCGCCGCTTCTCGTTCGTCGCGTCGCGGAGGATACCGACGGAGCCGCGGAATTCCTCGTCGAACGGCAGCGCGGCCATCTGGTCGTAACACGGCACCACGTCGCCGCCTTTCGTCCGGATGTCGACGCGGAACTGCTGTGTGTCCGGCCCAGACGAGGAGACAATCTGAGCGAGCATGTCGTCCGCCCGACGGACGCCCTCGTCGCTTTTCACGAGCCCGGGGTCGCCGCCGATGACCGTCTCGCGGTCGTAGCCGACGAGGTCGAGAAAGGCCCGATTGACGTACTCGAACTCGGCCGCGTCGTTGACGACGTATATCGGGTACTCGAGCGCGCGCAACACCGTCGAGTAGCGTTCGGACTCGATCCGCGAGCGGTGCTCCGCGGCCGCGTGCTCGACGCGGTTCGCGAGCCGGCGGTGCTGGTCGGGGCCGCCCTTCTGGAGGTAGCCCGTCACGCCGGCGTTGATCGCCTCGGCGGCGATCTCCTCGCTTCCTTTCCCGGTGTAGAGGATGAAGGGGAGATCCGGGTGTCGGTCGCGGACCGCCTCAAGCAGCTCCAAGCCATCGCGACCGGGCATGTCGTAGTCGCTGACGACGCAGTGAAACGTCTCGTCGGCGAGCCGTTCGAGCCCCGCCTCGGGGTCGGTCGCCGTCGTCACGTCGACCGCGTCGAGCTCGGCGTCGAGGAAAGACGCGGTCAACTCGAGCAGCGCCGGGTCGTCGTCGACGTGGAGCACCGAGACCGGCGCAGTCACGGCTTCTTGGGGATTATCCACGGACATCTACTACAACGATACGAGCGCCTCTATCGAGTAAAACCCCGTGACCCTTCGGTCCGCGTCCGGACCCGACCGACGAGCCGCCGGGCTTAGGTCCGTCGGACGCCTGAAACGGACATGTACGGTGACGTTCACGCCCACACGTCGTACTCAGACGGCGCGGGGCTCCCGCTGATGCTCGACGGGGCGGCCGACGCCGGTCTCGACGCCGTCGGCTTCGCCGACCACTGCAGCCTGAGCGAGGCCTGGCGCGACGAGCGACTCCTGTGGAACCGGAACTTCGACCGGACGTTTACCAGGCGGCGCGAGGCGCTCGCGGTCGTCAGCGAGCGCCGCGACATCCGGGTGTACGACGCGGTGGAGATGGACTACGAGCGGGCGCTGGAGCCGGAGATCGACGCGTTCCTCGACCGTGCGGGGTTCGACTACGCGGTCGGGAGCGTCCACTACGTCGACGGGCGACAGGTGTTCGCGTTCGAGTCGTTCGCGGACGCCGACCCGGCCGAGCGCCGCGCGTTCGTCGACGCGTATTACGACGCGGTCGTCTCGCTCGTCGAGTCGGAGCTGTTCGCGGTCGTCGCGCACGTCGACCTCGTGGAGAACCACCCCGACCTCCGCGGGCTGACGACCGACGACCACCGCCGTCGGGTCGCGGACGCGTGCGCGACCTCGCGGACCGTCCCGGAGATCAACGCCGGCCGAACCGGCGAGAAGGGCACGTTCGACCTGTTTCACCCCACGGACGACCTCCTCGACGCGCTGCTCGACCGCGACGTCGCGGTCGCCGTCGGGACGGACGCCCACGAGCCCGACGAGTTCGGCCGACGGGTCCCGCGGGTCGAGTCGCTGCTCGCGGAGCGCGGCATCGATCCGGTCGGTCCCGCGAGCCTCGCGTCCTGACCCGACGCCGACGGCCGCCCCCGAGCGGGTCTCCGGTCAGTCCGCCGGCTCCGACCGATCGCTGTCGGACGCCTGTCGCTCCGGAAGCGGCCCGTCGTACCCATCGGGGACGTACGGACAGAGCGGGTCACTCGTAGTGGGGTCGCCGGTAACGGCGTACGCCCGTGACCGGCTGCCGCCGCAGACGCGCCGGAACTCGCAGGCGCCGCACTTCCCGGCGAAGGAGTCGGGGTCGCGGAGCGACTCGAACAGCTCTGCGTTCCGGTAGATATCGACCACGGACCGGTCGCGAACGCTCCCGGCGGACTCCGGGAGGAACCCGGACGGGTACACCTCGCCGGTGTGGCTGACGAACGCGAACCCTCGGCCGGCCGTGATCCCGCCCCGGCGGCGAGCGGCCTCGGGGTCGCCGTCGTCCCCGTCGCGGGCGGCCTGGATCCCGACCCGTCGGTAAAAGGGCGCTTCCGTCGTTTTGACGCCGAGCCGCTCCTCGTCGGCGACGCCGTGGAGCCACGCCATCACGGCCTCGGCGCGCGCCGGTGGGACGGGGTCGAGGACGCTGCCGCGGCCGACCGGCACGAGGAAAAAGGCGCTCCAGAGCACCGCGCCGAGCTCGCGGACGCGGTCCCGGATCGCGGGGAGGTCGTCGACGGTGTCGGCGCAGACGGTGGTGTTGACCTGAAGCGGTATCCCGGCGTCTCGCGCCGCGCGGGCGGCCGCGAGCGTGTCGGCGAAGCTCGTCTCGCCGCGGAACGCGTCGTGGCGCTCGCGGGTCGAGCCGTCGAGGCTGAGCGCCATCCGCGAGACCCCGGCGTCGGCGAGCTCGCGGACGCGGTCCGGCGTCAGCGACGCCGTCCCGCTCGGCGTGATCGCCATCCGGAGGCCCAACTCGTCGCCGTACGCGACCAGCTCGGTCAGGTCGTCACGAGCGAGGGGGTCCCCGCCGGAGAGCACGACCACCTGGCCGTCGCCGAACGCCGCGGCGCGTTCGAGCAGGCGCTTTCCCTCCGCGGTCGTCAGCTCGTCCGGGTGTCGGTCCGGTCGGGCGTTCGCGCGGCAGTGGCGACACGCGAGCCCGCACGCCTGAGTGACTTCCCACGCGAGGACGACGGGCCGCCGGTCTGTGTCGGGGGCGTTGAACATTCGACAGGGGTGGTACGCGCCCGGCCCGCTTGGACGTGGCCCCGAACGTGTTCACGCGAGCCACAACAACCGGAGATTGCTCGCAGAGAGGTACGTCCCGGTCGCCGTGAGCAGGACCGGCGGGAAGTAGTACAGCAGCCGGTCCCCGTCGCGAGCGCCCACGACGCTTATCCACAGCATCACGAGGTAGACGACGGTCTTCAGCGCGACGAGCCCCGCGAGTCCGAACGCGTCGAGCGCGGCCGCGACGACGGGGTTCCCCTCGGTGACGGCCGGGACGTACCCGCGGAAGGCGATCGTGGTGACCAGGTCGCCGACGCCGTACGTGGCCGTCGCCGCGATCCACAGCCAGTAGAACTCGTTCGGCCGGCTGCGGTAGGCGGGGCGGCGGTGACGCGAGCGAGGCACGGCGAGACGTGTCGGGACGGGAACCTGAACTTACCGGTCCGCGCTCGCGGAGGGCGGTCCGAGCCCGCGGCGACGTCCGCGGCCGGAGCGTTCACGGTCGCTCGCCCGAACCGACCCGCATGGGCACGCCACTCGACCCGCGGACGGAACAGGTTACCGAGGTCCTCGACCGGCTCTACGCGGAGTATCCCGACTCGACGATCTCGCTTAACTACTCAAACCGGCTGGAGCTTCTGATCGCGGTGATCCTCTCGGCGCAGTGTACGGACGAGCGCGTGAACGCGGTGTGTGCCGACCTGTTCGAGACGTACACGACGCCCGAGGACTACGCGAACGCGCCCCAAGAGGAGCTCGCGGCGGCGATCGACTCGATCACCTACTACAACAACAAAGCGAAGTACATCCGCTCCGCGTGTGCGGACATCGCGGCGGAACACGACGGCGAGGTGCCGGACACGATGTCGGAGCTGACCGACCTGATGGGCGTCGGTCGCAAGACGGCGAACGTCGTCTTACAGCACGGCCACGACGTCGTCGAGGGGATCGTCGTCGACACGCACGTCCAGCGGATCACGCGACGGCTCGCGATCACGGAGGCGGAGCGGCCGGAGGCGATCGAGCGGGACCTGCTCGACGTCGTCCCCGAAAGCGACTGGCAACAGTTTACACACCTGATGATCGACCACGGCCGCGCGACCTGCACCGCGCGGAACCCGGACTGCGCCGACTGCGTGCTCGCCGACATCTGCCCCTCAGAGAAGGGCGACGGCGACGTGGACTTAGCGAGCGGTGAGGCGTGGTGACCTCCGATTCGGGTCGGTAGGCTCCGGGGGCGCTCAACCGTCGGTGACCCGGAAACTCTCGTACAGGCGAGTCGCATCCGGGGTGACAACCGCTTTACGCGGAGGCGCAGTCGCTCTCGTCACGACCGAGACCGCCGAAACCACGTCCGGCTCCCCGGCCCGCGACCTCACCGCCCCGACCTCGCGCGGCTCTCCTCGCGCTCTTAAAAGAGCGCTCGGAGGCGCGCGCCGTCGTCAGAGGGTTGGTCTGTGTCGACCGCGCTTCCGGCTTCCAATCCTTATAAGAACGCGCGTCTGATACGAGACGATAATGGAGTTGGGCTCGCGAGAGGCGTTCTCCCGGATGGGGACGCTCGGCATCGAAGAGGAGTTTTTCATCGTCGATGCCGACGGCCGTCCGGCGTCGGGGACCGACGAGCTCGTGTACGGCCGCGACCCGCCGGCGGCAGTGCCCGAGGGGTTCGACCACGAGCTGTTCCAGTGCACCATCGAGGCGCAGACGGAGCTGATCGAGGACCCGGCGAACGCCGCCGCCGCGCTCGCGACGGTCCGCGAGGCGCTCGTCGACCACGCCGCGGCCGACGGCTACCAGATCGCGGCCGCGGGGCTCCACCCGGCCGCGAAGTGGCGCGATCTCGACCGCGTCCGGAAGCCGCGATACGAAGACCAACTGGACCGCATCCGATACCCGCAACACCGGAACACCACCGCGGGACTCCACGTCCACGTCGGCGTCGACGACGCGGACAAGGCCGTGTGGATCGCCGACCGGCTCCGGTGGCACTGCCCCGTCATGCTCGCGTTGTCCGCGAACTCCCCGTTCTGGAACGGGTTCGACACCGGGCTCGCCTCGGCGCGCGCCACGATCTTCGAGAACCTCCCGAACACCGGGATCCCCTCCGCGTTCGGCGACTTCGAGTCGTTCCGGCGGTACGAGCGCCGGATGGTCGAGACGGACTCGATCGCCGACCGCGGCGAGCTGTGGTTCGACGTGCGTCCGCACACGGGCCACGGGACGGTGGAGGTCCGCGCGCCCGACGCGCAGCGCGACCCGGACGTGACGCTCGCGTTCGTCGAGTACGTCCACGCGCTCGTCGTCGACTACGCGGCGCGGTACGAGGACGGCGAGTCCCCGCCGGAGCTGCGGCGCGAGCTCCTCGACGAGAACAAGTGGCGCGCCGTCAGACACGGGCACGACGCCGCGTTCCTCAACCGCGACGACGAGGGGACGACCCCGCTCGACGAGGTCGTCGCCGCCGAGTGCGACCGGCTCGGGATCGACGGCCTCCGCGAGGTGTGCGACGCCGAGAGCGGCGCCGACCGTCAGCGCCGAATCCGCGAGGACGACGGGCTCGACGCGCTGTGTGCGGACCTCGTCGTGGACGCCTGAGACGAGCGCGGCGTTCCGTCGTCTCGAAAACGACGAGAAACTCTTTTGCCCGCGTGGCCCCCAGATCCGGGCATGACGACGAACGACCCCGCGGCCGATCCGGCCGAGGGCGACGACGGGGACTCCGGGGAGTCGCCGACAGAACGGACCCGCGAGGAGCTGCGCAAGACGAAGGCCCGGCTGGGCGAGAGCGCGGACCGGGCCGTACAGGGGTTCGACGACAACGTCGTTGACCTGCTCTCGTGGGTGCTCGACACGGAGACCCGCGCGCGGATCTACGTCTACCTCCGTGACAACCCACAGAGCACGAGCGACGAGGTGGCAGACGGGACCGGACTGTACCCGAGCACGGTGCGGGAGGCGCTCGCGGAGCTCCACGAGGAGGGGACCGTCGACCGCGACAAACGCGAGGCCGAGGGCGCGGGCAACAACCCGTACGAGTACGAGGCCATCGCGCCAAGCGACCTGGTGCGCGGCGTCGTCGGCGACGTGCAGGCGGAGCTGAACGCCGTGTTCAACCTCGACCGCCGGCTCGGCGGCGAGTCGCCGGAGGGAGACGCCGAACCGGTCCGGATATCGGTGGACGGTGACTCGGCGGACGACGAATCGCCGGAGCCGGACGACGTCTCGCGGGCGGACGACGAGCCCGCGGAGTCGGACGGCGACGGGACCGCCGACTGACCCGACTCCGTTCGGGACCATTTAAGTTCGGTCCGCGCAACGGAGAGGTATGAACGTCGCGCTGGGGGGCACGTTCGATCCAGTTCACGACGGCCACCGGAAGCTGTTCGAGCGGGCGTTCGAACTGGGCGACGTCACCGTGGGGCTCACCGCCGACGAGCTCGCGCCGGCGACCCGACACGTCGAGCGGTACGTCCGTCCGTACGAGCGACGGAAGCGCGACCTCGAGGCCGAGCTCGCGCCCCGCGCCGCGGAACACGGCCGCGAGTACACGGTCCGCGAGCTCACCGAGCCGACCGGCATCGCCGTCGAGCCCGAGTTCGACGCGCTTGTCGTCTCACCCGAGACCCGGTCTGGCGGCGAGCGAATCAACGAGATCCGGGCCGGGCGCGGCCACGACCCCCTCGACATCGTCGTGGTCGACCACGCCGCGGCCGCCGACGGCGAGCGGATCTCTTCGACGCGGATCGTCGACGGCGAGATAGACGAGCACGGCAACCTCACCCCGGACCGGGAGGGCCGGAGCCCGGCCCGACCGGAATGACGGGCGACGGGGCCGCGGCCGGCGGGGCCCTCCGCCGGGTCGCGCTGGGCGAGGCGGGATTCGAGCGCGCGGCGGTCTGGAGCGCGGTCGGGTTCGCGCTCTCGTACGTCGCCTTCGACGCGACGACCGCCGCCGGCGTCGCTCCGACCGCGACCGCCGTCGTCGTCGCGGCGGTGACGGCGGTCGGCGCGGTCGCGTTCGCCGCGGTCGGCGGCGGCGTCCTCCCGACCGGCCTGCTCTCGTACGGCCCGACGGCGGGAGCGGTACTCCGACTGAGCGGTGCGGAGCCGTACGCGACCCCGCTCGCGGCCGACGGGCCCGCGGCCGTCGCCGTCGCCGCGCCGCTCGGTTTCGCGTTCGTGGTCGCCGTCGCCGCGGCGACCGTCGCGGCGGGAGTCGCACGGGCCGCCGGTCGCGTCGGCGGTCGCTGAGGCCGGCGAACCGGCCGTCGGCGTCAGCTCGCGCGCTTGTCGAGTTCGCCGGTCAGCTCCGCGGCGTCGAACTCGTGGTCGGGGCGGACCGCGACGAAATCGAGGAACCGCTCGGCCGCGAAGAGCTCGTCGACGGCGTAGTGGTCGAGCGCCGCGTCGACCGCGTCGGCCGCGCCGATCAGCGGCTCCATCGCCGCCAGCGCGCTCGCGAGGTCGTACGCTCGGGCCGACTCCCGACCGTCGTCGCTCACGCGGGTCGCGTCGATGACGTACAGCTCCCCGTCGCGGACGAGAACGTTCTCGGCTCGGAGGTCGCCGTGGGCGAGCCCGGCGTCGTGAATCGTCCGGAGCGTCGCGAACAACGCGGGCGCGAGCGCGACGACCCGACCCGCGTCGAACTCGTCGAGCGTCCGGAACTCGGGGAGGTACTCGGAGACGACGACGCCGAGGTCGCCGACCTCGAACGCCTCGATCGGCTCCGGGGCGCTGACGCCGAGCTCACGGACGCGCCGGGTCGCCGCCAGCTCGTGGCGCGCCATCCCGTATGGGGTCTCGTAGCGCTCGAAAAACCCCTCGGTGCCGGCCGAGACGGCACCGAGGTTCCGGCCGGTGGTAAACAGCGCGTGGACGAGCGTGTTCTGCCGCGTGATCACCTTCACGAACAGCTCGTCGTCGACGACCATGGGGGTCGACAGCCAGTTGTCCGCGTCGAGGAACTCGACGCGCATCTCGTCGCGGTCGTACCGGTCCGCCAGCTCGCGGGCGACCCGCTCGACGGCGGGCCAGTCGACGCGGCCGCGAACGAGCCGGCGGAGGTCCATATCGGAGCCAACGCGGTGACGCGACATAAGTCGTCGGCCCGGGGCGTCGTCGGGGCGGCCGCGGAGTCGGCACCGTGACGAACGCACCGGGTTGTAAGGCTCCGTGCCGTAGCGAGGTCGATGTCAGACAGACTGTCGAGGCGGCGATACCTCGCGGGGACCGGAGCCGTGCTGACGAGCGGAGCGCTCGCCGGCTGCTCCGGCGGCGGGTCGAACGAGGTCGACGCCGTGGACGGCCCCGCGGTCGAGGTCGTCGCGCCGGAGTCCGCCGGACGCGGCTCACGGCAGGAACGGCCACCGAACGTCGACGATCCGGTCCCGCTCGGTCGTGACCGTCGGCCGCGCGAGGCGGTCGTTCGCGTTGACGCCCGCGTCCGCGAGCCGCGAGAGCGCCTCCTCGAGCGTCCGGTCCGACCGCTCGGCCGTCGGGTCGCGGACGTACGGGGCGTCGATCGGGTCACTCGGCGCGTTTCGGGTCTCGATCGCGTCAGTGAGGTCGCCCCCGAACGCCCGCGGCGGCTGGTGGAACTGCCAGTCGCCGACCGAGAGAAACAGCCACACGTCGCCGTCGATCGCGTGATACGCCCCGGTGACACGCGTCGGGTCGTGAGCGACGACCCGCGAGAGGACGGCGGTCTTCGTCCGATACAGCGCGTCTTTTCGCGCCGAGCGGACGTTGCTCTCGGCGATGTCGCCGCGGTCGTAGGCCGCGGTCGCCTCGTCGGCGAGGCGCTTTGCGGCCTTGTTGACGACGTACAGCGATTCGAGCAGGTCGTCCGTCGGTTCGAGCGGTTCCACGGGTGATCCGGGGCGGCGTTCGAGTCGGAGTCGGCGCGTCGCAGTCATATGGGTTTCGGGACGGCGAGGCGGATCCGTCGACCGGCCCCTCGGAGCCCGACGGCACCGACCGAGTTTTTGTAGCCCCGGCATAGAGATCGCAGCATGGAACTCAGAGCCGCAACCCCCGCCGACATCGACGCGGTCCGGTCGGTCGCGCGCGAGTCGCTCGTCGCCTCGTACGGTCACGCCGTCGACGCGGCGCTGCTGGACGAGGCGGTCGAAGAGTGGTACGACGCCGGCGACCTCAGCGACGACGTCGGCGACGACGACGTGGTGTTCCCGGTCGCCGTCGTCGACGGGGTCGTCGTCGGGTTCGCCGAGAGCTACGTCGCCGGACGCCGGGAGCGCGTCGGCGAGGTCGACTGGCTCCACGTACACCCTGACCACCGCGGCTCGGGGATCGGGTCGGCGCTGCTCGGACGCGTCGAGGAGGCGCTCCGCTCGGCCGACGTCGACCGGATCGAGGCGCGCGTCCTCGCCGACAACGAGGCCGGAACCGAGTTCTACGAGCGGGAGGGGTACGAGCTCGCCGGCGAGCGCGACGTCGACATCGCCGGTGAGACCTTCGACGAGCTGGAGTACCGGAAACAGACCGGCCGCCTCGCCGGGATCTCCGAGGCGACCTACGAGACGGAACACGACGGTGTCGTCTACGTCGCCTTCGACGAGAGCGACCGCGGCTCGCGCGCGCCGTTTTACGTCGCGTACGCCGACACGGACCACGAGAACCGGTACGGCTACCTCTGTGGCAACTGCGAGGGGACCGACGTGGCGATCGACACGATGGACCGGATGGAGTGTTGCGACTGCGGAAACCGTCGGAAGCCGAGTCGGTGGGACGCGGCCTACTGACCGCACCGAACTCCCGGCGGGAGGTGTTATAGGGTCTCTTTGACGGCCAGAACTCGCTCTTCGGCCTCGCGGCCCGGGTCCCACTCGCTCCCGTCGCGGTCCGACTCCCGGTGGTCACGCACCGTCCGCGCCATCGCCTCGTCGACCGGCGTGGACTCCCAGCCGAGGTCGGCGAGCGCGCACGTGTCGAGCAGGTGCGGGTACTCGCGGTACAGCGGGAAGTCGTCGGG
>Ga0207714_1000482_pt1 | contig 27519 bp, 30 predicted proteins | sample PonA232FremontCA_2_FD_187270 | JGI IMG/M metagenome (GOLD analysis project Ga0207714, IMG submission 187270) | Marine sediment microbial community from Fremont, CA, USA - Pond A23 Sediment 2 (SPAdes) | ecosystem: Environmental > Aquatic > Marine > Unclassified | place: USA: Fremont, California...
GGGTAGCCGTGGGCGGGCGGCGGCCGAGGCGGCCGCGGCGCCGACGGCGAGCAGGTTGCGCCGGCTGATGCGGGTCATGGCGGTCTCCCGTGCGGTGTGGACGCCGGGGCGTCCATCTAGGTGCAAATCTGCATATATTCCCGCGCCGCCCGCGGCACAAGGCGCGCGTTGTCTTCGCTTGAGGCGTATGGGACAAGGCAGCGTGATGTCGGGCCGCCATCTCCCCTATACCTTCGCTGGCCTGGATCGTGCGGCGGACAAACGCAAGCACCCCGCGTGGTTGGCCTCGCGCCTGGCCGACCCGTCGTCGCGGTTTACCGTGGTCTGGCGCCGGCGCAACCTGGTCACCGCGGACGCAATGCCGGCGCCGGTTCTGTTACACGGTGAGCGCGCGAGTCTGGCGCTGGAGCTGGCGGCGGAGATCGTCTTCCTCGGCCTGCACGACGACCGGGCCGTTTTCGCCCTGGACCTGTCGCCGCTGGATCCGGGCGAGGCGGAGCAGGCGGTGGACAGCCGCGGGGCGTTCCGCGATCTGCGCGAGATTGGGCCGGCCATGGCGCAGGCCGACGGAGCGCTGCTCGCGTACGCCCGGGCCCTGATTTTCTGGCACGGCCGCCACCGCTATTGCGGCGCCTGCGGGTATCCGACGGAAGCCGTCGAGGGCGGCCACAGCCGCATCTGTACGAACGACCGCTGCGGGCTCAGCCACTTCCCGCGCACCGACCCGGCCGCCATCATGCTCGTCCACGACGGCGGCGACCACTGTATCCTGGGACATCACCCGCGAATGCCGCAGGGCATGCACTCCACACTCGCGGGGTTCGTCGAGCCGGGGGAGAGCGTCGAGGAGGCGGTGGTACGCGAGATTCGCGAGGAGGTCGGGCTAGAGGTCGCCCCGGCCGCGCCGTGCTATTTCGCCACGCAGCCCTGGCCGTTTCCCGCGTCGCTGATGATCGGGTTCCACGTCGCCGCGCCCCGTGCGCCGCTGACCGTCGATTCCGAGGAGTTGACCGCGGCGCGCTGGTTCCACCGCGACGAGCTGCACGCCAGCCCGGAAGACGGCCGGTTCGCCCTGCCGCGGCGCGACTCGATCGCCCGCCGGCTGATCGACGCATGGCTGGACGGGGCGATTTGAGTGCCGCTTACCCCGCGGCGTCTTCGCCATCCCGGAAAGGCGAGGCGGGGTAGACGCCCAGGATGCGCACTTCGCGGGAGAAAAAGCCCAGCTCCTCCAGGGCGAGCCGCACGGCGCGCTCGTCCGGGTGGCCCTCGATGTCGGCGTAGAACTGGGCCACCGTGAACTGGGAATCCATGATGTAGCTTTCCAGCTTGGTGATGTTCACGCCGTTCGTGGCGAAGCCGCCCAGCGCCTTGTACAGGGAGGCGGGCACCGAGCGCACGCGGAACACCATCGAGGTCATCACCCGCCCCTGGTCCGACGGCGGGTCCACGGGGTCGCGCGCCATGATGAGAAAGCGCGTGGTGTTGTGCTCGGCGTCCTCGATGTCTTCGGAAAGGGTGGTCAGGCCGTAGATTTCGCCCGCAAGCTTGGACGCGATGGCGGCCTGGGTGGGGTCGCCCAGGCCGGCGACCTCGGCGGCCGCACCGGCGGTGTCGGCGTGCACCACGCTCTCGAGCCCGCGCCGGCGAAGGAAGCCACGGCACTGCGAAAGCGCCTGGACGTGGCTGCGCACCACGCGGATGGACTCCAGGCTCGCCCCCTGCGGTGCGAGAAGCTGGTGGTTCACCCGCTGGAAGTGCTCGCCCACGATGTGCAACCCCGATTCGGGCAGCAAGTGGTGGATGTCCGCCACGCGTCCGGCCGAGGAGTTCTCCACCGGAATCATGGCATAGAACGCCCGGCCCGATTCCACTGCGGCGAAGGTGTCCTCGAAGGACCGGGAGGGCAGGGTGACCATCTCGGGAAACCGGGCGCGACAGGCCATGTCGGAGTACGCGCCGTGGTCGCCCTGGAAGGCGATGCACATCGTCGGGTCGGAGCTTTCGGCCATGGGGGCTCGCGCCAGTGGCATGCGTGGCGACGGGGTGGGGCAGTGGCGCTACGCGCGGGCCATGAGGTTGCGTGCCCGCGCCAAGTCGGCGGGAGTATCGACACCGACCGGAATCGTGTCAACGCGCGCCGCGTCGATGCGCATCCCCGCCTCCAGGGCGCGCAATTGCTCCAGACGCTCGCGCTGCTCCAGACGGCCCGGCGGCAGCGCGACGAAGCGCGCCAGCGCCGTCCGGCGGAAGGCGTAAACGCCGATGTGGTGGTACAGGGGCTGGTTGGCGTCCCCGCCGTCCCAGGGCACGGCGCAGCGCGAGAAGTACAGCGCCCGGGCCACGGGCTGCGGCGCCTCCGCGTCGAACAGGGCCGCCACCTTGACCACGTTGGGGTCGTGGCGCTCCTGCGCCTCGCGGATGGGGGCGGCCAGGGTGGCAATGTCCACCCCGGCGTCGTCGAGCGGGGTCAGCGCGGCGCGCAGGCTTTCCGGTTCGATGGTGGGCAGGTCGCCCTGCAGGTTCACCACCACGTCGTGGACGGCATCGGGGTCGTGCTGGGTGAGCGCCTGCCATACCCGGTCGGAGCCGGATGCAAGTGCGCTTTCGGTGGTCACCGCCGTGCCGCCCGCAACCGTTACCGCATCCGCGATGCGCGCATCGTCGCAGGCGACCAGCACGGGGCCGATATCTGCGGCCACGGCGCGGCGCCAGACCTGGACCACCAGCGGCGCGCCCGCGACATCGGCGAGCGGCTTTTGCGGCAGCCGGGTGGCACCCAGCCGCGCGGGAATGACGACGATCGGCCTCATGGTATGTCTCCGGCGGCTTTGTCACATCCATGGTGGGCCGCGTCCGCGACGGCGTGCGAAAAAACGTCGCACTCCTCCGCGGGGAACGCGGCGCGAAATCCCGTTGCAGACGGGTTCCGCAGGGATGTCAAGCGCGCGTCGCGGCCGTTCGTGGTCGGCCACTTGAACGGGGCCGATGCGGCGGCTATCGTCGCGCCGATTTGAACAAGGGGCTGTGGGATCGATCGCATGTCGCTCGAACTGAACAAAATAGCCGCATCCATTCTCACCGCCGGCGTGGTCGTCATGGGCAGTCAGTTCATGGCGAACGTGCTCGTGGATCCGGACATTCCGGAGGAGCCGATCTATGCGCCCGAGCTGAAGGAAGCGAAGAAATCCAAGCCCAAGGGCAACGGATCGGACGAAGGCCAGAAGACGGCCCAGGCTGGCGACTCCGGCGAGGCCGCCGACGCGGATGGTACGTCGGATTCCGCCAAGACGGGCGGGGGATCCGGCAAGGGGCCGGGTATGGCGGCAATGCTCGCCAGTGCAAACGCCGAAGCCGGCAAGTCCGCGACGACGGTATGCAAGGCCTGCCACAGCTTCAACAAGGGTGGACCGAACAAGATCGGCCCCAACCTCTACGGGGTTGTGGGTAACGACATCGCCAGCCACGAAGGGTTCAACTACTCCGACGCCCTCAAGGGCAAGGAAGGCAAGTGGACCTTCGAGAAGCTCAGCAAGTACCTCGAGGCCCCCAACGACTGGGCCCCCGGTAACAAGATGAGTTACCAGGGCATCAAGGACGACCAGAAGCGGGCCAACGTCATCGAGTACATGCGCCAGAACGACGACTCGCCCATGGCGCTGCCCGAAAGCGCATCCGGCTCGGACTCCGGCGAGTCGGGGCAGGATAAGGCCTCGGCCGGGGGCGACGCCGGCGCGGCCGAAAAGGCCGATGCCGAGGGCGATGCGGCCACGTCGGACGGCCAGAAGAAGGCCGAAGCCTCGGACACGGGCGACACGGCCGGCTCGACGCAAACCGCCAAGGCCGAGGGCTCTGCCCCGGCCGGCGGTGCCTCGGACGGCGGCGCCGGCGGCCAGTTCGCCAGCATGATCGCGAACGCCAGTGCGGCCAAGGGCGAAGCCGCGTCGGCGGTGTGCAAGGCCTGCCACTCGTTCGCCAAGGGCGGGCCGCACAAGATCGGGCCCAATCTCTACAACGTGCTCAACCGGGGGCTGGCGAAAGCCGAGGGCTTCAGCTACACCGACGCGCTCAAGAGCAAGGGCGAGCGCTGGAGCTACAAGAACCTCTGGAACTATCTGGAGAATCCGCAGAAGTGGGCCAAGGGCACGAACATGTCCTATGCGGGCGTGAAGGACGCCGAGAAGCGGGCGAACCTGATCGCCTATCTGCGCCAGCAGGGCGAGACGCCGCCGAAGCTCCCGAACTGAAAGCGACAGCGCCAATGAACGGGCGACGCGTCGCATGGACATACCGGGATGGGTGATCCGGAACCGCCCGATCCGGCCCGGATCGATCTTGCGACGCGGCTTGCCGAGACCGCGCGGACCACGGTGCTCGGCTATTTTCGCGGGGAACTGGGCGATACCGACAAGCCCGACGCGACACCGGTTACGCGCGCCGACCGGGGCGCCGAGGAGGCGATGCGTGCCATCATCGCCGACGCATTTCCGGACGACGGCATCATTGGCGAGGAATTCGGGACCACGCAGCCGGATGCGCGTCATGTCTGGGTTCTCGACCCCATCGACGGCACCAAGCAGTTCATCACCGGCAAGCCCGCTTTCGGCAGCCTGATTGCGCTCCTGCGCGAGGGGCGGGCGGTGCTCGGCGTGATCGAGATGCCCGCGCTGGCCGAACGCTGGGTGGGGATTGCCGGCCGGGGGACCGAGCATTGCGATGCGCGCGGCCGCCGTAGCGTCCGTACGCGTGCCTGCACCGACCTGAGGCGTGCCAGTTTCTGCCTGACCGGGCCGGATACCTTCGACACACCCCGGCGCCGTGCCGCGCTGGACCGCCTGCGCGCGGCCGTGCGCGTGACCGTTTATGGCGGCGATTGCCACAATTACGGCCTGCTCGTCAGCGGGTTCTGCGACCTCGTCGCCGACGGCGGGATGAGCACCTACGACTATGCCGCGCTGGTTCCCATCGTCGAGGGCGCGGGCGGCGTCATCACCGATTTCGCCGGAAATGCACTAACCCAGGGGCCGGCGGACGTGCTCGCCGCGGGCGACCCGGCGCTCCACGTGGCGGCGCTGCGCGCGATGGGGGGTTAACGCCGGTTCAGCACCGTGATCGTTGCCGCTTCGCCGCGCACCCGGATGGGCACGCGCTTGGCGAGCCGCAGGGGTAGGTCGGCGGCGGCTTCCGCCACCAGATCGGGATCGGCGGCGAGCAGTACGGCGCGCCAGCCGCGCGGGGCGGCGGTGCGCAGCATCTCCGTCAGCAGCGCCCGATAGAGGTCGGGATTGTCGTCGACGTCGCCGAACTGCTTGCCGAAGGGCAGGTTGGCGAGCACCAGCGACGCCCGGCCATCCGCGAGGTCCAGCTCGCGCGCGTCCGCTTCCCCCAGATCGGCGTCGTACCCCGTCAGGTTGTCGCGCGCCGCCGCGACCGCACCGGCATCGATGTCCCGGCCGACCAGCGCCGCGCCCGGGGCGTAGGCCGCGGCCTCGGCGAGCAGGGTGCCGCTGCCGCACACGGGGTCCAGCACGGTATCCCCGGCGCCGGGCTTGCCCAGGAAGGCCATGGCTGCGGCGACACTGGGCGGCAGGCTGGCCTCGCGTTCGGCGACACGCGCCGAGCGGCCGGGCATGGCGTCCGCCGCGGTCTCGGGGACGACGACATAGTACGCCGCGTCCACGCAGAAGGCGAAGACGGTGTGCGGCGCGCGTTCGTCCATGCGCAGCCCGCGCTGTTCGAGTTCGCGCGCCAGGAAGCGCCGGAGATCGTGCCGGTTGAAGTGCGTGCCCTCTGCGGTTGCGACCAGGCGCCAGCGCGCCGTCGTGTGACGCAGGTGCCCGGCGAGCCGGTCGAGCTGGTCCCGGGACATCTTGTACCGGCCGTAGATGATACACCGGTCGATCTCTTCCACCGTGCGCAGCTCGGCGGCCGCGGGATCGCCGGACGCCGCGGGCAGGAAGAGCAGATCGTGGTTGCGCTGCCAGAGCAGGTCCACACGGTCGGTGTGCCGGAGCACATCCGCGTGGCGCAGCTCTGCCCTGACGGTCCGCGCCAGGCCGGGCGCGCACCGGATGACCCAGGCCGGATCGGGCACGGGCGCGGCGGGCGGCCGGCGCGGGCGTTCGCCGCGGTTGCCGGGACCGGCCGGACGCGCCTGCGCCTCGCGCTTCTCACGCGCGGGCGTCCGGGAAGGCCGGCGCACGCGACGTTTGACGCCGCGCGCCTTGGGCGAGCGATGCTTGGCCATGAGTGGGCCTGTGGCAGATGCGGGGGACAAAAGCAAGCGCACGCGCGGAGAACGTGGCGCGTGCGCGGGACGTGGGCATGTATCGCCTGGTATCAGGCCGCCTTGGCGTGGTGGTGATCGCCGTGCTCGCGGGCGATCAGGTCGGCCACGCGATGCCAGACATCGTGGCCCTGATGGTCGCCGGCGGCGCGCAGTTGCTCGGCGTGGTCCCGGGCGTAGGCGACCGCACGATCGCCGAACCGCGCCAAAAAGCCCCGTGCATACGCGTCGAGATCCGCTTCGGGCACCATCCCCAATCTCCGTTCTTGCCGCGCTTGAACACATACGCGTGTTGAACACGAGGCAGGATTCCCACCCTGTCGCATTTTTGCAAGATCGGTGATGTTGCACTGCGCAATACCGGGGTATGCACAAAAATCAACCCCCGCCGGCTGATGACCGACGGGGGTCGCAACTTGTTGGCTTCGGCGCCGGTGAGGCGTGCTTAGGACAAGATGCGATCAGGTTGGGTCACCTGATCGCCGAATCTTGCCCGATCTTCAGAGGGGCGCGTGCGATCCAGCGATCCATCCGGATCGCCTCGCACGCTAGTGCCGCGTGACGCCAGTGCGCTGATCCTCGGCCGCGGGCTGGGTGATCGGCTCCACGGGCTCGGACTCGACGTCGACCGGCGTGGGCTGCTGGGTCAGCGTGTGCTCGAGCACCTCGTCCACCCGTTCGACCGAGATGATGTTGAGGCTGCGCTTCACGTTGCTGGGCACGTCGGCAAGGTCCTTCTCGTTCTCCTTGGGGATGAGAACGGTCTTCAGGCCACCGCGCTGTGCCGCCAGCAGCTTCTCCTTGAGGCCGCCGATCGCCAGCACGCGGCCGCGCAGCGTGATCTCGCCCGTCATCGCCACGTCGTGACGCACCGGAATCCCCGTCAGGGCGGAGACGATGGCGCTCACCATCGCGATGCCGGCGGACGGACCATCCTTGGGCGTGGCGCCCTCGGGCACGTGGACGTGCACCGAGCGCGACTTGAGCAGGTCCTGGTGGATGCCGAGCGAGGCCGCACGGGCCTTGATGAAGTACTCCGACGCCTGGATCGATTCCTTCATCACCTCGCCCAGCTTGCCGGTCGAGGTGACCTTGCCCTCGCCGGGGACCGTGACCGCCTCGATGGAGAGCAGTTCGCCGCCGACCTCGGTCCAGGCCAGACCGGTGGAGACGCCCACGAGATCCTCGCTCTCCGCCTCGCCGAAGCGATAGCGCGGCACGCCGGCGTACTTGGACAGGTTCTGCCGGGTGATGTGCACCTGGCTGGACTTGCCCACGGCGATCTCCTTCACCGCCTTGCGCGCCAGGTTCCCGATCTCGCGTTCCAGGTTGCGCACCCCGGCCTCGCGGGTGTAGCGGCGGATCAGCTCGCGCAGGGCGCCGTCGGAGATCGACCACTCACCCTCGCTCAGGCCGTTCTCGCTGCGCTGCTTGACGATCAGATGGCGCTTGGCGATCTCGATCTTCTCGTCCTCGGTGTAGCCGGGGATCCGGATGACCTCCATCCGGTCCATCAGCGGCTGGGGCATGTCGAGCGTGTTGGCCGTGGTGATGAACATCACCTCGGACAGATCGTACTCGACGTCGAGGTAGTGATCGACGAAGTTATTGTTCTGCTCCGGATCCAGGATCTCCAGCAGCGCCGAGGAGGGATCGCCGCGCCAGTCGGCGCCCAGCTTGTCCACCTCGTCGAGCAGGAAGAGCGGATTCCGGGTGCCGGCCTTCTTCATGCCCTGGATGATCTTACCCGGCATGGAGCCGATGTAGGTGCGCCGGTGGCCGCGCATTTCGGCCTCGTCGCGCACACCGCCCAGGGACTGCCGAACGAATTGCCGGTTCGTCGCGCGTGCGATCGACTTGCCCAGCGAGGTCTTGCCCACGCCCGGCGGCCCGACGAGGCATAAGATGGGCCCCTTCACCTTGCCCATGCGCTGCTGCACGGCGAGGTATTCGAGGATGCGCTCCTTGACCTTGGTCAGGCCGTAGTGGTCGTTGTCCAGCACCTGCTGGGCGACCTCGATGTCATTCTTGACCTTGCTGCGCTTCTTCCACGGTATGGAGAGCATCCAGTCCAGGTAGTTGCGCACCACCGTGGACTCGGCCGACATCGGGCTCATGTTCTTGAGCTTTTTCAGCTCGTTATTGCACTTCTCGCGGGCTTCTTTGGGCAGCTTGGTCTTCTTGAGGCGCTCTTCGAGTTCCTGGATCTCGTCCTGGCCCTCGTCGCCTTCACCCAGCTCCTTGCGAATCGCCTTCAACTGTTCGTTGAGGTAGTATTCGCGCTGGGTCTTCTCCATCTGCTTCTTGACCCGGTTGCGCACGCGCTTCTCGGCCTCAAGGCCGCCGATTTCGCCCTCGATGAAGCTGTACACCTTCTCAAGGCGATCGCTGACCGATGCGGCTTCCAGCAGTTCCTGCTTGTCCGCGATCTTGAGCGACAGGTGCGAGGCAACGGTGTCCGCGAGCTTGCTGGGGTCCTCGATCTGGCTGACCGTGTTCAGGACCTCCGGCGGGATCTTCTTGTTGAGCTTGATGTACTGCTCGAACTGCGAGACCACCGTGCGGCGCAGGGCGTCGACTTCGCGCGCCTGCCCGGTGTCCTCGCCGATCAGTTCCGCCTCGGCCTCGAGGAAGCTGTCATTCTCCGTATAGTCGCGAACGCGCGCGCGTTGGCCGCCCTCGACCAGCACCTTGATGGTCCCGTCGGGCAGCTTGAGAAGCTGAAGGATGCTCGCCAGGGTGCCCACCTGATACAGGTCGTCGGGCTGAGGATCCTCTTGCTGCGCATCCTTCTGCGCAATCAGCAGGATCTGGGAGTCCTCCTTGCGCACCTCTTCCAGCGCGTTCACCGACTTTTCGCGCCCCACGAACAGGGGGACGATCATGTGCGGGAACACGACGATGTCGCGCAGCGGAAGAACCGGGAATCTCGTTTCGGATGTGGACAATTCCAGCATGTTTCCTCTGGCTGTGCCGCGTTCAACGGCCCTGTGTGACCTTGCGCGGGCGTCCGGGTCAACCCGCGTCAAACGACCGCTAGGAGGTATTTTGGCGCGCTGCCGGGTGCGTTCAAGTGCGCGGCCCCGTACGCGCCATCATACAACTGGACCCGGTTCCGGAGATCTTAATGTCGTGTGCGCTTTTTCGGGGTAGTTCGCGCGCGTAGGCGGAATACGCGTGCCAGGTGTTGGCGAGTGGGGCTGTGCGCGGCGCATGCCATGGGTATCTCGAACGGGCGAGCGACCGATCGCCGCGCGGCGTCCCCGGGGGCTGGACGTGGGCGCCGGCTGCACCACGGTCAGGATAAGCGTAGGATGTAGGGAGACAGCCATGCTGCGACGGCTGGCGGCACTGGGGATCGCATCGGCCATGCTTGCGGGGTGTTCCGTGTTCGGCGTTCGCTCGGATCTGGAGATGCCCAAGTACGAGGTGGTGGCGAAGCTGGGCGAGGACCTGGAGGTCCGGCGCTACGGCGAGCGCGTCGCCGCCGAAGCCACGGTGACGGCCGATTCGTACAGCGGCGGCCAGCGCCGCGCCTTCGGCCTGCTGTTCGACTACATCAAGGGGGCCAACAAGGGCAGCCGGGAGGTTGCCATGACGGCCCCGGTGGAGACCGACAGCCGGGGCGCCGAGATCGCCATGACCGCGCCCGTGGAGACCGGCGCGGCGGAAAAGGCCGAAGGCGGCAAAACCCGGGTGACCATGCGCTTCCTGCTGCCCGCGAAGTTCACGCCCGAGACCGCGCCGGTGCCCACGCATCCCAATCTGCGCCTGACCACGCTCGAGCCGGAGACCATGGCCGTGCTGCGCTTCAGCGGCTTCGGCGGCCGGGAAAGCGTGCGCAACAAGCGCGCCGAGCTGAAGCAGCGCCTCGCCAAGACCGCGTGGCACCCGAAGGGCGAGATGATTTCCATGTTCTACGATCCGCCCTGGACGCTGCCGTTCTTCCGGCGCAACGAGGTCGCCGTGCGCGCGAGCAAGGCGCAGAGTTGAGATTGACCGCGCGTCAGCGGCCGAGCAGATCCTTCGGGTTCGGCAGGATGCGTGCGCTGACGGCGGCGCTGTAATCCGTGTAGGCCGCGCCGAACTTGTCCGTCAGGCGCTCTTCCTCGAGCACCGCCAGGCCCTCGCGCAGCCCCCACCACAGCGGCACCAGCGCCAGGGCGTAGACCGCGTCCGCCGCGATCGCCAAGCCCAGTGGCCAGATCACGTCGCCCAGATACATGGGATGACGCACCAAGCCGTAGAGCCCGTCCCGGATGACTGGTGACGTCTCGTCGGCACCGGCGGCAGGCGGTGTGCTGCCGGCGCGCAGTCGCTGGATCGCCCGCAGCATGACGGCGATGCCAAGGAGGGTCAGGGTGCCGCCGACGGGGAGGGCGAGCCAGGCGGGTAGACCCAGGCCCGGTTGGGGCAGGAAGGGGATGGCCAGCCGGGGTCCGGCGTAGCCCAGGCTGGCCGCTATGCCCGTGGCGATGTAGGTGCCGCGGGCGAAGCGCCGGCGCGAGGTGAAGACGGCGACACCCGCATAGAGGCAGGCCGTCGCCACCAGCGCCCAGAAGAACACGTCCGACACGACGGGCATATGCACCGTCCTTTCACTGCGGAAACGGGCACGGAACTTCGCGCGAACGGCAGCGGGCGCGAAAGGCGATGCGTCGCCGCAGCCGGCCCGGGCTTACGGCAGGTACCGGGCCGTCTCGATCAGCGCCATCGCCAGGAGCAGGGCGAGGGCCGCAGCGCCGCCCAGGGGCCAGGGGTCCGCGGGCAGGCGCGGCCATACCGGCCGGGGCCGTTGCGGCCGCCACCGCGGTCCGCGGATGGCGAGGGGCATGCGGGTGGCCTGGGTGTCGGTGTCCCGCGAGACCAGCGCCAGCCCCTCCGCTGCCGGGATTTCCCCGATCCGGATCCGGCCGAGCCGGAGCGCGCCCGCGACGCCCGCCCCGAGCGCCAGCCCGCCGAGAACGGGCAGCGCGGCCTTTACCGGGTCGATGGCCGGCACCGCCGGGAGCGCGAACGGCCAGACCGCGAGGAGTCCGGCGGATAGCGCGGTCGCCGCAAGCGCGGGCAGCGTGCGCCGGGCTGCGGCGCCGGCCGGCGCGGCGTTCGGGGCGTACGCCGGGAGGACCCAGGCGAAGCGCAGCATCAGTAGGGTGGTGGCGAGGCTGCCCAGGATCAGCGCGCCGCCCAGTGCCGTGCCCCAGCCGGTGGGTACCAAGGCGAGCCCGTCCGCCAGCGCCGCCTTGGCCGCCGACCCGCTCGTCCAGGGCGCACCGGCGAGCGCCAGCGCCGGGACCGCCAGCGCCAGCGCGACCAGGCTGCGCCGGCGGCCCCGCGGCGCCGCGGCGAACGCGCCCACGCCGAGGAACAGGGCGCCCTTCGCCAGGGCATGGTGCGCCGCCAGGAGCACCAGGGCCGGGCCCAAAAGGGGCCAGGCCTCGGGTACCAGCAGGCCCGCGCCGATCGCGGCGGCGACGACACCCATCTGGCCCACGCTGGAATAGGCGAGCACCGTCTTGGGGTTGCGCTGGGTCACCCCGATCACGGCAGCCAGCGCCACGGACAGCATGCCGGCGCAGATCAGCGCCATGCCGAATTCGGGAAGCGCGCGCAGGCCCAGGGGCAGCACCGCCAGCATGCCGAACAGCCCCGCCTTGATCATGGCGCCGCTGAGCACCGCGCTCGCCGGCGCCGGCGCGGCCGTGTGCGCCAGCGGCAGCCACAGGTGCAGCGGCGCCGCGCCCAGCTTCACCCCGAGGCCCAGAATCAGCAGCACCAGCGCGGCCGTGGACAGCTCCGCCGTGCGCAGCTCGGCGAGCAGCGTGGTCTCCGCGGTCTGCGCCGCCAGGGCGAGACCGGCGAAGAGCGCCAGCTCCCCCGCGACCACGAACGCAATGTAGACGCGTGCGGCGAAAATGTTGGCTTGCGTCCGGCCGTGGATCACAAGGCCGTAGGACGCGAAGCTCATCACGGCGAAGAAGGCGTAGAAGCTGAACACGTCGAGCGCCACCAGCAGCCCCAGGTTCCCGCTCATGGCGAGCAGGAAGCAGGCGAGGAAGCCGGTGCGGCCGGGATCCGCGGGCGTCCCCGCGCTCGCGGCGAAGCCCGCGAGCAACCAGAGGACGCCGGTGAAAAGCAGGAACACCCGGCCGGTTTCCGTGAGCCCGGCGTGGGCGCCCAGCAGCAGCCACGGCTCGGCGTACGCCACCGGCACGGGCACCGTGAGCGCCGCCGCCACCGCGGGCAGGGCCGCCAGCGGCACGGCCGCGGCCGCAATCCCGCGCAACCACGGCAGCGCGAGCGCTGCGGCCAGGACCAGCGGAAGGATGGGAACGGCGACCAGAAGGGCCTCGGGCATCGCGGGTGCGGCTCCGTCAGGAATATTCCAGGGAAATGATGAAGCGGGTCCAGCCCAATGGGCTGAACGGCGCGTTGGCGAGCAGGCCGGCCGCGAGCACGAGCGCCGCCGTCACCGCCGGCGGGACGCCGAGCATCCAACCGATGGGGCGTTTGGCGGCGGCGGGCGCCCCCGCGGGTTCGCGGAACCAGGCGGTGTGCAGGATGGGCAGGAAGTACGCCGCGTTGAGCAGGCTGCTGCCCAGCAGCACCGCGACCACCCAGGCCTGATCGGTGGCGATGCCGCCCGCCGCGAGGTGCCACTTGGAGACGAACCCGGCCAGCGGCGGCAGCCCGATCATGGCCAGCGCGGCCAGGCTGAAGGCGAGCATGGTCGCGGGCATGGTCCGGCCGATGCCGGCCATCTCGCTCACCGCCTTGATCCCGCGCGCCTCGGCCAGGTTGCCGGCGCACAGGAACATGGTGATCTTGATCAGCCCCTGGTGGATCAGGTGCGCCAGCCCGCCCACGGCCGCGACCGGCCCCGCCAGCGCCACGCCCAGCGTGATGTAGGCGACCTGGCTGACCGTGGAGTACGCCAGCCGGCGCTTGAGGTCGTCCTGGGCCAGGGCACACAGCGAGCCGTAGACGATGGTCACGCACGCCGCCGCCGCCAGCGGGCCGGTGACGCCGAGGTCGGCCGCCGTGTCGATGCCGTAGACGTCATAGACCACGCGCACGATGCCGAACGCGCCCGCCTTGACCACGGCCACCGCATGCAACAGCGCGCTCACCGGCGCGGGCGCGACCATGGCCGCGGGCAGCCACGCGTGCAGCGGCACCAGCGCCGCCTTCACGCCCAGCCCGGCGATCAGGAGGACGAAGATCAGGCGCAGTTCGCCCGGATGGCTTTCGGCCAGGCCGCCCAGAACGCCGCGCGGGACGAAATCGGTGGTGCCCGCGAGCACCCAGAGCCACACCGTGCCCAGCATGACCAGCATCCCGCCGCCCAGGGTGTAGGCGAGGTACAGCCGGCCCGCGCGGAGCGCCGCTGCCGTGCCCCGGTGGACCACCAGCGGGTAGGTGGCGAGCGTGAGCACCTCGTAGAACAGCAGGAAGGTGAACAGGTTGCCCGCCATGGCGAGACCCGCGGTGGCGCCCACGCACAGGCTGAAGAAGCCGAAGAAGCGGTTCCGGTTGGGCTCCTTTTCGAGGTAGCCCACGGCGTAGATCGTGGTGAGCAGCCACAGCGTCGCCGAGAGCGCGGCGAACAGCACCGACAGCGCGTCCGCCTGGAGCACCAGGTCGAGCCCCGGCATCACCGGCAGCCGCGCCGCGTGGACCGCGCCGTCGGCGACGCGGATGCTCAGCCAGATTACGAGCGCCAGCTTCGCCGAGGCGCTGGCCAGGTTGATGGTCGTGCGCAGGCGCGAGCGCGCATCCGGGATGGCGAACAACACCGGCGCGATCCCCATCGAGGTCATCAGGATCGCAAGCGGCAGGATGTCGATCTGGATCACGGTGTGACTCCGGATGCGGGAACGGGCGCGAGCAGTGCCAGCGGACCGGCCGCGGCAATGCCGAGCCCGAGGGCGGCGAGGGCCAGGGCGAGCGGCACCGCGTCGGCGCGGGTCCAGCCCGGGCGGACGATCTCGCCGCCCGGCACGCCGTCGGTGCGGAAGAACTGCGCGAGAACGCGCGTCATGTACGCCGCGGAGAGCAGAGTCGCGGCGGCGATGACGGCGGCCCAGGGCCAGGTGCCGGCAGCGATGCTGCCCTCCAGAAGCAGCCACTTGCCCACGAAGCCGCCGCTGGGCGGCAGGCCGATCAGGCTCACTGCCGCCAGGGCGAAGGCGAACTGCGCCGGCCCGGGGCGCACGCGCGCCTCGGCGAGCCGGTCCAGGTCGTCGTGGCCCACCGCCGCGACGATCCGGCCCACGGCGAGGAACATCGCCGCCTTCGCCACGGCGTGCGCGAGCATCAGGTAGACCGCGCCCCGCCACGCCACCGCTGCGGCGTCGTCGCCGGCGACGGCGAAGGCGAGAAGGATCAGCCCGACCTGCGCCAGCGTCGAGTACGCCACGACCAGTTTCAGCCGGGGCGCGCGCAGCGCCTGCACCGAGCCCCAGACGATCGCACCCGCGCCGAGAAGTCCCATGAGCGTGCCCAGCGCCGCGGCCGGGTCGAACACGGCGAGCCAAAGCCGCATGGCGGCGTAGAGCGAGCCCTTGATCACCAGCGCGGAGAGCAGCGCGCTCGCGGGTGGGGTGGCGTTCGCGTGGGCCGCGGGCAGCCAGACGTGCAGCGGCACGATCGCCGTCTTGAGCGCGAGTCCCACCAGCATCGCCACCAGCGCCGCCGACACCGCCGGGCCGGCCGCCGTGGCCGTGGCGAGTCCGGCGAAGTCGACGCGCCCGTGCGCGCTGTAGAGCAGTGCCACGCCCAGCAGGAACAGGAGGCTCCCCATCAGGCCGGCGAGCAGGTACGTCAGCGCTGCGCGTACGGATTCCGGCGTGCCCGAGAGCGCGGTCAGGCCGACTGCGGCGAGGCCCACGATCTCCAGCGTGATGTACAGATTGAATGCGTCCGCGGCGAGATAAAGACCGTTCAGGCCGCCCAGCAGGAGCAACCACAGCGGCCAGAAGAACGTCCCCTGGCGCGGCCCGGCCCCGGCGGTCGCCAGGGCGACGGCCGTGCCCACACCCGCCGTCATGACGAGCAGCAGGGCGGCGAGGCCGTCGGCGTACATGGCGATGCCCAGCGGCGCGTCCCAGCCGCCCGGCACGGTGCGGATCGGCCCGCTGTCGTGGATCTGCAGCGCGAGCGCCAGCGCGCCGGCGAGCGTGGCGGCGCTCGCGCCCAGGCCGACGACGGCGCCTGCGCGCGGCCAGATGAACGCGGCCACGGCGGCGAGCACCGGCCCCAGAACCAGGGCCGCGGGCCACTGCGCGAGGGCGGGATCAGCGGGAATCATGATGGTTCTCGTCCCGTGCATGAAGCAGGCGGATCAGCGCCAGCGCGACCGCGCTGGTGCTGACCAGCACGACGATCCCGGTGAGGACGAACGCGTGCGGCACGGGATCGGCCGGCGCGGCCGGGCCGCGGTAGGCGGTGGCGATCAGGATCGAGGCCACGCCCACCGCCAGGACGTTCACCGCCACGATCCGGCGCAGCCAGTCGGCGGCCGTAACCAGCCGGTAGAGCGCCATGCCCGCGAGCAGCGCGCCGCCCAGACCGTACAGAAGGGCCGTGGCCGTGGTCATGGCCGTTCCCCGCCGGTCCGCGCCGGCGCGGACCGTTCGCCCAGGAACAGCCCGGCCAGGGTCGCCGCGATGGACAGGGTGAGCACGGCCTCGATGGCCAGGATCCAGGTCTTCGCCGCCGCCGGCGGATAGCGCAGCATCGCGCCTTCCAGGCCCAGGGTGAGCGCGCCCGCGCCGGCGAACCCGGCGAGCCCGAGGCCGAACGCCAGCCGCGCCCGGCGGCGGTCGCCCGAACCGGGCCGGTACAGACCGCCCAGGAGCAGCACGATCCCCACCGCCGCCAGGAGCGCACCCGCCTGGAACGCCCCGCCCGGGGCGAACGCGCCCAGCCAGAGCAGATACCCCGCGGCGAGCACGGTCACGGGCAGCGCGAGCCGGGCGAAGCCCAGGAAGATGGGCCCGCGCGCTGGCACGGGCCGGGGCGCCGGGCGCGCGTCCAGCGACCACACCACGACCACGGCGGCGAGCAGCACCACCACCTCCAGCAAGGTGTCGTAGGCGCGGAAGTTGAGCAGCACCGCCGTGACCGGGTTGCTGACCCCGCTTTGCGCCAGCCGTGCCGCGACCGCGTCGCCCAGGCCGGGGGCGGTGCCGTCGAGACTCGCCAGGGCCGCCACCAGCAGGCCGGTCAGGGTCGCGGCCAGGCCGAAGGCGGCGAGGCGCAACCGGCGGGGTGCTGCCGGTCGCGCCGCTGTGGCTTCGCTTGCGCGGCCGGCCTCGCGCGGCAGGGCGTGCCAGGTACGCAGGAACAGGGCGCCGGTCACGCCCGAGCCCACGGCCGCCTCCGCAAGCGCGACATCGGGCGCGCGCAGGCGCACCCACGCGAGCGCCACCAGCAGGCCCATCACCATGAACATCACGATGGCGCGGAAGGCGTCGCCGGGTGCCATCGCCGCCCAGGCCACGCCCAGGATGCCGGCCAGCAGCAATGCGTCGAACGCCAGCCAGGCCGCGTTCATGGCCGGTCCCGCCGGTCGGTCGCGCGCAGGGCATGCCCGGCGATGAGGTGCCCGCTGGTCGCGCTCGCCAACGCCACCAGACCCCAGATCAGCGCCAGCTTGACGGCGGCGCTCCAGGTCCCCGCCAGCACGGCCGTGCCCAGCGCGGTCAGCGCCAGGCCCAGGTTGTCCGCCTTGGTGAGCGCGTGCAGCCGGCAGAACGCGTCCGGGAAACGCAGCATGCCCACGGTGCCGGCGACGAAGAAGCCGAGGCCGAGCACCAGGAGGGCGCCGCCGAGGATGTCAAAGAAGGTCATGGTCGCGATCCCCGCCGGTGGCGACGAAGCTCACCACGGCGACCGCGGCCAGGATCGCGACCACCAGGGCCACGTCGAGCAGGCGCGGCATGTCCATCGTGAGCGAGAACAGCATCAACAGGGCGACGGCGGTGGTCCCCAGGAGCTGGGCGGCCAGCATGCGGTCGGCCTCGCTCGGGCCGCGCAGCACGCGCACCAGCCCGGCAAGCAGCGCGAGCAGCAGGCCCGTCTGCACCGCGAGAAGAAGCAGTGTCATGGGTGTGGGGTCCCGGCGGGTTCGGCGAGGCGATACAGCCGGCGCACCGCCTTGCGCAGCCGGTTGAGGGCGGCCTCCAGGTCGGCGCCGGCGTCGATGCTGTGGATCAGCAGGCGGTCGCCGCGGATCGCCGCGCTGAGCGTTCCGGGCAGCAGCGTGACGGTGTTGGCGAAGAGCACCCGCGGCGCCCCCTCGGGCAGGTCCAGCGCGACCTCGTGGAAGCCCGGCGCCACCGGTAGGCGCGGGTCAAGTGCGCGGCGGGCGACGTCGGTCGCGCCCGCCAGGGTCTCGACGGCGAACAGGGTGGTGAAGCGCAGCGCGCCCAGGGGCGAGATCCGGCGCGCCGCGTCCCGCGCCAGCCCGGCGGCCAGGGCCGCCCCCATGAGCACCGCCGGCGCGCCGACCAGCCAGGATCCGGTGCTGGACGGCAGCAGGCACCACCACAGGGCGCTCAGTGCCGCGGCCGTGCGCAGCCCCGCACGCAGGCGTACGCGTCGCGGAACCGCCGCTGGGCTGCGCGGCGGCGCGACCACTTCGGGCAAGGCGGACTGCGTCGCAACCGGCGCGTCGAGGCGAAGCGCCGGGCGCTCGGTGGCGGTGCGAAGCTGGGGCGGGCGAAGCTGCATCGGGATCTTCCGAAGGTGGCCGACGGCGGCGGAAGGCGCCGCACCCGACATACGCGCGCGATCGGCGGTTCATCCGGCGCACGCGTTCGGGGCGGATCGAGGGGCAGAGAAAAAGGAGCCGCCCCGTTGGAGCGGCTCCAGGTTGCCGGCGCCCCCGACGATCACACGCTGGGGGAAAGCGGGCGGGGAACGCCGGCCAGGGACAGGCCGGCAACAGGCAATCAGGAGGCTTCGGCCGGACCACCGGGTGTGCCGGGGGTGTCGCCGCCGGTGCGGTCGGGCAGGCGAAGCGGCACCGACCGGTTCGCCGTGACCACGATCGCGAGACCGAGGAGCACGTGCGTCCAGGTTGCGAGGGCGGCGTCGGCGAAGCCCATCAGCCAGGGCGCGATCACGATCAGCGCGCCCGTGGCCGCGACGAGCCAGCGGTCGCGCGCACCCGCCCGGATCATGGGCTTGAGTTTCACGCCGACGGCGAGGACACCCAGCACGAAGGCACTGAGCACGGCTGCGCCGGCGAAGCCCAAGAGGAACGGGCTGAGCAGGAGCAGGGCGGCCGCGGCGAGCCCGGTCCAGCCGGGTAGCTTGGACCGGATGGCGGTGGACGGGGTGGACATGCGAAAAAGCCTCCGTAATGGCGTTGCGTATCCAGACAAACGTCCGCCGGCGCCATATCATCCCGCGCCGGGACGGGATTTTCCGGCGATCTGGAGTTCGCTTGCGATGGCGCGGATGGCCTCCTGCGGCTCGTCGGTGACCACCGCGTAGTCCAGCGGCCCCTGGCTCCAGTAGCCCACGCGCGTGTCGGCGACGTTGCGGCTCTTGAACACGATTGCCGGCGCGGCATCGGGGTGCCGGGCCATGGTCAGGGAAAGGCGGTCGCCCGCCTTGTTCTCGTAGATTGCTTGAACGATGGGCCCTTCCTTGGTGCCGTGAATGCGCGTGCCCACCAACGCCATGCCCATGCCGTCCAGGCGCGGAATGCGCACGGCGTGGCCCAGCTTGGTCGACAGCCAGGCGGCGACGTCGCGGGTGCTTCCCGCGTCGAATTCGGCCGGGCGGATGAAATCTTCGGCGAAGACGCGATGCGCGCCCACGGCCTCGGAGACGTACGCGGGTACGTTCCGGTCCGGCTTGCCCGTGGCGGCGTGACCGAACCAGCCCACGGCCATCAGCGCTGCTGCGGCTGCCAGGTTTGCCGGCCAGGGTGCCATGGCGAAGGGGTGCGACCGTGCCGGGGCCGACTCGCGCCGGGCCAGCGTACGCGCCAATTCGCCTTCCAGCCGCGCGGTGTCCGGCGAGGTCGCGGCGGGGGGTAGATCGTTGACGCTCTCCGCCAGCAGGGCCTTGTGCTGCGCGTAGGCGTCGAAGCGCGCGGCGGCCTCGGGATCTTCGGCAAGCCGCGCTTCCACGGCCGCGGCCGCATCGGGGCCGAGTTCGCCGTCGAGATAGGCGTGCAGGTCCGGGGTAAAATCGTCTGGATCTTCGGGCCGGGCGGTCATCGGCGTTGTCCCGTTTGTGTGCGTACTTTTCCAGCGTGGCGGCGTGTTCCGTGCCCTCGTGGCGATTTACACGACGAGGCGCAGCCGCGGTCGTTCGGTTCCGTCCATGATTCGGCGCAGCGCTTCACGCCCGCGACCCAGCCGCGAATAGAAGGTGCCCAGCGGCACATCCAGCGCCTTGGCGGCTTCGGCGTAGCTCATCCCTTCCACGGCGACCATCACGATCGGACGCCGCTGTGCCTCGGGGAGTTGGTCGAGGGCATCGAGAACCTGCTGCAGTTCCACGCGCGCCGTGGGATCGGACTCCACTGCCTCGTCGGCCGGAGTGAGCGCGGCGGTCCGGCGCACGTGGCGCTTGCGCTGTTCGCTGACGTGCGTGTTGTGCAGGATGCGGAAAAGCCAGACGCGCAGATCGGTCCCCGGCTTCCAGGTATCGGCGGCCGCAATGGCCTTGGTCAGGCACTCCTGCACGAGGTCCTCGGCGAGGTCGCGGTTGCGGGTGAGCACCAGCGCGTACCGGCGCAGGCCGGCGACGTGGTCGTGCAGGCGTTCGGCGAGATCCGTCTCCAGAGTCATGCGCTGCCTCCATCACTGAAAGCACATACGCACGATCCGGCACCGCCATCCCGTGCCGCCGGCGTTTCTTTCGGATAGCCCGGATATTGCGCAAATCGACATGCGGCCGGGATGAAGACGGGCTGTAGCGCGTTTGTTCCGACGAATACGCGCTCCCGGCCGTGCGAAGACCGCCGCGGCCGGCGGCGCCTCCCGGTTTCGCCGCCGGTCGCCGCCCGCGGCGCCGGCTCACCAGCACGCATGGAGGCAGTGGCGTGTCCCAGCCCGTTGTCGTCGAACCCCGGACGCCCAGTCCGCGCCCCGAAAACCGGCCCGCCCCGGCCCGATCCGGCCGCCGCCGGCTGTCGCTGGTGCGCCTGATCGGGCGGCGCCGGCTGCGTACCCTGATCCGGCGCGGGCCCATCGTCCTGGCGCTCGCGGTGGCCCTGTATTACGGCCCGTTGGGGTTGTCCTATCACCGCGTCGACGATAATCCCGCGTTCACCCCGGCCGTCGCCATTCCCGGCGGCAGCCAGGCGGTCAACATGGCTGCGGGGCTCATGCACCGGGAGGTTACCGAGAACCCCTGGATCGCCAACGATCCCTGGCTCGCCCCCAACGCGTTCCTGGACAACACGCCCAACTACCAGATGGGAATCGCGCGCGCCGTGGGCCGGTTCTCCTTCGAGATGCTGGACCAGCTCGCGCGGCGGCGCGGATCCTCGAGCATGGACCCCGACCTGGAGCGTGCCACCGGCTTCCTGCAGTACCCCGGTGATATCTGGGTGTTCAACTTCGAGCAGTCCTGGCTTCCGGCCGTGGCGAGCGAGGACCAGTACCGCGCCGGCTTGCGCGCCCTGTTGGCCTACAACAGCCGGCTCGCCGCGGACGAGGCCGTGTTCGAGCGGCGCGCGGACGCCTTCGCCTCGACGCTTTCGCGCATCTCCGCCGATATCGGCTCGGAGACCGCAGAGCTGCAGGAGCAGGTCAGCACCAAGGGCTGGTGGATCTTCAGCCGGACGGCGGACGACGCGTTCTACCAGAACAAGGGCATGCTCTACGCCTACTACCTCATCCTCCAGGGGCTGGGGCAGGACTTCGCCGACCTGATCGCCCAGCGCGGCGCCACGCCCGTGTGGGACCAGATGCTGGAAAGCCTGCGCGCAGCCGCGGGGGTGCATCCCCTGGTCGTCGTCAACGGCGTCGGCGACGACAGCATCTTCGCCAACCACCTGCTGCTCCAGGGCTTCTACATGAAGCGTGCGATCCTGCAGCTCGACGAGGTGGTGAGCGTACTCGCCGTGTGAGGGCGCGGTGGGAAGGACGGGACGACCAACCGCTTTCGCCTGTTCGGCACAACCGGAGATGTTGCCATGTTCGTGAGCCTCTTTACCAACGTCATCGAGATCGACTGGGCCCATGTGGCGCGCCGGGACGGCGTGGGCGCGCTCTGGCCCGCGGCACGCCAAGCCGTTTCCAAGAGCTACCGGGAATGGCGGCGCGAGCGCGATCTGGACACCATCGCCGACGCGCTGCACGAGCTGTCCGACCGGCAGCTCCGCCTGATCGGGATGCAGCGCGATACCGTGGATCGGGACGTGAGCGCGCTGGCCGAGTACATCGAGGCCCGCGACGTGCTGACCAACGGCCTCGGCGGCTGGAGCGGGGATCGCGCGGACGCGGAACCCAAGCTTCTGACCTACCTTAAGCGCGGCAATGCCGAGGGCGTCCACGGCGCGCGCAGCCCGCGCGAGGGGGAGGCCGGCGAGCGGACCACCGAGGCGGGGGCTTTCGCCGGGTTTGACCGGCGCGCCGCCGGGGCCGCATCGGAGGTTTGAAGACGACGCCGGCGGTTTGCCAGGGTCGGCTGCGGCTGCACGCCGCGCCGGCCGGCCGTCGGCGGCAGCAACGCAACCACCGCACGCACAAACGCGGATTCAACAGGGAGGAGACCTACGCTCATGAGCGCCGCACACTTCAGTTTCCTGCTGGGCATGCTGACGCTGCCCGCAGGCATCGCCGCCATCGTCGTGGCCCTGGTCTTCGGCGCGCACGCGCTGGCGAGTCTCTGCCTCGCTTTGTTCGCCCTGGGTGTCTACGCAAGCCTGCCCGCACCCGAGCCGGCCAAGCCGACCGCGCCGGCGGAGTGATCCGGGGACGGCCGGCCGCGCGCGCCCTTATTACGACCGGGGTGCGCGGCCGGACCCGGTCTGCGCGGCGGGTTGTGCCGTGCGCGATCGGTTTCGTCCGTCGGGAATCGAAGCCACGGGGTGCGGCGCGTCACGTGTCCATTTCGCGCCCGCAGTTCGGGCAAACGCGGTTTTCCGGCGCCGTCGCTTCGCTGCAGTGCGGACACGTCCGGCTCGCCGCCTTCGGCGCGAAAATGCCCAGCATTTGCAGCACGGTCACGATCAGGGCGAGGGCACCGAAAAACGCCGCGCCCGCCAGGAGCACGGGAAACGCGAGCCCGATCATCAGCGAAAAGATGGCAAGGACCCAAAGGGCGCCGGCCATGTCAGTCTCCCGTCTGGGGTGGTCCGTTGCCGGGTGTCCAGCCGGTCGGCGCAAGGGCGAAGCCGTCGAAGGTGAAGCCGGGCGCCACCGTGCAGCCGGCCAGCGTCCAGGCGCCGTTGCTTGACGCGGATTGCCACGCGCCGGCGGGCACCACCGCCTGGGGCCGCTCGCCGGATTCCAGATCGGCGCCCAGGGTGACCCGTTCGACGGCGCGACCATCGCGGCTGATGGCCAGCGTGAGGGGCGCCCCCGCGTAGTGGTGCCAGACCTCGCTGGCGTCCACGCGATGCCAGTGCGAGCGCTCGCCCGCCTGCAGCAGGTAATAGATCGCCGTGACGTGGGCGCGCCCGGCCGTATCGGTATGGGGGTCCTTGAACGTCTCCCGGAACGCACCGCCCTCGGGATGGCGCTCCAGGCCCAGCAGGGCGATCACCCGATCGGCACTGAGGTCGTCGTGCGACATTGCAGCCCCTCGGCACGGTGCCCCGGAAGAGTCGGGCGGAGCAGGAGTCACCGCCGACCCGGTACGCCGGTGAAACCCGTGAGATAGGACGCCCCAACGCGCCGTCCATCCGGGTAGCGGGCGATCCCAGGGCTGTCAAACGGCACGCGGCGATCGGCCGGTCTGGGTCGTCGTGCTAGAAATGTGCCAGAACGGCGCCGAACGCCACAGAGGCCGAGAGAGCGCAGCGGCGAAAAATTCCGGTCTGCCAGTGGGTTAGATGGTGAGCCCGCCAGGATTCGAACCTGGGACAACCTGATTAAAAGTCAGGTGCTCTGCCAACTGAGCTACGGGCCCACGAGCCGGTCGGCCGGCGCGTTTGGCGAGGCCGTCCGATTTTGGCGGAGAATAGGCGTGGGGCGGTGCGGGGTCAACCGACCCGCTGCGACAGCCGTGCGGGCACTGCGCGCCGGGCCGGCGCGCGGCCGTGATCTCGCATGCCGCGCAAACGTGTCCTAGATTCCCCATGGTACATCACCATCGGATACGGGATCGATCCATGGCGGCAATGCGCATCTTCGGTGGGCTGGTGATTCTGGCCTTCTATGCGGCGACGGGCCTCGCCTTCCACCTCATTGCGTACGGTTCGGTCGACTGGAGCGGCGCGTTCGTCTATGTCGCCATGGCGTTCTGGCCCGTCCTGCTCGCCTGGGAATTGATCAAGGTCCTGGCCATCGTGGGCGTGGTGGTCCTCGCCGGCGTGGGCCTTTACCTCGTCGCCAGGGCGAGCATGAAGCGCCTGGGCGGGCGAATCTAACCCGTGCCACGCGCCGCGGCGGCCACCACAACAGCAAGGGGAGAGACCATGGCCGACGCGCCCAAGCCGGCGAGCGAGGATACCGTTCACGAGGCCCACGGCTGCCGCATGCCGGATCCCTATGCCTGGCTGCGCACGGCCAACTGGCAGGAAGCCCTGAAGGATCCGGCCAAGCTGGACGCGGCCATCCGGGCGCACCTGGAGGCGGAGAACGCCTACACCGACGGCGTGCTCGCCCCCGTGCAGGGCCTGCGCGACCGCCTGAAAAGCGAGCTGCGCGGGCGCATCAAGGAGCGCGACGCCACGGTCCCGCTCGCCGACGGGCCCTACGCCTATTACCTGCGCTATGCCGAGGACCAGCAGCACCCGCTGTACTGCCGCTGCCCGGCCGGCAGCGAGGGCGTCCACGAGGAGGTCCTGCTCGACGCCAATGCCGCGGCGCAGGGGCAGCCCTTCTTCAAGGTCGGGGTGACGGCGCACAGCCCGGATCATCGCCTGTTCGCCTATAGCGTGGACCTCACCGGCTCGGAATATCACCGGCTGCGCATCCGCGATCTGCGCGACGGCGGCGAGCACGATCTGGGCGTGACCGACGCGCAGGGCGATTTCGTCTGGAGCAACGACGGGCAGCAGCTCGTCTATACCGCCCTGGACGACCACCATCGCCCCAACCGGGTCTATCGCATCGCCCGCGACGGCAGCACGGCCGCGCTGGTCTACGCGGAGCCCGATCCCGCATTCTATCTGGGTGTGAGCAAGACCGAGAGCCGCCGTTTCATCGTCATCGCGGGCGCGGATCACTCCGATACGGCGGAGGCACGCCTTGTCGATGCCGATGATCCGGGCGCGACGCCCGTGCTCGTCAAGGCGCGCGAGACCGGCCTGGATTACGATGTTGCCGAGCACGACGGCCGGTTGATCCTGCTGACGAACCAGGGCGGCGCGCAGGATTACAAGATCGTCGCCGCGCCCCTCGAATCCGCCCATGACCCGGCAACCTGGACCGAGATCGTCCCGCACCGCCCCGGCGTGCTGATCAAGGACATGATCCTTCGCCGGCATCATCTGATCCGGCTGGAGCTCGCGGACGCGCTGCCGCGCATTGTGGTGCGCGATTTCGACACGGATGCGGAACGGACCCTGCCGCCGCCCGAAGCCGACGCGGCCTATGCGCTGGGCATCACGCAAGGCTACGCCTACGACAGCCGGAGCCTGCGCGTCACCTACAGCTCGCCGCGGCAGCCCCAGCGCACCTACGACGCCGATACGGTCAGCGGCCGTTTCACCCTGCGCAAGGCGCAGGAGGTGCCCAGCGGCCACGATCCCGACGCCTACATCGTCCACCGCATCACCGTGCCCGCCCACGACGGTGCCGAAGTGCCCGTGACCCTGCTGTTCCGTCGCGATGCCCCGCCCGAGCCGGGCCGGCCCATGCTGCTCTACGGCTACGGCAGCTACGGCCTCGCCCTGCCGGCGAGCTTCTCGCCGCACCGGTTCAGCCTGGTCGACCGGGGCATGGTCTACGCCATGGCGCACGTGCGCGGCGGCACGGACAAGGGCTATGGCTGGTACCTGGACGGCAAGCTGGCGAAGAAGACCAACACGTTTCTGGACTTCATCGCGGCGGCGGACCAGCTCGTCGCGGACGGTGCGGTGCGCAAGGGCGAGATCGTCGCCAACGGGCGCAGCGCGGGCGGCATGCTCATGGGGGCGATCGCCAACATGCGTCCCGATCTGTTCCGCGCCGTGGTTGCCGAGGTGCCTTTCGTCGACGTGTGGAACACCATGCGCGATGCGGATCTGCCCCTGACCCCGCCGGAATGGTCGGAGTGGGGCAATCCCCTGGAAGACCCGGAGGCGTGCCGGCGCATGGCGGGGTATTCCCCCTATGACAACGTGCGCCCGCAGCCCTATCCGGCGATCCTGGCCACCGGCGGCATCGCGGACCCGCGCGTGACCTACTGGGAGCCGGCGAAGTGGGTGGCGCGGGTGCGCGCGAACACCACGAGCGGCCGGCCGGTGTGCCTGCACATGAACATGGGTGCCGGACACGCGGGGCAGGCGGGGCGCTTCGCCCGGCTCGACGAGGTCGCGCTGGTCGACGCCTTCATCCTCCAGCAGGCGGGCCTGGCGGCGGCGCCCCTGACGGGCGCGCCCTGATTCGGGCGGCGGCTTTCGTCAAACTGTAACGGGATCGCCCCTATATCCGGGGAACGCGCGCCGCAAACCGCAACACGGGGGATCGGATGTACGACAAACAATCGGCCAGGTCCCCGGTCAATATGCTGATCACGCTGTTTACCGGGGTTCTTACCGGCCTTGTGGGCTTGGTCTATCTCACGCTAGGCGGCATAGCCCTGCTCGCGATCCTGGGCTTCGTCTATTCGCTTCTCGTCGCTTAGGGCGTGTGCGGCCGGCCGGGCCGGCTTGCGCGCGCACCACAGGCAGACCGTCAGGCGCTCGCCCGGCAAGTGCTCGCTCACGCCGGGCGTCAGCCCGCCGGCGCGCAGCCAGCGGGCGATCTCCTCGTCGGCGAAGCCCAGCCGGCGGTGCGCGTGTTCGCTGCGCAGTTCCTCGTGTTGGTGCGGGGCGAAATCGACCACCACGAGCCGCCCGCCCGGGCGCAGCGCACGTCCCGCTTCGGCGAGGACGTCGCGCGGGTGCTCGGCGTAGTGCAGCACCATGTGCAGGGTCACCGTGTCGAAGCTCCCGTCGTCCACCGGAAGCGCGTACATGTCCGCCTGGCGCACCTGCCAGTTGCCCATCCCGGGGCGGTCCAGCCGGTGCCGGGCCACCGTCAGCATCTCGTGTGACCGGTCGATCCCCAGCGCGCGTGCGTAACGGTCGGCGAACACCTCGATCACCCGCCCCGTACCGGTGCCGATGTCGAGGAGATCGCCCACGGCCGCAGCGGGGACGAGCCGGCGCAACGCCGCCTCCACCTCCGCGTCGTCGACGTAAAGCCGGCGGATCTGGTCCCACCGGGCGGCGTTCTTGCGGAAATAGGTCTCGGCGGCCTCGGCGCGCGCCTGCTTCACCGCTTCCAGGCGCGTGGCGTCCTGCTGGACGGTCGCCTCGTCGACCGGGATGAGGTCCACCACCTGACGCGCAAGGGGCCCTGTGGGGCCCGATTCGGCCAGACGGTAGAACGCCCACTGGCCTTCCCGGAACCGCTCCAGCAGACCGGCGTCCACGAGGTTCTTCAGGTGCCGGGACACACGCGGCTGGCTCTGTCCCAGGATCTGCGTGAGATCGCTCACGGTCAGCTCGGCGCGCGCGCACAGCGCCAGGATGCGCAGGCGCGTGGGCTCGGCCGCCGCGCGCAGCCCGCGCAAGAGATCGTCCATGGATCGCGTCCGTCCTGCTGCGCTCTTGTCGATGATATAATGCTATGTTTATATAATTATGCCTCGTTGGTCAAAGACGGGGCGGGCAACGATGGAACCTCCACCGGCGGCACCCGACGGGTGCGGCGCCGGTCGGGCTTTGCGGCACACGGCGGGTACGCCAGGGCGGGTCGAGGCGCGACAAGGGGGAACGGACAAAGGAGATCGGGGCTATGTCCGACAGTTACATTCTGACCTCGGAGTCGGTTGGTCCGGGTCACCCGGACAAGATTGCGGACCAGGTATCGGATGCGGTTCTGGACGCGATTTTGTCGCAGGAC
>Ga0207714_1000483_pt1 | contig 27519 bp, 18 predicted proteins | sample PonA232FremontCA_2_FD_187270 | JGI IMG/M metagenome (GOLD analysis project Ga0207714, IMG submission 187270) | Marine sediment microbial community from Fremont, CA, USA - Pond A23 Sediment 2 (SPAdes) | ecosystem: Environmental > Aquatic > Marine > Unclassified | place: USA: Fremont, California...
ACGTACCACGTGATCCATAGCATGGGCTCTTAGCTCAGCGGTTTAGAGCGCTCGCCTCACACGCGAGAGGTCCCTGGTTCAAATCCAGGAGGGCCCACTTTTGATCCTCGTAAACCCCTGTGACACAGGGGTTTACGTATTTCGGGGTACAACATTGGTACAACAATTGGTCAGTCCTCGTCGACCTGGATGTTCCTGAGCCCTCATTTGTCTGAATCCTACAACCTCTTTTCTTCCGCTCGAGGGTAGACCAGTTAAACCAGAGTATCGACGCCGCCGCTTATACCAAATCCGGCCCGGTAGGCTGGTGGAGGCGAGCTTAACCGCAGTTCTTGCCGTTTCCGGCGATCATGCTCGTCAACGACGTCCTCAATGACACCGGGAAGCCACCCTCTCACATCCTCAGGGCCTGCTGCCGTGTCTTCGTAAACATGAACTCGGTGGTGGCTTACGTCGAAAGGAGGATCGATTTCGTCTTGTGAGAGGAGGACTACGGGTTTCCCCACAGTGTGTGCTATTCCGATCTCGTACATCACGTTCTCGTTCTTTCCAGTGAGGTCGGCGACGATCACTTTCGCCCGACAGATGTCTGTCCAGATAGATTCGGTGATAATCTGTTCACCGGATTCGTCGGCACGTTGGCATTGGTACCCAGCCTCCTCAATTGCTGGGCGGAAAATGGCTCTGTAGACCCGTTCCGACCAGTCGGGACGGAAAGGCATCAGGACGAAGCAGAACGAGTTGTCAACCTCCGCGATACGAGACCGAAACACCGGGTGAATCACGAACGGAGACTCCCGGTCCGGAGTCGACGGTTCATAAATGCCGCCCTCTCCTTGTGAATCTCGAGAGAGGTAAGTCTTCTCCAGATGATCCTCAAGGTCATCGCTGACGAATTGGAGGAAGGACTTCGCTCGGGGCTCGACCTCCAAGTATCCAGGTATGTCCCCTCCGGATGTTGGCACACCTACAAAGTCGTCCATCTCCTCCATATAACATAGGAGGAGAGAAGCCCTTGCCTTGGATACGTCTATCCCATCCGCAACGTCAGAGGCGGTTACCTTACGGAGATTCGGCTCCTCAACTATCCAAGACCGGATCAGTTCGGTTGCCTCCCGCAACTCCTCTACAATATCAGACTCGGGATCGACAGCAAGAATTCCGTAAGGAGTGAGTCTTCTGGCGGAAATGAGAGCTCCAGTAACTCGCCGTGGTTCAAAGGAGCGGCTGATCTCTCCGTCAAGCTCTGCAAGCATCTCTGCTTCAGAGGGACGACCTCCATCTTCGCTCTCGTAGTAAGCCTTCAGCCAACGTCTCTCATCATCAGAGAGGTCGTCCCACAGAGACTTTGCATCCTCTACGACGCTCATGAGATCGAGTGCTCTGTTACAGTGTCGGCCAATTCTTGTACAGAAAAAGCGGAGCTACGCACCTGCCGCAGTTGCCAAAACTACACGCCAAGTTCGTTACAGGGCTGGCCAATCTTTCGGCTCGGCAATGTGGGAAATAACTCAAGCAAATACAGAAGACCTGCCACCGATGCCTCTACCGCTGAACTCGACCCTCTGCCGGGTGGGTGTTCAGAGTCGGGCCCCCTCTTCTTCGACGGATGGAAAGTACTATGCTAGCCAGCGTCTTGTTAAACTAGTCGCTTAAGCGCCGATAAGTCTGGTCGGTGAGCCAACTGTCAACGAGCTTCCGGAAGTCCTCGTCGCCGATCCACCGGGCGAAGATCTCCTCGTTCTGATCCATCCGCTCAACGATGAGCCTCTCCAAGAAGTCCTCGAAGATCAGGGCGAACTTTTTCCGAGGATTGGTCTTCGCCGCCTGCTGAAGGGATTCGTACGATGCTGCTTCCTCCACGAGCTGGTCAAAGAACAGTTGATCGGACTCGGTAAAGTCCGTCCCGAACCGTTCGTTGATCTGATCAATTAGGCGAGAAAGAGCGACGGAATCCTCACGCACCTTGCTGGTCCCCGTTTCAGTGGGACCGTCTGCGGCGGGTTTCTCGTCGGGTTCGCCAAGGTCAATCGAGCCCTCGCTGATCTTCTGGAGCCGGTAGTATTCGAGGCGAACGTCATCGTCGAACTGGTAGTCCTGTCCCGTCGTGCGTCGGGGCAGCTTGTTTGACAAGTGGCGAAGGAAAGTGTAGAGGCGCTCCAGATCGGAGTCCTGGTACGGGATGATCTGACTGAGGTAGCTGTAGAGGTTTCGAAATGCGCCAACCTTGCTTCGCCATTCCTCAGCTTCTTCCTCATTTTCCTCGCGAAGCTCGATGAACCGGTCCACGGCCGGGTCCAGCGCAGCATTCATTTCCTCGTGGTCGGCGGCACTCTGACGGCGCTTGGGTTTGAAATAGACCTTGCAGAAACGCTCAAGCTCGTCTTGGTGATAGATCCCCGAGGAATCGAGCTCAGCCTTGAGCTGGTACATGCGAGTCGGATCAGGCTCTTCACCCATCTCGACGCCGTCGTAGAATTTCGCAAATGACCGACGGATCTCTTCCCGCTCGTTGACGAAGTCGAGAACGAAGGTGTCTTCCTTCAGCGGGTGCGTTCGGTTGAGGCGGGAGAGGGTTTGGACCGCCTGGAGTCCTGACAGCCGCCGGTCCACGTACATGGTGTGGAGGAGCGGTTCGTCGAACCCGGTCTGGTACTTTTCGGCAACGAGCAGGAGCTGGTATTCGCTGCTGGAAAACTTCTGGGGGAGCTCCTTGTCACTGATGCCGTCGTTCATCTCCTTCTCCGTGTAGGTTTTATCCTCGACCTCGTTGTCCTGGACCGTCCCGGAGAAGGCGACGAGCGTGTTGAGGTCGTAGTCGTTTTCGCTGATGTACTTGTCGAACTGTTGCTTGTAGCGGACCGCTTCCAGGCGGGAACTGGTCACTACCATCGCTTTTGCCTTCCCGCCGATTTTGTGTCGGGTCACAGATTGGAAGTGCTCCACCATCACTTCCGTTTTCTGGGCAATGTTGTGTGGGTGGAGCCGCATGAACTTCGATAGTTCGCGGGCGGCTTTCTTCCGCTCTACCTCCGGGTCGTCTTCGGTCTCCTTGAGCAGGCGAAAGTAGGTGTCGTACGTCGTGTAGTTTTCGAGGACGTTCATGATGAACCCTTCCTCGATGGCCTGCCGCATCGAATAGGAATCCACCGGTTCTCCGTCGCGCCCGAAGACGGCCAGCGTCTTGTGCTTCGGGGTGCCCGTGAAGGCGAAGAAGCTGATGTTTTCTTGCTGGCTCCGCTTCGCCATCTCGCGGTATAGCGCCTCCTCATCGTCGAGGCCTTCTTCTTCGGCCCGCTCTTCGGCCTTCTCGCGCAGCTCTTCACCGCCGAGTACGCCCTTGAGTTCTTTTGCGAAGTCGCCGTGCTGCGAACTGTGGGCCTCGTCGATGATAACCGCACAGCTGCGCGTAGGAAGCACGCCCTCGGGATCGTCGGCGCCGCGCTCTTCGGCCATCTCCTGCAGGTGCTCCGTGACGAATGGAAACTTCTGCAGCGTGGTGATGACGATGGGGACCCCACTGTCCAGGGCACGGGCAAGCTGCTGGGAGTCGACGTCAATTTTCTGGACGACGCCCTGCCGGTGTTCAAACTGGTAGATCTGGTCCTGCAGTTGTTTGTCGAGCACGGTGCGGTCGGTGACGACCACCACCGTGTCGAACACGGGCTCGTCGTCGGTGTCGTGAAGGGAGGAGAGGCGGTGGGCGAGCCAGCTGATGGTGATGCTCTTGCCGCTCCCGGTGGAGTGCTCGACGAGGTAGTTGTGCCCTACGCCTTCCGCTCGCGACATTTTCGTGAGTTTGCGGACGGTCCGCAGCTGGTGGTAGCGGGGGAAGATGAGCTTTTCCTTTTCGATGCGGCGGCCGTCGTCGGTGTGCTTCGTTTCGGTGTGGACGTGGAGGTAGCGCGCCAGAAGATCGAGAATGCTGTCTCGTTCAAGCACTTCTTCCCAGAGATAGGCGGTTTTGTAGCCGCCGTCTGGATTGGGCGGATTTCCGGCTTTGCGACTGCGCCCGCCTTCGAGGGGGATGCCCTTGTTGAAGGGAAGAAACGTCGTGGAGCCCTTCGCCAGCCGCGTCGTCATGTGCACCTCGTCGGGATCCACGGCGAAGTGAACCAGCGCCCTTTTTTTGAAGCGGAGGAGGGGCGCCTGGGGATTGCGTTTTTCTTCGTACTGCTTGATGGCGTCATTGACGTCCGAGCCGGTCATCGGGTTTTTGAGCTCGGCGGTGGCGACCGGGACGCCGTTGACGCTCAGGACGGTGTCGATGGAGCGTTTCGGGTGCTCGGGGTCGTAGTGGAGCTGGCGGGTGATTCCGAGCCGATTGGCCTCGTAGCGGGCCTGGAGGTCGGGGTTCATGCCGTGCACGGGGCGGAAGTAGGCCACGTGGAGCCGCCGCCCGTAGCACTTGAAGCCGTGGCGCAGGGTGGAGAGGCAGCCGTGGTCGTCGAGCCACTTGGTGAGGTCGGTGATGACCTGTTCGCCGGTGCGCTCGCCGAGGAGGTTTTCGAGCTTCGTCCAGGTCTCTGGCTGCGTGTCTTGGATGAACGCGAGGACTTCGCTTGGGAAGAGGGCCGTGTCCCGGTCAAACTCGCTGTTCGGGACGACCTTGTAGCCGCGGTCGAGGAGGTGGTCTTTGAGGACGGATTCGAACGCGCCCTCGCGGGTTTGGTAGTGGGACATGGCCGTCAGTTCTGTCTGATGGCTTCTAATCGTCGGATGTGTTTTCGGAGAGCGTACTCGATAGCCGCTCCGAATGGGGTTCTTTCTGCCTGGTTCTCGTCCTGCAGTTTTCGTAGGCGGCGCTTGGCGTCTCGGTATCCCAGATCGTCTACAGCCTCCATTGCGCTCTTTCTGTATCGCTTCAAGGTCTTGTGGTTGAGATTCAATTCAGCAATGGTTCTTCGGGCTGCCTCGTCACTATCGGAGTCAGGATACATGCATCCTCGTCTCGTAAAGGTGAAACGCTCATCGCAGGAATCGTTGAGCGGAGAGACAAAAAGATGTTCTTCGGATGGGGGAGGCCAGTTATCTTTCTCGCGCGCCCCGTATTCCCCGTTTCGCCCCTTACAAATCTCCGGTTCGTCCGTGCTGGGGGAGTGGCCGTAATGCGAAGGATGATCGAATGCTTGATCTGGACCCGGATAACAGAGAACCAGATTTTGGTAATTTACCTCCTCGGAATCGGTGCAGTACGCCTGAGGCCTCAGATGTTCTATGTGGCTGTCGTCTCGCGATATCCGCTGTTCGGTATAGGCATCTACTTTCCCTTGCTCCTCAAGTAGAGAACGTTCTACAGCATCACACACCGCGTCGTCCTGACGCATCAGTTCATATCCGAAGTTTATATCAGCATTGTATCGTGCTCTCCATTCCTCCAATTCAGTCGGTTCGGGGTTCTTGTGGATTGGCCTCATCGGCGAGCGATTCGAGATTTTCGATCTTTGATTCGAGATATGAGAGTTTCGGGTCGTACCCGTGAATCAAGCGCCTAAATTCTTCCAGGGCGGTGCGGGCCTCTTCAAGCTTTCCTTCTGAGATAAAAGCTTCAATCTCTTCGATTTTTTGCTGTGTTTCGCTCGGTCGTGGTTCGGTCCCCATCAGAGATTCGAGAATCCAGTTCGTGTCCAGACCAAACGCTTGACCCGGCCGCTGTACACGAACACCGTCCTTCGGGTCACTGAGAACGAAGAGGGATTCCGGCTGGATTTCGCTGATAACTTGGGGAGAATGGGTGGTGCAAATGAACTGGCAGTTAGGGAACGTCCGTGTCAACCGGTCGACGATTTCCCGTTGCCAGCCGGGATGCAGATGGAGTTCGAGTTCATCGATCAGCACGACTGCCTTCTCATCCAGCGGATCAGAAGATTCCGGGTTGGCCTGAGCCAAACGGGTGGTGATGTCGAGGACCAGAGAGAGAATGCCTCGTTCTCCATCCGAGAGTTGTTCAACGTCTAGTGTTTTATCGTCCAGGTCAATGCGAAGGCTCGGGGAGTCCTCGTCCTTTACAGATCGAAGGTTTTCGTATCGTCCGAGAAAGCGGTCAATAACCTGTTTCACAGCCTCGATTCGACGCCCGTGTTGATCTGATTCGTTCTCCATCAACCGCTCTTGCACCCGCATCCATGCAGCGAAGCGCTTGATGTTGAACTTCTGAGAGGACAGTGCCGAGGCGTACGCGGCGGCCGTTCCGCCTTTTTCAGAGCCGTGCTGCGGTTCGCGCCGGACGACGACGGAGCGTTCTGGGCTGAAGTAGATGGCTAATAGAGTCTCGTCCTTCTCCCTGATTTGCTCTTTGATCTTGGAGGAGCTGTTCGGACCTGAAGGCTCCATCGAAGTCCATTCTTTCGCGTCCTTTGTTTGAATCGTCTGATGGCGGACCTTGCCCACTCGCTCCTCGTCGGGGACAGACTCTTCGCGGGGCAGATTCCGAGTATAACTGACTGGTGCCCCCCAAATTTTGAAAGCAGCTTCGGCGGTCAAGAAGTCCCGCCCGATGGTGATGTCTCGTTCTCCAAAGTCTTCCGCCCGATGAGGATATTCGGGGACGACCGTACTGAATACTTGCGTGAGGAGAATGCGGAGGACGTCAAGGGTCGTCGACTTGCCGGATCCGTTGACGCCGATGATCAAATTCATCCGGTCGTCGAGGTCGAAGGTCACTCCGCTATCGAAGACACGGACCTGGTTGAGGTGCAGCTTATCGATAATCATGCTGGAATCCCCAAGTCTAGTTCTCCAGTTACAGCGGCGGTGACGAGGGAGCGCCGTCGCTCCTCAAGGAGATCAATTGTTTGCTCAGTGCCTTTCCTCACACGCTCAATCTCACTCGTCTCGTCGTCGATAAAGTCGACAATTTCCTTTTGCTCTTCCAACGGCGGGACGGCAATCGGCAGATAGCCGTATCGCCGGGGACTCAGATTGGCTTGGCCAATGGCCGGTATGGCATTTCCCCGTGCCCAAGCCAGCACTTCCGGTGAGTTGAGTAAGTAATTCAGGTACTCAGGGTCCATCCACTCCTTGCATCGGAGGCGGACAAGATAAGAGGCAAAACTGACCGGACAGTTGTCGTGCCCTCGAAAGAGCGCAACCTTTGCAATCCGCTCTAAGCTATTCGTTCGGTTGAAGAGCAAGTCTCCCGGTTGAAGAAGAAGTTCGTCCTCGACCTCATCCTCGTCTAAATAAGATAGATCGTCATAGAAAATATCTCCTTCGCCAATGTCTCCCATCCCGAGAACGGCGATGTCCCCCTCTGAATTCGTGCTTTCTGATGTTCCGTAGTCTGTCTGTTCAAGTGCTCGCTTGAGGTGCATGGGCTCCCAGTGTTCGGGGATCTCACCTAGCCACGGGTATCCGCTAGGCTGCATCGGAACTTCACTCAAGCCCCGAGTGACCGCCTGAGCAATCAATGATTTACGTTTTTCATTGAGCCAATTTACAAGCTCACGCTTGGCCCGAACGAGTCGCCCAAGCTGATCGAATTTATGACTCAGTGACTCTAAAATTTTCCGCTGCTCTTCAACGGGAGGAACAGCGACCTGATAATTCTGGACGAACTCCGTTGGTACGCGCTTCTGACCAGCTGCTCCGGTCATTGCTGCCTCTCCACGCTGCCGAAAATCTGGGGTTCGGATCAGGTAGTACAGATATTCAGGCAGAACCTCCTCTCGCGGGCGCAAGACGAAAAGCTCGGTCGTACCGAAACCTACTCCGTCCGCGAGGCCACGCGCAATGGCACTTTTCCCATTCTCAAAGCAAGGAGTGATCTTCGCGAGGAGTACGTCTCCTTCAAAAAACTGGGTATATCTGCTTGCTATGTCATCAATGGCACGTGTGTCCGACAAGTCCAGAGAGCCATCCTCGCCGATTGCTTCCATCGGCAGAAAACTAGCCTCTTCCGCTTCTTCCAGAGCTTTATTTTGTTCAGGAGTTGGGTTTTCGCGAACGAGAAATTTCAATCGCGTGCGTGTCCAGTGAGGAGGCGCATGCTCAAAAAAGTTGTTTTGTGTCATACCGTCACCTCCTGCAGCATGTCTGCAATCTTGTCCTCTAGCATCTTGAGTTCGGCGTCAATTTCGTCAACGTCCCGAGGAGGTTCGTATTCGTAGAAGTGACGGGTGAAGTTGATCTCATAGCCGATGCGGTCCTTATCGCGGTTCATCCACGCGTCGGGGGCGTAGGGCAGGACTTCTTCTTCGAAAAACCGATTCACGTCGTCCTTGAGCGGCACGTACTCGTAGTCCTTCAGGTCGGTATTCGATTCAAACGTCACCTTGCACCGACCGGAGGGCACCTCGAAACCGAGGGGAAGAGTTTCTGTGTCGTCCGGGTCGAGCACGAACCAGCCTTCATTTCGCTCCTCTTGGGAGACCGGTTCACCGTTTTCAAGGTTCTTCCGCTTGTCAATCACCGGCGCACAGTCCTCATCGATTTCGGTAAACACGTCGCGGAACGTAGAACGGGTCTTCTTCCGCCAAGACGAGCCCCGTTCCTTCAAAACCTTTCGACAGCGACGCCACACCTCGTTCCAATTTTCGTATTCATCGCGCCCGATCTCCTCACTGATGGCCTCCACGTCGTCGAGCAGTTCGGGGTAGGCCTCGAGGAAGTTGGCTTTCCGTTCTTTCGTGATCTGAAAGCGCAGTCGGAGCGGCCGTTCGACGTAGACGCGAGTAAAGCCGAAGTCCTCGTTGTCGAAAATTTTGGACGTGTCATTCTCCTTGAAGGCGCCGTAATCTTTCACGACAGCCTCGATGTCATCCTCCCCGAGTCGGCGGCGCTTATCACCTCGGTTCTGTTCAAGCTCTTCCCAGCGGGCGCGGGCGTCAATGAGCTGGATTTTACCCTCCCTATCGTCGGGTTTTCGATTGGACAGCACCCACACGTACGTACCTATGCCGGTGTTATAGAAGATCTGTTCAGGCAAAGCAATGATGGCCTCTAGCCAGTCGTTCTCAATAATCCACCGCCGAATTTTACTCTCGCCAGATCCCGCTACACCGCTGAAGAGTGGAGATCCACTGAATACAATTCCTAAGCGGGATCCGTATTCTTGCTCTTCGGGGTTGTACGGTTCGAACTTCGAGATCATGTGCTGCAGGAAAAGAAAGGAGCCGTCGCTAACACGAGGGGTCCCAGCGCCAAACCGGCCGTCGAATCCTTCCTTTTCGTGCTCTCTTTCTACCTCGGTTCGCTGCTTTTTCCAGTTGACCCCAAATGGCGGATTTGCAAGGAAATAGTCGAACGTATCACCCTCGAACTGATCATTTACAAGCGAATCGCCGTGCTCAATGCGGCTCTGCTCTGTTTCCTTTATGAGAAGGTCAGAGGCGGCAATAGCGTAGGCTCGGTCATTGAAGTCCTGGCCGTAGACATAAAGTTGTGCCGTTTCATTGAGACGCCGAAGGTGATTCTGTGCCTCAGCGAGCATACCGCCCGTACCACAGGCAGGGTCAAGCATTTCACGGGCGATACGAGGCTGGGTAAGGATTTCGTCGTCTGGGTTGAAGAGGATCTCAACCATGAGGTGAATAACTTCACGCGGCGTGAAGTAATCACCTGCCTCCTCGTTTGCAAGCTCATTGAAGCGGTGGATGAGATTCTCAAAGAGCTCACCCATCTCGATATTATCGAGGCCATCCGGATGGTCGGGAGTTCGGGGGTGGAGATTTACATCGCAGAACTTGGAGACGATGAGATATAGGACGTTCGCCTCGTTCATCTTCTCAATCTCCTTCGTAAACTCGAAGTGCTGGAAAATATCACGAACGTTCTTCGAAAAGCCGTCAATGTATCTCTGCAAGTCGTGATCGAGGTGATCAGGAGCTGCTTTAAGCTTCTCGAAGGTGAGTTCGGAAGTGTTGTAGAAGCGATGCCCCGTCACATTCTTCAGTTTTCGGTCGATGACCTTTTCCTCAGTCTCCTTTTCTTCCAGCTCTTCTTTTTTCGCAAGCACCTGTTCTTTCGTCGGTTCCAGTACGCAATCGAACCGGCGCAGGACGGTCATCGGCAGCATCACACGCTCATACTGCGGCGGTCGGTACGGACCCCGCAGCAGATCGGCGATTTCCCAGATGAAGTTACTGAGTTTCTTATGCTTGGAGCTCATATTGTGAGGCAGCAGGTGTGTCACCCGAATAAGAAAAACATTACCCCTAACCAAATCGTGCGAGCATGCTCTTGGTTCGGAAACAGAATACACGCCCCCTAATTCTGGCCCTGGAGTATTTCTTGTCCCGGCCAAGGGTCGTTGGGCAGCAAACAATGACTTTCGCCTTCTACGGATAGAACGAAAGTCGTAGGTAAATTATGCTCGTTACGCGCACTTAAACGACCTTGCAGAGCCCTCAGAAGTGCATTCTTTCGTGCTGAGAAATGAATGCCGAAACTCCGTCTACCAGACCGATCTTACTCAGAGTTTTGGGAGCGGCTTCTGATATGCACACCGCGGAGGGTTCGGCAGGGCATTCATTTCTTTGACGGAGTTCCTCTTTCAAGACTCAGAGTGTCGGAGAATTATAGCTGCAAGGTTCCGAGCAGTCCTTGCGGTGAGGACCGTCTCGTATTCCTCTCTGGAGCCCCTTTCGTCCTGGATAGTCTTACCGCACTTGTCGATCTGATAGACTTTCCACGACAGGCCTAAGGTCGTCAGCCGGGAGAAGTGCACTCATTCCGAGCTTCAGAGGAAGCCCGAATTAGGCTGCTCGGGGTAGTCTGGCAAGCTCGCGGATGCTAACCGGTTGCATCGCCCCCACTGAGCCTCCTTTTTGAGTCCCGACGATTGGATTTTGGAGGCAAAAGGTGGGCATCGTCTCCACGAGTCAGAACACCAGCCAGTATAACCTCGACTTATGGTGCGAGAGGGCTCAAGGTTCAGATATTATTCCGCTCTACTCCATTACTTGAATGCTGCCTACGGTATTTGAAAACCCCTGTCTTCTCGTTGTAGGTGGACGAGCCGTCAGGATGGTGCCGCAGCGTCATTTGATGTGATTGGTCACAATAGGCATCGGCAAAAACTTTTAACAAACGCGATTCACGGAGCGTATCAAGATCATTCGAGAGGTGGTCAATTACCGAACGGGTCGCGAATGCTAGAAGCTTCACTCTCGCTCTGGAGGCCATTACGTTAAAGCGATTTAGACTGTACAGAAACTCGTCTTCATCCCGAATCGCATCTGGGTCTCCCAAGCCAAATGATCCTATAATGACGTCCCGCTGCTGCCCCTGAAACCGCTCGACAGTGTCTACAGCACTTCGGAGGAGTGTCACGTCGGTTTCAGGAAAAGCTTTCTGCAGGCTTTCTATCGTTCGTCCCATCTGGGCCTTGTGCGGGGTTACCACACCTACGCCCTTCGTCCAAAACTCCTCTGGATTGTATGCAGCCTCAGGAGCGGGGGATGTATTACCATTCTCGTCAAGAAAGCCCGCTGGTCGCTCAGCTAACCGGCCGAAAAGTAACAAGAGGAGCCCCGCAATAGAGTCCGCTTCGAAGGGATTAGACTGGCCGCTCACGGTGTCGTTGTATAAAAAGCCACCCACAGGTCGGTCTGAGCGAAGAATTGCGTTCCATTCTGGTTGCCAAACAAGGCTTTCAGGCCAGTTTGTCGGTTCAGAGTCTGGCAGTGGCTCGGTGAGAGCCAGTTTTAGGTCAGGGTGACGTGGGCGAAATTCCTCATCGTACCCAGCGTGCCGACAGAAGTCGACGATCTCCTTGGAAGAGCGGTAATTTATGTTCAACTTTTCTGGAGTGATTCCGTGATGGTCTGCAAAGTAGTTGTAGATCGAGCCGACCATGTCTTCGAGGCCCTCTGGAGGCTCAGCCTTCTGTATGGGACCTAATTGCTTGTCGTCACCAGCAAGTACAAGCCGACTTTCTGCCGCCATCGCACAAAACGGGAGGATTGCATGTGCCACGTCCATCTGCGAGGCTTCATCCACTAAGACCAGGTCGAAAAGCTCTTCCTGAGCGGAGTCGGTGACTTGCATCAAGTTGAATACCTGACTTGGAGTCGCGCCGACGACGGTAATGCCTTCAGGGGTAGTTAGCCTATTACGAAGATCCGCAACGGCCCGAGACGGATTGTACTTATTCAACTTCAGGTCTAAAGGCTCCGGTACCTCTTCCTTCTTGGTCCGGTATTTCGAGCGGAGCCGCCTGATCTCAAGATCACCGTCTTCTCTATCGACCTCTACCGAAGTTGCAGAAAGGTCGTTAAACGTATCAAGAAGAACTTCGTCCAGTGCCCGATAGGTGGGGGCAGTGATCAATAGTCGCAGCACCTCCCCGCGGCGAGAGGCATCTAATACAGCGCCCTTCGTTATAGTACGTAGTGTGCGGCTCTTCCCGGTACCGGGTGGTCCCCAGATCAGCGAGAGGCCGTACTGCAAGGCACTGGAGAAGGCGCTCCACTGGTATGAATTGAGGCCACCGTCAACAAGTCCTTTATCCTCAAGTACTGCTCGGAGAGATTCAGTATCGGCAAGGAACTCTTTCTCATAGAGAGACTGAGGCGACCAGAGAATCTCTGCAGCTGGTGAATGTGGAGAAGTCTTCCGTGGTTGGACACCTTGCTGACCGACAGCACGCTGGACTGCCGGACTCTCTGCTGCAATTTGAGGGTTCCCGATCTCCCTGAGCGCCTTCTTGAGCTTGGAGTTGAAGAAGTCCTTCTCTATGGGGTCAAGAATAGCATGCCTGCTTAGATCGGTAATTCCTTCGCGCTCGAAGTCTCGTACAATGTCGGGATGTTTAGGCCGCAGGACCATGATTCCATTCTCGCGGTCGATAGCTTCAACTTCCATACGCAGCACCTCCGTCATCGGAGCTCGTAGCCCATCATATAGGCGAGAAATACACTTCTGGCGAGTTTGTCCCCTAGCGTCTCCGGTATTAAGTACCTTGCCAACCGACTTTTCTAAAGCGTCGGAATTATCAGGATCGTGCTCTGACGAGAGCGCGAGGAGGAAATCTCCTTCTCGAATACTTACGTCGCGCGAATTCTCGCGCATCTCGTAGATCCAAAGATCGTCATGTTGGGTATTCAGACTTTTCTCCTGACGGTCGTTGATTAGAGCAACGGCCTCTCTCTTTTCATCTCCCTGTAGGCGACGACGCAGGCGTGCGCTTTTGAAGCGGGCCTCACGCTCGTGAGCCGGAAGAGCCCTGATGCGCTGTGCTTCCAACTTATCGAGGGACGCATTCAGACGCGAAAATGCATACCAGAGCTGCGCATCCCAACTGGACGCAGGAAGCCGTCTGGGTGGACCGATCTGAATCTTCGGTGCAGCCTTGTAGCTCAACGAGTCGCCAAGGTCGTCGCGAAGACGCTTCGTCACCGTCTCTAAACCCCGGACTTTCTTCTTTACCACTTCTTTTATGGTGGACATAACCTCGGTCCATCCTGGGAAGTCTCCATCAGGAGGATTGTGCGACCACATCTCGTGACCGCGCTCAGAAGGGATGAGGCTACTTAACGGGTCACTGTAGTAGCCTGGGACGTGAGGTACGTACTGCCGTTCCTCGATAGCGTTGTAGCAGTCGACCACCTCCATCAGCGTATACTCATGAGGTACGGGAACTGAAAGGTGATTTTCTACAACGTCGCTGACAACTGTAATTGGAGAAGAGCGTGTCGCATCGCGCCAATCACGAACGATTTCTTCCGACGGAGGAAAAAGCCAGGCAAGGTCTTCAAGATCGTCATCCTGAAGAATCGCATCTAGATGCCGTCCTACGAGGCGCATCAAGTGTTTCCTTTGTGCGCTGTCCCAAAGGAAGAACTGCACCGTGCTATCGTCTCTAGGCCTTGAGCGTCGTCCTTTGTTCTTGGCTTCTTCGTCCTGATTCTGGACATGGGTCAAGATCTGGCGCAGGTGTTTCAGGAACGCAAGAAAGACTTTTCTTTCCTTTTGAATACTACGCTCCGTAACTGGGAATACTCGCCGATTCCACCCTCTAGTCTTCCGATCTTGAGGTTCGTCTGGGTCAGGCTCATAACCCTCATCGAGGAACGGCTCCATCCAAAATGCCTTCGCGCCAAAGCAAAATGAAATGGCACTGCTCAAGTCAAACTCCACGAACAGGTATACCTGCAAGTCAGGCCACCTCGGCATGACGGCTGACGTGCCGCTGCTATCTACGAGATTGAGTTCCTCGGGAAACTCGTTGCTCGTTGGCTCGACTTCTCTTGCTCTTACAAGGGACTCGGCTCGCTGAGGCATAACCGTACGTCGTGCCCTCAGTTGCTGGTGTCTTTCAAACACCTCATCCCCAGGGTTCCTAGGAGACAGGTCGTGGAGATCATGAATCCCTTCATTGCGCAGCGTGTCAGCAGAACCACGCGAAAGTTCAGCAATTTGGCTTAGGTCACCTTCGAGGTCAGCCATCTGCCAGCAGTGGTCTGAACTGGGCTTTTCGTCCCCCCAGTCGTACCCAAGAAAGTCGCATCCTTGACACCAGTGGCCAACATCCCAGTCGTGGCTGCGCCAGTTCTCCTCAGACAGAACAGACGGTACCTCATTCCCGATAAGGCGACGCACCCTGGGCGCAAACACATCGAAGGGAATTTCTTCAATGTCCTCCCTTATCGCCTCGCGAACCTGTACTTTCCAATCTTCAGGGGCCTCTTCGACTGCTTTAGCACCTCGTTCAACGGTGACCCTTGCGGGCAATGAAGTAAGGAGACTCTGGACCGATGAGCCTTGGTGTGTTCCGGGCCACACGGCTCCTCTCGTAATTACTACGAAGCTGTCATCCAGGCCCTCACTTTCCAGCCAAGCAGCGAGAGCCATCGAATAGTAGGTAGCTTCAGCGAAATAATTTGCCGACGGCTCAGATGACAATTTAATATCGATCACCCGTAGCCGCAGTCGCGGGTCCTCGTCCGGAATCGGCTTTGTCTTACCCGAGGGCAGGACTGCGCGCTGAAAACCATGGCGATCCTCAGCTTGGTCTGCGGAACTACTATTTGCGCTCCGCACACTTCCTATAACTTCTATCAGATCAGGGGCGACCGCACTGAACTCCAGCGGGGCTCCCGTATGGTCGGTTACGTCGGTTGCCCCGACAGACTCCCGAAATGTTGGCGTGACTTCGAACTTCGCTTCGATCAGGAACTGCCCTGGTGTGGCACCTTCAATGAGCTCCTCCAAAGGAGCCATTTCGTACTCATAATCAAAGTCCCGCGCATCTTCTGTCTTTCGCTGTCCGACAAGGTAGTCCTCACCCAGTGCGTGAGCGACATCTCTCAATACTTCGGCCTGCCAGCGGTCTCCCGCCCGCTGAAGAAGATGGATATTGCCCCGCATCTTATATGCTTGGGGCATGCCTCGGTCTTCTCGTTCACTATCTGTGTACAGGTTGAGCCGAAGTTGACGCTCACACTGGGAGCGGAGATACTGAGAGAGGACGTTTTTATTGAAGCGAGGCATAGATAAAAACGGTACTGTGGAGTTGAGAGGAATCGCAATTCTAGAGCACCGGGCTCTAGCGCCAGCCTGACCCCATCTGTGTATACTAGGTCCAATGGGGCTGAGTTATCTTTTTAAGATCTGCTTAGGCGGGCACCGAGAGATTCACACTTTCAATTGCTTCGCGACTATAGGATAGCGCGGATGACAGAGTGATCGTATCGGTCGGTGATTCTTTCTCGCCTCCAGTGCGGGAATAGTTGACCGCGTCGCGCACCAGAAACGCCCGAAGCAAATTAACTTGATCGGGCTCTCGGAGGTTGACTCCCTCCGTCGATAACGTATCAACATACGTCCCCACGCGCTTAACGCCTTCGCGTATCGCCCTCTCTGGCACCACCGCTGCTGACGGTTTCGGCATAGACCTCTCGTTTTCTCTGCTACTTCCTCCAGAGCTCTGTACCTTGCGGAGAGTGAAAACCGAATCCCACCGAATTGTCTGGTCGTACGAGTGTAGACCACCTTGCCCCTCACCGCGCATCGGGACAACAGACGTGCAATTGAGCCCGCTAGCAATGAGTGCACGGCCAACACCTATCCACGCCCGGTCGTCGTTGTGATGGTAGGTGAAAACACAGGGCGACTCTGGCTTCAACACACGTTCTATTTCCCTGAAGACAGCTGTGAGATCGTCCTCGTAATTCTCTACAGCGTCTTCGCAGTCTGACTCACTAACGGCCATGTTTGCAACTAGGGGAGCCGTCGCCTGGGAGTCGGCATATTTCCCGCTCGCAATGCCCAAAGATTGATGCCAGGCCAAGTAGAAGTCAGATAGCTCCGAATAGTTTAAATTGTCAAAGTATGGTGGGTCTGTCAGAACGAGATCGAACGAGTCGTCCTGCAGGTGGCCAAGACGGGTTGAGTCCGCGACTTTGATGTCGGCGATGGAAGCATCGCGGGTTGAATGGTCAGCCTTAGGAGGGTTCCCCTTGTGGCTGTTTCTCTCTTCCGAATTGTCGCATGCAGTGTCACTAAGAAGAGAGCAATTTATCTTCTGTTTACTGTAGCTCTTTTCTCCATTGGGAGCGTAGTCGTAGGGTGCATTCGCGTATTCGGAGGCGCGCTCAATTTTGCGAAGCGCGTTCGGAAAGGTACCACGCCCGATTCCATCAAGCCATGGATTTATCTCAACGGGGCGCACAATGTGGCGAAATCCATGAAAGGAGAAAAGCGGGCTTGTCCGGCGGTAGCCGAAAGCATAGCCCGTATACATGCAGTTGGTAGTAAGGTGCTCACTAAATGCTAGACCAAGCAGGCGGCGGTCAGTCGGGGCTTCCAGCCGAGAGATACGTCTCCCCAGTAGTGACAGATGAAGCAGCTGGCGAGTATTGAAAAGATTAGTGTATTTGCTTACACCGTGGATTATGGGACGCCCGTCCTGGCGTCCAATGGGGGGAATAGGACGATCTGGGACGAATGACTTTAGCTGCTCATTTTTTTTGTAGCGAGCTTCGGCACGGTCGAAGCGTTGTATATCTCTCTCCGTCGCTTTCTTGAACTTCCTGGGCGGGCGGTGGCCCTCCCCGTCGAGGTACTCTTGCGCGAAGAGCTTCCAACGAGGCGGTTGCTCCCGAGAACCATCCTTCGGTACTAAGGGTTGCTCACGCCGACAGTGCGGACAAGTGACGGTATTCCAGTATTTGGTCCCGTCATCTATGGGCGTGTAGCTTGAGCAGGAGCGGCAGTGGAGCCTTTCCCGATCCCGGCTAAGTTTCTGAATGTTATGGCAAGTCGAGCAGAACGCCCACTGCACGTTTTCTTCTCGATCATAGGCAAGCCGGTAATGCGGGTGAAGCTCAATCTCCCTACTGCAACCTTCGTTTTTGCATTCCACGACTTGCGTCCAGAAGTGGTGAAGCACCCGATGCTTAGTGCCTTCCACTTTTGTTTGGTGTAGCGGCCAAATCTTATCCCGTACTTCGCCAGTGAAATCTAATGCTGATTCCTTGAGGTTTGAACGCCTGCCCGCTGTCAACTCAGCGCGTGCTATGGAAGCTGCAACTGGATCGATTTCTCGTCCAGTGACATCAGCCCCACAGCGAGCGGATTCGACGAGGGTCGTCCCCCCTCCCATAAACGGATCCAAAACTGATGCACCATTTAGCGGAATCCGTTCCAGGTACCGCTTCCAAAAATCGCCTTCAGTTGCTTCGCTACCGAGCGTTAGAGCGGCTAGAATGCCCCGAAACTGTGATCCAAGACGTCGAGCAAACCACCTGTGCATTCGATAAATTGGAAGAGTTGATTGTCCCTCACGCTTTGCCATCGAAGCTAGTTGGGCGACCGGCAAGCGTCCCTCTTCCAACAATGTTTGATCTGGAATTTCATTGAAGCACATAGTGGAGAGGTGAATTTGATAGCATGTGGACCATGCCTAAGGACCTCGTAGACCTACTGATGTTTCTTTGCTCAGTGTAATTCGGGAAAGAGGGAGCTCTGAGGGGACGACAAGAAAGCTTGCCGAAACGTGTTGAGATCGAAGTAGACCGCTTTGGGAGGCTCCGCTTCCATCCGCGTGATGGTGAGAAGATTCACGACCAAGTCATCGGGGTCGCCGAGAAGGATTTCCGTGCTTTTGGCGTCGTTGTCTAAGTCCTGGACAGCGGATGGGCGGTGGAAGACTCCAAACAGGAAATCGCAGTAGTATTCGGAGTTCCCAAAGTACTTATCAACCCAAAGGGCCCCGTGTTTGGCGGAGATGGATTCTCCGATGTCGTGTCCCGATTTGACTAGGTCTCCCAGTCGGAGTTTACCGAGCACGTACTCCGGGTCTGAAAACTTCTCCAGGGGAAGAATTGGGAATCTGTTTGCCTCACTCATGCTCGCCGGCCTGAGGCTTCCGAGATCATCGTACGGGACTACAAGGCGAAGTGGTCGCACCTCAGAGAGATCCGCAGGAAGGCATTGTACCTATGGCCAAGTGCTATTTCCCTGTCCCCGATTATTGGCCACCCTATGAGAGCGGAAAGATTATGTCTGGCCGGGGGATAGGACGACAAAACCCAATCTGAGCGGGGCTGCAAACATCGGACCTGCACGTCGACCGTCCTCCCACAGTCGCCCGCAGTGTATGAGGTCACTATCGGTCCAAGTGGAGCGAGTACTCGATAATGCCGAATCCGAGGGTCGCGCCCAAGAGAGCCGAAAGCAGGTTCCGCTCTGCGAGATGGCAAACAAACAACGCCCCACCGGCCGCCCCGCCGAGGCGAAGAGCACCCCGAAGGACTCCCTGGTCGTGGGCCACGGCGGTGGCAAGGGAGCCTGCCGCGCCCTCAAGTCCCGTCTGCAGTGGCTGGGTACTCTGCCGCTGCCTTTCGAAAGAGGTATTCGGGTTCGTGCGGCTCGCACCGTTTGGCTGGCTCCGGTACCGCATGTTGGACTCCTGACCAAGTGAGGTGGAAGGTCCCGCACCGTTCCCTGGGCCGCTTTCTCCAGAAGCCAAACCCCCGAGCCCTTCGCTTGCTGAAGGTGAGCCATTTCGGCAGCTTGTCGAATCCTCGAGGCCTCCGGGACAAGTAGGATCGATGGCTCGTTCGGGAAGGGCATCGGACGATGACCCAACGGTCGGTATAGCTCCCTTTGTTGGATCCTGGTACCCGATCAAGTTGCCGTTTTCATCTACCACGGCGTCCCGGGCGGGGTAGTACTCCCCGTCCACAATCTTGCCTTTGCGGGTGGCCTTTGAGATCCAGCTCGGACTCACACCGACCTGCTCCGCATACTCCTCCTGGGAGAGCAACTCCCCGTTTTGTGGGCTTGGGTCTTGCATCGGTCTGGAAAGGTCAGTGAACGGTGCTGTGTGCCCCGGTCAAGTTGGCCGCCAGGAGGATCGGGAACCGGTCGTTTCGCCACCTCTGTAAGCGAACTGGAAGACGATTGCTGCGGGTTCGATTTTTCTCCTGCTGTCCGACACCGTTCATCAAAACCCTCAGGGCAGGCGAGATGGCGGTCTCTGATTGGTGCTTGATTGAGCGGTTGAGGAAATCTGCGATCAAGCGAAATCTCAACCCACGTGGGCATCACGCGCACCAGGATGGGTATACCCGGATGCGGGTCTCCTGTGAGCGTCGATCTGCCTGGGTGACTCAACTTGACTCAACTGCTCAATCAACCGGGACATTGGTGGGAGCGCGACAAGTGCCGACGACGACCGACTGTCTGTCTCGCCCGGGCGGAACCGTCAGCAGAGCTCCAGCTCGAAACGGCTGTTCAGGTCATCGATCGTCGCGTCGGAGTGGGTGTGGCCGAATACTTTTTGAATGTAACCGAGAGACGCTCCACGCCTCCCCAGTAAGTTGGCGGTCACGTGTCGCAGGGCTTGAGCCCCAAGGTGCCGACCTATGCCCGCCCTCTCGACTGTTGCCTGTATGATCCAGTAAACTTCTTGCTCGCTGTAGCCCTCACCATCGGACCCTTGGAAGAGAAGACCAGACTTCCGGCTGCCGATGCGATTTCGAAAGTCATCGGCCAGTGAGGCGGAGATGGGCACTTCCCTGGTTCGATCAGACTTCCGTTGCCGAACGGTGATGTACCGGTCTTCAAGCAAGACATCTTCTACCTGGAGGGCTACCAGTTCTGGAACCCGGATTCCAGTCTCCAAAATCGTCCGGAGCATCAGACCAGGACGCCCCCCAGCAGCGCAAACCTCATCGATAAGGGCTGCCATCTCTCCGCTTGTGAGCCGGTCGGTCTCACCGTTCTCACCTGATGGGGTGGAAAGATCGGCCATTCGCCGGGCGTCTTCTAAAAGGGACTCGACCGTTCTGCTATCATAGTTTCCGTCTTCGAGAATTGTAGCGATGCGTTGAGTGTCTTCTTTGACCTTAGTCATGGCAGTGAGTGTGATGATGCGTGGTACGGTGAAAAGGGTCGGAGTCGGCGAGAGCGACTCTTTACCTTCAGCAGTCAAGACCAGGCCTGGCTGGCCTCGGATTTCGTAGGGTTGACCGCGCTCCTCGCAGTCTCATGGAATAAGAGATTGAGCGGATAGGGCGAACCCAGCAGGCCTATTCGAGACCCAGATTCTCAAGGAGCGTGCTGAACGCCATGTTGTAGACTTTAGACTTCGGGAGTCCCAGTTTCTCGGCGACTTCCTCCAGCTTCTCCGGATCGTTCGGCGTCACAGAGACTCGCCTGGCACGGTCCTGAGAGGTCTCGTCACCTTCCTCACTGGAGTCGTGGTCCTGCTTGGTCTTTCGATTCGGGCTGCCAGCTTCTTCGATGTCGATTGCCATGGAATAGTAGGGGTCGGTTGATGCATCCGATTAGCTCCACAGCCGCTCCTTGACCTTATCAGAGATCGGTCCCTCGGTGCCCCCGTCTGGCGAGACGGGCGGATTGTTGTCGGGCGGTGTCCCCTGCGCAATCCATTCGCAGAAGGCGCGCAGTGCCTTTGCGGTGTAGGTCCGGTTGGCGTGTGGAAGGTCCCAAATAGGGACACCTTTCTCTTCGGCTTCGCGCATGTAGGTGTCGTTCCGGGGTATCGCCAACTGGAAGACCTCCGCACTGAGGTTTTCCAGCTCGGCCATCTCTTCCAGGGCATGGATTTCCTCTCGGGCGTGGGCCTCTTTCGGATCAGTAAGATTGGCCACGAGGACCACGCGGCATCCAATGGCTGCCACCTCCTCGGCGACTTTCACGGCCCCGTCGATTGCGAGACGCCCGCTGACCGGACAGACCAGAAGCGTCTCCGGCGTGAGGTCGAGGGTAGAGGAGAGCTCTTCGATTAGGTCGTCGGCAGGTGGGGTGTCCACCAGAAGCCGGTCGTGGCCATTGGCTTCCGCTTCGTCTACGGTTGCGATGAGATCGGCCTGGCCTTCCCTGGAGAGACGGATGGTAGGCGTACCGTCCCACTGGTGCTCGGAAAGCCAGCTCATGGCATTGCCCTGCCGGTCGTCGTCCAGGATACACCATCTTTCGCCCTTGTGGGCGAGGTAGTGGGCAAGGTGGACCGACAGCATGGACTTCCCCGTGCCGCCTTTGTGGTTGTGAACGACGATTCGGTTGTGGTCACTCATAACAGTGCGTTGGCGTAAGAATTTGGGTGGGATGAGATGGGGGGACAGGTGTGTGCGCCCACTCAGGGCCGCCAGTGGATCCGGTCGTCGCAAAATGTCTTGCGACGACCGGGGGGGCATCCACTGGCAACCACTTCAGGCCATTGAAGGCGGTGAGAGAGAGTTAGAAGGGGGCATCGTCCTCGAAATTGTGAGTTTGTGACTTTGGATCTGCCCCTTCCTGGGACTCGCCCCCACCCCCCTCTTCTTCCTCAGAGGTGGGGGTGTGGTCGCCCTCGGGACCCGGGGAGTCTAAAGTCACACTATCACGATCCCCTGCGTCTGGATCGTCGCACTGGACGATCCAGTGGACGCCCTCGCGGTCTCGCCTGACTCGCTCGATGTACCAGCCCCCGGGAAAGCGGCGACCCTCCCGGTACTCGAACATTTTCCCCAAGCTCCTCGCCATCGGCTGCCCGTAGCGCAGGCGCTCGTGCACGTCCTCCGGAAGTTCATCTCGGATGGCCTCCATCTCCTCGCTTTCAGCCCCAATGAGACCCTCCGCGTGGTCTCTCAAATCTGCACCGAGCTGCTTGGCAGTAAAGGGCGTCGGGGCATCATCCTCAAGAGACCATTCGTACAGAGCCCTCAGCAGCTGTCCCCACCGGTGCTCTTCCCCGCTGGCGGTCTCATAGAGGTCGTCAAGATTTTCCAGGAAGCCTCCGATGCCGAGATGCTTCAGGAGGCCGCCTATGGCGCGAGACCATCGGGTAAAGCTGCCGAGGGTCTCAACCTCCGCCCGCGGTGCGCCAGCTTTACTCCAAGCCCGAACTGCCGTGAGAAGAGCAGCGACGAGCCTACCTCGGTTCGAGCGCACCCACTCGCGAAGATTCGGGTGCTCGAAGCCCGTGCGCTTCCAAGGGTGGACCATCTCTGCGTCCATGCGAACGAGAATGCATCGCCGCGTCATCTCTCCCCGGGGACGCAGATTATTGCCGGTTGCAATCCACAGAGCATCCGACGGCAGCTTCAGCTGTTTTGAGTGCCCCAGGAGCCGGTCTCCCCAGCTCTGCTGCGTCAGGGCCCGCTCAAGTGCCTCGCTGGATATCCGGCCCTTGATGTTGTCAACAACGACGATGGACTCTCCCTTTCGAAGCTGGGACGTAATCTGCTTCCTCCACTCTTCGTCGCCAGAGGGCGCATTCATGGTGGCGGGCAGCCGACCGGTTCCCATAAGGGTCACCACATCAGCTAAGAGCGTCTTACCGGTCCCCTGCTTCGTCGCGTCGAAAATGACCAAGGGAAAGTTGGCCTTGTCAAGAAGAGGCCGTACAATCGGCGTGAAGGCGGCTGCGAGGGCGTTTGCGCGGCTCGCCTCGTCGACGAACGGAAAGTCTTGAAGCGGCTTCATGAGAACCTCCACGGCCCGCCTCAGCTCATCTTCGGAAGGAGCTTTCGGGACGTCCGGTGTCTCCACTTGAGGATGTGGTACATAGAGAATTTTTGTGTCCTCGTCGTATCCCGGGGTGCGCACGACCGTCCCATCTGGGCGGAGAAAGGGAAGCTCGCGGATCCCCTTGACGGAGGGCAAATCGACGAGCTGGCGGATCTGACGGACCAGGCGTAGCGGCAGATCCACGTACTTGATTCCGTTCTCCGTCATTCGAACGAAGTCCGCCGTTTGACTCAGGAAGGCGTCGAAGAGGGGTTCGTCGATGCTCTCAAAGACTGGGTGGTCCTCCTCATTTGTGGTCAAACGAACTGGTTCCTGACCCCGAGAGAACTGTGACGGCGGGTCGTTGAAGTCCTCGTACGCGTCGATGGACTCACTTACGACCACCCGGCTGGGCCGGTCGTCCCCGAGGCGAATCGCCGGTAGGTCCCCGGCATCGACCTCTTCCCATTCCTCCCGCCGCTTCTCCTCATCAATCTGGTCAATCGCTTCCTGTCGAGCGGATTCCAGGCCGTTCAAATTGATGCCGGTGGCTTCCTTGATCTTCCCCCGGGCCTGCTGGTACTCGGCCTCAGAGGCCTCTGCGAGGATGCGAATATGGTCATACACGACTGTCGGATCCTCCTCCTCGCGGGCCCGGTCAACAAGCTCATCGACCGTCTCAGGGGGCGGCTCGAAGGGTTCAGTCTCCGCGACGAGGTCGCGAAGGTCGTCTGCCGTATGTCCATTTTCGAGATAGTCGGTCACATCCCCGCCCTTCGGCACGTCCGGAAGCTCGGCGATCCGAACCCGCTTCACCGTCTCAAAAAGACGCGTACCGACGGCCCGGGCGAATTGGTAACCCGGTTCATCATTATCCGGGATCACGACGACATCAGCACCTTCCAGCGGTGCGATAATCCCCGCAGGGAGCTTCTTTTCCAGGTCGTTCCCCGTGAATGCCCCGCCTGGAATGCATGTCGCGACCATCCCTCGGTCCTTCAGCGTCAGGACATCTTTTTCCCCTTCGACGATCCAGACGATCTCGGCATTTTCAACAGCCGAGAGCACTGTCGGAAGGTCATAGAGAACTCGGTCGACATCTTGGAGTCCCCAGACGTATCCCTCGGGACATCCCTTTTCGCCGGCGTCGGGATGATCTGGTTCGTATCGGCGCTGGAGAAACTTTTTCTCCCCAAACGCCGGATGCGTTGGGTCGCGTATCTCATAGCGGACGACCTGGAAGCGGGGATTTCCAGCGGCGTCCTTGTAGGTGTACACGGCCACCTCCGTCCCCTCCCAAGGCTTCCATGAGGGATCTACGTCGTCGGCGAAGAGGTCGGACATCTCCAGGCCAAGAGCGGTGACAATCGCCTCAGTGTCGCAGCCCGCGTGGCACTTGATGAGTACCCGACGATTTTCTGCCTTTATGGACACGGACTGCTGAGTGTCGTCGTGTACCGGACAGAGGGCTTGATGGCCTGAAGGGGTCTCTTTTACGCCGTCAAAACGCGTTAGAAATTTATTGAGTGGAGATGTAGATTGGACCTTCTCGTTGCTGTTGCTGTTCATAATAATGTCTGTTGCTTTCCCTATGAGTGCGACAGATTCGGCCTCGGGCGGTGCCCAAACACCGTCCCGAGGCTTTTCTCTTTTCTATCTGGTGGTGCGCGTAAACGCTGAGGCATAGTGGTGTGGATGTCTATTCGGAAGTACGAGCGTCCACACGGCCTTCCTCGAAATACTCCTCAAGGCTTTCGCGGAGGTACCAGATCCGTCGGCCATGCTGGCTGTAAGTGATTTTCTTTTCGTCGCGGAGATACTGTAGCTGTCGGTCCGTCAGCCCGTATTCGTCCTTCACCTCATCCCGGTGCATCCACTCTGACTTCTGAGCCTCCTGGATTGCGTCCGGGACGGCGTCGACCATGACATCTCGGACAACGTCTGCTACAGTGTCACGCAGCGTGTCGCTCTCGGCGACGACTATCGAGGAGTCGGACATGAGACTGATGATCGGTTCGATGTCAATGCGAGACGACGTATCTGCTGCGATGGTGGGTGTCTCAAAAAACCGAGGTTTTTACGCAAGGAGGTTTTTACGCAGGTTTATTCGCCGTCAGAGGGAGCATTCTCGTCCTCTTCTTCTCGCTCTTTCATTTGCTGTCTCTTTTCGTCTAAGTCGACATTCGACGAACTATTCGCGTGAGCTCGAACTGCGTCGGGGCCGGCACTCAAGAAAAGGTCCTCGTCTATGGAATCTCTCATTTCTTGCCAGTCCACTAACGGCTTACCATCTCTCGTCCTTAAATTACCGCCTTCAGTCTTCTTATAGAAGGCCGGGGACTTCAGTCTCTTATTGATTGCCGGGTCACGTTCGGATACATCGCGATGCTCGGCTACTTTCGGTGGACGCCCACCCTTGCTCCCTGCTTCAGCCTGTTCCTTCTTTGACTCTTCTCTTCGCTTCTCCGCCTCCTTTTTGACCTCATGTTCAGATAGTTTCTTAGGAGGGCGGCCAGTGATCTCGAAATGGCTGAGGGCGTATTGGAGTATTCGAAGGCGAAGTCGCCCCACTGCCATTGCCACCCGTTTAGGTTTTCGCTCCTTACATAATTTCTGCCCAATGAGGCGTGCGTGGGCGGCAACACGAAGAGGAGATTCTTCCCCCAAGTAAATGGGAAAGTCAACTTCGCCTCCAAGAGACCCAGTTGCTAAGTAGTCCAAACCATGCGGCTCCAATTCCTCTGGCATCACATTGGCACCCGCTGCCTCATCAAGAGAATCATACTGCTCGTCAAGCTCGCTGAAGCGGTCCTGAACGTTATCAACCGAATCAATTCTCTGGGATAGCTCAGAAACCTCTTCCTGAAGGACTTCGAGCCTCGTTGGAAGCGATTCTTCCAGACGCCGCAGGCGTTTTGTCTCGCCATTCTCCAATGCCTCCACAAAACTTTTTCGAGTAACGTGGACGACCTCCTCAAACCGTCCTCTCGGAAGTGAAGCATGGACCGGTGTGTCGGATCTCGGACTTTTCCCCGGAGGATGATGTCCTCTAAGGTCAGAACTTATCTGCTCGTACACTAGGCTCATATAGGCATCGCTATCGCGGTAATGCCTTCCGGTATCCAAACTGCCCAGCCAGTTCTCGAATTCGTCCGTTTTATCGCTATTACTCATCGTTCCACATGCTGTCTGTGAGTTGATCAACGGCGTCGTCATCAAATGCGGCAAGGTAGCGCTCGGTGGTTTTTAGATCTGAGTGGCCCAGCGCCTTGCTCACAGCGTACAGGTCGTCGCCCCGACGGCGAGCGAGGTCTCCGAAACTGTGTCGAGCGACATGCATGGTCACGTCATCAGGGCTCTCAATCTCTGCTCTCCGGGCGAGCTTCTTCAGGCTGCGATTCGCCATCACGTTCCAGTTTGAAATCCGCTTTCGCAACCGTACTGGATCGTTGTCCTCTCCTTCTTCCAGATATGGAAAAAGGAAGGGGCGGTCGTGCGCTTCCGACCAGCGGTCTACAATTTCAAGTGCAGGGGGCGGGAGACCGATGCGCACGATATTGTCTGTCTTCAGCATGCGGTATTTGAGCCGCCCGTCTTTGATGTTAGAGGGACGAAGGCAACACACATCCGAAAAGCGGATGCCTCCTCCATAGAAGGCCAGCAGGAACGCGTCTCGGTCCCGGGCCAGATCAGAGGTTGGATTAAGGTCAAGCTCCTCCAGGTCCTTCATTTCCTCAAGCGAGAGGGTCCGGCGGTCTGGCTCAACCCGTTCTGGCATCTCGTACGCGAGGAAAGGGTCATCTCCAGCGCTTAGGACCTCTTCCTTAATAGCTTGGTTGACGACACGACGAACCCTGGAGAGCTCTTTCCGAGTCGTATTCGGGTTATTATCTCGCTCCTCCCGACAGTGTCGCTCCAGCTTGGAGAGGGCATCGGTCGTGAGATCATCCCAGCTAAGGTCTTCCCCCAGTGCCGCGTGGAGCTTGTTCAGCGTCGTGTTATACTTCTTCCGCTCCCAGTACTGATCACGGGCCTTGAGGCGACTAATGAACCGTTCGAAATAACGGCTAAAGCTCCCGCTTTTGCCTTGCACCTCGTCCTTTATTGCTTGAGCCGTATCCTCCTTAAGAGCCGCCTCCTCGCACTCCAGACGTAAGCTCCGAATCTTGTTGTTGTAGGCAGAGGCAAGCTCGTGGCTCTTGCGAACCTCGTTCTTCCGGTCATTCCAGTAGTCGGGCTCGATGTAGATTCCAGTCGAGATGTACCTGCTCTTCCGATTTGCGGTGATCCGAATCCAAACGGGGGCAGTGCCGTCGTCTTTCTCTTTGCTCGTGCGGAGAATCGGGGTAACCGAAGCGCTCATTGGGGAAGGGAGGCCTATTCGTTGTACCAGCGGTAACAACATAGGTACAACAAACTTCGAAATGCAAGGCCATATCGAAACTCAAAGGACTCCCTAATCGGCCTTCAGCGCCGCTAAAGCGTGACTATAGAGTTGAAGAGACTCACTGGGAAACGCTGGTTCAAATCCAGGAGGGCCCACTGTCTCAAGACGTCCCTGGCACCGCTGGGGGCGTTTTTTGTATGTCCGAAATTCGAGACCTCCCTGCAGGAAGG
>Ga0207714_1000484_pt1 | contig 27490 bp, 27 predicted proteins | sample PonA232FremontCA_2_FD_187270 | JGI IMG/M metagenome (GOLD analysis project Ga0207714, IMG submission 187270) | Marine sediment microbial community from Fremont, CA, USA - Pond A23 Sediment 2 (SPAdes) | ecosystem: Environmental > Aquatic > Marine > Unclassified | place: USA: Fremont, California...
GGTGTACTGCACCAGTGGCCGGTTATCCACCAGTTGCGCCGACGACTCGCCATCGATCACCGCCGAGACCTCCTGGGTGCTTGCCAGCAGATCCTCGCGCGGGGTTCCGGCGGTGTAATTACCATTGGCGGCCGATCCCGGCGACTCTGCCACTTCGCCCCCGGCGGCATCCCAGGCCGCAGCGCCGCCATCAAGGATCGCGACATTGTCATGACCGAAATACTTAAGCTGCCAGTAAAATCGCGAGGCCACGGTGGCATCGCCGTATACGGTATCGCCGGCCGGGGCGATGATAACGGTGTCGTCGTTATCCACACCCAGGCCCTGCATGACCGTCTCGAACGTCTCGGCAGAGGGCGCCAGATAGCGGATAGTGTCCTTCATCCCCGGTCGCTCCGAGAGAAACTCCGACATTCCGACGAACGGCGCACCGTCCACGAACCCGGTGGCATCGTAGTTGGACGGACGCCGCGAGACATTGATCAGCGTGACCTCATCCTGATGGGCCAGCGCCCAGTCCGCATCGACCACCGGCCCCGGCAGATTCACCGACCCGGTATCCTGCGCCACAACGGCAGCAGGCAGGGCAACGGCAACGCCAAGCGCCGCTGCATGGAGTGATTGACGGATTGTCATCATCGTCACCTCATCAATCGCTAAAACGTGAATTCGCGAACCGCGGGATCTGCCACCAGCGCACCGATCGCCGGCGGCTGAGCGACGCCTACGCCGTCAATCAGATCGGCCTCGGTGTACTCGCGATTGGGCAGATAGATCGCACAGACATCCACCTGAACGCCGTTATTCACCAGCCGCTGGATCATCTGCGCCGGGCTGGCGTCGGGACCGCGGAGGATCTCCGAGTCATCCGCTTCGGAGCCGACGGCCAGATCACCGGCATCATCACAGAGCAGCACCTGCGGGGACGCGCCGTTTTTCTGCGCCTGCATGGTCAGAATCAGCGCCATGGCCTGAGTCTCGTCGTCATCGCTGGTGAGGATGGACAGCATGTCCGGCCCGCTCTGAGCGAGCGCCGCGGCCGAAAAAACCGTCAGCACCAGGCCGGCGAGCAGTTGTCGAATTGTGTGCATGGGATCGCTCCTTTCTGGAAAGGGTTGGTTTACGCCTTGCGCGCGCAGGTGTTGAGGCCCAGCAGGCTGTACGCCGGGCAAGTGCTGAATACGGCGGTTGCGAGCGGGACCAGACCGATCCACCCCCAGGCCATGCCCGTGTTGAAAACCGCCAACGCGATCAGCGCGAGGCCGACAATGGCGCGCAGGGCACGGTCAACCGTCCCGACGTTCTGTTTCAGCATTGCGTTTCTCCTTACAGTATTGGACTGCATCAGGTTTAATGACATCGACAGTAGGCGCCTCGTGGCGGCCTGCAATCAGTGATCAAGTCACAAAGCACAGGCGGGCAATGCAGTGAAAGACCGCGACGAGACCGCGATCGCCGACAATCGACTGTTCGATGCGCTGGATGAGAGCACCTGGAAGCGGGTGATCGAAGGGGGCAAGCGCCTGACGATGCCCGCGGGCACGCCGGTCTTTGCCCCGGGCGACGAATGCCAGGGCCTGCCGCTGGTCATCGAGGGTGAGATCCGGGTGCAGATGATCGGCGCGTCAGGGAACGAAATCGTGCTCTACCGCATCCAAGGGGGCGAGATGTGTCCGCTTTCACTGGGCTGTCTCTTGTCCCGGAACAGTCACCAGTCCGAAGCGGTCGTGGAAAAGGATAGCGAAGTGTTGGTTCTGCCGCCGGCGCTGACGACACAGCTGATGGACGAGGCCGTGAGCTTCCGCCAAGCGATACTCGAGAGTTATGGCCAGAGACTGCAGTCGCTGATGCTGGTGATCGAGGAAGTCGCCTTCCGGCGGCTCGACGAGCGACTTGCTGAAAAGCTTGTCGAACGTCAATCTAACGGGCAATTATCCGTCACTCATCAGGATCTTGCGGTAGAATTAGGGTCGGCTCGCGAAGTCGTCAGTCGACTCCTTAAAGAGTTCGAACGTCGCGGGTTTGTTCATCTCGAGCGCGGCTGCATCACGATCAGCGACCGCAAGGCGCTTGATCGGGTTCGCGGTGCCACCGCGCGTGAGACGACCGCATGAATAAGACGCGGAGGGCCGCGTTTTAAGTTGGTAAGCCAGAGGCAAGCGTCATGGAATTCGATCCCGTACTGATATCACGGCTACAGTTCGCCTTCGTGGTGTCATTTCACGCCATCTTCCCGGTGTTCACCATCGGTCTGGCGTCCTACATCGCGCTCCTCGAGGGGCTGCACTTCAAGACCGGTAATCCGGCCTGGGCACAACTCTCGCGGTTCTGGACCAAGGTCTTTGCCGTTGCATTCGGCATGGGCGTGGTCTCCGGGATCGTGATGTCGTTCCAGTTCGGAACCAACTGGAGCAACTTCTCCCAGGCGTCAGCGAACTTCCTTGGGCCGATTCTCAGTTACGAGGTGGTCACTGCATTCTTCCTGGAAGCCGCCTTTCTGGGTGTACTGCTGTTCGGCCGCGACAAGGTCCCGCGGGGCACCCATCTGTTCGCCGCCTGCATGGTGGCGCTGGGCACCTTTGTGTCGGCGTTCTGGATCCTGGTCGCCAACAGCTGGATGCATACGCCGGCGGGCGCCGAATTCCGTGACGGCATCCTCCATGTAACGAGCTGGACGGAAGCGATCTTCAACCCGTCCTTCCCGTATCGGTTCACACACATGGCCGTTGCCAGCTTCCTCACCGGCAGCTTCGTGGTGGCGGGTGTCAGCGCCTGGTATCTGCTCAAGGGTCATAAGGTCGAGGCCAACAAAAAGGCCCTGTCCATGTGTCTGTGGATGATCCTGTTCCTGGCACCGGCCCAGGCCGTGATCGGCGACTTCCACGGGCTCAACACGCTTGAATACCAGCCGACCAAGCTGGCAGCCATGGAAGGCAACTGGGAGACCCAGTCGAACGCGCCCCTGCTGCTGTTCGCGCTGCCCAGCAAGGACGCCCAGGGCAATCTGTTCGAGGTGGGCATCCCCAATCTGGCCAGCATCATTCTGACCCACCACGCCGATGGCGTTGTGCCGGGCATCAGCGAGGCGTCGGCGGCGGAGCAGCCACCCGTCTCCATCGTGTTCTGGTCATTCCGCGCCATGGTGGGCATCGGCTTTCTGATGATCGCCTTCGGCATTTGGGGGCTGGTACTGCGTCTGCGGCGCCAGCTCTATGAGCCGGGACTGTTTCATCGCACGCTGCCGTTCATGATTGCCGCGCCCTTCATTGCCGTGGTGGCCGGCTGGGTGACCACCGAGTCGGGCCGTGCGCCATGGCTTGTCTACGGCATGGTCAGCTTTGCCGAGGGTGTCACGCCCTCGCTGACCGGCTGGATGGCAGTGGTCAGCCTGATTGGCTACATGGCGGTCTACGCCGTGGTCTATGCCGCGGGCGGTTACTACCTCTGGCAGGTGGTCAAGGGCGGAATGGATGAGTCCGAGCCCGGCAGCGACGAGGTCGGCGCCCATCCCAAGCGTCCGCTCTCCGGTGGCGGTCCCATCGGCGATGCGACGCCCGCGGCACCGCTGAAAGGGGACTGGACATGATCGACTTTACAATGGTCTGGGCGGTCATCATCGCCTTTGGCGTGATCATGTATGTGCTCATGGACGGCTTCGATCTGGGTGTGGGGATCCTCTATCCCCTCGCTCCAGACGAGGAATCGCGCGATATCATGATGAACACCGTCGCCCCGTTCTGGGACGGCAACGAAACCTGGCTGGTCCTTGGCGGCGCCGGGCTGCTGGGGGCTTTTCCACTGGTCTACTCGGTGTTGCTCCCGGCGCTGTATCTGGGCGTGTTCCTGCTGCTTGCCGGATTGATTTTCCGCGGCGTGGCGTTCGAATTTCGATTCAAGGCCAGCCGTGAGCGCAAGCACTTCTGGAGCGTGGCCTTCGCGGGCGGTTCGGCCGTCGCTGCGCTGGCACAGGGCATCGTTGTGGGGTCCTACATCCAGGGCTACCAGACCGAGAACATGGTCTACACCGGCGGGGCCTTCGACTGGCTGACACCATTCACGCTGCTGACGGGTGTCGGGCTGCTGGTTGGTTATGCGCTGCTTGGCAGCACCTGGATCATCATGAAAACCGAGGGGCCCGTCCAGGACTGGGCCTATCGCATCGCCCCCAAGCTGCTCGCCGGTGTGCTGGGGATCTTTCTGATCATCAGCTTCTGGACGCCACTGGTCGACGAGTTTGTCCGCGAGCGCTGGATGAACACCCTGTCGCTCATCTGGCTGCTGCCCGCGGGCGCGCTGGGCTGTGCCTACATGGTGCTACGGGCGGTACGGCGACGCGACGAAGGCATCCCGTTTGTCGCCACCATGGGGCTTTTCGTCTTCACCTATCTGGGCCTGCTCGCCAGTAAATGGCCCTATGTCGTGCCGCCGGACTACACGCTCTATGACGCGGCCTCAGCGCCCGAGTCGCAGGCATTCCTGCTGGTGGGTGTGCTGTTTGTCATTCCGGTGGTGCTTGCCTATACCGCGTGGACCTACTGGGTGTTTCGCGGCAAGGTCCGTGCCGGCGAGGGCTACCACTAGCGAATGACACCCAGGGAATGGCTGGCCCGGCAACGCCGTGAGGTGTCCGGGCCACTCCGGTTGGCCGCGGTATACGGAATCGCCGAAGGGGGGTTGATTATCGCGCAGGCCGGGCTGATCGCCTGGCTGGTTCAACAGGTGGTCATTCACCAACGCCCCCTTGTCGAGTTCATGATTGCCGGCTTGATGCTGGTCGGCGTTGTCGGTCTGCGGCCAGTCTTTGCTTCGCTACGGGCTGGGGCGGGTATCTCGGCCGCCGCGCAGGTGCGGGCGGCGGTTCGCCGGCGCCTGATCCACCACGTGGAATCCCTGGGTCCCGCCGGACTGGCGGACATCGGCAGCGGCGAGCTCAGCAGTCAACTGACCGATCAGGTGGACGCCCTCGAGGGCTATTTCGCGCGCTACGTCCCGCAAATGACCATTGCGGTGATCGTTCCGGCGGCCATCGTTGCAGCCGCCTATACCCAGGACTGGATCGCCGCGAGCTTTCTGCTGCTGTCGGCGCCGCTCATCCCGCTTTTCATGGCGCTGGTCGGCATGGGCGCCGAGCGTCTCAACCGGGATCAATTCCTCGCGCTCGGCCGTCTGTCAGGGCAATTTCTGGACCGCGTCCGGGGGCTGACTACGCTACGGTTGTTTGGTCGTACCGAGGATGCGGCCGCCGGCATCGTCTCGGGCTCGGACGAATACCGGCAACGCAGCATGCGCGTGCTGCGGGTCGCCTTCCTCTCATCCGCGGTGCTCGAATTCTTTGCCTCGGTGGCCATCGCCGTTGTCGCCATTTATATCGGCTTTGGACTGCTCGGCTATATCGAGTACGGCCCCTCCACACAGCTCACGCTTTTCAGCGGCCTGTTCATCCTCTTGCTCGCCCCGGAATTCTTCCAGCCCCTGCGAACGCTCGCCCAGCACTACCACGACCGCGCCACCGCCCTCGGCGCCGCCGAGCTTCTCAACGAACTCGAAGCCCGGCCGGTGGAGGGGGAAAAGTTTGGGACAGGCACGTTGCGAGGGGAGTCGACGGAGGTAGAAAAGTTTGGGACAGGCACGTTGCGGATGACCGACCTGCGCCTGGATCGGGTTGGGCGCGGGACCATTCTGCGGGTCGATGCCTTTCACGCGGATGCCGGCGCGCGGGTGCTGATCGAAGGCCCTTCGGGTACTGGCAAGACGTCACTGCTACTCGCCATCGCCGGCCTTCTGCCGGTGGCTGAAGGCACGATCGAGCGGCGGTTTTCGGACTCGCGGATCGGTTGGCTTGGCTCGCCGCCTTTTCTGGCTAATGCCAGCATCCGCGCCAATATCCGCTTTGGTGATCCCGCCGCGGATGACTCGGCCATCCTCGACGCCGCCCGCCAGGCCGGAGTCATGGAATTCACCGGTCGTCTTGATCAGGGCCTGGATACGGTCGTTGGCGAGCGAGGGCTTTCGCTATCAGGGGGACAGGCACAACGCGTTGCCCTGGCCCGCGCACTGATTTCACCGGCACCGATGATATTGCTCGATGAACCGACCAACGCGCTGGACGCGACAACGGAAGACTATGTCCTGAAGGCCATCAACACGCTCGCGGCCGAGGGCCGTGTGGTTGTGATCAGCAGCCATGATGCAGCACTGCGGGGAATCGCCGATCAGCGCTATCACATCACCGATCAGCGGCTCGAGATGATTGGCAATGAATGAGCTAAAGCCTTATCTGAGGATGCTCAAACGCTACCGGGGTCGACTGATCCTTGGTGCGGTCCTGATGTTCGTGACCAGTGCGTCGGGGATTGGGCTACTTGCTCTGTCTGGATGGTTCATCACGGCAACCGCCATCACCGGAGCGCTGATTGCAGCCGGTGTCGCGGCCACCCTCGAGATCTACATCCCCGGGGGCGGTATCCGGACTTTCGCGGTGTCCAGAACCGTTGCGCGCTATTTCGAGCGAATCTTTAACCATGACACGGTACTCCAGCTTTTGCGCGACCTGCGTGGGCGTGTCTTCACCCTGCTGAGTCGTCTCAATCCGGCCGAAATGGCGCGCCTGCGGAGCGGCGAACTGCTCAACCGGCTGACCACCGATATTGATCGCCTCGATGGGCTTTACCTGCGCGGCCTTTCGCCACCGGTCGTCGCACTGCTGGCGATTCTGCTCGTCGGCGCTCTACTTGCAATCGGCGCCCCCTGGCTTGGCGGACTGGTAATCGTGGTTTTAACGGCGATGGCGGGCGGTGCGCTGTGGATGGCATGGCATACCGGCCAGCAACTCACGCAAGAGGTGGCGACATCCTCCGCTGCGCTTCGGGCGAGCGCCATGGATCACGTCACCGGACTCTCAGAGCTGACCGCCTTTGGCAGCCTCGAGTATCATCGCCGGGCAGTCCTGGAGGCCGATGAACAGGCCCGTCAGCGGGATGAACGGATTGCCAAGCGCATGGCCTATGGCGAATCCATCCTCAATAGCGGTGTCCATTTGACCGCCGTACTGGTCTTGCTCACCGCCCTGCATCTTTTTCAGACGGATCAAACCAGCGGCCCGGTCGCCGTGATGATGCCCCTCGCCGTGCTGGCGTTGCTCGAACCGCTCGGCGTCCTCCCCGCCGCCGGCCTCCAGCTCGCCCGCGCCCGCGCTTCCGCGCAGCGGTTGAGCAATGGGACAGGCACAATCGATGAGCCGTCGGCGAGCAATGGGACAGGCACAAACCAACCCTCCCGCGACGCCACCAGAGCCGTGGATCGAACCGCCGAAGTGGGCCAGCGTACCGACGGCCTTAGGCACGCGCCAACTGTCGCCATCGATGCTGTGTCGCTGGTGCGCGGAGCGGGTGCCCGCGTCCTCGACAATCTGCGCCTGGATGTGTCGCCTGAAGAGACCGTCGGCATTATCGGTGTCTCAGGCTGTGGAAAGTCCAGCATCGCAGCCATGATTGCCGGCCAGATCGAAGCGGATAGCGGCACGATCGAGGTTGATGGAACACCGATCGGGGCATTCGATCTAGACGCTCTCTATCCGGATATCGCCTATCTCACCCAGCAGACCGACCTTTTCAGCGGCTCATTCGCCGGAAACCTCCGCATCGCCGACCCGGACGCCGATGAGCCCGCCATGTGGGCGGCATTGCAGAGCGTTCAGCTTGACGCATTCGTGGCGTCCACAGATCAAGGCTTGCACACCTGGGTGGGCGAGTCGGGCATGGAGCTATCAGCGGGACAGGCACGACGTCTTGCACTGGCGCGGCTTTTCATGCGCAATCCCAAACTTGTCATCCTTGATGAGCCATTGACCGGTCTGGACGAGGAGACCGCCGAGGCTGTCTCGGCGAGCCTCTCCGAATGGCTGTCGGCGCGGACCGCGATCGTCCTCGGCCACGGACCGGAATCGCTGCCCCGCGTTGATCGGCGGCTACTGCTGCGCGCGGGCGCGCTGTCCGACGACGACTAGATAATAGAGGACTTCCATGACCCACCGCATCGCACTGATTCCTGGCGACGGGATTGGCGCCGAGGTAATGCCGAGCGCGCTGCGCTGTCTCCAGGCGCTCTCCCGCCGCCCCGGCCTGGACTTCGAATTCACCGACTTCCCCTACTCCTGCGAGTATTACGCGAAGCACGGCGTGATGATGCCAGCGGACGGGATCGAGCAGCTCCGGCCTCACGACGCGATTCTGCTGGGCGCGGTGGGCTATCCCGGCGTGCCCGACCATGTCTCGCTCTGGGGCCTGCTCCTACCCATCCGGCGCGAGTTCGGGCAGTACGTCAACCTGCGCCCGGTGCGACTACTTCGGGGGCTGACATCGGCTCTGCGTGATCGCGGCCCCGAAGACATCAACTATCTCGTGGTTCGCGAAAATAACGAGGGTGAGTACTCAGACATTGGGGGGCGAATGTACGACGGGCTCCCCGAGGCCATGGCCATCCAGGCCAATGTCATCACCCGCAAAGGCAGCGAACGGATCCTCGACTATGCCTTCCGGCTCGCCCAGTCGCGGGCGCGCCAAAAGCTCGCCTATGCCACCAAATCCAATGGCATCAAGCACAGCATGCCGTTCTGGGACGAGCAGGTCGCAGCGATGGCGCCAAACTACCCGGCAGTTGCCGTCGAGCAGTATCACGTCGACATCCTCGCCGCGAATCTAGTCACCCATCCGGACTGGTTCGATGTCATCGTCGGCACCAACCTGTTTGGGGACATCCTCTCGGACCTGGGCCCGGCGACGGCCGGCGGCATCGGCGTTGCACCCTCCGCAAACATCAACCCCGATCCCGGCGTGCCATCGATGTTCGAGCCTGTGCACGGCTCCGCGCCCGACATCGCCGGTCAGGACATCGCAAACCCGATCGCCATGATCTGGACCGTCGTCATGATGCTCGAGCACCTCAACGAGCACGACGCCGCGCACGACCTGATGGGTGCCCTGGAGACCGTCACCGGCGAAGGCAAAGTCATGACCCGCGACCTCGGCGGCAACGCCGGCACGGTCGAGTTCACCGACCGTGTGTTGGCCGAGCTGGGGTGAGAGGTTTGAGAGGTTTGGGACAGGCACGTTGTCTTTGAGAGGTTTGGGACAGGCACGTTGTCGGTCCTAAGCAAAAGGAGAAAAACCATGCGTTACATCTTTCATTCGATGAGTGCGGCAGCTCTTCTGGCAATGACGCCCGCAATCGCTCAAGCAGAAATCGTGACTGAGACTGTTCGTTACAGCCACGGCGATCAGGCTTTCGAGGGCTATGCGGCTTACAACAGCGCCCTTGGCGAGGAGCAGCCGACAGTCATCATCATCCATGACTGGGACGGTCTGGGGGATTATGAAAAAGCACGGGCCGAGATGCTCGCTCAGGCGGGTTACGCGGCTTTTGCGGTCGACTTGTTCGGCGAGGGCGTCCGCCCGGAGAGCATTGAGCGACGCCGTGAACTGACTAACGCTCTTTACGCCGACCGCGACCGCATGCGCGCACTCATGGAGGCAGGATTGGGCGCCGCCGGTGATCAATCAGCGATCGACATCGACACTGCGGTCGCCATCGGATACTGCTTCGGGGGCGCCGCAGCGCTCGAATGGGCCCGCGCTGGTTCGGATCTGGAAGGTTTCGTGTCCTTTCACGGCGGCCTGGGGACGCCCGATGGACAAAGCTATGAGCAAGTACAGGCTCCCTTGCTGGTTCTCCATGGCAGCAATGACCAGATCGCTCCGATGAGCGCTGTCGCTGATCTCGCCACAAGGCTGGACGAGGACGGCGTCGACTATGACATGGAGATTTACGGTGGTGCGCGTCATGCCTTCACCGACTGGCACGCCAGCGAGCGATACGACGCCGACGCCGACCTTAAATCCTGGGCCGCGATGATGGATTTTTTGGGACAGGCACTTAATTAGGGGGCCTGACGACAACGGTACAGCCGACTGACCGCCGCCGGGGGCGACGTTCAGCGTTGGCAACCCGGGCAGTACACGGTGGCGCGCTGGCCAAGGCGGCTTGTGCGCAATGCCCGCCCGCAGCGCGTGCAGGGTTGTCCGCCTCGTCCGTAGGCATCCAGGGATTGCTTGAAGTAGCCCGGCTGGCCGTCACTGCGGCTGAAGTCGCGAAGGGTCGTGCCTCCCGCTTCGATCGCCTCGCCAAGCACCGCCCGAATCGTGTCAGCGAGGTGCTCAAATCGCTTCCGGGACACCCGGCCGGCAGCACGTGCCGGGTGGATGCCGGCACGAAACAAGGCTTCGGTCGCGTAGATATTCCCGACACCAACGACGATGTGACTGTCCATGATGAACGCTTTCACCGCCAACCGTCGGCTCCCGGCACGAGCATACAGATAAGCACCATCAAACCCAGCATCGAAAGGCTCCGGGCCCAGTGAGCGAAGCAGGGAGTGGGACTCGGCAGGCTCCTCGGTCAGGTGAATGCTTCCAAACCGCCTTGGGTCATGAAACCGCAGACAGCAATCCTCGCCCAGGATCAGGTCGACATGGTCATGCTTCAGGGGCGGGGTCTCTGGCGCGACCACTCTAATGTAGCCGGACATTCCCAGATGCAGCATCAGCGCGCTGTCTGAGTCGAGGCGCATGATCAGGTATTTGCCACGACGGTCGAGTTGCCATACTCGGCTCCCGACGACCGTCGTCGCCAATCCGGCGGGGACCGGCCAGCGTAGTCTCGACTCCCGAACAACGGCTCGATCGATGACCCGCCCAACGCAATAAGGCTCGAGCCCCCGGCGTGTAGTCTCGACTTCAGGTAGTTCGGGCATCAGGCCGCCCCCGCTCAGGGTCGATCGGGCATAAAAAAGCCCGCTCTCAGCGGGCTTTGAGTCTGCGCATTGCGAGACCCTTATTTGATCTTGGCTTCCTTGTAGACCACGTGCTTGCGCACAACCGGGTCGTACTTGCGGAATTCCAGTTTGTGGGGCGTATTCCGACGGTTTTTGTCCGTCGTGTAGAAGTGCCCCGTCCCGGCGGATGATACGAGTTTGATCTTATCGCGCATGACTACCTCAGACCTTTTCGCCGCGGCTGCGCAGATCCGATACAACCTGCTCAATGCCGAGTTTATCGATGAGCCGCATCCCTTTGCTGGAGATCCGCAGCCTTACCCAACGGCTCTCGCTCTCAAGCCAGAACCGATGATAGCGCAGGTTGGGCAGGAAGCGCCGGCGCGTCTTGTTGTTGGCATGTGAGACGTTGTTTCCGGTCATCGGGCGCTTGCCGGTGACCTGACAGACTTTGGCCATTTGGCCCTCCCGAAATCCGTTACCGAGCTGATGCGCAACTGCGCTCACTGAGCCGTGTTTTATACCAGCATCGATGCGACGCTGCAATGCTGTGGACGCCTTACTCCTTGAATTTGCTCCGGGAAAACACAAGGTCTATGGGATATCAGGTTTGGGACAGGCACAAAAAGGCATGGAGTATCAGGATTACTACAAAACCCTTGGCGTCAACCGGGATGCTTCGGCCGACGAGATCAAGAAGGCATACCGCCGACTTGCGCGTCGCTACCACCCGGACGTAAGCGAGGAGCCGGATGCAGAAGCCCAGTTCAAGCGGATAGCCGAGGCGTACGAGGTCCTGAAAGACCCTGAAAAGCGCAAGCTATATGATCAGCTCGGCGAAAACTGGCAAGCGGGACAGGAGTACTCGCCACCGCCGGGCGGCCAACGCACTGGATCCAGGACAGCCTCAGGCTTTAGCAGCAGCGGCGACTTTGGTGACTTCAGCGATTTCTTCGAAAGCATCTTTGGCCGTGGCGCAGCTGGTGGCTTCAGCGATCCCTTCAGCGGGTTCCGTCAACAACAGGGACCGGATTGGGACAGGCACCAAAACGCTCAGGGCCGCGACGTCAGCGCTGAGCTCGAGGTCGACCTGGAAGACGCCTACAAGGGCGCAACGAGGACGGTCAGCTTCAACGCAACAGGACAGGCACAATCTCGGCGCCGTGAACTCAAAGTCAAAATCCCGGCCGGCGTCACCGACGGCCAAAGGATACGGCTAAAGGGTCAGGGCGAGGCCTCGCCTGTTGGTGGGGAAAACGGGGATCTTTTGATCAGGATCCTGATCAAGCCCCACCGCCACTTCCAGCTGGACGGCAAGGACGTCCATCTGACGCTTCCGGTCGCTCCGTGGGAGGCGGCGCTGGGCGCAACAGTGGCAGTACCGACGCTCGGAGGAAAGGTTGAGCTGAACATCCCCGCCGAGAGCCAGAGCCAGAAGCGACTGCGGCTGAAGGGGCGAGGGATGCCCGGGAAACCCCCAGGTGATCAGTATGTAAACCTCGTGATCGTCAATCCGCCGGCCAAAACGCAGGAGGCAAAGGCGGCTTTCGAATCGTTCCGGGAGGCTTTTGATTTCGATCCACGAGCTAACCTACGCTCGCATTGAAGTCATCTCTCGTTTTAAGGAAAAGACCAGCGGCGCTGCGATAACCCCTGACGTAGCGTCGCCCGAACTGCCGCGCCAGTCCTGACAGACTGCCGGCATCGCCGAGCACGGCCTGGCGATAGTGCCTCTGCCCCGTCACGAATTCCACCAGCCCCCGAGCCGCGAGACCTAGCCGTTCAGCGATGGGCGGCATTTCCGCGGCAATCACCGCAGCACCAGGCTTGGCCATATGGCGTCCGGACCAGTCGAGTAGCTCCAGGTACTCGAACTTCTCACCGGGGAGAGCCCCCGCGCCCGCCTCGATGTCGGTCCCGGCGAACGGCATAATCATCGGCTCCGAGACCACGTCGGTCCCTGTGGCGACATTCTTGAATCGTTGAATGGCCGAGCAGTCACGCCCCGCTTCCGGTCGGTCTACCATCCCGGCGCGCAGCGGGTTGAGATCGACATAGGTCATGGCGGCGAGCAGTGCGCCTTCATCCGCCAGCGCCTGAGAGCGATACCGACCCTGCCAGAAGTGGCCTGTAACACCATCCTCGTGATTGGCGCGACGAGCGATGGGCTCGTTCAGGCAGCGCATGAACCAGGGAATACTCATCAGGCGTGAACGATATCCCTCAATCACCAGACGCATCGCCGGATGGGGCGTCGCGGATTCGCCCGCGTTCACGAACTCGTGCATCCATGCCGGGCCCCGAAAGACCCGTAACCAGCGCTTAATCACCTCTCGAGGCTGCAAGGCGCGAGCCTCACTCTCGTTAACGCGCACCACGAGATGATAGTGATTGGACAGGACTGCGTAGGCACACAGGTCAATCGCGAACACATCAACAAGGTGGGCGAGCCGTGCTTTGATCCACTCGCGTCGATGCGAGTAGTCCTGACCGGTAAGCGAATCTTTTCCGCATAGAAACTGCCGGCGCACGCACCGGGAAACGAGGTGATAGTACGGCGTCGCCTCGAGCGAGATCTGATTGCGTCGCGGTTGCCCCATCCCTGGTCTGCTCCTCGACGGCCTGTGCAAGCGTTTTAGGAAAAAGGTGGAAACAGCCGCTGGCCGCGGTGCCTGGCTTCCTTTCCTCGACCGCGTCGCCAGCGACTGCCCACGACTGAAGTGTCTCCGAGAAACGCATTGATCGCCAGCCCGATCCGCCCCTGAGCGCCCGAACGGGAGCAACCGCCCGACGAGCGGCAAAATCAACGGGCTCGGTGAGCAAGAGATTATTGGGACAGGCACAAACCCGGGACAGGCACAAACCCGGGCCGAAACGCACGTCGCTATGACCTGACTGCGCCGGGTCGAAGCCTGGGGAAGAGAGAAAAAGGAGGAAAGGTGACCAGCCGCCAGTCCGGGGATAAATCAGCGTCCCTGCTGCCAAGTCCGTCGGCCCAGCGGCTGGTCGATTAAAAGTATCCATGTAGACGGGAAGCATTGGTATCCCCCATATGAGGGGGGTAGCGCTAAACTTGTCGCATTCAAGCAAAGTCCTTAGGGTTTCAGTAGAATCAAGTTTGGGACAGGCACGTTGGAAGAGCGCTCTTTACCGCCCATTGTCAGACGTCCCCTAAACCCCAGATCATGTCGATACTCATAGGTTTATCTCGATGACCGACGTCAACCTCGCAACGGCGCGAGACAACATGGTGGAGCAGCAGCTGCGCACGTGGGAGATCCTCAACGAGCGCGTGCTCGAGGTGATGCACAGAATGCCGCGCGACCGCTTCACGCCGAGTGCATTTGCCAATCTCGCGTATGCCGACATGCAGATACCGCTCGATCACGATCAGGTAATGCTTGAGCCCAAGGTAATCGGTCGTATGCTCCAGGCACTTGACCCGCAGCCGAATGAGCGTGCGCTGGAGATCGGCACCGGGACCGGTTATCTGACAGCTTGCCTCGGGGAGATGGCCGCGGATGTCACCAGTGTGGACCTATACCCGGAATTCACCGAGCTCGCGGGCTCCAACCTGAAAAAGCAGGCCATCGAGAACAATCGCCTCGAGACGGGGGATGCAGCGATGGGGTGGGATGATGGCCGTCGCTACGATGTCATCGCGGTGACCGGCTCCTTGCCGGAACTCCATCAGGGATTTCACCGCAGCCTGACCCAGGGCGGCCGGCTATTTCTGATCGTCGGACAGCCCCCGATCATGGAAGCAGTTCTGATTACGCGAGTCAGCGACGATCAGTGGGCTCGCGAGAGCCTTTTCGACACAAGTGCGCCGGCTCTCGTCGGAGCGCCCGTCACCCATAGCTTTGCGGTCTGACCAAGACCACAGCGGATTGATGCCTTGCTGACGATTACGCCGAGGGAATTGCACGAGCAGCTGACAATGGGACAGGCACGTTTCACCCTGCTCGACGTCCGCGAAGATTGGGAAACGCAGATCAACCATCTCGAAGGCAGTGTGTTCGAGCCCATGAGCCGCATTGACGCAAGCCTTGCTCAGCGAGTCCCTGTGGATCGGGACATTGTCGTTATCTGCCACCACGGCGTTCGAAGCGCTCAGGTGGCGCAGTGGCTTGAACAAAATGGTCACCCACGAGTCTTCAACCTAAGCGGCGGGATAGACGCCTGGTGCGAGTCCGTTGATCCCGATTTACCGAAGTACTGATCAAGCAGGTTATTACGCAATGCGTGACTCCAAACGAACGCCAGCGCGCTCGGCGCTTTTTTTTGCCGCCATTTTTGTGGCTGTCCCAAACCTCGCAAGCGCCGAGAGCCTCTCGAGCATCTACGACCAGGCGCTCAGCAGCGATCCGCAGTTCCAGCAGGCGATCGCCGATCGGAATGCAAGGGAGGAGCTGTTGCCGCAGGCTCAGGCCGGGCTGAAACCGGATGTCTCACTGAGCTCGACATACGATGCGATCGATAACCGCAACTCTGACGATCAGTTCCAGCAGCTTAGCTACGGGGTTTCGCTGACCCAGCCGCTGTATCGCTACTCGCGGAGTCAGGCCGTGGATCAGGCCGACGCCCGGGTCAGCCAGGCTCAGGCTGAGTTCGATTTCGCGCGCCAGGAGCTTATTCTGCGCGTGGCCGAGCGCTATTTTGCGGTGCTCGACGCCCGGGAGGCTCTGGATGCGGCGGAGGCCAACCTGGACGCCATTCGGCGTCAGCTCGATCAGGCGGAACAGCGCTTTGAGGTGGGTGTTATCGCGCGCACGGATGTCGAGGAAGCCCGCGCGAGAGCCGATCTGGCTCAAGCAGAGCGCCTGCAAGCCGAGGATGATCTGGCGAGTCGGCGTGAGGAGCTTCGTGAGCTCACCGACCGTGCGCCGGAGCAGCTCGACTCAGTGCGGGCTGAAGTCTCTCTCACCGCACCGGAACCCGAGAATCCAGCCACCTGGCGCGAACAGGCCGAAGAGGAAAACCGACAATTGGCAGCCGCCCGATTCGCTGCCAAGGCGGCCATGGAGGGGGTGGATGTCGAACGTGGCGGGCGGCTGCCAACAGCCGACCTCGTAGCCGGGTATAACCGTTCGCGTAACTACAACAACGACGCGTTCGAGCGTGAAACCAACCAACTGAGCGCAGGGGTGGAGCTCAACTTCCCGCTCTATCAGGGTGGGGAGGTGTCCTCGAGCATCCGCGAGGCGCAGTTCCGCTATACCGAGGCACGCGAGGCGTTGGAGGAAACCCGCCGGACAGTCGGGCGGAACGCTGCGGATGCGTACCGGGGCGTTCAAACGGCGCTGGAGCGAGTGCGGGCACTGGATCAGGCCCGCGTTTCAACCCGGTCGGCCCTGGAGGCCACTGAAGCCGGCTTTGAGGTTGGCACTCGGACCATCGTGGATGTGCTTAACGCCCAGCGCGAATTGTTCAACGCCGAACGCGACTACGAGCAGGCGCGCAATACCTATCTGGTGAACACCCTCCGGCTGCGGCAAGCCGCCGGAACGTTGAGCGAGGCCGATCTCGAGCGAGTTAACGGTCTGCTTGGGGAGTCCTGAGCGGCGGGAGAACACACCGCTCTAGGATATCCCGCGTCCGCTCACTGGCGCCGCGATGGGCCTCGATGAGGGTCCTGGCGTTGTGACCGGTGGTCTCAAGAAAGTGCCTGTCCCGAAGCAGCGCCGTGACCGACCGCGCCAGGTCGGACGCAGTCTCGACCCTGATTCGCCCCTCGCAATGGCCTAGTAGCGCATCAATCTGCTGGCAGTTGGTCACGAAAGGCCCCATCAGAACGGGCTTACCAAGAGCGGCAGGTTCAAGGGGATTGTGCCCGCCAACGGGCACCAGGCTCCCCCCAACAAAAGCCAGATCACCCGCAGAAAGATATTTGGTCATCTCGCCAATGGTGTCGCCGAGCAACACCCTTGTGGACTGCTCCAGCGGGGTCGATTCGTCGAGTACCGAGGCGCTAACAACGTGCCTGTCCCAAACTTCTCCCGGAACGTCCACATCATCACCTGGCCACTGGAAGCGCTCGGGATGACGCGGTACGGCGATCAAAAGCGCGTCAGGAAACTCGTCAAGCACCGTCTGGTGTGCTTCGCGAATCAGCTCGGCTTCTCCCTGCCGAATACTGGCAGCCACCCACACCGGTCGATCCGCTCCTATAACGGCTCTTAGCCGCGCTCCTGCCTCTGCCTGGTCCGCATCGACTGGTTGATCGAACTTGAGATTGCCGGTGATGTGGATATCCCGGTTTGGGACAGCCACGTTGTCAGACCTGCTATTCGCCACGGCATCAAACCGCTGCGCGTCCTCCTCAGTCTGTGCGCACAGACAGGTGAGACCTCGCAGCGACTCCTCAATCAAAGCGCCTAGTCGCTGATACCGCTTGAGACTCCTGCCGCTCAGTCGGGCGTTGATCAACGCCACGGGAACACCTCGCCGGGCAAGGATGTCCAGACGATTCGGCCAGAGCTCAAGCTCGATAAAAACGGCCGCCGCCGGTGCAAGCGCGTCGACGAAACGCCCGACAGCTCCGGGGACATCCACCGGGGCATAACCAAACTCAGCGGTCTCGTGATAGCGGCGCGCGATGGTCTCCAGTCCCGTTGGCGTATTGGTGGTGATGTAGAGAGCGCGTCCATCAGCCAGTAACAGATCGATCAGGCTCTGCGCCGCTCGCACTTCGCCTACCGAGGCGGCATGTACCCAGATGGCGCCAGGCTTGGGCGGCTGGCTGCCAAAGCGACCCCAGCGCTGATACTGACCTTTTCTAAAAGCGGCATTCTTTCGCCCCAGACGCCATAGATAGACGCGATAAGCCGGCGAGAGCGCTCGGGACAGTAAGCGATAGGCAGCGAGATTCATTCGCGCAAACGCTCATCGGCAGGCGTTGCCATCAGTTGATCCAGACGCTCAATCACCATCGCCGGCGTGATCAGCGTCATGGCGTCGGGGTCGCGCACGCGCCGTCCCCAGCGGACTGTTTCAACCGATCGCTTGAGGAACCGCTGAACGGCAGCCGGATAGGCATTCACCACCCACTTTCGGCCGAGCACTGGCCCGGTGCGGTCCGGATTGGATGTGGCGTAAAGCCCAATAGCGGGTGTCCCCGCGGCCACTGCCATGTGCACCGGCCCGGAGTCGGGGGCGATCACCGCTGTTGCCCGCTGGATAAGAGCAAACAGGGTTTTAAGGTTGGTGCAGCCGACGAGGTTCAGGTTTGGGACAGGCACATTGTTGTTGCCCTCCAACGCCCGCTCGATACGCTCTGCATAAGCACGCTCGAGTTCGCTATGCCCTCCTGTGAGGACGATCTGCATGCCATAGCGCCTGGCGGCGTGCTGGGCGACTTCGGCGTAATACTCGGCCGGCCAGTTGCGGAAGTTGCGAAAGCGCTCGCTGCTGCAGGGGCTGATCACTAGCAGCGGCGCCCCTGCAACCAACCGATCGGCTTCGTCCCTTGCAGCCTGCGGGACCGGGATATTCCACGCCAGCGTGCGCTCCCTGACCCCAAGCGCTTCACAAAAGCCGAAAAACCCCTCGGTGACGTGACCTGGAGGCGATGCAGGGATCCGGCGGTTGATGAACAAGCCATGGCCATCCCTGGACCGGGCGCGATCAAACCCCACGCGCAGCGGCGCACGAACGGCCCTTGAGGCGAGCCCCGCCCGCAGCGCGACCTGCATCAGCAACAGGGCATCAAATCTGCGAGCGCCGAGTTGGCGCCGCAATGTGCCTGTCCCGTTCTTTTTGTCATGCGCGATGACTTCCACGCCATCCAGATCACCCAGTAGACTGGCTTCGACTTTACCCATCACCCAGGTGAGCTCGGTGTTGGGCAGCTGGGCCTGAAGCGTGCGGACAACGGGAACAATATTGCAGCAATCACCGATCGCTGAGAGACGAAACAGACACACCCGTTCTGGCAGCGGTTCAACCGGGTTTGGACGGTGATGGCTCATATAAACATCCGACAAAAGGATGATGACTACTTTATCAGCCCAGTTCTGGCCTCGCCCGCCGACCAGTCAGCGCACCTTTTCGATGTTGCAGCACTCCGGGCCCAAGGCGTGCTTGAGGGTCAGGCCGCCGGTCGCGCCCAGGCCTACTTCCTGCGCGCTCAGGGAAAACGTCTGGTTCTGCGTCACTATCGTCGCGGCGGGTTGCCCCGTCACTTGAGCGATGACCGGTTTATATGGGCCGGGCTCTCGCGCAGCCGGCCGTGGCGGGAGTTGGCCGTGATGGCTCGACTGCGAGAGATGAATTTTTTTGTGCCTGTCCCATACTCCGGGCGCGTCCAACGACAGGGGATGACCTACACCGCGGACATCATCACCGAGCGGATCCCCGGCGCCCGGTCAATGGCCGATCGAGTTGCTGAAGACGCTTCGGCGGCAATATGGGGGAAGATCGGGCGGGTGGTGCGCGGCTTTCACAATGCGAATGCCCATCACCCGGATCTGAATGTTCGCAACATCCTGATCGATGAGAGCGACCACGTCTGGTTGATCGATTGGGACCGGGGGCATTTGCACGCCAACGCCCGGCAGAAGACCCGCAGTCTGGCGCGCTTGAGACGCTCGCTGGACCACGAGCCGGGACTAGCGAAAGCCACTGACCGCGGCTGGCCGCGATTGCTCGAGGCCTACGACTCAGGCCCCTGAATACGCTCAATGATTGAGCTGGTGGATTCGCCCTCAACAAAATCAAGCACTTCCACCTCGCCACCAGCCGCCGTGACGGCGTCGTAGCCGGCAATCGCCTCTGGCCGATAATCGCCACCTTTGACCAGCACATCGGGCAAAAGCGTTTCGATCACGTTGGCGGGCGTGTCCTCCGCAAAGGGGATCACCCAATCCACCGCAGCCAGCGCTGAGAGGACCGCCATGCGCTGGGCCAGGGGCATCACCGGCCTCCCCGCCCCTTTGAGACGTCTCACGGATTCATCGTCATTGACGGCGACGATCAGGCGATCGCCCCGGGCTCGTGCCTGTCCCAAATAATGCACGTGCCCGGCATGCAGAAGATCAAAGCAGCCATTGGTCATGACGATGCGCTCGCCACGCTGGCGAAGTGGTTCGAGGATTTTGAGCAGCACCTGCGGATCCGTGATCGGGTGATCCCGCGGCGACTGGCCGATGGCAGCCTCCAACTCCGGCACTGTCACCGACGCCGTGCCTACCTTGGCCACCACCAGCGAGGCCGCAAAATTGGCGATCGCGGTCGCCTGATGAAAATCGGCCCCGGCCGCCAGCGACGCCGACAGAAGCGCAATCACCGTATCCCCCGCGCCGGTCACGTCAAAAACCTCCTGGGCGTGGGCCGGCAGATGGAATGGTTGCGCGCTGGAACGCAGCAGGCTCATCCCGGCCTCGCCGCGAGTCACCAGCATCCCCTCGATGGACAAATCATCCAGTGCCGGTGGGACCACCGTCTCAAGAAAGTGCCTGTCCCAAACCTCACCCCCCGGAGCCGCCTGGCCCGCCCCGTGCTTATCCTGGTATTGACGGAACTCGCCAAGGTTGGGGGTGAGCAGTGTCGCGCCGGCGTATCGCTGCCAGTCCGTGCCTTTGGGGTCGACGAGGATTGGGACAGGCACTTTCCGCGCCGCGCCGATCAACGTCTCGACATGCGATAGCGTGCCCTTGGCGTAGTCGGAGACAATGACGACGTCGGTCTCCGCCAGCGCGCGGTGGAACAGATCGGTGAGGCCATCGGTCTCCGAGGCGGTGAACGGCCGCTCGAAATCAAGCCGCATGAGCTGTTGTCGCTGACTGAGCACCCGCAGCTTGCAGATCGTGGGGTGCGTGTCGACACGCTTGAGCATGGGTTCGACGCCGCCGGCTTCCAGAGAAGATTCGAGCAGCCGGCCGTGATCGTCATCTCCGATGAGCCCGATGATCCGCACCTGAACGCCAAGCGCACCCAGGTTCATGGCGACGTTGGCCGCACCACCCGGCCGCATGTCTTCGCCATCCACGCGTAGCACCGGCACCGGCGCCTCGGGCGATATGCGGCGTGTCGGGCCATGCCAGTAGCGGTCAAGCATTACATCACCGACCACGAGCACCCGGGCGGCCCCAAAATCCGGCAATTCAAGCTGCATCGAAACCCTCGAGGCGGTAGATTGTGTGAACAATGACTCAGATTCTAGCAGCCACCGCGCTCAAGCACGCGCCAACAGCCGATCAGAGCTCGCCCTAACGTGACCGATGCCACTCCCCCTGCGCCCAAGATCAGCGACCGAATCAGCCAGCGCCTGACCCTGACGCTGTTCTGGAGCCTCGGCAAACTACCGCCCCGATTCGCTACTAAATTAGGCGAAATGATCGGGGGGATCTTTAATCGCCTACCGACGCAACGCCGGCAAGTCGCCAACAGAAACCTTGAGCTCTGCTTTCCCGAATGGGGACAGGCACAACGCGAGCAGGTCATTCGAGCCAACCTTCGCTACACCGGTCGTGCAGTCGCCGAGACCGCGCTTGCCTGGTTTGGCGGGCAGGCGGTGGACCGGATCCCCTGCCAGGTCGATGGACTCGAGCACCTTCAAGCCGCGCAGTCCGATGGTCGACCGGTGATTCTGCTCTCGGGCCATTTCCTGTGCGTTGAACTCGCCGCTCGACTGATCGGCCCGCGCATTCGCATGGCTGTCATCTACAAACCCATGCGCAAAAAGCCGCTCATGGACAAAGCAATGCTGCGCAGCCGCTCACGCACGTTGGCAAGCGTGTTGCCCAGAACCGATCTTCGCCAGATTGTTCGGACGCTCAGAAAGGGCATTCCCGTCTGGTACGCAGGGGATCAGGACTACGGCACTCAGAACAGCGAATTTGTCCCCTTCATGGGCGTTCGCACCCCCACCACAACCGGGCTGATGCGGCTGTGTCGAATGACCAACGCCCGGGTCGTGCCCATGTTCTTCCACGTCAACTCGGCTGGCGATGGCTACACCGTCTCGCTGGGCCCGGCAATGGACGGGTTCCCTACCGGGAATGACCGCAGCGACGCCCAATGGATGAACGCCGTGCTGGAGCGTGGGATTCGCGCTCATCCCGAGCAGTACCTCTGGCTCCACCGGCGGTTCAAACACCCTCCGCCCGACGAGCGCCCCGCCTACGCCGACGCCCTGCAAAAGCCGCATAACCGGCGTGGGGACAAGTCATGAGCAATCAGCGGGAGAACGCCGTGCTGGTGGTGGGCCCTGGCTGGGTGGGCGACATGGTCATGGCGCAGAGCCTTTTCAAAACCCTCAAGCAGCAAGCACCCGAGCGCGCGATTGACGTGGTCGCGCCCACTTGGGGACAGGCACTTCTCGAGCGCATGCCCGAGGTACGCCACACCCTGACACTGCCGGTGGCCCACGGCGAACTGGGCCTGCTCAGGCGCTGGAGATTGGGACAGGCACTTAAATCCCTGCGCCATCGCCAGGCCATCGTACTGCCACGGTCGGCCAAGTCGGCCCTCGTGCCGTGGCTTGCCCGCATTCCCCATCGCACCGGCTATCTCGGTGAGCAGCGCTACGGCTTGCTAAACGACATCCGGCCCCTCGACCGGGAGCGCACCTACCGCACCGTGGATCGTTTCGTGTCGCTGGCCGGTTTCGAGGGCGAAAAGTTTGGGACAGGCACAATCCAGGACACCCCAGCCCCCGCGCTCATCAGCACCACCACGCAACAAGAGCAGACGCTCGGGGACTTGGGGATCGTGCGGCGGTTTGGGACAGGCACGATCGTTACCCTCTGCCCCGGCGCCGAATACGGCCCGGCGAAGCGTTGGCCGGCAGCGTCGTTTGCCGCGCTGGCGCGGCATTATCTGGCCTGTGGCGCGGCGGTATGGCTGCTTGGCGCCAGCAAGGACGCCGAGATCACTCGGTCGATTGCGCGGGATGCCCCTGGTGCCCTCGATCTCGCTGGCCACACAACCCTGAGCCAGGCCATTGACCTGCTGGCCGCCAGCACGGTGGTCGTCACCAATGATTCGGGGCTTATGCACATCGCAGCGGCCACGCCCACGCAGGTGATCGCTCTGTACGGGTCGTCAGATCCTGAATATACTCCGCCACTTAGCGAGCGAGCGCGGATCATCTACCACCACCTCGAGTGCAGCCCCTGCTTCGCTCGCGAGTGCCCGCTGGGGCATCTCAATTGCCTGCGCGGTATTTCGCCCGACGAAGTCATCCGGGCCATCGACCACAGCGCATCGCCCATCACGTGATGCAACCAGCCGAGATCCTTACCCATGCCGACTCGTAATCACTTTCGTAAAACGTACCTCGTCACCGGCGGCGCAGGATTCATTGGCTCGCATCTCTGCGATCGACTGATCGGGGCCGGTCACGCCGTGCTGTGTGTCGACAACTACCTCACCGGCAGCCGCGATAACATCGCACATCTGCTCGACGATCCCCACTTCGAAGCCATGCGCCACGACGTCACCTTCCCGTTGTTCGTCGAGGTTGATGGCATCTTCAACCTGGCCTGCCCAGCCTCACCCGTCCACTACCAGCGCGATCCCGTCCAGACCACCAAGACCAGCGTGCATGGCGCCATCAACATGCTGGGATTGGCCAAGCGGCTCAATGTCCCGATCCTTCAGGCCTCCACCAGCGAGGTCTATGGCGACCCTGAAATCCATCCACAGACCGAGGATTACTGGGGACACGTCAACCCGATCGGCACGCGCGCCTGCTACGACGAGGGCAAACGCTGCGCCGAGACGCTGTTCTTTGACTATCACCGCGAGCACAACCTCGAGATCAAGGTCGCGCGAATCTTCAACACCTACGGCCCGCGCATGCATCCCAACGACGGCCGCGTTGTCTCGAACTTCATCATGCAGGCACTGCGGGGCGAGGACATCACGCTCTACGGCGACGGCGAGCAGACCCGATCCTTCTGCTATGTTGACGACCTGGTTGAGGGACTGATCCGACTCATGGACGCCGATGCGTCGGTGACCGGCCCCGTCAACCTGGGCAACCCCGGCGAATTCACCATGCGCGAACTCGCCGGCGCGGTGATCAAAGCAACCGGCGCGACAAGCCAGATGATCCACGCACCGCTACCCGCCGACGACCCGCGCCAGCGCCGGCCCGACATCAGCCTTGCCCAGCACACCCTGGATTGGACGCCAACGGTCCCGCTGGTCGACGGCCTGCAGCCGACCGTCGGCTACTTCCGAGGCCTCGTCGAACGCGGACTGAGCTAAATTGAGCGACGAGCTGGAGGCAAAAACTTTGGGACAGGCACTTTCCTTGTCCGTCGCCGTCATCACCAAGGACGAGGAAGCGAACCTGCCGAGACTGCTTGACAGCCTCGAGCGGCTGCAGCCAGCAGAGGTCGTTATTGTTGATTCGGGATCAACGGACGCGACCGTGGCCATCGCTCGCGACTACGGCGCCCATGTCATCGAAACCGACTGGCCAGGACATGTCGAGCAGAAAAACCGGGCTCTGGCCGCCTGCCATCAGCCATGGATCTTGTCGCTGGACGCGGATGAACCGATCAGCCCGGAACTTGCTGACAATATTCGTGATCTCCTGATAAACGAGTCCGTACCGGTAAACACGGGATACGAGGTGAGTCGTCTCACCTGGTATCTGGGCGACTGGCTAAGACATGTCTGGTATCCCGAATGGCGGCTGCGGCTTGTTAAAAACGGCGCGGCGCAGTGGACCGGCTATAACCCCCATGACCGCCTTGAAGTTAACGGCCCGACCGGTCGGATCAACGGCGACATCCACCACTATTCGTACGCAGACATCGACGACCACTTCCGCCGCAGCATCGACTACGCCCGGATCGGCGCCGAAGCCCTTGCCGCGCGCGGCAAGCCATTTCGATGGCACAAGATCATCTTCTCGCCGATCGCCCGCTTCATCCGCCTGATGATCTTCCGTCAGGGCTGGCGGGATGGATGGCGAGGCTGGATTATCGCCTGGTCATCGATGTTCTCGGCATTTCTGAAGTACGCGTTCCTCTACGAGATCGAACGAGGGCAGCGCAACTTTGGGACAGGCACAAAAAACACCCCCGCAAGCGATAAGACCAATGGTTAGGGACAGGCACAAACCCAAGGCCCTCATCGCCGCGGGCGGCGGGCATATCACCGAGGTGGAGATGATCAAGGGGCTGCGAGAGGCCGGGGTGGATGCCCATGCGGCGTTCGAATCCTCATCACCGCACCTCGAGACATTCAGGCAAGCCGGCGTCCCGACAAGAACCCTGGATCTGAAAAACAACGCGGATTTTGCCAAAGCCCGACAGATTCGCGGCTGGATCAAGGACGAAGGCTTCGACATTGTCCACGGACTGGCCAATCGCCAGGTCGCGAATTTCATCTGGGCGAGTTACGGACTGCCCAACAAGGTCATCGCCTACCGGGGCGCGGTAGGCCATGTCTCACGCTGGGACCCGACCTGCTATATCAAATGGCTCAACCCGCGGATTAATCGAATCATCTGCGTTTCCCAAGCGGTCGAGCGGGACCTTGCCGCGAGCGGTGTCCGTGCCGACAAACTGGTTACCATCTACAAGGGCCACGATCTGAGCTGGTATGACGAGCTGGACGGCCGCGCCGCGCGCGCCGAGGTCAACGAGGAGTTCTCGATCCCCGAAGAGGCGACCTTAATCGGGATCGCCGCGAACATGCGGCCCGTCAAAGGCGCAGATCTGCTGCTCAACGCCATGCTCGAGCTGCCGGACAACGTCCACGCCCTGCTGATCGGCGAGGCGCGCGACCCTCAGCTGAAAACGCTTGCCGCGCACGAACGCCTCAAAGGACGCGTCCACTTCACGGGTTTTCGGTCCGATGCGCCACGACTGATCGGGGCGCTGGACATCAACACCGCGCCCTCGCGAGGCCGGGAGGGTCTGACCAAAACAGTGATCGAAGGGATGGCCCAGGGCATCCCCGCCGTGGTTTCCACCGCCGGCGGATTACCGGAAATGATTCGCGATGGCGAGTCCGGCCATGTGGTTGCCATCGACGACCTGAACGCCTTACGCGATCGCATCGCTGCGCTGGTACTAGACTCCGCTGCCCGGATCAGGATGGGCCAGAACGCCCGCGCCGACATCCGCCAGCGCTTTGACATCAGCGCCACCATCCGCCAAACGGCCGATCTTTATCAGGCGCTTCTCAACCCCTGATTTTGTGCCTGTCCCAAACCTCATGTCCCAAACCTCACCCCCGGTAATACCCCACCAACCGCTCGACATGCCCCGCGAGGGTGAACCGCCTATTCACCCAGTCGCTTGCGGTCGCAGCCAGCCGAGCCCGCAGGCCAGCGTCCGCGACCAGTTCCACCAGCGCAGCCGCCCAGTCATTGGCATCGCCAGGATCGGCAATGCGGCCCCGGTCATGATCAATCAGCTCCGGGATAGCGCCCGACGCCGAACCAACAACCGCACAGCGCGCGGCCATCGATTCGACCACGGCCAGCCCGAAGGCCTCCTTCACTGAAGGGATGCAGGCTATATCCACCGCCTGCAGACACGCGGCGAGATCTCCACGAAAACCGGCAAACACCACTCGATGATCAAGGCCATTGCGCTTAACCGTGGCGCGCAACTCGTCCGCAAACCCGCCCGGCCTTGCGTCCTCGCCACTCGCCTCGCCCACCACAACGGCCTGCCAGTGCGGTAACCCGGGCTGATCGTTCAGCCTCGCGAGGGCATCCAGCCACACCGAATGCCCCTTGCTGCGGGTGATTCGCCCGGGCAAGGCAATCACCACCGCCTGATCGTCGACACCCAGACTGCGACGCAACTCCCATCGCTCCTGATCCGACATGGGTGTGCGATAGGCCTCAAGGTCGATGCCGTAGTAGAGCTGCACCAGCCGCTCGTCCGGGACAGGCAACGCCGCCCGATTCCACTCGTGGGTCGCCTGACTGATCGAGAACACGCGCTGCGCCTTGGCGTATGCCCAGCGGTGATAGGGATCCTTTTTAGGCTTTTTCACACCCATGTGATCAGTAAAGAACAGTCGTAGCTCGGGACGCCACTGCACCAACAGGGCAGCAACCTGCATATCGCTCGATTTATGCGCATGGATGACCCGGATATCGTGATGCTCCAGATAGCGCAGAATGCGCGGCAGCTCGAGCACAGCGGCCATCCGCGAGCGCACCGTCAAAGGCTCCACCCCCACCGCCCGGAATGCGTCGGCCACTCGCGTGCCGGCCAGCGCCATTCCATGGACTGTCCAACCCTGGCGCTGGAGCTCGGGCGTCACCCGGCCGGGATACATCTCCAGCCCACCCCAACTTTGGGACAGGCACAAATGCAGCACCCTGGCGGGGACCGATGAATCAGTCACGACGGCCCTCCAGAAAGCACTGACTGATTGCCGAGGCAGCGGCATCAAGGTCGATAGCCGTCATCTCTGACTCACCGGCGGTTTCCGGGGGACTGAATGCCAAACGATGTCGGGGCTGATTGGTGGTCTGCCAACGCAGCGCGGTGGAGGAGCGCCGCCGGGGATAGAAGGCGGCTGTGGGCACATCGATGGCGCCGGCAATATGCAGCGGCCCCGTCGAGCCGCTCAAAAAGACATCACTCGTCGCCAGCACCTTGGCAAAGTCGAGCAGACCATCGCTCGAGACATGCACAGCGGCCGAATGACCGCGGATCTGATCGCGAACCCCACGGG
>Ga0207714_1000485_pt1 | contig 27484 bp, 25 predicted proteins | sample PonA232FremontCA_2_FD_187270 | JGI IMG/M metagenome (GOLD analysis project Ga0207714, IMG submission 187270) | Marine sediment microbial community from Fremont, CA, USA - Pond A23 Sediment 2 (SPAdes) | ecosystem: Environmental > Aquatic > Marine > Unclassified | place: USA: Fremont, California...
GCCGTCCGGCGGTCGACCGAGCGTTCCATGCCCGGACGTGTCCGAACGGCGGCATAAAACTGGCCACTCGGGTGCGCCGTCGCGCGGTCCGGACTGTGCACTCCCGTGCTCGATGTCCAGCCCCGGCGTGTCGACGGCTCAGACCAGCTCGCCCAGCGCGTACACCGTGTTGTGGCCCGTAATTTCGACGGTCACGACGTCGCCGAGCTCCACACCCCGCGACTCGGCGCCGGGGATAGCGACCTGCCGGTAGGCCGAATCGTAACCGACCATCGAGTCGTCGGTGCCGTCCTCGACGACCAGCACCTCGCTCTCCCGGCCGACCATCGCCTCGTGGGCCGCGCCGACGACGTCCATCTTCACCTCGACCATCTCCGAGGAGCGGTCCTTCTTCGTCTGGCCGCCGAGCCCCTTCATGTCCGCGGCGTCGGTCCCCGGCCGTTTGGAAAAGCGGGTGACGTTGATCTTCTCCGGGCGGGTCTCCCGGAGCAGCGCGAGGCTCTGCTCGTGGTCGCGGTCGGTCTCCGTGGGGAAACCGACGATGAAGTCCGTCGAGAGCGTCCAGTACTCCAGAGCCTCGTCGAAGGTCTCGACGACCTCGACGTACTCCCGGACGGCGTGCTGGCGGCGCATCTCGCCCAACACGTCGTCGCTGCCGGACTGGACCGGCGCGTGCAGGAAGTTGTACAGCTTCTCGTTGTCGGCGAAGACTTCCGCCAGTTCCTCCCGCACCCCGTGGACGCCGGCGGGGTTGGCCATCCCCACCCGCACGCGGAACTCGCCGTCGATGTCGCAAATCCGGTCCAGAAGCTCCGGCAGGAGACTCTCGCCCTGGTTGCGGTCCCAGCCGTAGACGCCGGTGTCCTGGCCCGTCACGCGGAGTTCCTTCGCGCCGGCGTGCACGAGCGACCGGGCCTTCTCGACGTTTTCCTCGACCGTGGGGGAGTCGATCCGGCCGGTGGCTTGCTTGGTGATGCAGTACGAGCAGTCGCTCATGCAACCGCGCGCGATGGGGAGGATGCCGACCACGCCGTCCAGCACGGGGTCGGTGTCGCCGGTGACGGTCGGACACTCCCCGTTGAGGACGTACTCGGGGACGTCGTCCCAGTGCAGCAGTTCGGCGTCGACGCCAGCCTCCTCGAAGGCCTCGCCCTGGGCCAGCGCCATACATCCCGTGACCACGAGGTCGGCGGGGGTCTCGGCGTCGAGTTCGCGGGCCCGGGAGAGCATGTTGCGCTCGGTCTTCTCGAGGACCGTACAGGTGTTGAGGATGGCCACGTCGGCGGCCCCGGGGTCGGGGGCGGGCCGGTGGCCGCCCTCCCGGAGCGCCCGCTCGATCTCGCGGGCCTCACCCCTGTTGGAGGTGCACCCGTAGGTCTCGATGTGGTACCGGGCCATATCACGACCTGGGTGTCCGCGGGCAAAAGCGCGACGGACCGCGACGGGGACGGCTGGCGGCTGCCCCGGGTGCCGTGGGACGGGGAGAGAACCGCCCTGCTGACGGTAGCGTTATGAGACTTGCTGCCCGTGTAGGGGTGTGCGCATCCGTCCCTCCGGGACCGTGCGGGTGACGGCGCTCGGCGTCGCAGTGTTCGCCTCGGGGGTCTCCAGCATGGGGCTGGAGATCCTCGCCGGCCGGCTGCTCGCGCCCACCTTCGGCAGCAGCGTCTTCACCTGGGGGTCGGTGATCGGCGTCTTCCTCGCGGCACTGGCAGTTGGTTACTGGCTGGCCGGCCGGCGGGCCGCCGAGGGCGCCAGCCGGGGGGCGCTGTCCTCCCTTCTGTTGCTCGCCGCCGCCTACGTCGCGCTGGTCATGGTCGGCGCCCAGCCGCTGGTGGGGTGGCTGGCCGCGCTTCCGGTCCCGGACCGCTTCGCGCCACTGTTGCCGGTGACAGTCCTCTTCGGCCCCCCGACTGTTCTGCTGGGCTTTATTAGCCCCTACGGCGCGGAACTGATGGACAGTGACGGCCCGGGCGACGCCTCCGGCCACGTTTACGCGCTGGGGACCGCCGGCTCGCTGGTCGGCGCCTTCGGAACCACCTTCCTGCTGTTGCCCGAACTGGGGATCGCCGGGACGGAACTGGTCTGTGGGCTCGTCCTGGTCGGGGCGGCAGCCCTGCTGACGGCCCGGCGGGGGGCCGAGGACCCGACCGCCGACCGGACCGGCCGCTACGGTCGCGCGCTCTCGCGGGCGCTGCCGGTCGCGCTGCTTCTCGTCGTCGCCTTCGCCTTCGTCGGCGCGACGCCCGTGGGCGGGGCCGTCATCCACCAGACCCAGACGGAGTACCAGCAACTCCAGGTCACCCAGGATGGGGACGTCCGGACGCTGTACCTCGACGGGGCGCCACACAGCGCGATGGACGTCACGGAGCCCGACCGGTACGTCTTCGAGTACACCCGCTACTTCCACCTGCCCCACCTGATACGCGACGAGCCCGACGTCGACCGGGTGCTCTTTGTCGGCGGCGGAGGGTTCTCGGGTCCCAAGCGCTATCTCGCGGAGTACCCCGACGCGACCGTCGATGTCGTCGAACTCGACCCGGCGGTCGTCCGGACCGCCCGGGAGTACTTCGCGGTCCCCGACTCGCCGCGGCTGACCGTCCACACGATGGACGGCCGGCGGTTCCTCCGGGAGACCGAGCGCACCTACGACGTCGTCGTGCTCGACGCCTACCGGGCTGACGAGGTCCCCTACCACCTCACCACCCTCGAGTTCATGCGCCTTGTCGAGCGCCGCCTCGCGGACGACGGCGCCGTCGTCGCGAACCTCATCTCCGCGACCGAGGGGTCGGCCTCGACCTTCTACCGCGCGGAGTACCGGACCATGGACCGGGTGTTCGGCCAGGTGTACAGCTTCCCAACCAGCGACACCGGCGCGCTGCAGAACATCGAGCTCGTCGCCACCAAGACCGACCGGAGGGTCGCGCAGGCGACGCTGCGCGAGCGCAACCGCGCCCGCGACGTCGGGCTGGACCTCGCCGACGCCGTCGACAACTACCGGGTCGACATCCCCGTCCGGGACGCGCCACTGCTCCGGGACGGCGACGGGACCGCCGCCGACCTGGTGGCCAGCCAGGTCGACCGCCGGTACGTCGTCGAGCGGACAAACGGGAGCGCCGTCGAGTCGGGACCGGACACTTCCTCGCCGTCCCTCGCCGCGCCGTAGCCCGGGGCGGTCACTCCGTGCCGTAGCCCGGGGCGGTCACTCCTCTCCCGTGTCCACGGTCTCGTCGGGGGCGTCCACGCTATCCAGGTACTCCCGGACGATGACGTCGCCGCTGGAGGCACCGACCCGCTCGGCGCCGGCCTCGAACATCGCTTGCGCTTCCCCCCAGGAGCCGACGCCGCCGCTTGCTTTCACCGGGAGATACTCGCTCATCACCTCGACGTCGGCGACGGTCGCCCCGCTCTCCGAGAAGCCGGTCGCGGTCTTCACGAAGTCGGCGCCGGCGTCGCGGGCGGCCGCACACGCCCGCCGGAGCTCCCCCTCCTCGAGCAGCGGCGCCTCGACGATGACCTTCACCGGGACCTCGACCGCGTCGACGACCACCCCGACGTCGGCCTCGGTTGCCCCGTCCTCGCCGGCCAGCAGGGGGCCGAGGGCGGCCACCATGTCGACCTCGCTGGCGCCGTCGGCCACCGCCCGTTCGGCCTCCGTGGCCTTGACCGCGGGCTGGTGGTTGCCGTGCGGGAAGCCGACGACGGTCACGACCTCGACGTCGGGGGCTGCCCCGACCGCTGTCGGGACGTACCGCGGCGGGACGCAGGCCCGCATCCCCAGTTCGGCGGCGGTGTCGACGACCTCGCGGACGTCCGCAGCGGTCGTCGTCGGCCCGAGGACGGTGTGCTCGATGCGTGCGGGGACGTCTGACTCGTCCATGCCCGTCCCGACGGCCGGGGACGCCAAAACTCCCGGTGGCGGACGACGGGCCGGCCGCCCCGACAGGCCGACGGCAGCCCGGCGGCTCCGTCGGGTGACCGACAGCGTTTTGCGGCCGCCGTATCACACATCCGATATGCAGGTCCCGTTCAGCGGGTTCGAGGTGCCCTCGTTGCTGTACCTCGTCGTGTTGCTGGCCGGGCTGGTGACGGTCACGGCCCTGCTGTACGTGACCCGCCCGCCGGTCACCCAGCGGACTGTGCTGGCGTTCGCCCCCTGGGTCGCCAGCGGGGCGGCCCTGCACGTGTTCTACCAGCTCGGCTCCCGTCCCGGACAGCAGGTCTATCCCGGGTGGGCCGAGCCGCTCTTTGCCGCCCCCGCGGTCTACGTCACTACCTTCGTCGTCATGGGAGTGGTCTGGCTGGTGTCGATGGTGCTCGGCACGGCCCGGGGGGGCGAACGGCTGGCGACCCGGTATCTCGGGGTCGTGGGGACCGGTGTGCTGCTGGCGCTGGTCGGGTTGCTCGTCTGGCAGGCGCTGGGGCCGACGCTCTCCCCGCAGCCGGTCGCCCCGCTCCTGACGCTCATCGGAACCGCAGTGCTGACCTTCGTCGTCTACGTGCTCATCGGAACCTGGCGGACGTGGGTGCTCGCCGAGGCCCGCCTGGTCGGCGGGCTGGTGCTCTTCGCCCACCTGCTCGACGGCATCTCGACGGCCGTCGCCGTCGACGTGTTCGGGACGACCGAGCGCTCGCTGCTCCCGGCGCGGATCATGGAGTTCGCCGGAACGCTGCCGACCGAGCCCTACCTCGGCACCGGCTGGCTGTTCGTGGCCGTGAAGCTCGCCGTCGCCTCGCTGATCGTCGTCGCCTTCGCCGACTACGTCCGCGAGGAGCCCGTCCGCGGCAACCTCCTCTTTGCCGTCGTCATCGCCGTCGGGCTCGGTCCGGCGATGAACAACCTCTTCATCACCTTCCTGGGGGTCTGAGCGCGGGCTGAACGCCGCCCGCACCACGCCCGAGGTTGTGGAGCCCGGGCCGCGAGCGCGGGACGGCTGACTTTTATTGGCGCCGGGCCAACGCCGGGTATGGCGAAACAGCCACACCTGCTTGTCGAGGACGGCGAGCTGGCCGACGTCGCGCTCGTCCCGGGGGACCCCGGCCGGGTCGACCGGATCGCCGACCAGTGTGCCGACGCCGAGACCGTGTCGCACAACCGCGAGTACAAGCTCGTCAACGCCACCTACGAGGGGCGGCCGGTGACGGTCTGCTCGACGGGAATCGGCGCCCCCTCGACGGCCATCGCGGTCGAGGAGATGGCGGCAGTCGGCGTCGAGCGGTTCGTCCGTGTCGGGACCTGTGGCGCCCTCCAGGCCGGGATCGAGGTCGGCGACATGGTGGTCGCCAACGGTGCGGCGAAAGAGGAGGGAACCACGAAACGGTACGAGGCCGCCGAGGTCCCGGCCGTCCCCGACTTCGAGACGCTGGCGGCGCTGGTCGAGGCCGCCGAGGGCAACGACGAGACCGTCGAGGTCGGCCCCGTTACCACTGACGACGCCTTCTACGCCGAGACCGACGAGTACGTCGCCGAGTGGGAGGCTGCGGGGCTCGCGGCCGTCGAAATGGAGGCCGCGGCCATCTTTACACTCGCCCGCCGGAAGGGCCTGGGGGCGGGCGCCATCTGCACCGTCGACGGCAACCTCGTCACCGGCACGCAGAAAGGCGAGACCGACGAGGACGAACTCCCCGAGAAGGCGAAAAACAATGTCGGCCGCGCGATCGAGGTCGCGCTGGAGGCGACCACGCGGCTGTGAGTGTGGTTTGCGAGAGAGGACGCCAACCCGGCCGAGTGCGGTGGGTTTAGGCCGCCCGCGCCCGCCGTCGGGGCATGGAGATCGCAGTCACCGGCGGGCGCGGGCAGACGGGACGCTGGGTCGTCGACCGCCTCGCCGCCGACCACGAGGTCACCTGTCTCGACCGGGCGCTCCCGGAGGAGGGCCACCCGGCCGTCGACTACCGCGCGCTCGACCTGACCGACGCCGGCGGCGTCTTCGACGCCTTCACGACTATCGAGCCCGACGCCGTCGTTCACTGGGCGGCCATCCCCGTTGCCGGCCAGCACCCCGGCGTCGACCTCTACCGCAACAACACGCTCGCGGCCCACGCGGTGCTCTCGGCGGCCGGCCGCGTGGGTGCCCGCGTGGTACAGGCCTCCTCCGACGGCGCCTACGGCTTCTTCTTCGCCGAGGAGACCCCGCTGCCGGAGTCGCTGCCGGTCACCGAGGAGCACCCCCTTCGGCCGGAGGACCCCTACGGCCTCTCGAAGGTCGTCACCGAGGAAGTCGGGAAGACTGTGGCCCGCCGGGACGGCGTCCCCGTCCTCTCGCTGCGGCCGACGTGGATCCAGGAGCCCGGCGTCTACCCCTGCCGGGACTCCTCCTACGTCGACGACCTCGCGGCAGGGGCGGGCAACTTCTGGTCGTACGTCGACGTCCGGGACGTGGTCGACATGGTCGAGGCGGCGCTGGCGGCAGACGTCACGGGACACGAGGCCTTCAACTGCGCCGGCCCGGACAACGCGCTCGGCCGCCCCCTTCGGGAGCTGGTGGCGGAATTCTACGGCGACCTGCCCGCCGACTGTACGGTGGAGGGCGACGCCGCCGCCTACGACACCACGAAGGCTCGTGACCTCTTGAGCTGGGAGCCGACCCGGTCCTGGCGCGAGGCCGCCGATGAGACGGTCCCGGCGCCGCAGGTCTGATCACTCTTCCCCGTCGTAGGGCTCGCCCAGTGCCGACGGCACGCGGGTCCGCCGGACCAGCGTGATGGTTACGAGGACGACCACGAACGGGAGGATCCCGAACAGCTCCGACGGGACGTCGAGTGCGCCGATCTGCTGGAGGCGCAACTGCAGGGAGTCGAAGCCGGCAAACAGCATCGCGCCGCCGACGGCGGCAAAGGGGTTGTAGTTGCCGAAGAGGTAGGCGACGATGCCGAGAAAGCCCCGGCCGCCGATGCTGGTCTGGCCGACGGCGACGAACGTTCCTAACTGTCCGACGGTGAACCCCGCGCCGCCGATCCCGGCCAGCACACCCGAGATGAGGACGCCGGCGTACCGCACCCGGGAGACGCTGACGCCTGCGGTGTCCAGCGCCTTCGGATTCTCGCCGGCGGCCCGGATGCGGCGTCCCAGCCGCGTATATCGGAGCGCGTACCAGGCAAGCGGCGTCGCGAGGAGCATCATATAGACGACCGGCGAGGCGTCGAACAGGACCGGCCCGACGACGGGGACCTGTGAGAGCAGCGGGATCGGCCACGTCCCCAGCGTGCCGATCGTCGGGCTGGAGCTGTCGAACAGAGTCAGCGTGATGAAGGGGGCCAGCCCCAGCGCGACCAGCCACACCGCCAGTCCGGCGATGACCTGGTTCGACCGGTACCGGACGGTGAGGACGGCGAACACCCCCGCGACGAGCACGCTCACGAGGACGCCGGCGACGAAGGCGAGCCACAGTGCCGTCGGCCCGGTGACGCCTGCCCACGGGAGCCGCCGGGCGACGATGACGCTCGTCAGCGCCGAGACGATGAGAAAGCCCTCGATGCCGATGTTGATGATGCCGGCCCGCTCCGCGAAGATGCCACCGAGCGCGGCGAAGGCGATTGGGACGGTCAGCCGCAACACGGAGCCGGCATAGCCCACGTCGAGCACGGCCCCGAGCATCCGGCCGGGGACCGACTCCGCGGGCACGGCCAGCCGGAGGGCCGCGAGCACAGCTAAGACGGCGGCGGCACCGAACACCCACCGCCGGGCGGTCTGCGTGGCACTCATCCGGCCTCACCCCCTGCTGGCCGGAGCCGGCCCCGACGCCGGAGGTACCGGCCGGCGATGCGGAACAGCTCCGGCGTCGCCACCAGCAGGATGACCAGCCCGCGAAGCACCTCCACCAGGTCACGCGGGATGCCGAGCTGGAAGTTGATCGCCAGCCCGCCGCTCTGGAGCGCGCCGAACAGCACCCCCGACGGCACCAGCGCGAGGGGGTTGTTGCCCGCGAGCACGGAGACGGCGATCCCGTCGAAGCCCAGCGCCGGGATGCCGGTCTGCCACCGACCAACCACCATCATCACGTACAGTGCGCCGCCGAGGCCGGCGACGGCGCCGGCGATGGTCATCGACAGCACCGTCGTCCGGGCGGCGTCAACGCCGCCGAAGACGGCCGCGGCCCGCTGGCGGCCCAGCACGCGGATGTCGTACCCCAGCGTCGTCCGGTTGAGCAGCCACCAGAACCCGACGACCAGCGCGAGCGTCCCCGCCAGCACCGCCACCGAGAAGCGCGAACCCGTCGGGAACAGCCACGGCCTCAGCACCGCCGCCTCGGGGATCGAGCGGGTAACGGTCCCCTGGATGCCCGGGTTGTTGAAAAAGCGCTTGACCATGACGATGGCGACCGCGGTAGCAATGAAGTTCAGAAGCAGCGTCGAGATGACCTCGTTGGTGCCGTAGCGGGCCTTCAGCACACCCGGCAACAGCCCGTACAGCGCCCCCACGGCCGCCCCCGCGACCAGCCCCGCCGGGACCAGCACCGCCGTCGCGAGGGAGGTGCCGGACACCAGGGGACCGAGCCACAGCAGCGTGACCGTCGTGCCAAGCGCCGCGAGAACGAACTGCCCCTGTGCTCCGATGTTGAACAGGCCCGCGCGGTACGGGATGGCGAAGGCGAGCCCGGTGAACACCAGCAGCGTCATCCGCTGGAGGGTCAGCGCCTGGTTGAGCTGGGTGCCGAAAGCGCCCTGATACATGGCGGCGTACACCTCCACCGGGTCGAAACAGAAGCTCGTGCCGAACAGGTACAGCGCGGGCTCGCGACAGCTGGCGATGTATCCGGACCCGAGCACCACGAACCCGCCCAACACCAGCGCGGCGACCACGGCCGCGACGCTGACCAGCGCCCGCTCGAGCCCGGACAGCCCCGCCGCCCGCCGAAGCAGGCGGCCCAGCCACGCCGGGAGCCTGCTCATCGTCCGGCCTCCGCCAGCCCCTCGGGGCGCTCGCCGGCCATCAACAGTCCCAGTTGCTCCTCTGTGGCCGCGTCGGGGTCGACCACGTCGACGAACTCCCCCTCGTACATCACGGCGACCCGGTCCGAGAGGCCGAGCACCTCGTCGAGCGACGCCGAGACGACGAGGACGGGGACGCCCCGGTCGCGTACCGCGAGCAGCTGCTCGTGGATGAACTCCTTGCTCCCGATGTCGACCCCGCGGGTCGGGTGAGCGGCGACGACCACGTCCGGGTCACGGGACAGCTCCCGGCCGACGACGAACTTCTGCTGGTTGCCACCCGAGAGCGACCGCGCGGTCGCGTCCGGGTTCGGCGGCCGCACGTCGTACTCCTCGATGATGGCCGCGGCGTGGTCGCGGGCGGCCGCCCAGTCGATGCTGCCCCGATTCCCGAACGGTTCGCGGTGCTGGCTGCCCAGGATGGCGTTTGCCACGAGGTCGAACTCGAGCACCAGCGCCTGCTCCTGGCGGTCGCTCGGGACGTGTGCCAGCCCCCGGGACAGCCGCTCCCGGCGGGAGCAGCCGGTGACGTCCTCCCCGCCGAACCGGACCGTGCCCGCCTCGGCCTCGCGGACGCCCGTGACGGCTTCGACCAGCGGCCCCTGGCCGTTGCCGTCAACCCCCGCGATACCGACGACCTCCCCCTCGTGCACGTCGAGGTCGACCCCGTGGACCGCTTGCTCGCCCCGGTCGTCCTCGACGGTCAACCCCTCGACGGCCAGCCCGACGTCGCCGCCCGTCCCGCCGCGGGCCGCACGGTCGACGTCGAGCAACACCTCACGGCCGACCATCATCTCCGCCAGCTTCTCCCGGCTGGTGTCGGCGGCGTCGACGGTGTCGACGCGTCGCCCGTCCCGCAGGACGGTGATCTCGTCGGCGGCAGTCAGCGCCTCGCCGAGCTTGTGGGTGATGAAGATTATCGTCCCGCCCTGTGCGGTCAGTTGCTCGAAGATGCCGAACAGCTCCTCGACCTCCTGGGGTGTGAGCACGGCAGTCGGCTCGTCGAAGACGAAGAGGTCGGCCCCCCGGAAGAGGGTCTTGAGCACTTCGGCCCGCTGGCGGGCGCCCATGCTGAGTTGCTCGACCGGCGTCCCCAGGTCCCCGGCCAGCCCGAGCCCGTAGCGCTCGCTCAGCTCGCGCACCTCGCGGTCGATGCGGGCGTCGTCGGTCTTCAGCCCCCCGTGGGCGACCGGCTCCCAGCCGAGCGCGATGTTCTCGCGGACGGTCATCGGCTCAACCAGCATGAAGTGCTGGTGGATCATCCCCACGCCGGCCGCGATGGCGTCCTGCGGGGAGTCGAACTCGACCACGTCGCCGTCCACCCGGACCTCGCCGGCGGTGGGCTCGTAGAGGCCGTAGAGGACGTTCATCAGCGTGGTCTTGCCGGCGCCGTTCTCGCCCAGCAGGGCGTGGACGGTGCCGCGCTCGACGGCCATGTCGACGTCGTCGTTCGCGATGACGTCGCCGAACCGTTTCGTGATGCCCGACAGGCTGACTGCTGTTTCGATTGTGTCCGTCATCGTGTGCTCGCGTGGCGGCCGGGACACCCCGACCGCCGCGTCGCTCTCGTGCTCCGCTCAGGTCACGGCGTGGCCGGCACGTCGATGTTGCCCGCGGCGATCTCCTCTTTGGTGGCGGCGGCCGCGTCCTTGACCTCCTGTGGTACTTCGGTTCCGACGCTGTCGCTCCAGATGAGTTCGAACCCACCCTCGCCGGCGCCGAGTTCGAAGGTGTCGCCGCCCTCGAACTCATCGTTGACGACGCGCTCGACGGCGCGGAACGCGCTGGTGTCGACGCCCTTGATCATCGACCCGAGGATGACGTTCGCGAAGTCAGGGACCGTCTCCGACTGGCGGCTGTCGGCGCCGAAGGCGAACACGCCGTTGTTCTGTGCGGCCCGGAAGACGCCGACCCCACCGGCACCGGCACCGTGGTACAGGATGTCGGCCCCCTGGTCGACCATCGACTGGGCGGTCTCCTCGGCCGCGCCGGGACTGGAGAAGTCCCCGACGTAGCTCGAGAGGACCTCGAACCCGGAGTCGACGGACTGGGCGCCGGCCCGGAAGCCGGCCTCGAAGGCCTGGACGACCGGTGCCTCGACCCCCCCGACGAACCCGAGCACCGTGTTCGAGGGGTCCGTCGCACTCGGGCCCGCCGAGAACTCCATCGTCGAGAGCTGTGCAGCGGCCTGCCCGACCAGGTAGGAGCCCTGCTCTTCGGCGTAGACCCAGCTTTCGACGTTCGGCCGGTCGACGACCGCGTCCAGCTGCGCCCACCGCTGGTCGGAGAAGGTGTTCGCGTTCTCCTGGAGGGGCGCGACGTGCTCGAACCCGACACAGATGATGAGGTCGTAGTCGGGGTCGGTCGACCGGGCGAACCGCCGCTGGAAGGAGTTGAAGTCGCTCGTGCTCTGTGGCTCGGCGTTGGTGAAGCTGATGCCGAGCTCGTCTCTCGCCCGCTGGACCCCGCGGTTGGCCGCGTCCGAGAACGACTGGTCGCCCAGGCCGCCACGGGCGTAGATCACGCCGACGTTCACGTCCTCGCCCGGCAGCGGCGTCTCGGTCTCGGCCGCGGTCCCGGCCGGCGTGTCACCGCCGCCGTTACCGCCGCCGTCGTTGCCGTTGCCGCCGCCGGCACCGTCGTCGGTCGTCCCGTCGCCGGGCCCGCGACTCCCCGAACACCCTGCGAGCCCAACTGTCAGTCCCACCCCGCTCGCTTTCAGTACGTCACGGCGCGATACCATAGGCGACGGGTTGGGGGGGGAACGGATATATATTACCACTTGTGGCAACTTACGACCAGGGTGTCGACGGGGCGGTGGCGCCGGCGCGGCCGGAAACGGCGGCCGCGGTCAGAACTGGTCGCCGTGGCGCCAGTCCGCCTCGTACTCCGACTGGCTCTCCGTCACATCGTCGATGTCGGTCCCGAGCGTCGCAAGCTTGCGCTCTGCCACCTCGCGGTCGACCCGGTCCGGGACGCTGTACAGCCCCGGCTCCAGCTCGTCGTGTCGCTTCGAGAGGTCGTAGGCCGCCATGAACATCATCGCGAATGTCATGTCGATCACCTCTGCGGGGTGTCCCTGGCTGTAGGGGCCGGTGAGATTGACGAGGCGCCCCTCGCTGAGCAGGTCGATGTGGCGGCCGTCCGGGAGGTGATACCGGGTGACCCCCTCCTTGGGTTCGCTCGTTCGGTCGGCCATCGCCGCCAGGTCCTCGACGACGATCTCCACGTCGAAGTGGCCGGCGTTGGCGAGTTTCGCGCCCGACTCCATGGCCTCGAAGTGCTCCCCGCGGATGATGTCGCGGTTGCCCGTCGCCGTCAGGAACAGGTCTCCCTCCTCGGCGGCCTCGGCCATGTTCGAAACCCGGTGGCCGTCCATGTGTGCCTGCAGCGCCCGCCGGGGGTCGACCTCCGTGACGACCGTCTCCGCGCCCAGCGAGCGGAGCTTGCTGGCGACCCCGCGGCCGACGTAGCCGTAGCCGGCCACCACGGCGGTCTTCCCGGCTACCATGGCGTTTGTCGTGATCATCACGTTCGCCAGGGCGGACTCGCCGGTGCCGTGGACGTTGTCGAAGAAGTGTTTCATCGGCGTGTCGTTGACGCCGTAGACCGGGAATTCGAGCACCTCTTGGCGGTCCATCGCCTCCAGCCGGGTGATCCCGGCAGTGGTCTGCTCCCCGCCCGCGAGCACCTTCCGGGCGACCTCGGGGTGGGCGTCGTGGACCTTCGCGATCAGTTCGCAGCCGTCGTCGAGGATGATGTCGGGCTCCCGTTCGAGCAGCGCGTGCTGGGCCTCCTCGAACTCCTCGTCGGTCATCCCCTCGCGGGCGAAGGCCTCGTACCCCTCCTGGGCGTCCAGAAACTGGACCACGTCGCCGTGGGTCGACTGTGGCTCCGAGGGCGCGAAGAGCACCTCGGCGCCCGCCGCGCGGAGCGTCTCGATGAGCACGCCGGTCTTGGTCTCCAGGTGCGAGGCAACCGCGACCGTGAGCCCGTCGAAGGGCCGTTCGCGGCCGAACTCCTCGGCAAAGGACTGCAACAGCGGGGTGTGGTCGCGCGTCCACACGAGCGGGTCGTCGGTCTCCGGTTCCGTCTCCTGGTCCTCGAGCGCTCCCGATGGCATACTCCGACTCTCGGACCGGCCGGTAAAAGGGGCTACGAGTCGGGCCGGTCGCCGGCGGCATCGGTATCGGCCGGTGTCGGACGGTCGCCGGCTCCGACCGGTATCGGCCGGTGTGTAGCGGGCGCCGACAGGCAGCAGACAGCAGCCGGCGCTCGGCGCCGGGAGGATTAAGGGCGGGACTCCGAAAGGGAGCACAGGACATGTGCCCGAGCCCGCGAGACCGTGCGCGCCGGCTGCTCGGACGGGCCCGGCGGGCCGGGCGACGCCGGCGTCGGGCGCTGCGCCGGCACCTCGAGCGCACACAGACAGTCGTCCACCTCTCGGTCCTCCTGCTCGTGCCGCTTTTGATCGGGCTGGTCACCTATCTCTCGAACGTCGTCTCGGAGCTCGCCTTCCTGCTGTTCCCGCCGCTCGCCTCCGGGGCGTACACGCTGTTCGCTGACCCGGAGGGGCGGTACGCCTCCGTCTCGCGGTTCGTCGGCGGGCTCACCGCCGGCGCGGTCTGTGGGTGGGTCGCCGTCGCGGGTGCGGGGCTGGTCTACGAGACACCCGCCGGCGAGGTCAACGCCTTCGCCGCGGCGCTCGCGGTCTTTCTGACCGGGCTGGTGACCTGGCTGCTCGACACCGAGGAGCCCGCGGCGTTCTCGACGGCACTGTTGACCCTGTTCGTCCACGCCCGGGTCGAGCGCCCCGAGCTGTACGTGCTCAGCGTGGCCGCCTCGAGCGCGGTCGTTGCCGGGGGGTTTGCCCTCTGGCGGCGCAGCGTCTACGAGCAGCGCGACCGCTACCTCTACGAAGCCGCCAGAGGCGACGACCACGTCCTCGTGCCGATGCGCGGGCCGCGGGCCGAGACGACCGCCGTCCTGGCCGCCCGGCTGGCGGCGGCCCACCGCGCCGGGAAGGTCGTCCTGCTCGACCTCGTCGAGGAGGACTGGCTGGCCGAGGCCGAGCGGGCGCTCATCGCCGAACACGGCGCGGCCCGGCTCGCGAACGGCGGCCCCGGGGCCGGCGGCCGCGCCGCGGGCGACGCGGGAACCGAGCGGGGGGAGCCGGACCGGCCGGCCGACGGCACCGCCGTCTCGGAGGCGGTGAGCCGGCTGGAGGCCCAGGCCAGCCGCGTCGAGACGCTGGCGGGGGTCCCCTGTGAGGTGGTGGTGGCGGTCGCCGGCCAGGACCCCGGACGGACCGCGCTCGACGCCGCGACCCGGACCAACTGCGACCTCATCGCGGCCCCCTACGAGAGCGCGGACGGGCGCCTCGCACCCTTCGTCCGGACGCTGTTCCGTGGCGAACAGGACGTCCTCGTCCACCGGGCCACGGCCGAGCGGACCGCGTGGGGTCGGGTGCTCGTCCCCGTCCGCGGGACCAGCGACGTCGCCCACGGGATGGTCGACTTCGCGACCCGGCTGGCCGGCGAGACCGGTTTCGTCTCCGTCGCGACCTGCATCGGCGGGGGCAGCGAGCGCGACCGCCGCCGGTCGGAGTCGATGCTCTCGGATCTCGTCGAGCCCTTCGAGGGCGACATCGAGACCCGGGTCGCCGCAACCGACATCGGTGACTTTCTCGCGCGCAACGGCCCCGGATACGACCTCGTCGTCATGGGTGCCAGCCGGGACCGGAGCCGGGCCTCGCGGCTGGTCTCGCCGCCGACCTTCCGGCGGGTCGGTGACCTCGACGTCGACGTGGCTATCGTCGACCGGAACTGAGCCGGGCAAGCCGGTGGGCCGACCACGGCGCGGCGGTCAGACCCCCGGCACCGTCGCCACGAACAGGAACGTCTCGGGGCGCTTCTCGAGCCGTTCGAGCGTCAGCCCAGCGTTCGAGAGCTGGTCGCGGACCTCCGCCGGCGTGTACCGCTCGGCGACCGGCGGACCCGACTCGCCCGCCCCGTCCCCGCTCCAGTCGGCGACGACGAGCCGCCCGCCGGGCGCGAGCACGCGTGCGAGTTCCGCGAGCGCCTCGGCGGTGGCGAACTCGTGGTAGGTCATCGTCGAGAACGCGGCGTCGACGCTGTCGTCGGCGAGGGGGAGCGCGTCGGCGACGGCGGTGACCGGGAAGACGGTGTCGGGAACTCCCTTCTCGCGGTAGAAGGCGTGCATCGCGGGCTGGATGTCGACGGCGAGTACGCGGCCGGCCGCGGCCGCGACGTCGTCGGTGTAGAAGCCGGTGCCGCTGCCCACGTCGAGGACGGTCTCTGTCCCGTCGAGCCCGAGCGCCCCGAGCAGTTCCTCCGCTGAGACCCGGCGGTACCGCTCGGGTCCCTCGAGGCGGTCGGCCTTCGCCGCGTCGAACGTGTGATGGCCCATCGTCCCCCCGAAGGGTGGCGTCCCGGTTGATACTGTCGGAACCGCGAGCAGCTGTCAGCGTACCGGCACTACGGTCAGCCGTCGGCATCCGGTCCGAAGGTGGGTTCCGACCCGGATGCAGGGCCCGATTCGGAGCCGGGTCCGTCCCCGGCCCTCCTATCGAGGTCGGGATGGAGCAGCCGGTCGGCGATCGTCTCGGCGTCCGCGTCGCCCAGCGCCGACCGGACCAGAAGCTGGCCGCCGATGACGGCCGGGCTGAGGACGGTATCGGCGCCGGCCCGCCGGAGCTTCTCGACGTTGTCTCGCACCGTGGCGGCGGCGACGATCCGGGCTCCGGGGTTGAGTTCGCGAGCGGTGAGAATGGCGAAGGCGTCGGCGGCGTCGTCGTTGGTGGCGGCGATGACCGCCCGGGCGCGCTCGATACCGGCGTCCTGAAGCGGCTCGTCGTCGCTGGGGTCGCCGAGAATGACGTCGATATCGTGGTTCCGGAGGGTCGCGGCGTGGTCGGAGTCGGGCGTCACCACCACGAACTCCGTCCCCTCAAGCTCCTCGACGAGCGGTTCCGTCAGGTCGCCGTAGCCGAGCACCAGCACGTGGTCCTCGAGCAGTTCGTACTGTCTGTCTGTCATGGTTCCGAGCGCGTTCGAGAGGCGTGCCTCGATTGCCGGGCCGAGCACCGAGCCGAGCGCGATGGCGAAGCTGGCCGTCCCGAGCACGACGACCGAGACGCTGAACAGCCGGGCCTGGGCGGACTGGGCGGTCACGTCGCCGTAGCCGACGGTACTCGCGGTGACGATCGTGTAGTACAGCGCGTCAAGCGGGCTCGCGACGCTTTCGAACTGGTCGCGCAGGGCGTAGGTCCCCGCCGTCCCGTAGACCAGCGTGCCCGTGAGCGCGAGGATGGCCGCCTGCTGGGTCGTCGAGAGCGCAACCGGGCGGTCGAACCGCTTCCGATTCAGGAGGAGTGTCGGCAGGGAGAGCAGCGACAGCGCCACCAGGGGCAGCGAGAAGACGCTGGCCTGGACAAGCCCCTGGACCGCGGTGACGGGAAAGAGCACCGTCGTCGAGTACCAGGCCGCCCGGTAGCCCCGGCGCAGCCCCCACGCGCCGAGCAACATCAGAAATCCCGTCAGCGTCCCGGTGAACCCGGCGGTTTGCCGGACGGTCTCCGGAATGAAGGGTGCGAGCGGCCCCGACACCTGCTGGGTGGCGATGTTGGCGATGCCGGTCGCGAGCGAGAGCAACGCTACGAGCGTCGTCAGCAGGACTGCCGCGCGCGCCGCGAACAGCGCCCGCCGCGTCGCCGTCGCCATGCCGGTGTCGTCGCAGTCCGGTGGCTAAAGGCTTCTCGTCCACATCTCCGGCGGCCGCTCCCCGGTATCGAACCTGCCAACGACGTCGACAGCCATTTTTACGGGGCCGCTCGAACCGGGGGCAATGGCCTCGCTTCCGGTAGAAGCGCTTCTCGGCATCTATCTCGGGCTTCTGGTCGGAGTCATCCCGGCGCTGGTCTCCTGGGGGCTGGCCTTCGTCTTCAGGTACACCATCGACATCACCATCCCCGCGTTCGGGGTGACGGTGCTGGCGGTCGCGCTCGCCGGCGTCAACGGCGGGCTGCTCGCGCTTGCGGACAAGACCATCACCCAGAACCCGGACGCGCCGCGGCTGGTCACCGCTATCGTCGTGGTGGCGATGCTGGCGATGTACGCCCACCAGAAGGGCGACACGATGGGCGCGGAGTTCCCCCGCCGGCTCACGCTGTCGGGGCTGCGCAGCCGGAGGCTCTCGACGGAGCTCGCGGATATCGTCGGCGGCGACGAGGTCCGGGTGCCCGTCGTCGGTGAGGTAGGCGACATCGAGGGGTACCCGCCGCTTCCCGAGGACCTGCGGGCCGACCTGCGGGCCGTCGAGTGGCGTTTTCCCGCCGACCTCCGGCTGGACGAACTCGAGACCCGGGTCGGCGACCGGCTCCGGACGGAGTTCGACCTCGCGGAGGTCTCGGTGTCGGTCGACGAGCGCGGCCGGGCGACGGTCAGCGCCGCCCCGGCCTTCTCGGGACTCTCCAAGCGGGTGGCCGACGGGTGCCAGGCCGTCTCCGTCGCGGGGCTTCTCCCCACGGGGCTGGCCCGCGGCGACGAGGTGACCGTCGTCACCCCCGACGCCGAAGTCGAGGGGACAGTCGTCAGCGCCCGGACCGACGGTTCGGGAGCGACGACGCCGCCCGTCAGCCAGCTAACCGCGCCGGCCGGGAGCCCGGACGCTGCCGACGAAGACGGCGACGACAGTCCGGCGCCGGTCCGGGCGCCCACGACCGACGGCGGCGAGGGGCGACTGACCGTCGCCGTGGCCCGGGCCGACGTGAAGACGTTGCTGGGCGTCGACCGGGCGACAGTGGTCGTCGAGTCCAGGGGGACCCGCCGGGAGTACGAGGCGGTGTCGCTGTTGCGCCGGGCCGGGCGGCGGGTCCGCCGGCTGACCGTCGGGGCCGGGAGCGCGCTCGCCGGCCGGAGCGTCGGGGCCGCCCGCGTCCGCGAGGAGTTCGGGGCGACGGTACTCGCGGTCCGGACGGCCGACGGCTGGCAGCTCGCGCCGGGCGGCGGGACGACGCTCGACCCGGACGACGAGCTGTTCGCGGTCGGCGAGCCCGACGCACTCGAGGGGCTCGCCGAGGCACTGGCCGGACGCCGGACGGGGACAGGGGGCGGTGACGACTGATGGCACTGGTCGGCAGTGTGGCGCAGCTCGCCGCACAGCTGGTCGGGCTCGCGGTCCTCGCCGGAGGGGTCGCGGCGGCCGTCGCGGTCGCCCACCGGTGGTACGTCCGCGAGCGAGTGCCCCGGGGGCTGGCGCTGTTGTTCGGGCTCGCGGCCGTCGCGGTCTACCTGAACACCACGACCGCGCTCGGGGAGGCGATCACCGGCTCCGGGGATGCGGCGACGGTCCAGGCCGCCCTGTCCAACATCGTCGCATTCGGCAGCGGGACCGGCGGCGCGTTGCTCGGGCGGCGGGCCGGTGACCGCTTCGCCGTCGAGGCCGTCACCGGCGGCGGGGAGGCCGTCGACGGCGGCGTCGGCCGGCTGGTCCGGACCGTCGGGCGGGCCATCAGGGTGGAGCTCCCGGATGAGGTGGGCGACGTCGTCGGCTACGACCCCGTTCCCCGGGAGACGAAAGAACAGCTCGCCGGAACGACGTTCGTCTTCCCGCGCGGACTCACCGTCGCGCAGCTGCGCGACCGGCTGGTCGAGCGCCTCAGGAGCGACTACGCCGTCGGGCACGTCGATGTCGACCTGACACAGGAGGGGACCGTCGAGTACCTCGCCGTCGGTGCACGGGCGGCCGGCATCGGACCGACCCTGCCACCGGGGACGAGGGCCGTCGCGGTCAGGGCCGACCCCGCCTTCGCGGCCAGCGCCGGCGACACCGTTCAGGTCTGGGAGACCGACCCGATGGAACGGGTGCTCACCGCAGAACTCCGCGGGACCAGCGGGGACGTCGCCACCCTGGCGGTCGACGCCGCCGACACCCCGAAGCTCGACCCGGACGCCGCGTATCGGCTGGTCACGCTCCCTGCCGACGACCGCCCGGACCGGGAGTTCGTCTCGCTGCTGCGGGCCGCCCGGGAGACGTTCGGCTCCGTCACCGTCGCCGCCGACAGCCCGCTCGCGGGGCTCCCGGTCGGCGCACTCTCGCCCGTGGTCGTCGCCGTCGAATCACCAGAGTGCGGGACCGTTACGCTGCCAGAGCGCGACCGCACGCTCGCTGCCGGGGACACGCTCTTCGCCATCGCGTCCCCGGAGGCGCTCCGGCGGCTGGAGCGGGCCGCCGACCCGGCCCGCGGAACGGAGTCTGGGGCCGACTCCGGTACGGGGAGAGTCGTGGCCGCGAACCGGTCGAACCCGGGATGAACCGCGGGACCCGGGGCAGCCGACGGGGTCGGCCGGGCGGCGATACCCAAGGGTCAGGGTTTTGCTGCCGGGGCGACGAGTTCGGGGCGTGCAGTGGAAGCTGTTCGCCACGCTGGCCGAGACTGCTGACAGCGAGGTGACCGTGCCGGCCGACGACGTGATGACCCTTCGGGAGGCACTCGAGGCACTGCTGGCCGCCGAACCGGCCCTCGAAGAGCAGATACTCGAAAAAGGGGAACTCCGCGACCACATCCGTCTGCTCCACGAGGGCGAGGACCCCTTCGCCGCGGGCGAGGGCTGGGAGACGCCCGTCGCGCCCGACGACGAACTCGCCGCCTTCCCGCCGGTCAGCGGTGGCTACCGTCGGGCTTGAAACCCAGCGGCCACCCGACCGAACGACAGCGGTGCGGTCGATGTGTGAATCGGTTCAAGACCGACGATAGAGCTCCGCCTCGAAGACGAGTCCGCCCTGGTCGAAGGCCGCGCGGGCGGCCCCCGCGCTCGCGACGTGACGCGGGGTCGCGGGGGCACACACCCGGGCCTCGTCCGCGCCGACGCGGGCGGCGTCCGCGCGGACGGCGTCGAACAGCGCCCCGCCGGCCCCGGGCTCCCAGGCCGCCGCGGCGTAGTCCGCCACCGCGCCATCGCGGTGGTCGGGGTCGCGGGTGTCGAGCCGGACCGTCGCAGCACGCGTCCCACCGTCGAGCAGCACAAGCGGCGACGCCGCCTCGACCCGCTCGCGGGTGAGTTCGGTGAACGCCCACGGCTCGTCGTCGGCCAGGGCCAGCCCCGAGAGGGCCGTCCGGGCGTCGCTGTGACTCCAGCAGTGCCACGCACGCCCGGGGTCGTGGCTGACCTCAACGTCGACGGCTCGCTCGGCGGCCTCCAGGCGGAGAAAGCGACAGTCGGCACGCACCCCGAACCCCACGGCCCGGGACTGGCCCATACCCGCGGGGTTCCAGTCGAAGACGAGGTTGCGGGCGACGCGGGCGTCCCGCTCGCGGAGCCACTCGAAGAGGTACTCGACCAGGGCCGCCCCGTGGCCCGCACCGCGGTGTTCGGGGTCGACGCGGATCCCCTGGAGCCACCCCTCGTCCTCCGCCAGCAGCTTTGCCTGACAGACTGCCACGACCCGACCGCCCCCGATTCCCCCCCCGCCCTTACCCTCGACCTCGACGACCGCCGTGTGCTGGTCGGGACCATCGGTGTCGACCCACTCCGGGAAGACGTCGGGGATGTAGTCCTCGGCCTCGCGGTCGGGCCAGGTCCCCTCGGTGAAGGCGGCGACGTCGGCGTGGTCGTCGGTGCGGGCCTGTCGAACCCTCATCGCCAGGGGGTCGAGCGGTCCTGGACCTCGCCGGCCAGCGACTCGCTCATCGCGTCCGCGACGGAGTCGGCGTTTGCCAGCACCCACATCAGTTTGACCATCGCCGTCCCCGGGAGGGTGTCCTCGCCCTCGACGACACCGGCGTCGAGCAGGTCCCGGCCGGTGTCGTAGACCCGGTCACAGACGCGACCCTCGATGCACTGGCTGGTCATCACGACGTGGGTGCCGCCGTCGACCAGTTCCTCGACGGTGTCGATCCACGCGGTGTTGACGTGGCCCAGCCCCGTCCCCTCGATGACCACGCCGTCGCGGTCCGAGAGGGTCGCGAGCAGTTCCGGATCCGTCCCGGGCGTGAACTTCAGCAGGTCGACCGACTCCTCGAGGTCGGGGCGGAGCGCGAGTTCGGTCTCGCCGCGTTCCTCGTACGCCCGGCGGAAGGAGACCTCGCGGGACTCGTAGACCACCTCCCCGAGGGGGTTCGCGCCGACGGTCTCGAAGGCGTCCCGACGGGAGGTGTGGTTCTTGCGGACCCGGGTGCCGCGGTGGAGCGCACACCGCTCGTCGGACTCGTCGGCGTGCATACACACGAGCACCTCCGCGCAGTCGCTCGTCGCGGCCTCGACCGCACAGACCGCGTTCATCACGTTGTCCGAGGAGGGCCGGTCCGCCGAGCGCTGGCTGCCGGTGAACACCACCGGGACGGGGGTGTCGAGCATGAACGAGAGGGCGGAGGCAGTGAACTGCATGGTGTCGGTGCCGTGCATCACGACGACGCCGTCGGCGCCGGCCTCGATCTCCTCGTGGACCGCCCGGGCCAGCTCCTGCCAGACCTCCGGGGTCATGTTCTCCGAGAGGATGTTGGCGACGACGCGGCCCCGGTAGTTGGCCAGCCCCGCGAGCTCCGGCACGGCGCGCAGGACGTCCTCGGCGTCGAACTGCGCGGTGACGGCCCCGGTCCGGTAGTCGACCGTCGAGGCGATGGTCCCGCCGGTGGAGATCAGCGAGACGGTCGGGAGGTCGTCGTCGAACTCGATGGCCGACTGGCCCTCGGTCTCCCCGGTCTCGATGTCGTAGACGCCGGACTCGAGCACCTCGACCGTCGCCGCCTCGCGGTCGACGCCGACATTATAACCGCTCTCGCGTTTCACTACGATGTGTTCGGGCGTCGAGGAGGGGAGGACGACCCCCTCGAAGCTGTCGCCGCCGCGCTCGACGCGGACCCTGTCGCCGGTGTTCATGAACTCGGGTTCGGGAAGGGCCGACTTGAAACCCGCGTTCGGGCCGGCGGAGCCACCGACAAATACGGGAGTTCAGTCGGGGAGCCGCCAGCCCTCGTCGTCCTCGACGACGACGTCGCGCCCGGCGAGTTCGGTCAGGACCTGCTCGACGACCCGCGGCGGGGCCTCGACCCGGCGGCTCACCGCCTCGGTGTCGCCGGGCTCGTCGGCGAGCGCCCGAAGCACCGCCGTCACCAGCCGGGGGTCGCCGTCCTCGACCTCCTCGGCGATGCGCTCGCGGAGGTCGGTGACCCGTCCCTGGGCCCACCGCTGGGCCATCGACAGCTCGTTCTCGAGGCGCTCGAGCCGGCGGAGCTTGCGGGCCATCTCCGAGAGTCCCTCGACCTCGTGATCTCTGTCTGCGCCGTCCCCGCCGCTGTCGCCGTCCCCGTCGTCGGCCCCATCGTCCCTGTCGACCTCGATGCTCAGGTAGCGCCACCGGGTCGTGTCCAGCCCCGAACTGGCCGGGTAGGCGCTCTTGGTGCCGAAGTCGTACGGCGAGACGCTCACTTCCAGGCGCAGCGCCCGCGAGATGGAGAAGTACTTCCGCCGTTTCTCGTCGACCCGGCTCTCGACCAGCCCGGCCTCCTCGAGCTTCCGGAGATGGTCGATGACCGCCTTCGGACTCACCCCGAGATACTCGCTTATCTCGGTCACGTAACAGGGTTTCCGGGCGAGCAACCGCAGGATCCGCCGCCGGTTCGCGTTCCCGAGAAGATCGAGGAGTTCGGCGGAGTCCATTTACCAGACGTAACCGATAGCCGTATAAGAATGTGTCGCCGGCAGGGCCGGCCGGACCCAAGCGACCGCCTGGCCGTCCCGCTGCTGGAGATAGGGCCGAGATACCCGACGCGGTGCTGGTGGAGGTCCTACGCGTTTCCGGCGTTTCCGCCGCCCTGGCCGCTGCGGCGGTCCCCGGGCGGTCCGCGCTCGCTGTCCCGTTCGCCGTCCTGGTCGCTGCTCTGTCCGTTGCCAGGATCGTCAGGCGGCCCGCCGTTGCCCGGACCGTCGGTCCCGTCCCCCGACTCGGTGGCGTTGTCCGGTGACCCGGCCGGTCCGTCACCCGGCGGCCCCTCTCCGGGCGGGCCGCCGGTCCCGTTTCCCGGCTGTCCGGGGGTTCCGTCTCCCGGTGGACCCGCCTGCGGTGGCGTTTCGTCGGGCGGGCCGGCACCCGGCGGCGGCCCACGTCCCACGTCGGTGATGTTGCGGGCCAGGGCGGCCACCTCGGGGCCGGTCGTGTTTGCCGCCCGGTCGCGGAGCCGGTCGAGTCGCGTGGCGTTGACGCCGACCTGCCGGGCCGTCTCGTTGGCCTCGCTGACGGCGGTCCGGAGAGCGTCGACCTGGGCCCGGAGCGCGCTCGCCCGGGCGGTGTACGCCACCTCCGGGATCTCCCCGCGCATGGTATCGAGTGCCTCCGAGCGGTTCCGGAGCCGGTCGAGGCGACGTTCGAGCGCCGCTGCGCGACTCCTGACCGCCCGTTCGGGCTGAGCCGAGCGGTTGACCGACGCCCGCCAGACGCCGGACTCGACGGAGCTGTTCGCGCTGGCGGCGCTGGCCTGCATGAAGGACGTCACCTGGGCGCCGAAGGAGCCGTTCGTCGTCCGGTTGTCGGCCCCGCCGTTCGCGGCCCCGTTGTCCCCACCCCCGCTGCCGCCGGCCTGTGGGATCGGGCCGGCCGGCGCGAACGCCGCGACCGGCGCGATGACGGTCATCCCGACGGCCGCGAGGACGGCGGCGACCGCGACCAACCGACTGGTGTCCATACAGCTAGCTGGGACCTACCCCGACTTAAATACGGAGACTCGTTTGGACCGTTCAATTGCCGCCGATACCGTCTGAATCCGTCTGAAAGCGTTTAAAAACCTCTCTCGACCTCTCGCAGCCAGTCCGGGATCGCGAAGCCCGAAACCCTGCGGGGATCCCCTCTGGGCGTCTGCCCCTCCGCCCGCGGCCGACCCGCACAGCATTTGGGACGGCGGCAAGAGCTAAGTATGGGTAATGATAACACGCGCCTGACCGCATGTTCGAACGGTTCTCCCGCGGCTACTATCTGGGCCGACTGTACGTCGAGCCCCGCGAGGGTGACCCGGGGATGTGTCACAGACAGCACCAGCAGGTGACCGAACGCCTCTACGACAGGGACGTCCCGCCGGTGATGAAACTCGGCCGGACACACTTCGCCGTCGAGGGCGCCGAGGGGGTCCCGGCCGATACCCTGACCGTCCCGCCCGGACTGCTCGAGGAAGAGGGGGTCACGAACCCGCCGACGCTGACGGAGGTCTTTCTCGCGAAGGACGACCGGGCCGCCCAGCTTCTGACGCTGACCGAGTCCCCCGCCGTTTAAGCCCCTCGGCGCCCCGGCTCCGGGTGATGCTGGACGACCTGCTCGGCCGGACGGAGCTGAAAGACCGGATTGCCGACCTCGAAGCCGAGAAGGCCGACCTCCAGGCACAGCTCGAGGCCGAACAGGAGCGCCGCGCCGAGGCCGCCACCGCCCGCCAGGAGGCCGAACGCGAGGTCAACCGGCTGGAGGACCGCGTCACGGAACTCGAGGACCGTGTCCGCCGGCTCCAGGAGGGCGAGGGGGAGCTCGCTTTCCGCGCGGAGGCCACCCTCCGGGACGACCGCCTCGAGGAAGCCCTCTCCCGGCTCGAGCGCCTCGAGACTGGCCGGGAGGGAGTCCTGACCGCGATGGTCGCCGACGGCCACGACGTGCCCGACGCCGTCCGGCGGGCGCTGGGCGAGCGAGCCGCGCTGGTCTCGCGGGCCGCCCCCTGCCTGGTCGTGGCCGACGACATGGGGCTGGTGGGCGCCTGCCTCTCGACGCCGGTGGCCCCGGACCCCTTCGTGGAGTGGGGCGACCGGGCCCGCCTGGAGCGGGAGTGGTTCCAGCCCCGCGGCGAGTACACCCTCGCGCTCGTCCGCTCTGACCTGTTTGCGATGGGCGTCTACGAGAACGGCGAGCAGACTGCCTTCCACGGCTTCGACGAAGACATCAAGAGCCAACACTCCAAGGGCGGCTTCTCGCAGGCCCGCTTCGAGCGGCTGCGCGACGAACAGGTCGAGAGCCACATCCAGCGGTGCCGGGCAGCCCTGGAGGAACGGCCGGTCGACCGGCTCTACCTGGTCGGGGAGCGGTCGGTGCTGGGGTCGCTCGCGGACCTGGCGGCGGTCACGGCGACGGCCGACGCGACCGGCGAGCCCGAGCCCGCGCTGGCGGACGCCGCCGAGGAGTTCTGGACGGTTCAGCTCCGGAGCGTCTGAGCCGCGAGCGCCGCGAGTGCGAGCAGCGCCACCAGGAGCGCTGCGGGCGTGAATCCGGGGCTGCCGTCACCCGCCGTGACGGGCGTCTCCGTACCGCCCCTCAGTGTTCCGTTGGACGGCCCCCCGGCAGGCGTCGCGGTCGGTGAATCCTCGCCCGGGGCTGCGGTAGACGGACCGTCCGTCGGCGTTTCTGTCCCGCCCTCGAAGGCGGTCACGTTCTCGACGCCCGTGGCGGTGGCGTTCGCGGGGAGCGGGACGGCCGCGAGCGCGACCTGGAGCCGGACGGCGGGGTCGACCGTCTCCGTCGCGACCGCGAACCCGCGCTCCCCGGTGAAGTTCCCAGCCTCGACCACGTCGGCGAAGCGGGGCGTGATGCCCGCGGTGTTGACCACCGAGCCGTCCAGCCCGACGAGCAGGCAGTAGCCGGTCCGGTTGGCCTGGTCGCAGCTTCCGGGGTTCGAGGTGTGGTTCAGCCGGACCAGCGTGGCCGACATGTTCTGTGCCCCACCGGGTGTGAGATAGACGGGGAGGACGACCGCGCCCGACCCCTGCCGGAGTCCGCCGGTCCCGCGGACGTCGGCGTTGGTGAACAGCGTGGCGTCGCTGCCCTCCGGCGTGTGTGCGGTGACGGTCACGTTGCCCTGCTGGAGAAGCAGGTCGACGACCGCGGGCGGCGCGGTCGGCCGGACCTGCACGACCAGCCCCTCCTCGGTCGTTCGGACGGTCCCGTTGTAGCCCGGTGAGCCGGCGAGCCGGGCCTCGACGACGCCGGCGGCCCGCTCGCGCTCGGCTTCGGTCAGCGAGCCGTCGAAGGAGACCTCGATGGCCGTCCCGACCGCGTCGTCGGCCCCGGAGCCGTTCGTCGGCGGGTCCGCTGGCGTGGCAGTCTGTGCGCCCGCGGGGGCGGCGACTGCCGCGGAGAGCGCGAGGGCTGTGAGAGTCACAGCGAGGAGGGCGACCGCGGCGACTGCGGGAAGCCTTCGTTCCATACTCCCCTGTTCCCGGAGCGGCGTAAGTATCCGGCGACACGGCACACTTAATCCCCGCCCCCGTTGTCCGGGTATGCGAGTCGCCATCCTCGCCCACGGGAAGTTCCCCGGCCGCGCAAAGACCGCAGTCGGACTGCTGCGCTACGGCGACCACGAGGTCGTGGCCGTGCTGGACCGCGAGCGCGCCGGCGACCGGGTCCGCGACCACCTCGTCGGCGTCCAGGACGCTCCGGTCGTGACGGGGATGGCTGACGCTCCCGACTGCGATGCGCTGGTGGTCGGCATCGCGCCCATCGGCGGCGGCTTCCAGGAGTCCTGGCGGCCGGACGTCCGGACGGCCCTCCAGCGGGGCTGTGATGTGGTCGCGGGGCTGCACTACTTCCTGGCCGAGGACGAGGAGTTCGCTGCTCTGGCCGAGGAGTACGGCTGCGAGCTCCGGGACGTCCGCCGGCCGCCCGACGATCTGACTGTCGCCGAGGGGACGGCGGGGGCGGTGGACGCGCGTGTTGTCTGCACGGTCGGGACGGACTGCTCGGTCGGGAAGATGACCGCCTCCTTCGAGCTGCGGGATGCGGCCCGCGAGCGGGGGCTCGACGCGGCCGTGGTCCCGACGGGACAGACGGGAATCATGCTCGCCGGCTGGGGGGTCGCGGTCGACCGCGTCATCAGCGACTTCGCCGCGGGGGCGGTCGAGCGGATGGTCCGACAGGAAGGCGACCGGGACCTGCTGATTGTGGAGGGGCAGGGCGCGCTGGCTCACCCCGCGTACTCGGCGGTCACCCTCGCCATCCTCCACGGCGCCCAGCCCGACGCGCTCGCGCTCTGTCACGAGGCCGGCCGGGAGGCCGTCCACGGCTACGAGTCCTTTTCGCTCCCGCCGGCCGAGGCGTACGCACGACTCTACGAGGACGTGGCTGCGCCGGTCAGTGAGTGTGCCGTCGAGGCGGGGATCCTGAACACGTCTCGGTTGGCGGGGGAGGCAGCGGCTCGGGAGGCTGTGGGTGCCTACGCCGACTCGCTGGGTGTCCCGGCGACGGACCCGGTCCGGTTCGACGCGGATGCCGTGCTGGACGGGTTGCTCGACTCCGGGTGAGTGGGGCCTGTGGTGTTTATTTTGTCAGTACTGCGGTTCAGACCAGCCAGAAAGCCCCGAGTCGTTGCGGGAAGACGGGCGTTCACGGCGGCAAAGCCGCCGTGAGCTCGGGAGAGCCCCGCTCTCCCGGTGACGCAAGCACGCGAGCGAAGCGAGCGCGCGCAGCGAACCCCTCGACCGCAATGACTCGCCCCTTTCAGTCCCGCCCTCTGCTCGCGGCTGACGCCGTCTGCTCGCGGGCAGCGGGGCGGTTTCACCGCCCCGAATCG
>Ga0207714_1000486_pt1 | contig 27477 bp, 26 predicted proteins | sample PonA232FremontCA_2_FD_187270 | JGI IMG/M metagenome (GOLD analysis project Ga0207714, IMG submission 187270) | Marine sediment microbial community from Fremont, CA, USA - Pond A23 Sediment 2 (SPAdes) | ecosystem: Environmental > Aquatic > Marine > Unclassified | place: USA: Fremont, California...
CGGATCTTGCCGATGAGATCCATCAACGGACCGGGGCAGGCCGCCCCGCGTGCATCCACCGTCGCTGCCGGCTCGATATCAGTTTCACTCATACAGCTGACTCTTGGTCGCGAACGCTTTAATATTGTGCGCTTATTCCAAGAGTATGAAAGTACTATACTGCGTCGGCCCAGACAACGGGCAGGCGGCTGTACACCGCTGCGTTGGCCGCCAGCGCCGCGGCCGTGGTGTACTCGTCGACGGCGTGGACGGTGTCGGTTCCGAACGCGAACTCGACGGTCGGAATATCTGCCTTGCGGAACTTCTTCGTATCCCCGCCGCCGGTCGCACTGCACCGGAAGATCCGGTCGCCGATGGCCTCCGACGCGACGGTCGTCACCGCCTCGACGAGCGGGCTATCGGGCGGTTCGTAGGTACCGACAGACCAGCTCACGTCGGCGATCGAGACGGCGGGATAGGCGGCCAGGCAGTCGCGGATATCGGCCAGGATCTCGCTCGTTTCGATGCCAGCGGTGAGCCGGATATCCAGCTGTGCACGCGCTGTGCCCGGCACCGTGTTGATGCTCTCCCCACCCTCGATGGTCCCGAGATTGACTGTCGGCCGGGCAAAGAGCCGTCTGGCCTGCTGTTCGCCCATCGTCGGCTCGTAGTAGGTCACCGACTCCGCCAAAATCCGTTCGAAATCGGCGGGGAGCGAGAGCTCGCGATCTGACAGGCGGGTCCTGAGCGTCGTGACGGCTGCCCAGAGCCGGTCGATGGCGTTCTCGCCGAGCATCGGACGCGAGCCGTGCGCAGAGACGCCCTCGGCTTCGAGCGTGAGCCAGATGCTCCCGCGGTCGGCGACGGTCACCGAGTGCTGCCCCCTCGAACAGGTCGTCTCACCGATGACACAGGCATCCGCGTCGACGGCCTCGCGCCGGAGCAGGGTTCCGACACCCGCGTCGCCGCCGGTCTCTTCGTCGCTGACGACCGCGAAGGCGAGTGTCACCGGCGGTGTTGTGTCGGTCTCGACGAACGCCTCAGCGGCGTGTAACATCGCCGCGAGTGGCCCTTTCATATCGGTCGCGCCGCGCCCGTACAGTCTGTCCGCTTCGCGTTCGCCGAGCGGGTCGTAGGTCCACTCGTCGGCGTCGAAGGGGACCGTATCGATGTGGCCGTTGTAAAGCAGCGTGCGCTCTGTCTCGCCGGGAATCGTCGTGAGGACGTTGGGCTTCACGGGGTCGGTTGCGACGGTCTCGGTTTCGAGGCCGAGATCGGTAAAAAACGAGTCCACCCACTCTGCGAGTGCACGGGTCTCACCGGGTGGGTTCTGCGTGTCGACGGCGAGCAGTTCCGTTGCGATCTCGAAGACGCGCTCGGTCGACACAGGTGGAGCTTCCGACACCATATGTGAGATTGGATTCGATCCGGTGAGTAGCTGACGCCCAGTGCCACGAATCGAGAACAGCGTGTGAGAGCGACCGTTCCCACGATCACTCACAGCTACCGGAGTCACAGCTGTCGAAACAACCACACTCCAAGGAGAGCTGGCCCATGACGTTGGCCTCCGCACGCTGGAGTCGCTGGGAGAGCGCAGACGGCGAGATGCCGAGGGAGTCGGCGACCTCGCCGAGTTCGGTATCCGAACACTGCCCGTAGTAGCCCTGTTTTCGTGCTTCTTCGACTGCCTGGCGCTGTTTCGGCGTCAGCACGGAGACGTCGACAGAACAGTGTTCGGGGTGGGCAGTTCCCTCGGTCGAGGTGATCGACAGGACGGTGACCCGTGCACACCGATCCCGGATATCGTTGACCAGCCCCGACAGGGCGTCGGTGTCCGAGAGGTACGTTTCGACCACGAACGATCCCGCTCCTGTCCGCTGATACCGCGGGATACAGCCGTACTTCGAGAAGACCGCTCCCGGACAGTGATCACAGACCGTCGACGTGAACTGTTTTCTCGACCGTGTGACCACTCCATTATCGTGGTCTTTGAGGTCCAGATCGACACGACAGCTCTCGTCGTGAAACCGGACGTCGACGTCGACCACGTCCCCCGTTACCTCGTCGATCACACACGCACCACCACGTTCGATTTCGAGTTCGACCCGCAGGCTCTTGCTTTCGATCGATCCATCCGCCCGCCCGTGCGATTCCATTTCGATAGACATGGTTCGGTGGCTGCGTGTCGTATCTCTAGTGTCGTTCCTGCAATGTGTAGGTTCCTTCCCATCATATAGCAGTGAATATAAATACTACCAGGCGTCTGCAGTTGCACCCGAGAAAGACTGCTGGCAGTTCATACTGGTAGCTATACAAAACTGAAGCAGTTTGCACCCACGGGGTGGAAGTATCTGTCCGAATCTATCGCCACCAGTATCAGGCCTGCCCCGTTCAGCGGGTATATAAAACCTAAATCGGTCCCGAGGTAGTGGGATGGTAGTGGTCTCTGTATCTATAGGTATGACCGTGAGACAGACCGACCGATGGAACCGAATCGGAGGACAGACCGATGAGTGACTCGACGGAGGACCGATCCGGGCTGACGCGGCGGAGGCTGCTCCAGGTGGGTGGCGCGAGCGCAGCCGTGGCGATCGCCGGCTGTGGCGATATCTACAGCGACGACAACCCAGCAACGGAGACGCCCACGAACGAAACGGAGCCGGACGAACCGGATCAGCCGGACGAGCCGGCGACCGACCAGCTCGCGTACGGGAACTGCTGGATCTGTCATCACAACTGTGGCCAGGAAGTGACAGTCAAAGACGGCGCGACAGTCGACATCACTGGCGTCGATGGCCACCCGCGCGGGAGTGCCGGCGCTGGCACCGAGGGAACGGTCTGCCCCAAAGGGCAGGCACAGATCGAGAAGGTCCACGATCCAGAACGGATCAAACAGCCCTACATCAGGGAGAACGGTGAGCTACGCGAGGCGACGTGGGACGAGGCGTTCTCGTATGCGGCCGACCGACTCGAACAGTTCGACGACGACCATGGCTCCGAGACGTTCCTGAACGCGGCGAGCTGGACGACGACGCCGGTCGTCAACCGCTTCTGGAAGAACCTCTATGGCACCCCCGAGCGGATCTCGCGTGGGATCCACGTCTGTGCCGGACCGACGTTTATGACCGGCGGTATGATGGGTGTCGGATCGAACAACCGTATCCCAGACTACCAGAACTCGGAGTTCATCATCGCCTGGGGGCGGAACATGCTGGAATCGTTCGCCGGCCAGTTCGAGGCCAAAGGTGTGCTGACCGCGATCGAGGAAAACGACGCGACGCTCGTGACGATCGATCCACAGCACACCGAGACGGCCCAGAAATCCGACGAGTGGCTCCAGATCAGACCGCGGACCGACGGCGCGCTGGCGCTTGCGATGGCCAACGTCATCATCGAGGAGGGGCTCTACGACGAGTCGTTCGTCCGAGAGGAGACTGTCGGATTCGAGGCCTACCGGAACGCAGTCGAGGACAAGACGCCGGAGTGGGCCGCCGAGAAAACCGGGATCGACGCCGAAAAGATCCGCGAGATCGCGGTCGGCTTCGCCGAAGCGGCCCCGGCAGCAGGCATCTCTCAGTGGACCGGCACCGCACAGTACGCCAACTCCTGGAAGGCCAGCCAGAACATCACCGCGCTCAACGGGCTGGTCGGCAACATCGACCGCCCCGGCGGTCTCCGGCTGTGGCAGTCCGCGCCGACCGCCGATCCGTTCGAAGTCTGTGAGTTCACGCCCGAAGGCGAGTCCGAACCCATCCAGGGTGTCGACCTGCCGAACAACGCCGAGGGGAAACAGAAAGCGATCGACAAGCACGACGAGTACAGCGAGTACCCGCTGCGTCACATCGAGGGGATCGCACACAACCTCGTGCCGGAGATGGTCGACAACGGCCACCTGAACGGGATCTACGTCCACTACGACAACCCGCTGAAAGACGGCAACGCGGCGGCCTGGCGCGAGGCCATCGAGGAGATGGATCTGGTCATCGCGACCGACGCCTACTGGAACGGCGTCAGCCGCAACGCGGACGTCGTCTTCCCGGACGCGAGCCAGCTCGAAAAGGACACCCTCGGAACCGGGAGCTGGAACGCCTACAGCGACCGGACGTGGGTGACCGGATCGACGGCGGCAGTCGAGCCACAGTGGAACACGAAACCGGATTACCGGATCATCGCCGGGCTGGCGGACGCGATGGGCTGGAGCGAGTACTTCCCCTGGGAGAACAACCGGGAGATAATCAACGACCAGCTCTCCGAGGTCGACCTGTCACTGTCCGAACTCGAATCCGGGGGTGACAACTACGAGTTGCTCGCCGAGTACGACTACGAGAAGTGGAAATCCGGCGACGGCCCGACCTTCTGGTTCGACCTGGGACACATCCCGCCGTTTGCCAACGCGGCTGACGAGGCCGGGATGAGCACCGCACCCGAGTGGCAGCCACCTGGTACCTACGGCGACGAACCCGGCGGGGAGTACCCCCTGGAGTTCTACGATAGCCGGGCGGTGTTTTTCTCCCACGGCGGCGACCAGGCGCTGAAGGGGAGCCAGGAGCGGTACGCACGCCGCCACAACCTCGAGGACAAGGAGTACCGCGGCAACTACCTCGTGATCCACCCCGACGACGCCGCCGAGCGCGGGATCGAGACCGGCGACATGGTCGAGGTGGCCTCGGAGACCGGCAGCGGCGAGTTGATGGCCTACGTCTCCGGGGCGACCCGCCGGGGTTTCACGACGACGGTGTACGGCTTCGGGCCGGGATCGGTCCAGCCCGAAGAAGAGGGAATGAACAGCATGGACGTCCACTCGAAACAGATGGACCCCATCACGGGCCAGGTCGCCAGACACATCGCTGTCGACGTTGCGCCCACTGGAGGTGAGCTATCATGAGCGAAAACTGGGTGTTCTACTACGACTTCAACAAGTGTATCGGCTGCCACTCGTGTGCAGTCTCGTGTAAAAACTACCACAACCGCGATCCGGGCGTCTCACAGCGCGAACGCGAGATGGCCGACTGGCGCAACGTCAACCACTTCGAGAGTGGTGAGGGTGACGCCTTCGAGGAGATCCCGGTCTCCACCTCGTGTATGCACTGCCACGACGCGCCGTGTGTCGACGTCTGTCCGGTCGACATCATCGAGATCCGCGAGGAGGACGGCATCGTGACCCACGACCGGCCGGACTGTATCCGCTGCCAGCAGTGTCTGGGTGCCTGCCCGTACGACGCCCCGACCTTCTCGGAGGCGGAGGACGGCAGGATGTCGAAATGTAACATGTGTCTCGGCCAGGGCACCGGGAGCGCACACGGGCAGGACAAACGCGAACAGCCCGAAGACGGCGGTGTCACGCCCTCGTGTGTCGACAACTGCGTCGGGGAGGCGATCAAGGCCGGTCCCGAGGAGGAGATGCTCGAACTCGCCTCCGACGAGGCTGTCGAACGGTTCGAGAACGGCGCACACAACCAGCGCGTGATCGTCGAACCGATGCGCCGCGGAAGTGAGGATGTCGGCTCCCTCGTCGACAGAGTGGGGGAGGGGAACTAGCATGGCTCCCGAAACAGTCGGGGAGCTGTACACGCTGCTCGCCCGGTGTTTCGGTTCACCTGACGAGGAACTGCTCGACGCCTTGCAGGACGGCTCGCTCCACGACCAGCTGGTCGAACGCGGTGACCGAGTCGGTTTCCGCCCGGAACGACCCCCGACGCCGGCAGCCGATACGGCCGGCGAGTTCCGCGAGCTGTATCTGGGCACGTTCGAGGCGTTCGACGGTCCCTACGCCGTGCCCGCCCAGTCGGCCCACGAGCAGTGGTGGGACGGCCGCCAGGGCGGACTGCTCGGCGGGCCAGCGGCTGCGGACATGCGCGAGCGGTACGACCGTGCCGGGATCGACGTCCCGGAGGCGTACCCGCCTGACCACGTCGCCTTGCTCCTGGAGTACGCCGGACTCCTCCTCGAGTCCGGCAGCGGTCGGGCCTACGCCGAGTTTCACGCCGATCACATGGGCTGGTTCCCGGCGTTCCAGCGACGGATCGAGGAGACGGAGGGTGCCGAGTTCTACCAGTGGGCAGCGGGCGTGCTGGTCGAGGCGGTCGACCGGGCCGAAACAGTGCTCGGGGTCGGGGAGCAGGTGACCGAGCCGTGACCCGGAGTGTCCGGGTTACGGTTACGCTCCCCGACGAACAGCGAGGCCAGGCGCTTTTGACCTACCTCGCCGACTCCGAAAGCGACGCGGAGTTCAGCGTCGACTGGACCGGGACCGAGGGCGTCGGGGACTGTACCGTTCCGATCAGTAACATCACACCGAAACAGTGGGAGGCGGCCACGCTGGCCGTCGAAGCCGGCTACTACGACGACCCAAAAGAGACGGATCTCGACGAACTGGCGAGATCACTCGGCGTCAGCGCTTCCGCACTCTCACAGCGGCTCAACGCGGTCGAACGCAAGCTGATGACGGCGTTCGTCTCGACCTGTGAGGATCTGCGAGAGGTCTAGTCGTCGCTCGGGACCGCAGTACCCGTCTCCGCCCGTCTGCTCCGCCAGACGCCCTGGGCGTAGGCACCGAGGAACATCCCGCCGAGCGCGTAGAGGATCGGCCAGTTGCCGACGCCCAGGCTGGCGTAGGCGGCCCCAGGACAGATCCCCGACAGCCCCCAGCCGACCCCGAACACGGAGCCGCCGATCAGTACCTTCCTGTCGAACGGTTTCAGCCGCCGGCCGTACGGTCTGCCCGTCAGCGGCGCGTTCGAGCGGAGCTTCGGGAGCGTCCAGAACGCGAGCCCCGCGACGGCCGAGCCGCCGAACATCACGAACAGCAGTCCCAGATCCTCGAAGGTGAGGAAGTCGATGACCACCTCCGGCCGGGCCATGTGGCTGAACCCGAGCCCGAAGCCGAAGACGAGCCCGCCGACGAGCACCAGCGGCATGAAAAGCGGGTGTCGGCTCACGGCCCCACCCCCGCCGCGGCGACGAGATTGGCGGTCACGATGGCGACCAGCAGGAAGGTGGCGACACCCACCAGCGAGGTCCGGGAGACCGATCCCACCCCGCAGATTCCGTGTCCCGACGTACAGCCCTTGCCGACCCGGGTGCCGATCCCGACCAGGATACCGCCGACGAACAGCCGCCAGGGCTGGACCTCGGTGAGCCAGGCACTTCCCGTCAGCGACCACGCCTCGCCCTGGAAGGCAACCGCGTAGACGGCCGCGCCGGCGACGATGCCGACAGTGAAGACGATCCGCCAGTCCCGCGAGGGGCGGTACTGCTGGAACCGGGACTGCCCCGAGACGTACGACAGCGACGACTCGAGGAAGGTGCTCGCGCCGGCCGCGATACCGGTTCCGGCGTAGATGGCCGCCGTCGCGCCCCCGACGAGCAGGCCGCCGACTGCGTACCGGGAGATGCCGTTCGGGAACAGCGTTCCGAGGGCTCCGGAGCCGAGGAGATCAGCGAGCATCGGTGCTCAGTCACTCGTGAGCGCGTCCTGGCTCGCGGCACAGTTGTTCGGCCCGAGTTCCAGCGCGAACGCCTTCTGGTCGTCGACAGTGTTCCGGCCGAGGTTCGTCGCGATGATCTGCTCGTAGTTTGCGGGTCGCGGTGGCATATCTTCGAGGACGACCTCGACGAACGCCTCCTTCTCCAGCGAGAGCGCGTCCATCCGGTCTTTCAGCGCTGCCAGGGGTGCCGTGTACGTCCCGTCCGGCGCCGGCTCGGCGGCCTCGCTGTAGTGTGCGCCACCGACGAGGACCTCGTCGTCGAGTGTCAGCACGCGCTCTTGCAGCGAGTCGTACAGCAGCCGTGCCGCCTCGGGTGCCCCCTCGTCGCCCTCCTCCAGGTCGGGACGGGCGACGCTCTCGACGAACAGTCCGTCGCCGGTCGCGAGCAGGCTCCCGTCGACGAGGTAGGCGGTCATCCCGGTCGTGTGGCCGGGGGTGTACACCGCTTCGATCGTCGCGCCGCCGACCGCGAACCTGTCCCCATCGTCGGCGACTGTCACCTCGTCGGCGTAGGTCACACCGCGGTCGACGGCGGGCGCCGGGAGCACTCCTTCGACCCCGTCGGCGGCGAGTTCCCGGAGCCCAGAGACGTGGTCCGCGTGTACGTGCGTGTCGAACGCGTACGTGAGCTCGGCCCCGAACGACTCGGCGTCCGCGAGGTAGCGGTCGGTAAAGGCCCGGAGGGGGTCGATGACGGCAGCCTCGTCGCCGTCGTACAGCAGGTAGCCCAGACAGCCACTCGATGGGCGCTGGTACTGCAGCAGCGTCCCTGCGCCGTCGTACGCTTCTACCCTGTGGGCCTCGTAGATCGACGCCCAGCCGTTCATCCCCTCCGCCAGGTGGTCGACGTCGTAGCCGCGGTCGGCGAGCGCACCGGCGACGAACTCGCTCGCGCCGCCTTTCGCACAGAGCACGGTCATCTCCTCGTCGGGAAGGTCGGCGAGCACCGCCCCGTCGATCTCCTCGTCCAGGAACTCGAAGTAGGGCACGTTGTAGCTCTCGACGCTCTCACCCTCGATGTGCCACTCCTCGTACTCACTTTGCATCCGCACGTCGAGCAGGGTCACGTCCTCGCCGCCGTCGATCTGCGCTTTCAGCGCCTGCGGCGTGACTGAGTCGACGTCCGATTCAGGGGTCGGGAAATCCATCGCTTCGGGATCCATCTGTACCTCCCTGTACCGGCCTGACTCACTTAAGCATTCCCATAGTAATTCTATATTTATACAATACTATCGATCGAACTACCGCCTCGAAGCACGTGAAAATGGTTGAATAACGCATAACATGGTACCCGTCGAACTGTGGCTGTTCAAGATGCACCCAGTAATCAACACAGTTATATTGACGGAGTCAGTATTGCATAGTAACTCCAACACAGGAGAGTACAATGAGTATGGAACAAACCAACACACTCGACGTGAAAGGACAGAACTGCCCGATGCCAGTCGTCAAGACCAAAGCCGCGTTCGACGAACTCGATGAGGCGGAGACACTCGAAGTTCTCGCGACTGACCCCGGGAGCATGAACGACATCGAGGGATGGGCGGCGTCGACAGACGGGGCCGAGCTGGTCGAACAGGTCGAGACGACGGGGGGCGACGGGACCGTCTACAAACACTACATCCGGAAAGCAGAGTAGCGATGAGCACGGAGACACCCGCCGGATCGGAGGCGTCGCTGTCAGCCGAGGAAGTCGCGGAGTTGCGTGCACGCGTCGACGAACTGGAGGCGGAGCTGGCCGACGTGCAGTCCCAGGTCGACGAGCGCTCGGAGAAGATGGTCATCATCGCGACCAAAGGGACGCTCGATATGGCGTACCCGCCGCTGATCCTCGCGAGTACGGCCGCCGCCTTCGGCTACGACGTCACGGTCTTTCACACCTTCTGGGGACTCGAGATCCTCCACGAGGAGAACTCGAAGGAGTTACAGTTGAGTTCGGTCGGCAACCCGAACATGCCCGTCCCGAACGCGATCGCCGCCCTGCCGGGGATGGACCGGATGACGACGCGGCTGATGCGGGGCCGGATCGAGGACAACGACGTCGCCACGGTCGAGTCGCTGGTCCAGACCTCCCTGGAAAGCGGCGTCGACCTGCAGGCCTGCCAGATGACGATCGACCTGCTGGAGTACGACGAAGACGACTTCTACGACGGCGTCACGACAGGCGTCGGCGCCGCCTCCGCGTTCCGGGAGATGGCCGAGGCCGACATCCAGTTGCTGGTCTGATTCGAGAGCCACACCAGACAACATAAACCGCTCCTGGCTAACTGACGGATATGCAACGCCGTTCGTTTCTCACATCCGCCGCCTTCCTGAGTGGTATCGCCGTCGCCGGCTGTGTCGGGAGCGGAGCCGAGGGCGGCGGCGGGAGCGAAGACACTGTCCTCGGGCCGCCCGACCGGGAGTACGACGTCGATCCGGCGGATCTCGCCTACCCCGCCTACGGGCAGCCGATCCCCGATTTCACGCTCCCCTCGCCGCTGCACGACAGGGCGGTTTCGACCAGGGAGTACGTCGGCGAACGCGAGACGCTGCTCACCTTCGTGTTCACCCGCTGTGGCGGACCGTGTCCGGCACAGACTGCCGCGCTCGCACGGACCCAGGCCGCGGCGGCCGAGGGCGGTTACGCCGACGAGGTCGTCTTCATGCCGATCACGTTCGACCCCGCCTACGACACCGCCGGGCGAATCCGCGAGTTCAGCGAGATCAACGGCGCGGATCCGACGGCGGCAAACTGGCAGTTCCTCCGGCCGGAGACGCCGGAACGCGCGAAGGCGGTCGTCGGGAGCGAAAGCGGCTTTGCAGTCGGCTTCGAGGAGGCCGAAGGCGGCCACGGCGGCCACGGCGGGAGCCCCGACCAGGGCGAAGTCCTCGAACCCGAGGCAGCGGGGGAGGAGCAGTCGTTCGTCCACACCAACCTCCTGTTGCTGGTCAACCGCGACGGCTTCGTCGAGCGTGCGTACTCCCCCCAGCCGCCGCGGCCGGATATCGTGATCACGGACCTCGAAGCCGTCCGGGAGGGGTACGAGTGAGACGGCGCGATTTCCTCGCCGGTATCGGCGGGCTGGCTGTCGTCGGCGGCGGCGCTGTCGTCGCCACGCGGTCACAGACCGACGAGTCCGTCGAACCCGTGACCGTCGAGCGGATCGACGCCGACGGCGATCCGGCCGGCGACCTGCGGTTGCCCGAGCGGGGCCGGCCGACGCTTCTGACCGTGTTTGCGACCTGGTGTTCGGTCTGCCGGCGGACGATGCCCGAAGTCGTCGCGGTACACGACGATGCCGGGGACACGCAGTTCGTCTCGGTCACCAACGAGGCCATCGGGCAGACGACGACGCGCGCGGACGTCGCCGACTGGTGGGAGAGCTACGGGGGCCCGTGGCCCGTGGCCGTCGACACCGACCTCGAACTGACCGCCGCCTTCGACGTGCGGGCGGTCCCACACACTGTCGTCCTCGACAGCACCAACCGGATCGTCTACGACGAACAGGGGGAGAAATCGGCTGCGGAGTTGCGCGACGCACTCGCGTCGGCATGATCGAAACGACCGTCGGCGTCGCAGCCGCGGCCGGTGTCGCGACGTTTTTCTCGCCGTGTGCGTACGCCCTCCTGCCGGGGTACGTCGGCTACTACGTCGCGTCTACGGAGACGGAGCGGCCGCCACTCGAGGGGGCCATCCTCCGGGGCCTCGCCGCTGTCGCGGGTGTGCTCGCGGTGTTTCTGGCGCTGGGTGGGGTTGCCGCGGCCGTCGGCGGCACACTCCGGCCGATCTTCCCCGCGCTGGAGGTCGCCGTCGGCGCGTCGCTGGTCGTGTTCGGCGGGCTGCTGGCCGCCGGCCGGTCCGTCGAGATCCCGGTCCGCCTGCCGGGGCGGTCGACGACGCTTGCCGGTTTCGTCGCCTTCGGGGCGCTGTACGCGCTGGCGGCGGCGGGCTGTGTCGCCCCCCTGTTTCTGGCGGTCACCTTCCAGTCGCTGACGCTGTCGCCCGCGGGGACCGTCGCCGTCTTCCTGACCTATGCGACCGTCTTCGGCGGGCTGTTGCTTGGTGTCACTGTCGCGACCGCCGTCGGCAACGATCTGGCCGCCTCGACTGTCGCCCCCTACGCCGCCGTCGCGAACCGCCTCGCCGGCGTCGTCGTCTTGCTGGCCGGGGCCGGACAGGTCGCGATCGCGGCCGGCTGGCTCTGACGGCTCGGAACACCGGATACAAAGGTTCATTTGGATTCTGCCGTCACAACCAGTATGGATACTGCTGACGGCGTTGCTGATCTACACATGCATACGACGGCCTCGGATGGCACCTGCTCCGTCGCGGATCGGATCCGGCAGGCCGGCGCGCGCGATCTCGACGCCATCGCGATCACTGACCACGACACGGTCACCGAGGGGATGGATAGTCGAGTCACAAAACGCGCAGGGATCGAACTGATCAGTGGCGTCGAAGTGCGGGCCGACGCGCTGGAGACGAAAGTCGAGTTGCTTGGCTACTACATCGATCCGACCGATGACTCGCTTCTGGAACTGCTCGAACAGGTCCGGTCGTCCCGTCGCGACCGGAACCGCCGGATCGTCGACCGCCTCCGCGACGTGACCGAACTCGAACGCTCCTATCGCGACATCAAAGGGACGGCCGACGGCATCCTCGGCCGACCGCACATCGCGAACGTGTTGATCGAAGCGGGGATCGTCGACACCGTCGGCGCGGCTTTCGAACAGTATCTCGGGGCCGACGGCGAGGCCTTCGTCCCGATGGAGCGGGTCCCCGCCGGCGACCTCGTCCAGGTGATGCAGGCGGCCGGTGGGGTCGTCTCCCTGGCCCACCCGGGACGGATCCGGGCCGACACCGTCGACGGGATCGTCGACACACTCGTCGATGCTGGGCTCGATGCAATCGAAGTCGACTACCCGTACGACGAGGCGCCGGACGTGGGTTACGCCGACGTCGACGTGGAAGCCGCCGCCGCGCTCGCCGAGCGATTCGACCTCCTGCGGACGGGTGGATCGGACTGTCACGGCCCCGACTCCGGGAAGTTCCGAATCGGGAACGTGCGTATAACCGGGGACCAGCTCCGTGCCCTCCGCGAGCGGGCAGGCCAACGTCGCACTCTCTAGTGCTCGTCCAGGTAGCCGAGGTCCTTGAGCCGTTCAGTCACTTCCTGCTCCTCCGCGCGACTGATCGGAAAGGTGTACTCGCTGTCAAGTCGATCCTCCAGCAGCCCCCGCTCTTCGAGGCGCTGGAGGACGTGTTCGACCCCCTCGTCGATGGACTGTGTCTCGGTATCGACGACGATATCGGGGTTGAGCGGCTCCTGGAACGGGTGGTTGATGCCGGTGAACTTCTCGATTTTCCCCTCGCGGGCCTTCTCGTAGAGCCCTTTCGGATCGCGCTCCTGGGCGGCCTCGACGGAGCATTTGACGTGGACGAGGACGAACTCCCCTTCGTCTTCGATGATGTCCCGGGCCTGTTGCTGGGAGTCCCGGAACGGCGTGATCATCCCGACGATGACCGGGATGTCGTTGCGGTTGAGGAGTTTCGCGATGTAGGCCGTCCGGCGGTTGTTCGTCCGCCGGTCCTCCCGGGAGAAGCCGAGATCGGGGTGGAGGTGTTTGCGGATGTCGTCCCCGTCCAGGTTCTCGATGCGGTACCCCTGTTCGACGAGCCGATCCTCGACGCGACTCGCGAGTGTGGACTTGCCGGCGGCCGGGCGACCCATGAACCAGAGCGTGAACATGTTACTCCTCGATGAATACCCCGTCGATACTCAATATCGTTTCGGCAACCTCCGGACGCATCAGTTCGGGTGGTGGTCGCTCCCCGTCCGACAGCGTCTCCCGGAGTTCCGTCCCGCTCGGCTCCATGTGATACTCGCTGTCGTGGGGGCAGATCTTCTCCGAGACGATCCCGTCGCATCTCCGACAGTAGAACGCGTAGTGGTAATAAAGCGGTTCGATGCCGACGTTGCCGATCGCGTCGAACAGGTGCTGGGCCTCGAAATCACCGTAGTAGTTGCCGACGCCGGCGTGATCCCGGCCGACGATGAAGTGCGTGCAGCCGTAGTTTTTCCGGACGATCGAATCGAAGACGGCCTCGCGGGGGCCGGCGTACATCATCCGCGATTTGAACATCGAGAGCGCGACCGACTCGGTCGGATAGTAGTGTTCGATGAGCGATTCGTACCCACCGAGGATCGCGTCGTTCGTGTAGTCACCGGGCTTTTTTTCGCCGATCTTCGGCTGGATGAACAGTCCATCGACGTGTTCGAGCGCGGACTTCTGGAGATACTCGTGTGCGCGGTGGGGGGCGTTCCGGGTCTGGAAGCCCACGATCGTCTCCCACCCGCGTTTCTTGAACAGGACTCGCGTCTCTTTCGGCGTGAGATCGTGGCTCCCGTTCCGGCCGACCGCGTCCGGAAACGCTTTGATCGGCCCGCCGACGAGGAAGGGGTCTTTCGCCCGGACGGTGCGCACCCCCGGGTGGTCGTCGTCGGTCGTTCCGAACAGGTTCTCGCAGGTCTCTTCGCCGTTGTACCGGTAGACACTGTCGACGTCCATGACGCCGACTGGCTGCCCGTCTGGACGGCGGATCCCGATACGGTCCCCCGGTTCGATCTCGTTTGCCAGTTCGGCCGTGATGTCGAGCACGATCGGCAGCGGCCACGGTACCCCCCTCTCCAGGCTCAGATCGTTGACGACCTTCAGGAAGTCGTTGCGGCTCATGAACCCCTCCAGGGGGCTGTACACACCCCGGGCCAGGTTCTGGAAGTCGAACAGGAGGTTCCGGTCGAGGGTGACAGTGGCGCTGCTCTCGAAGGAGTCCCGGAGCTGTTCGCTCCGGGCAGGGGAAACTGTTCTGTCGACGAGCGCGTTGCCGTGTGGTTGAATCATAGGTTCGTCCTCGCCGAGTCTCTCGGAGACGGGTGCGTCGTTGTCGGCGCTGGCAAAGTATCTTTCTATGTGGCCGGCGTGACAAGAGAGCGTACGCGAGACACCTCCGGGAAGGGCGGCATTCTCTCGGTGAATCAAGATCGGTTCGCTTCCTGTCATCGGGGGAACGACTCCTACTGATCCCCATCGGACGAAACTCGTCAATTTTAATTGTTTGATGCGTGTTGTACGAGAATAATGTCGCCCCCCAATATCCTGCTGGTCGTCCTCGATACAGCCAGGGCCGCCCGCGTCTACGATTCCGACCTTATGCCGAACCTGAACCGTTTCGCCAGCGACGCCGCGACTTACCGGAACGCCTTCACGACAGCACCGTGGTCACTCCCCTCGCACGCGTCGCTTTTCACCGGTCGGTACACCTCCGATCACCGGACACACGCCAATGCGCCACAGTTTACGCCGGAGACACCGACGCTTGCGAGCCGTCTCGGCGACGCCGGCTACGAGACGCTGGCGTACTCGAACAACTTCTGGGTCAGTCCCAGTTTCGGGTTCGACACCGGGTTCGACGAGTACCGCGTCGGGTGGGAACTGTTCGACGGGGGCGAAGGATTCGCCGAGGTCGGGAAAGAACACAACAACCCCCTCGATCAGCTCCGCGCATTCGCACCCAAACTCCGCTCGCGCAACGGGCTGAAGACGCTGGCGAACGCGCTGTTTCTGGTGACGCTGTGGGACGAGTACGACAGTGGTGCGTGGCGGACGACCCGCCGTGCGAAGCGGTGGATCCGGGACTCTGACGACCCCTTCTTTATGTTCCTCAACTACCACGAGCCCCATCTGGAGTACGATCCACCGAGCGACTACACAGCCGAGGTCTCACCCAAGGGAGTGGCGCCACCGGACGCCGAAGATGTCAACCAGGAGGCGTGGGCGTACGTCACCGGCGAAGTCGAGATGGACGACTCCGATTTCGAGCGACTCCGGACGCTGTACGACGGCGAGCTCCGGTATCTCGACAAACGCCTCGGGGAGCTGTTCGACACGCTGGCGGCCGAAGGGGTACTGGAAGACACCCTCGTCGTCGTAACGAGTGATCACGGCGAGAATCTCGGTGACCACGACCTGATGGCTCACCAGTACTGCCTGTTCGATACACTCCTCAACGTGCCACTGATCGTCCGTGGCCCGGGGGTCGAGTCCGGTGTTCGCGACGGCCTCGTCGAACTGCGTGATCTCTACGACACACTCCTCGACGCGGCAGGGTGTGAGACGACTCTCCCGCCGGAGCGGGACATTCGCGGCGATCCGGACCGCGACGCGGTCGCAGCCGAGTACTGGACACCGCCGTGTCCGACTGCCGAACTGCGAGCTACCTACGGTGAACTCCCCGAACGGGTCCAGAAGTTCGACCGCGGATTGCAGGCAGTCCGGACGCGGAGGTGGAAGCTGGTGGTGGGGACTGACGATTCCTGTCAACTATACAATCTTTTGGAGGATCCGGACGAACTGGAAGAGGTGAGTGAATCCTATCCCACTGTCGTCGAGGAACTCACAGAGAGTATCGAGACCCGGTTCGATCAGATCTCCACCGACGACAGCCGCACCGATCCGGACGTCTCTCCCACGATCTCGAACCGACTCGAAGATCTGGGTTACATTTGAATGTCTGCGTATAAACGGGCCATCTCCGGTCGTCCGACTACCGTCGCCGTCTCGTCACGAGTGGACGACAGGTAAGTACGGCAATCGAAAGGCTTGTGATCCGGGTCCGCAAACTGGTAGCAGAACGAATAGCGGTGGATAATACAAGTCACAGTACAGTTACGAATGCCTAAGAGTGCTGATATAAACTTCTGGCGGCAGATGGCGGGGGTAACTGCGTCCAAACTCCTGAACGCCCTGGGTGTCGTGCTGTTGATTACAGTCCTCAATACCACGTTTACTGTCGAAGACATCGGTGTGTTCTTCTTCTTTTACGTTACTGTGAACTTCCTCGCGAAGTTCGTGGGCGGTGTCGGTGAAGCCATCCGGAAACGAGTGAGTGGAAACGAGGGGAAAAATCCGGAGTATCTGGCAGTCGGCACGATATTCGCGCTCGTATTCGTGACAGTCGTCTCCATCTTGATCGTATCGCTGTATCTAGCTGTCCCGGAACGACTGCTCCCGGATACGATGCAGCGGGCAGGATTAGATATAATCTTGAGTGCGGTCTGTCTCCTGTTTGCGCAGTCGCTCGGGAAGATAATGCTGAATTACAACTCCGGACTCGGCTATCCGAGCCGCTCCGAGTGGTTTGGGCGTGCACTCCCCGGCGTTCTCTTCTTGATCCTCACGGTACTGATCACACTGTACAGTGGTTCGCTGGTCTTGATTTTCCTGGCTGGAGCAGTCGGCTACCTGTTCAGCGCGTTCATCATGTACGTTAGCACTCGACCGAAACTGCTGGTTCTCCCGACGAAAGAACACGTCGTGTCGGTGTTCGATTTCGGGAAGTGGAGCATCCTGCAGATGATCTCGAACAACATCTACAACAGTGCCGACGTGTTGCTCCTCGGAATCCTCGTTACGTCGACGAGTGTCAGCTTTTACGAGAGTTCGAACAGTCTGGCGGGCTTGCTCTACGTCATCCCGTACGGGTTCTATTCGGTCGGCAACGTCATGATCAGCGGCCTGGATGCCGAGGGCCGGAAAGAAGACATCATCTCCGTGCTCCAGGAGTCGCTGCGCGCTTCTTCTATAATCCCCGTTATGTCCTTTTTTATCTTCCTCGGATTCGGTGATTTTATCCTCGAGATGGTCTTCGGCAACCAGTACGCACCGGCATACTGGTATCTGGTCGGGCTCGGCTTCATCAAAGTTTTGAGCAGCTACCGAAAACCACTCCAGGGACTCAACTACGGGACGAACAAACCCGAAATACAGTTCTACGCGAACGTGTACGCGATGATCGCCAACTTTACCACCGTTCTGCCGCTGATCTGGTACTTCGGTGGCCTGGGTGTCGTCATATCGACGATGTTGGCTGCGGTCGCCAGGCTGGGCGCAGTCGCCTGGATGTCGAAAGAGTACATCTCGGATATAGAACTGAAACTGACTGTCGTCGTCACGTACTCGACTGGGATCGTCCTCCTGCTCGCATCGAAGGGTATCGAAGGGATGTTCGAACTCGACGACGTCCAGTACATCGCACTCATCGCCGGGTTCGCTGTGGTGTACCTGATCTCGAGTCTCTCGTTGATACCGATAAATCTCTCGAGCCCGCTCGACCCCGATACCGAGTGAACGGGGTTGCGGCCGAGCACTGCTGGTTAACTGTCGAACGAGTACTGCTCCAGCCAGTCGTAGGTCCGGTTTTTGCGTTCGATGCGCTCGATTTCCTCGTCACTCCACTCGAGTTCCGTCCGGGTTCGTTTCGGCGAGTCGAAGACGAAGTCGTCGCACGCAGCGAGGTATTCGTCGCCAGCTTCGACGCCGAGGAACGCGAAGAGATCCGATAGCACGCCGGCCGTGTCCGAGACGAGCTCCTCGTAGTGCAGGCGGAACAGTTCCTCCTCGCCGAGCATTTCGGAGATGAGTTCCACGTTGTCCGCGTTGGCAAAGTACTTCTCTATCCCGTACGCCTGCCAGCTCTCTTTCAGTTTTCGCCGGGAGGCGATCGTATCGAAGGGGTTGCGGACCACGTGAACGGCCCGGAGTGGGACCGACACCGTCTCGCGGAGTTCTCCGAGCAGTTCGGGGCTGGTGCCGAGACGGCGCGTCGAGGCGGCGCCTTTCTTGTCCCCGATGACCCGCAGGCGGTCGAACTCCCCCTGGTCGGTGCCCGGGATGTCGTAACTGTACTTCTCCCACTCCCGGCCCAGCCCGGTGAACTCGGCGTCCCGCTGCAAGATTGCGGAAAACAGCTGGTTGCGGGAGACCGGTACCTGCGCCCGGTCGAGCAGCCGGAGTGCGTCGAGTTCGTGTGAGACGACCATCTCGCGGTGACCGTTCAGGAGACTGCCGACGAGACTGTGGCCCGTCCGTCCGTGGCCGATGAACATACAGTAGCGCTCGACCGATTCGAAATCGGTGCGGTGTTCGAGGAGGTGTGGCAGGGCCGAGAGGCGCCGGAAACCGGTAAACCGGTCCCGGGTGAGCGCCGGCACCCGCTGGGGGTTCTCGAGGAGTTCCCAGGTCGCCGGCGGGAGCGGCAGGGTCCGGGAAAGCGGCGTAACAATATCCATACGGTGTGAGTTCGGCGTATCAGGATAATAAACGTGCTGATACTGGTGGCTATAAGAAACTGAAAAGTTGCGCCACTGCGCATATCTGTACGACTGTCTAACCACCAGTATGACGACCAGTGGCCAGACAGAGGACGACTCGCTTTACTCTCCGTCGACCAGGTCGTGGTAGAACTCGACGTGTTCGTCCGCGACATCAGCCCACGTCCGCTCCTCGTACTCGATCGGCGAATCCAGCGAGAGCGCGTGATCGATGCCGTCGGCGATCGACTGTGAGTCCGGTTCGACCTCGATCACACAGTCATCGGGCAGGATCTCCGCCGCGCCGCTCCGGCAGGCGACGACGCGGGTCCCGACCGAGAGTGATTCGACGATCGTGATCCCGAACGGTTCGGCCAGCGACGGCGAGACGAACAGGTCCGCGCTGGCGTAGTAGTCGCCCAGTTCCTCCTGCGGGAGGAACCCGACGAATTCGAGTTGATCCTCGATGTCGAGCAACTCACCGAACTTTTGCAGCTGTTCGGTCAGGTGACCCTTCCCACCGAGGACGAGTGTAAGGTCGTCGCGATTGGACTTCGAGAGCCCGTACAACAGGTAGGAGAGTCCTTTCTGGTGGGTGTGTCGCCCGACGAAAAACAGCATCTTTCCGTCGATGTCAAGCTCCTCCTTGAGATCCCGACCGGTCGTCTCAACCGAGGAGAAGCCGTTGTAGATGACCGACGATTCGGCGTCGTACTGTTCTTTGATCCGTTCCCGCGTGAACTCGCTGACCGCAATCAGGTGATCCGACCGGTTCGCCAGGCGCTGTTCGGTCTGAACCTCCCGCGTCGGCGGGTTCACGTTCCTGTCGGCCGACAGCGAGTGGAAGGTGGTGATCCACTCCACATCGGTCGTCGATGCGGCCCGCGAGCCGGGGTTGTAGCCGAACCAGTCGTTCGTGTGGATGATGTCGGCGTCTTCCGCGTGCTCCGCGAACTCGCCGGCGAGCCGGCCGATCCGCGTGATGATATCCCCCTGTCCCGTCGCAACCCCGTGGATGTGCTCGCGGTCCTCGGGGGCGTACTCGTCGGGCAAGACGAGTTCGAAGTCGATGTCGTCTCTCGGTTCGAACTGTTCGTACAGTTCGCCGATAACAGTGTCGAGTCCGCCTGTGATGTTTGGTGGGAACCCCCAGCCGAGCATCAGCACCTTGGGTGGCATGCGTCCAACTGCGTCGGCCACTGATAAAAAACGATGTGTCATATGTTGTGATCACACCGATCAGAGAGCCGGCACCAGACCAGCCGACTGCCAAACTGGTAAATACCTGTGCTAGCAAGGTGACAGTATGCGTTTCGACCGTCAGAGTGGGGTTTTCCTGCATCCGACGTCGTTACCGAGCCCACACGGGATCGGGGATCTCGGCGCAGGTGCCTACGAGTTCGTCGACTTTCTCGCACAGGCCGATCAGTCACTGTGGCAGTTCTGTCCGCTGGGACCGACATCCCAAGCCCATGGCAACTCGCCGTACCAGTCCTACTCCGCGTTCGCCGGGAGTCCGCTGTTGATCGATCTCCGCCAGCTCGCCGAGGAGGGGTATCTCACCGAGGCGGAGATCGAGCCACGTGAGGAGTTCTCGCCACATCACACCAAGTACGAGGCTGTCGCCGAGTTCAAAGAAGAACGGCTCCGGACCGCGAAAGACCGGTTCGACGAAACCGCGGGCGAGAGCGACCGGTCGGCATTCGAGCAGTTTTCCGAGCGCGAGGCCGGTTGGCTCGACGATTACGCGCTGTTTATGGCGCTGAAAGCGGAGTTCGACGGATCGCTGTGGACCGAGTGGCCCGGCGAGGTCAAGACACGTGATCCGGACGCACTCGCGCAGTACCGCGAGCAGTTGTCCGACGAGGTCGAGTACCACAAATTCCTGCAGTGGCAGTTCGACAGCCAGTGGAACGAACTCGCGGCCTACGCCGGGGACCAGGGGATCCGGCTTGTCGGCGACATCCCGATCTACGTCGCGCTCGACTCCGCAGACGTGTGGGCCGATCCGGATATCTTCATGCTGGACGAGAACAATAACCCGACCGATGTCGCCGGTGTCCCGCCGAACCCCGGTGACGACGGGCAGAAGTGGGGGAACCCCGTCTACGACTGGGACGCGCTCAGAGAGAACAACTACCAGTGGTGGCTCGACCGCTTCGAGCGGCTGTTCAACCAGGTCGACATCGCACGCATCGACCACTTCAAGGGGTTCGACGAGTTCTGGGCGATCCCGGCCCAGGCGGACGATCCGGGAGCGGGCATGTGGCTCGACGGCCCCGGTGCTGACTTCTTCGAGACCGTCGAACGGGAACTCGGCGACGTGCCCTTCTTCGTCGAGGATCTGGGCTTTCTCGACGAGTCCATCGCACAGCTCCGTGACCAGTTCGACTTCCCGGGGATGTCCGTCCCGCAGTACGCGAACTGGTGTGAGGGCGGGCACATGTACCAGCCGATGAACTTCCCCGAACAGACCGTCGCCTACACGTCGACCCACGATACGAACACGATCGTCGGCTACTACCGCGAACTCAACGACCGCCAGCGCGACTGTCTGAACTACAACCTGGGGACGGAGGGCGAGGGGATCCACTGGGACATGATCGAGGCCGTCTGGAACTCGAACGCGGTCGTGGCGATGACGACGATGCAGGATCTGCTCGGCCTGGACAGCGACGCCAGGTTCAACACCCCGGGCACGGCGACGGGGAACTGGGGGTGGCGCGTCACCGACGAGGCGATCGATCCCGATATCGCCGAACGACTCCGGCAGATCACCGACTGGACGATCCGATAGACGTCAGAACTGGATGACCGCGTCCTCTGTCACGACGTTTTCGAGCAGCCGTGTCGGCGTCGCGTCGTAGCCGGGGTTCGCGACTGCGAACCCTTCGGCCGGTTCGAGCAGCACCTCGGAGGAGACGCGGTAGTTGTTCTCGAAGGTGAAGCCGCTGCCGATGAACTTCGCCGAGGAGCCGACGACCGTGACGGGTACGTCACAGTCATCAGCCGTAGCGGCGATGGGGTAGGTACCGATCCGGTTGTAGACCGTGTTGTCGATGAGACAGTTCATCCCGAGCAAGACGCGGTCACACTCCGCCAGGTAGTGACCGACTGCGCTGTCGACGATCAGTGTCACGTCGACGTTTTCCTTCTCGGAGAGCTGCCTGGCCGTCCGCCGCCCGAGAAAGCGTGGGCGTGATTCGGTGACGTACAGTTCGATCGATTTCCCCTCGTCGAGTGCGTGTTCGAGCGTCTTCATCACGGTCGAGGAGTTCTCGTGGGTCAACAGCGTGTCGCCGTCCTCGACCAGCGAGGCCGCCTTCTCGCCGGCTCCCGCCTTGCTCGACTGGACTTTCTCGACGACCGCGTCGATCGTCTCGAGCAGGATCTCTTTGGCCTCCTCGACCGACCCGGCGTCGGATTCGGTGACGTCGTTGACGATCCGTTTCTGGGTGGTGTACAGCGGGGCGTGCGAACGGTTCGCGCGCAGCAGCGCGTTGCTGTTTCGCTCGACAGCACGGTAGAAATCGTGGACGGTCTGGTACTCCCGTTCGTCGAGTTCACGGAGCGCCCGTGCCGCTTTCACAGCGACGATCGACGCGCTCTGGGTTTGCATATCCTCGATCTGGCGGACTGTCTCGTCGATCATATCCCCATGTGTGTTATCCACCGATATGGTTGTTTGCACTACCGGATCTCCCGCAGTTTTAAGCCGCGGCCGTTTGACGTACTCAAGGATGGATCCAGTGATCTCATTCGGTACGGATGGGTGGCGAGATACGCTAGACAAGTTCACCACACCGCGGGTGAAAATGGTGGGGCAAGGTGTGGCAACACACCTCAAAGAGGAGGGCCACGGAGGCGGAACTGTCGGCGTCGGCTACGACGCACGCGAGACGTCGCCGGGGTTCGCCGAGGACCTCGCCGAGGTGCTCACGGCCAACGGCTTCGACGTGGTGATGCCCGAGCGGGATCGGCCGACACCGCTTACCGCCTACGCGATCGTCGACAGGGATCTGGCCGGCGCGCTGATGCTCACGGCCTCACACAACCCGCCAGAGTACAACGGCGTGAAGTTCATCCCCGAGAGCGGTGCGCCCGCGCTGCCGGAGGCCACCGAGTCGATCGAGGAACACCTCGCGGAACCGGACCCGCTGCCAGAGGAGGAACACGGCGAAGTCCGCGAGGTCGACTTCGTCGAACCACACTTCGAACACGCCATGGAGTTACTCGAACCGGATATCGACGGCGATGTCGACGTACTCTACGACGCGATGCACGGCAGCGGCCGGGGGACGACCGACGCACTGCTGGAGCGGGGCGGGGTTGACGTCGAGCGGATCCGGTGTGACACCGACCCGACCTTCGGCGACGGCTCGCCGGAGCCAGCTCCCGAGTACCTGGCGGAACTGATCGACCGCGTCACTGACGGTGAGGTCGACCTCGGCGTCGCCAACGACGGCGACTCGGACCGGCTGGCGATCGTCACGCCGGAGCGTGGCTATCTCGACGAGAACCTCTTCTACGCGGCGATCTACGACTACCTGCTCGAATCCGACGCCGGGCCGGCAGTCCGGACGGTGTCGACGACCTTCCTCATCGACCGGATCGCACAGGCCCACGACCAGGAGGTCGCGGAGACGGCGGTCGGTTTCAAGTGGGTCGCAGAGGGGATGAAAGAACACGACGCCCTGATGGGCGGCGAGGAGTCCGGGGGGTTCTCGATCCGGGGCCACATCCGGGAGAAAGACGGCGTCCTGATGGCGCTCGTTGCCGCCATCGCCGAGAGCGAGGAGTCGCTCGACGGCCGCGTCGACCGACTACTCGACGAACACGGCGAGATCCACCAGGGCAAGATCGGCATCGAGTGTCCCAACGACCAGAAAGCGCGTGTCATCGACGACCTCGGCGACGAGATCCCCGACTCTGTCGCCGGGGAGTCGATCGAGAACGTCGTCAAAGTCGACGGCTTCAAGCTGTTACTCGCCGACGGCTCGTGGGTGCTCGTCCGCCCGAGCGGCACCGAACCGAAGATGCGTGTCTACGCCGAGGCTGGCTCCGAAAACCGCGTCGATGAACTGCTCGAAGCCGGGCGGGAACTGGTCGAGAAAGTGCTGTAGGCGTCGGCTCGATCTGTTTCAGGTCGTCTCGCCGACCGGTGTGTTGATCGCACTGGCGAGTGCGCCCTTGACGACAACGTCGTCACCTAGCGTCGTCAGCCGGATGTCTGGGACGTTCGTCATCACGCGTTCCGGGACGCCTTCACGGAGTCGGTCGACGACGAGTTCGGGGTTGTTGAGTGCCACGGCGCCGCCGATGTAGATGACGATCGGGGCGTAGGCGTGGATCAGGCTCGCGACACCCTGTGCGTTCCACTCGGCCACCCGGTCGATGACCTGGTCCGCGAACCTGTCCGAACCGGCTAGCGCGAAGACGTCGGCCGCGGAGAGGTCGGGATCGTCGACGGCCAGTGCGGTGTCCTGCCCGCTGTGGAGTTCTTTCGCGTACAGCGGCACGTTCTCGCCGGAGCAGTACGCCTCCCAGTGGCCGCGTTTCCCGCAGCCACAGGGCATGACGCCGTCGGGATCGAGGGTTATGTGGCCGACCTCGCCGGCGTTGCCGTCCCACCCCGACAGGACCGTCCCGTCGACGATGACGCCGGCGCCGATCCCCGAGGAGATCGTCAGATAGATCATATTGTCGGGGTTGTGTTCGGCGTAGAACCGTTCGCCGATCACGCCGGCGTTGGCGTCGTTGTGCAGCGTGACCGGGCCGTCGATGAGGTTCTCGATCGGACCGGTCAGTGGGATCCTGTCGATCGCGTCCGGCAGGTTCGCCGGGTTGATCACCGTCCCGTCCGCGCGGTCGAGCGGTCCGATCGACCCCACGCCCGCCGCCGTTATCTCCGTGGGCTTTCGCTCCGCGTCCTGGCAGGCTGTCCGGAGTGTTTCGAGTACCGCTTCGGTGACTGCGATCCCGGCCGGACCCCGTGGCGTCTCGCGTTTGTCGGTGCCGTGGACGGTCCCGGTCCCGTCGCCGACGATTGCCCGTATGTTTGTCGCACCAAGATCGACGCCCGCATACCAGGCCATGGTTGGCCAAATGCAGTAGAGAATATAAGTCGCTTGGATTCGTTCCCGATCACGCTTCGGTGTCCCGGAACGTCCGGAGTTCGACCGCGTCGAGCGACAGTGTGGGTCCGGCAGTCACCGACAGCGATCCCTGTAACTGGAGCTGGCGGCGCTGACAGACAGTGGCGACGACGAGCCGGATCGTCTGGGCCGCCAGGCGCCGCCCGAGACAGTGCCGCGGGCCGCCGCCGTACGGGAAGTAGGCGAACTCCGGCCGGTCGGTCGCCGGCGCACCCTCGCGCCACCGGTCGGGTCGGAACTGGTCGGGCGCGTCCCAGAACCGGGGACTCCGCTGGCTCACCCACGGCGAGAGTACGACCGTCGTTCCGGGGTCGAGCTGGTACCCCCGGACCGTCCGGCTCCCGACCGGCTCCCGGAACAGGATGTACTGCGGCGGGTACAGCCGCAGGCTCTCCCGGACGACGGCGTCGAGCAGCGGGAGCTCGTCGAGTGTGGCCGGGGTCGGCTGCTGGCCGCCGAGGGTCTCCTCGAGTTCGGTCCGCAGCGCTGCCTGCACCTGGGGGTGCTCGCCGAGCAGGCCGACCGTCGCCGACAGCGCCGTCGCGGTCGAGTCGTAGCCGGCGAAAAGCAGGGCGATCAGTTCGTCGCGGATCCGGTCGGCGTCGAGCCCCGCAGCCAGCATAACCGACAGCAGGTTGTGTCCCGGCCCGTCCGCCGCGGCGTCGGTGACGAGCGAATCGATCCGGTCGTGCAGGGTCGCGACCGCCCGCCGGAACCGGTAGTTCCTGGGCGTGGGGACCCACTCCGGGAGATACGCCGACAGCGAGCGGGGATCCAGCCGCGCGAGGATGTCGTCGGCCGCCTCGTGGATGGGTGTCCGTTCACCCCGGAGTTCGAGGCCGAAAAGCGCCCGGGCCAGGATCGAAAGCGAGAGTGTCCGCAGCTGTTTGTCGGCCCGGACCGGCTGCCCTGTCGGCCACTGGTCGACCATCCGCGTCGCGGCGGCGGTCGTCAGCGGTCCGGCCGCTCTGACTGCCTCGCCACTGAACGCCGGCTGGAGGAGCTGTCGTCGTTTGGCCCACTCGTCGCCTTCGAGTAGGACCAGACTCCCACCCTGGAGGCGCCCGAGCCGGTCGCGGACGATAGCGGCCTTCCGGTAGCCGTCGGCCCCTGTCGCGAGTATCGCTTTGGTTGCACCGGGATCGGTGACGAGCGCGAACTGCTGCCCGGTCACTGTAAGGCGGACGATCCCTTCCTCGGTCCGTCCCCATCGCTGGAGCGCGTCGAGCGGCGCGCGGAGCATCGGGACCGTGTGTCCGACTACTGGCCACTCCCCCGGCGCTGTCGGCGGGGGCTCCTGATCGCTCATCGGACTACTGTTCGTGGTAGAAAGGGTCTGATACTGTTTGTTGCGGTAATTTTCGTGACCACGTCAGGAGTATCGATGTTTCACACCGTGTGACCCATGTATTGTTGCACCACAGCGGAAAAGACTCGCAACAAACAGTATGACAGTCACAGTCCGTTTGCGGGCTATTCAACAGTTCTGACGTCGGTGTCACACCGGGGACACCGCTCTCCGTTCACTGTGCGTCCGAACCGCCGGCCACACTCCGGACACTCCATGGCTGTCTGCCGGTCGCTGGAACCCATTGTTATACGATAACAAAATACTCGGGTGTACATAAACCTGCTGCTGGGTCGACACGAGTGACGGAACGGGAGCCTCGACCTCCGTGTGAGCACGGACTGTGTCTCGCGTCGGTCCGGCCGCGGCGTTTCCACTGCTCATCGTCTCATCGCACGGGCCGGGCGCGATCGTGAACCACGCCGAGACGGTCCTGCTCACTACGTTGCGCGGGCTGCGACTCGTCTGATTCAAATCCCGCCCGTAGCGTTTTCACTTCTCACGTTCGTTCGCAGGAAAACGGGCCGGGCGCGATTTGAACACGCGACCGACGGATTAAGAGTCCGTCGCTCTGCCAGACTGAGCTACCGGCCCAACCAGTCTCCCCTTACCGGAGACTGGTGAAATACGTTTCCTTTCGATGACCGGTGCACTGCTTACGTGATGTTGATCGGATCTTCCTGCAGGAGGTATCCCACAGCGGCTGCGACGAGTCCAGTTCCGATGACCGCTCCGACGAGGCCGATAATCTCCTTGCCGAACCCGATATTACTCCCCGACGGTGCGAAGATGGAGATGAAAAACGCCAGCACAACGCCAGTCGCGAACGTCCCGACCGCCGACGCGATGGCTGCCGCTTTCGGCACTCCCACCCGCCGGTTTCTGTAGTAGTACAGCGCGAGCAACGTCCCTACAACCGGCGCTAAGATAGTGAACATCGTGAGTGTATTGATCGTGGCAATCAACGCGCCATTGTTAAAGCCAGCAAAGCCCGAAAGAACCGAAGCATCGTCTGCCAACACCTGCTTGAACATTGCAGTGATGAACATTCCGAACCCGAAGACTGCGTACACGACTGCGCCCAGTTTTGCGAACTCGATCTCTGTCGCGTACTCCTCGGTAAAGTCCCGTCCTTGCTGGGCCGCTCCGCCCTGTGGCTGTCCCTGTGGCTGGTTGCCCTGTGGCTGGTTGCCCTGTGGCTGGTTGCCCTGGGGCTGGTTGCCCCGGGGCTGTCCCTGCGGTTGACCACCCTGGCCACCCTGGGGTTGCCCGGCCGGTGGCTGACCACCCTGCGGTTGGCCGCCCTGTGGCTGCCCGGCCGGTGGCTGACCACCTTGGCCGCCCTGTGGCTGACCACCTTGGCCGCCCTGTGGCTG
>Ga0207714_1000487_pt1 | contig 27470 bp, 28 predicted proteins | sample PonA232FremontCA_2_FD_187270 | JGI IMG/M metagenome (GOLD analysis project Ga0207714, IMG submission 187270) | Marine sediment microbial community from Fremont, CA, USA - Pond A23 Sediment 2 (SPAdes) | ecosystem: Environmental > Aquatic > Marine > Unclassified | place: USA: Fremont, California...
TTCATGGTCATTTCAATGATCCCATTGGTGTTTTGGACAGAAGCTTCTGTGGACCATGCACCCTTGGGTACTGAATCCACCGCTTATAAACCTATCACGGCTGTTGCGGGTGCGCCACAACCATTCACGGATGCGACTTACAATGCCCCAAACGTGACAGGGTGAAGTGAGCGTAATGCAGCATTACATTTGTTTCAAGTGGCAAGAGGCGGGATTGATCAGGGAAGAGTCGTAGGAGGGCGCCGCCCATCTGTTGCGTTTATGCAACAGATGGGCGCGCCGGCGGGGTCAGAGTAGGCCCTCGTCCTCGAGCCAGTCGCGGGCGCCGGGGTGCAGCGGCGCGTCAACCGCGGCCACGCCACGTGCCATGCCGGCGGGTTCAAGGCTTTCGAAGGCGCGATGCCAGTCGCGGAACTGCCCGGACTGCTCGAACACGGAGCGCGTGACTTCACGCACGATCCGCTGCGAAGTGTTCGTGGACGACAGCAGCAGTGACCGCACGCCATACGTCGGGATCTCGCTGGATTCGTCACTGTACGTGCCGCCGGGGATGACGGTCGTATCGTAGTACGATGCCGAGCGCACGAGGCGATTGATGGCGGGGCCTTCCACCGGGATCATGGAGCCACCGCAGGCGAGGGTCTCGCGCACCGAGTTGTTCGGATGACCGGTCACGAACACGGCGACATCGATTTCCTCTTCGCAGAATGCGTCGACCTGTTCCGTGATACCGAGGCGTTCCGCGCTGGCGAAGTCGTCCACCGTCCAGCCGAGTGCATCCATCAGGGTCATCATGGTGACGGCCTCGCCGGATGTCTCCGGGCCGATATTGACGCGCTGGCCGCGCAGATCCCGGACGGTTTCGATATCGGTGTCGGAGTGCGCGACCAGGATCAGGTTCTCGGGGTGCAGCGCGAAGACGGTCCGCAGACCCCGGAACTCGCCGACCTCCCGGAACGGGCCATTGCCGCGCCATGCCTGCTGGACCACATCGGACTGCACGATCCCGAATTCGCGTTCGCCCTGACGCAGCGCGAGGAGGTTCTCGACGCCGCCCGGCGAGCTCTTGACCGTGCACCGGATCTGGTGGTCGTTGCGTTGCGCGTTCACCAGTGAACAGATCGCACCGCCGGCCTGATAGTCCATGCCGCTGACATCGCCGGTACTGATGCTGATGAAGGATCCGGCCGCATGTACGGAACCGGCCGCCGTGATCGTCAGGGCGGTCAGCCCGGCTGTCAGCCAACATCGTGTTTGCATTGCGGCCATGAAATCCTCCCATGGGACTCGTTTTCGATTATGTCGTTGTCGGCGCATTCTAACAGCATGTTGACAGGCCGCCGCTGTCTGCTTTCTGCGCGCTTCGTGATCGATCGGGGGTGGGCGCTGCGTGGATGGCCAAGGGGGTCGGCCTGTTGGTACGTCTTGATCGCGAGCAAGCTCGCTCCTACAGGGGGTGGCGCTGCGCCGTGCAGGAGCGAGCTTGCTCGCGATCGCTCGGCGACACGCCTGCGGTCGTCATGAACGACCGGGTCCGCAAAATCATCCATGTCGACATGGACGCGTTCTTCGCCTCCGTCGAGCAGCGCGACGATCCATCGTTGCGCGGCGTACCGCTGGCGGTCGGGGGCTCGCCCAACGGGCGGGGCGTCGTGGCGGCCGCGAGTTATGAGGCGCGCGAATACGGTGTGCGCTCGGCGCTGCCCTCGGCGCGTGCGCTGCGCCTGTGTCCCGACCTGGTCTTCGTCCACCCCCGCTTCGAGACCTACCGCGAGGTATCGCGCGCGATCCGGGCGATCTTCGCCGCGTACAGCGATCGCATCGAGCCGCTGTCGCTGGATGAGGCGTATCTGGATGTGAGCGACAGTCCCTGCTGCGAGGGTTCGGCGACCCGCATGGCCCGCGAGATCCGTGAGCGCATCCGGGCGGAACTCGGGCTCACGGCCTCGGCCGGGGTGTCATACAACAAGTTCCTGGCCAAGCTCGCCTCCGATCAGGACAAGCCCGACGGGCTGTTCGTGATCCGCCCGGAGGCCGGCGAGGCGTTCGTGCAGTCGTTGCCGGTACGCCGCATCCACGGGATCGGCCCGGCGACGACCGCCCGCATGAGCGCACTCGGCATCGAGACCGGCGCCGACCTGCGGGCGTGGTCGCGCGAGGCGCTGGTGGAGCGCTTCGGCAAGGCGGGTGAGCGCTATTACTGGCTGGCGCGCGGCATCGATGATCGTGCGGTGCAGAGCCGGCGGGTGCGTAAATCCATCGGCCAGGAGAACACCTTCGCGACCGATATGACCGAGTCGGCGGACATGCAGGCCGAGCTCGAGCGGCTGGCCGGGCGCGTGGCCGAACGGCTGGAGGCGCTCGAGGTGATCGCGCGCACGGTCACGGTGAAAGTGCGGTTCGCCGATTTCTCGATCGTGACGCGCAGCTGGACCGCGCCGGGCGGACTGGCGACGCTCGAGGATCTGCGCCCGCTGCTCGGCCTGTTGCTGGAGCGCGCGCTACCCGAACACGCCGCCGTCCGCCTGCTCGGCGTCACCGTCTCCAACCTCGAACCCCGCGAGGCGCATCAGCCGGCGTTATGGGGGTGAAGCATTCGAGTCACCGTAGCCCGGATGAAGTGAAACGGAATCCGGGGAGGGGGGATATGCCGCGGCGGTGGATGGAGGCGTGGTACCGGTATGACGTGGATGCGTCGGTTCGGACCTCGACGTCCCGGATTCCGGCTGCGCCTGCATCCGGGCTACGGGGCGCGTAGTGCGTAGCCCGGATGGAGTGAAACGGAATCCGGCGAGGGGGGATATGCCGCGGCGGTGGATGGAGGCGTGGTACCGGTATGACGTGGATGCGTCGGTTCGGACCTCGACGTCCCGGATTCCGGCTGCGCCTGGATCCGGGCTACGGGGCTACGGGGCGCGTAGTGCGTAGCCCGGATGGAGTGAAACGGAATCCGGGGAGGTTGGTATGGCGGTGTGCCTGGGCGTGGTCACCGGGGTTCACCGCGGTCGGGCATGGTCTGGTCGTCCGGCGATGAGGCCCAGTCCGGTGCGATATCGCCCTTCTCGATGAAGCGATGGATTGATGAGTATGGCCAGTCAGCGGCTGTTGAGACGAGTCCGTGCCGGACCGGGTTGTAGTGGATGTAGTCCATGTGCCGTTGGAGGTCGTCATGGTCGCGGATCGTATGCTCCCAGTAGCGGCGCTGCCAGACGCGCGCCTCGTTCCGGTGGTTGCGGCCGATGACTGCGCCAGCCCGGGCAAGACGACGCACGAAGCCCGATTTGATGGACCGCCAGCGGCCAGGATAATCGCTGTCACCCGGTGGAAGCGTCCAGATGGCGTGCAGGTGATCCGGCAGGATGACGATGGCATCGGTCGTGAACGGGGATTTGCGGGCGACCTCGCAGTATGCCGCCCGGAGTTCGCGCACGTGTCGGATAAGGAGATCGGCGCGGCGATCCCGGAGGGTGACCGTGAAGAAGTATGAGGCGCCGGGCACGAAATTGCGGCGATACGCGACCATGGCCGTCCCTGGCATGGTTGAAAGTATGCGGATCGTAGCCTGGGCCGGATCGTTATGGAATCCGTGCCGGTGATTCCCGGATTCCGGCTGCGCCTGCATCCGGGCTACGGAGGGTCGTGCTTCGTAGCCCGGATGGAGTGAAACGGAATCCGGGGAGGGGTTGCTATGGCGCCGCGGTGAAACGGGGCGCCGGGATGACATGGATGCGTCGGTTCGGACCTCGACGTCCCGGATTCCGGCTGCGCCTGCATCCGGGCTACGGGGTCGTGGTTCGTAGCCCGGATGGAGTGAAACGGAATCCGGGGAGGGGGGATATGCCGCGGCGGTGGATGGAGGCGTGGTACCGGGATGACATGGATGCGTCGGTTCGGACCTCGACGTCCCGGATTCCGGCTGCGCCTTCATCCGGGCTACGGGCTACGTTGTCTTTGCGGGCCTTGGCGTTCTTTGCGTCTTTGCGAGAACCAAAACAACACCGGATTCTGCCCGGGCGCGATCGTCAGGTGATTACCCCTCTGGATCGAAGACGATACTGACGCGCCGATTGTGGCGGCTTTTCTTTTCGATTTTGGCGACGCGGACGCGGCCGATCTCGGCGGTGCTGGCGACGTGGGTGCCGCCGCAGGGCTGGAGGTCGACATCGCCGATGCGGATGAGGCGGATGTCGCCCTCGCCGCGGGGCGGCTGCGCGGACAGTGTCTTGACGAGGTCCGGCTGCGCGTCGAGTTCGGCCTCCGTGATCCACTCGGCGGTGACGGGGTGATCGGCCGCGATCAGGTCGTTCACGGATGCGGTCACGGTCTCGCGGTCGAGCGTGCTCTCGGGCAGGTCGAAGTCCAGCCGGCCCTTGTCGGCACCGACGGAGCCGCCGGTGACCGGGGCCGGGATCGCGACCGAGAGCAGGTGCATGCAGGTGTGCATACGCATGTGCGCGTGGCGCCGGGACCAGTCGATCTCGCCACTGACGCGGTCGCCGACCGCGGGGAGGGTCGTGCCCGCGCTGACGCGGTGCACCACCGCGCCGGCCTCGCCCTTGCGGGTATCGGCGACGGTGAGCGTGCCCCCGTCGGCGAGGGTGAGGATCCCGCTGTCGCCGGGCTGGCCGCCGCCGTGCGGGTAGAACAGCGTCCGGTCGAGCACGATGTCGTTGCCGTCGATGGCCTCGACCGTCGCCTCGAATCGGGTCTCATACGGCGATTCGCGGAACAGGAGCTCGGTGGTCATGCCTGCTTCTCCGAGGCGATCCGCTCGGATAGAAAGCCCGTGAGGCCATTGAGCGGGATGTTCTCGGGCTCGGCCGCGGCGCGCGGTTTGTATTCGGCGGTGTCGGCGTCCAGCCCCTTGTCGGAGAGCACGATGCGGTGCGGGATGCCGATCAGGTCCATGTCGGCGAACTTCACGCCGGGGCGCGTCTCGCGATCGTCGAGCAGGACGCTGATTCCGGCCGCCTGGAGCTCGCCGTACAGCGACTTGACTGCCTCGCGCAGCCGGTGCGACTTGTGCATGTTGATCGGCACGATGGCGAGCTCGAAGGGCGCGATGGCGGCCGGCCAGATGATGCCGCGCTCATCGTGGCCCTGCTCGATGGCGGCCGCGACCAGGCGGGTGACGCCGATGCCGTAACAGCCCATATAGAGCGTCACGGGTTTGCCGTCCTCGTCCAGCACCTCCGCGCCCATCGCCGCGGAGTATTTCTGCCCGAGCTGGAAGATATGCCCGACCTCGATGCCGCGCAGGATATCGAGGCGGCCGCCGTCCGGCGCGATGTCGCCCTCCACCACGTCGCGCAGATCGGCCGCCTCCGGTTCCGGGAGGTCGCGGCCCCAGTTGACGCCGGTCAGGTGTTTTTCGGCCTGGTTCGCGCCGCAGACGAAGTCGGCCAGCGGCAGGGCCGCATGGTCGGCGATGACCGGGACGTCGAGCCCGACCGGGCCCAGCGAGCCGGCGCCGGTGCCGGCCACCTCGCGGATGCGCGCATCGCTCGCCATGGTCAGCGGATCGGCGACGGCCGCCAGCCCCTCGGCCTTGATCGCGTTCAACTGGTGGTCGCCGCGCAGGACCAGCGCGACGAGTCCGCCCTCGGCGCCCTCGACCAGCAGGGTCTTGAGGCAGCGCGCGAGCGGCACATCGAGCTGGCGCGCCAGGTCGTCCATCGTCTGCACACCGGGCGTGTCGACCGTGGCCATCTCCGCCGTCGGCGCCGGACGTGGCGTCGGGTCCGGCTGCGCCGCGGCCAGTTCTACGTTGGCCGCATACTCGCCGGTGTCCGAGTAGGCGATGGCGTCCTCACCGCTGGAGGCCAGGACGTGGAATTCCATCGACCGCGAGCCGCCGATGGCCCCCGAGTCGGCCTCGACCGCGCGGTATTCGAGCCCGAGGCGGTCGAAGATCCGGCGGTAGGCGTCGTACATGCGGTCGTAGCTCGCCTGCAGCCCCTCGGCCGAGAGATCGAAGGAATAGGCGTCCTTCATCACGAACTCGCGCGAGCGCATGACGCCGAAGCGCGGTCGGATCTCGTCGCGGAATTTGGTCTGGATCTGGTAGAAGTTCAGCGGCAGCTGGCGGTAGCTCTTGAGTTCGCGCCGCGCGATGTCGGTGATGACCTCCTCGTGGGTGGGGCCGAAGCAGTTGTCGCGCTCGTGACGATCACGGATCCGCAGCAGTTCGGGGCCGTATTCGTCCCAGCGCTTCGATTCCTGCCACAGCTCCGCGGGCTGGACGGCCGGCAGCAGCAGTTCGAGCGCCCCGGCTTCATCCATTTCCTCGCGCACGATGTTCTCGATGCGGCGATACACGCGCAGGCCCAGCGGCAGCCAGCTGTAGATGCCGGCGGTCAGGCGGCGGATCATTCCGGCGCGCATCATCAGCTGGTGGCTGACGATCTCGGCGTCGGCCGGGGTCTCTTTCAGGGTGTTGAGGTAAAACTCGGAGACGCGCATCGGGCGGTCTGCTCCATGGCGGGGCGAGGGCGCCCGATTGTAAGGAACCGGCGGGGCGCGCGGGAAGCGCGGTGACCGCCGTGTGCCGCCGGAGCGGTTTACGTGCCCCGGTCCTGGCAGTGGTCCTGCAGCTGGCTCTGGACGCGCTCCAGGCGCCGGGCGCGGCCCTGGTCGTCGAGTTCGGTCAGCGTGCCATCCTCGGCCTTGATACGGATCGGCCGGTCGCTCTCGAGGATCCCCTGCCGCTCGCGCAGTTCTTCGCACAGCTTGGCGATCGTTTGCTGCTCACCGTCACCGTCACCGTCTTCCGTGTCCGCGCTGTTCTCGTCGGGCCCGTCCGCGGCGGCATCCGCATCGTCCTGCGCGGAAGACGCGGTGTCTCCATCCGACGTAATGACCGTTGCCTCGCCTTCCGGGGGCGGTTGCTGCGAGTAGTGGGTGACTCCGTCTTCGTCGACCCACTTGTAGACCTCGGCCATGCCGGCGACCGGAGCCATCAGAACCAGGGCGGCGACCGCCAGCGACAGGGGGCGGGTAGGGCTCATGCGCTTCTCCGGGGCTGTGCCAGCGGTGTGATTATGCCACAGCGACCGGAATGCGGCTGCCACCGCCCACCGAGTGAGCCCGCGGCGGTGTTCGGGTTACTATGACCGCTCCGTGCGCGAACAGGGCCGACCCGAACATGCTCGACGTCATCCACGCCTGGTACCGGCGCAATTTCTCTGATCCGCAGGCCGTCATCCTGGTCATCCTGCTCGTCGCCGGTTTCTCGGTGGTGCTGTTCGCCGGTGATATCCTGGCGCCGGTACTGGTCGCCCTGATCCTCGCCTATCTGCTCGAGGGCGTGGTCATGGCGCTCGAGCGCTGGGGCGTGCCGCGTCTCGCGGCGGTGAGTTTCGTGGTGCTGGGCTTCATCTTCCTGGCCGTGATTATCCTGCTCGGCCTCGCGCCGCTGCTGTCGCGCCAGGTGGCCCAGCTGATACGGGAGGTACCGGGTATGGTCTCGCAGGGCCAGCAGGCGCTGCTGCGCGTGCCCGAGATGTACCCGACGCTGTTCACGGAACAGCAGATGCGCGAACTGATCGGCACGCTGCATGCCGAGGTGGCCGATTTCGGCCGCGCGGTGCTGTCCGTGTCCCTGTCACAGGCAGTCAGCATTTTCACGTTCATCATCTACGTGATCCTGGTGCCGCTGCTCGTGTTCTTCATGCTCAAGGACAAGGACCGCATGATCGCCTGGGCGCAGGATTTCCTGCCGCGGCGGCGCGAGCTGTCATTCCAGGTCTGGCAGGAGGTCGACGACAAGATCGGCAACTACATCCGCGGCAAGGTGGTCGAGATCGCGATCGTCTGGGTGGTCAGCTATGTCACCTTCGCGCTGATGGGGCTGAATTACAGCCTGCTGCTTTCGTTCGTGGTCGGGATCTCGGTGATCGTCCCTTATGTCGGCGCCATCTCGGCGACCATACCCATCGCGCTGATCGGATATTTCCAGTGGGGGTTCGCGCCGGAGTTCTGGTGGCTGTTGCTGGCGTACCAGATTATCCAGCTGCTGGACGGCAATGTGCTGGTGCCGGTGCTGTTCTCCGAGGTGGTCAATCTCCATCCCGTGGCCATCATCGTCGCGGTGCTCTTCTTCGGGGGGCTCTGGGGCATCTGGGGCGTGTTCTTCGCGATCCCGCTGGCGACGCTGGTGCAGGCGGTGCTCAATGCGTGGCCACGTGTGCAGCCGCCGGAGGAAAAGGCGGAAGCGGAGGACGAACCCGCACCTTCCCGATAGTGGTATGCCCGCTTTGCGCGGTCCGCGCCAATGGGCACGGGCCGGAACACCTTACCGCGCAATGCCGGCATTCCCCGGCGGGAAATGGCGATGCGAACGGGAATGTTGCGGACGCCGGGGAAAACCGGCCTACGATCCTGCCGCCTGCCTACAGGAAGATCATGGCGCCCATGCCAAGGAAGGCGCCGAAGCCGACGACGTCGGTAATGGTGGTCAGGATGACGCCGCCGGCCAATGCGGGGTCGATGCCCATGCGCTGCAGCAGCACCGGGATCAGTACGCCCGAGGCTGCGGCCATCGCGAGGTTGAGGACGAGCGCGATGCACAGGATCAGCGCCAGCGGCCCGTTGCCGAACCAGATGAGGGCGACCACGGCCAGCAGTGCCGCCCAGACGAGGCCGTTGGCGGCGGCGACCGCCAGTTCCTTGATCATCAGCGGGCGCGTATTGCGTCGGGTGATCTGCCCGAGGGCGAGACCGCGGATGACGATGGTCAGGGTCTGGGTGCCGGCGATGCCGCCCATGCTCGCGACGATGGGCATGAGGATCGCCATCGCGACGATTTCCTGCAGCGTCGCCTCGAACTGCCCGATGACCCAGGCGGCGAGGAAGGCGGTCATGAGGTTGATACCGAGCCAGACCGCGCGCCGCGCCGAGGCCTGGCGGATGGGGGCGAACAGGTCCTCTTCGGCATCCAGGCCGGCACGGCGCATCATCGAATTTTCGGCATCTTCCCTTATAACGTCGACAACGTCGTCGATCGTGATGCGACCGAGCACGCGGCCGTCGGCATCGGCGACCGGGTGCGAGATCAGGTCGTGGTCCTCGAACTGGCGGGCAACGTCGCTCGCCGTCGTCTGGGGTGCGATTGGCTCGATATCGCGGTCCATCACCTCCGATACGAGCACCGCCGGATCGCTGGTCAGCAGGGTGTCGATGCCGAGGACGCCGCGGAAGCGGCCATAGCGGTCGACGACCACCAGGCGATCGGTGTGTGGCGGCAGTTCGCCACGCGAGCGCAGGTAGCGCAGCACCACCTCGAGCGTGACGTTGGCGCGCACCATCACGCCGTCGACGTTCATCAGGCCACCGGCGCTGTCCTCCGGCCAGGCGAGCACCTCTTCCAGGCGCCGGCGGTTCTGCTTGTCCATGCCCGCGAGGACCTCGCGGACGACTGTCTCCGGCAGCGACTGGACGAAGTCGGCCATGTCGTCGATGTCGAGCTGCTCGGTGGCGGCCAGCACCTCGCCGGGGTCCATGTCGTCCAGGAGCGTCTCGCGGACGTCCTCACCGACCTCGAGCAGGACCTCGCCGTCGACGTCCGCCGGTACATGCGCCCACAGCAGCGTGCGCTGCGGACGTGGCAGGGATTCGAGCAGGTCCGCGATCTCGGCCGGGTGCAGCGCGGTGAGCGTCTGCTCGACCTGGCGGGCGGTCCCGCCCTCGAGCAGTTCCTCGACGGCCGACAGGCGTTCGGCATTGCGGTCGGCGGGGGAGGTCTCGGCCATGGCCGTCTCCGGTGCAGCGGGCGGTTGTCACGAGTGTACGGGAATGGGGGAGTGGGGCGTAAGCGGGGCAGGCGGCAGGGTCAAGGGCCAAGGGCGAAGGGCGAAGGGCGAAGGGCGAAGGGCGAAGGGCGAAGGGGTACGTAGGCCGGTTTTCCCCGGCGTTCGGTGCCTTTCGGGCATCGACCGACACATGGCGCCGGGGAATGGCGGCATTGCGCGGTGACATGTTTCGGCCGGTATCGATTGGTGCGGAACGCGCAAGGCCGGCCTGCGTCCGGAGGGCGTGTGAGGCGTAGCGCGCGGCCCTGGCGCGGCGGCAGAGGTGATGTGCACGGCGCCGGGCGCCGGAGAACGCGGGGTGTGGGTTATTCGCCCTCGCCGAAGTAGTCCTCGACCAGGTCGACGAGCTGGCGTCGGGCCTCGTCTTCGTCGGGGCCTTCGATGTGCAGGGTGAGGGTGCTGCCCTGGCTGGCGGCGAGCATCATGACGCCCATGATGCTCTTGCCGTTGACCCGGCGGCCGTCCTTCTCGATATCGATCGCGCTCTCGAACGTCGAGGCGAGGCTGACGAGCTTGGCGGCGGCGCGGGCGTGGAGTCCCAGTTTATTGATGATGCGGACTTCAGCCGTCTGCATCGATCCGCCTCCCGGGCCTGGTGGCTGCGGCTTTCATCAGGGTGATCCCGTTTCCGGACGACGTCCGGTTGAGCGTTTGCAGCGGCCGTCGCGCAACGACGATCACGATGGTGCCTGATCCGATGGGCCGCATTCGATTACGCCCACGCGGGCGCCGTCGCTGGCGCGTTCGACCAACTGTGCCAGATCGCAGCGCGCGTACGTGAATACGCGCAGCACCATCGGCAGACTGATGCCGGAGAGTACGCGAACGTGATGCGCTGGCGCCAGTCGTTGGGCGACATTGCATGGCGTGGCGCCGATCAGATCGGTCAGGACCAGAACACCGTCGCCGGCATCGGCCTCGCGTACCGTATCCATCACCCGGCGCTCGAATTGCTCGACGTCATCGCCGGCGATGAAGGAACAGTGGCGCACCGTGATGGTCGGGGTGCCGAGGATCGACTCGGCGGCGTCGACGATGGCCTTGCCAATGCCGTTATGGGTGATGGTCACCAGCGCGACACTCATGAGTGTCGGCTACGCCATCGCGGAATCGATGACAGGGCTGCGCCGGGGCGACGCCGCGCGGTGGCGTTGACCGGATGTGCCGGGACTGGCGGCATGCCAGCGCGAATGGTCTGATCGGTAATCCGGTGTGGGCGCATGGCTGCGGGTCGATGAAACACATGCGTAACATAACCGAGTCCGCCCGCCAGGCCAACGGTTGCACAGGACGGAGCCGCGCGCGTACGGCGCATCACGGGCGGCTGACCCGGTCGCTGCCCGGGAGTTCGCGGTGGCGTACGGAGACCTGCTCGATATGGTCGCGGAAGTAACTCGCGAGGCGATGCGCGAGATAGACGGAGCGGTGCTGACCGCCGGTGCAACCGATGGAGACCGTCATGTAAGCGCGGTTCTCGGCCTGAAAGGCCGGCAGCCAGCGCTCGAGGAAGTCGCGTATCGATTCGAACATGCGTTCGACTTCGTCGCTGGCCTCCAGGTAGGCCACGACCTCCTGATCGGTGCCCGTCAGGGCCCGCAGGCGCGGCTCCCAGTGCGGATTGGGCAGGCAGCGCGCGTCGAACACGAAGTCCGAATCCAGCGGCACGCCGTTCTTGAAGCCGAACGACTGCAGCAGCAGGGACAGGCCGTGCGGGTCATCCGGCAGTAGCCGCTCGCGCAGCTGCGCGCGCAGGCCGTGCAGGGTGAGGAGGGTGGTGTCGATCAAAAGATCGGCCCGGTCGCTGATCCCCGAGAGGATATCCTGCTCGCGGTCGATGGCCTCGACCAGCGGCATGCCATCGCGGGACAGCGGGTGCTTGCGCCGCGTCTCCGAGAAACGGCGCAGCAATGTCTCGGCGGCGGTCTGCAGGAACACGACCTCGACGCTCAGGCCATCGCGTTTGCGCAGCCGGTCGAGCAGATCCGGGAACGCGCGCAGGTCGCTGACGTCGCTGCGGGCATCGATCCCCACGGCCACGCGCTCATGGATGGCCATGTTGCCGCTGAGCAGCTGTTCCACCAGCGGGCCGATCAGGCCGGTCGGCAGATTGTCGATGCAGTAGAAGCCCTCATCCTCGAGCGTGTTGAGCGCCACGCTTTTGCCGGAACCGGACAGACCGCTGACCACGATCAGTCGCATTCGCCGTTGTCCTCCATCGCCCGCTGCTGGCGGGCCATCAGATCGCTGGCGGCGCTGTACCCGCGCTGAGCCAGCAGGAAATTGCGGACCGCGGCCTCGGCCAGCACCGCGAGGTTGCGCCCCGGTGCGACCGGCAGGGTCATCGTGTCGATCTCCACGCCGAGGATCTCCGTGCTCGACAGGTTGCCGTTGAGGCGGTCGATCTGCTCGCGCAGCGCACCCGTCAGCGGTTCCAGGTGGATGATCAGCTGCAGCCGCTTGCGCTGGCGGATCGCGGCGTCGCCGTACATGCGGCGGATGTTGAGTACGCCGAGCCCGCCGACCTCGAGGAAGTCCTGGAGGATATCCGGGGCGCTCCCCTCAATCGTATCGGGCATCGGGCGGCACAGTTCCGGCGCATCGTCGGCGACCAGGCTGTGACCGCGCGATACGAGTTCCAGCGCCATCTCACTCTTACCGGCGCCGCTCGCACCGGAAACCAGTACGCCGATACCGAGTACGTCCATGAACACCCCGTGTTGCACCGTGCGGACCACGAGGTCTCGGCTGAAGGTGCGGCGCAGGGTGCGGATCACCCGTTCGGAGCCGGCAGTCGCGCCCAGTAGCGGTATGCCGGTCGCGCGGGCCCGCTCGACGATCGGGTCCGGCGGCGCGAGGCCGTCGGTGACGATTACGCCGCAGAGCCGGTCCTCGAACAGGCGCTCTAGCAGATCGGCCCGGCCGGCCTCGTTCTGGGCCATCCAGAAATCGAGTTCGGTATGGCCAAGGATCTGGATCCGGTTGGCCTGGATGAGGTTGAGGTGCCCGACCAGCGTCGGTGGGTCCGCGGCCGCGTTGGCCTCGGGCAGGGCCGGCGCGCGCTGGCGGTCGAGCACCAGCGCCTGTAGCCCCAGCGTATCGGCCAGCCGGTCGAAGAAGGCCGCGAGTGTGGGGCCCCGGTCCATACCGGCCGGGCTCACCCGGCCGTGCGCGCGGCGTCGGCGGAGGGTGACCAGTCGGCGAGGTACTGGATCAGCACCTCGGGGTCGGTCTGTGACCGCAGGGAGTCGCGCAGCGACTCGTCGTTGAACATCTCGGCGAGGCTGGAGAGGATCCGAAGGTGCTCGTCGCTGCAGTCGCGCGGGACCAGCAGCACGAACAGGACATCGACCCGCTGGCGATCCGGGGCGTCGTAATCGATCGGGTTCGCCAGCGTCAGGCAGGCGGCCACGGGGGCATCGACACCGGCGACCCGGCCGTGGGGCAGGGCCATGCCGTGCCCCAGGCCGGTACTGCCAAGACGTTCGCGCGTAAACAGCGCGTCGAAGATCTCGACGCGCGTCATGCCGGGCACCGCCGGGGACAGCAGTTCGGCGGCGCGCTCGAGCGCGCGTTTCTTGCTCGCGAGCGGTTCGCCGCAGCGCACGCGCTCGGGGGACAGCAGTTGAGCGGGCCCGGTCATGGATGCCTCCGCGTCAGGTCGCGAATTTCTCCCGTTTGTGGTGGTCGCGCAGTTTCTCCTTGTGCTTGAGCACCTGCCGGTCGAGTTTGTCGATCAGCCCGTCGATGGCGGCGTACATGTCGCCGGACTCGGCTTCGGCGTGCACCTTCGTGCCGGTGAGGTCGATGGTGGCCTCCGCCTGTTGCCGGAGCTTCTCGACGCTGAGGATAACGTGGATATCGGTGACCTGATCGAAATGTCGTTCGAGCTTCTCCATTTTTTCGCTGACGTAACTCCTCAATGCATCCGTAACGTCCATATGATGGCCGGTAACCGATAGATTCATTGTCCTCACTCCTTTCTGCTTTGCGCTGGCGCGTACGCCGATCCGTTCACCGCCGGAGCCCTGGCCGGCCCGGTGGTGGCAGGCCGCCACCGGCCGCGCGTTCACTCAATGGTGCGCCGGATCGACCCCCTACGTCAGCCGTTTGCGCTCATTCGATGGCGGGATCGCCATCGCCTCGCGATACTTCGCCACCGTGCGGCGTGCAACATTGATGCCGCGATCCACGAGGATATTGGCCAGCCGATGATCGGACAGCGGCTTGCGCCCGTCTTCCTCGTCGACGAGTTTTTTCAGCATCGCACGGATCGCGGTGGCGGAACACTCGCCGCCCTCGGCGGTACTGACATGGCTCGAGAAAAAGTACTTGAACTCGAGGATGCCACGCGGCGTGTGCATGTATTTCTCGGTGGTCACGCGCGAGATCGTCGACTCGTGCATGTCGAGCTGCTCGGCGATGTCGCGCAGCACGAGCGGTTTCATGGCCTCTTCGCCATACTCGAGGAAGGCCCGCTGGCGCTCGACGATCGCGGTGCCGACGCGCAGCAGGGTCTCATTGCGGCTCTGCACGCTCTTGATGAACCAGCGCGCCTCCTGCAGGTGATCGCGCAGGAAGGTGTTGTCGGCGCTGCGGTCCGCGCGCTTGACCATGCCGGAATAAGTGGGGTTGATCCGCAGGCGCGGCGCGATGTCCGGGTTGAGCCGTACGCGCCAGACGCCGCGCTCTTTGCGCACGAAGACATCCGGGACGATGTACTGGGGCGTCGCGCTCGAGATCTGCGAGCCCGGGTGCGGGTCGAGCGACTGGATGATGGCGATGGCGGCCGCGAGCTCGTCCTCGGATACCTTGAGGGCGCGGCGCAGGCCGTTGAAGTCGTGGGCGGCCAGCAGTTCCAGGTGGTCATCGATGATCCGCCGGGCGGTGTCGAGACCGGACCAGTCCGCCTCGATCAGGGCGAGCTGCATCCGCATGCATTCGCGCGGGTCGCGTGCGGCGATCCCGGGGGGATCAAAGTGCTGGACCTGGTGGAGTACGACCTCAGCCTCGTCCGGGTCGATCTCGATGCCCTCGCGGGCGAGCCCGGCGACGATCTCCTCGAGGGGGTCGCCGAGATAACCGTCATCACGGACCGATTCGATGATCGCCGCCGCGACCGCGCGATCGCGGTCGGCGAGGGCGCTGAGATGGAGCTGTTCCAGCAGGTGATCGCGCAGCGAGTCGGCGCCGGCGCTCTGCGTCTCGAAGAAATCCCGGTCGTCCTCGCCCGCCGCGACCCCGTGGCCGGCCACGCTCCAGGCGCTGGAGAAGTCCTCCTCCAGGCCGTTGCCGCCGCCGTCGACCGGGGTATCGTCGGCGCCGCCGTTGGCGGGCTCCTGCGCCGTAAGCGCACCGAGATCCTCGTCCCCCGCATGTTCTTCGCCAGCGCCTTCCTCGTCGGTCTCGAGCATCGGGTTCGACTCGAGCGTTTCCTGGATCTCGGTCTGCAGTTCAAGCGACGATAGCTGCAGCAGGCGGATCGCCTGTTGCAGCTGCGGTGTCATCGTCAGCTGCTGACCGAGCCGGATCTGCAGAGTCTGCTTCATGGCGCCTGGCGTCGCCTCGCGGGTGCGTTGTGGTTATGGTACTGCATTTATAGAGACCCATGCAGGAACCGCGAGCAGGAGATTCCATGAAAAGCCGCGGCCTGTCGAGAACTTACGCGTCATAGCGTGAAATTCTCGCCCAGATAGACCCGACGGACGCGTTCATCGGCCAGGATCGCATCGGCACCGCCGCTCGCGATCACGCCGCCGTCAGAGAGGATATAGGCGCGTTCGCAGATGCCGAGGGTTTCGCGGACATTGTGATCGGTGATGAGCACGCCGATGCCGCGCCCGGCGAGGTGCGACACGATCCGCTGGATCTCGATCACCGAGATCGGATCGACGCCCGCGAAGGGCTCATCCAGCAGCATGAAACGGGGCTCGACGGCCAGCGCCCGCGCGATCTCCACGCGGCGGCGCTCGCCGCCGGAGAGGCTGATGCCGACGCTGTCGCGGATATGCCCGATCTGCAGCTCGCCCAGCAGTTCCTCCAGCCATTCGCGCCGGCCGGGGCGGTCGAGGTCGCGGCGGGTCTCGAGCACGGCGCGGATATTGTCGGCCACCGTCATCTTGCGGAATACGGAGGCCTCCTGCGGCAGATAGCCGACGCCGAGGCGGGCGCGGGCGTGCATCGGCAGCGGCGTAAGGTCGCGGCCGTCGAGTTCGATGCGGCCGCCGTCGGCGCGGATCAGGCCCACGATCATGTAGAAGCAGGTCGTCTTGCCGGCCCCGTTGGGCCCGAGCAGACCGACGACCTCGCCGCTGGCGACCTCCAGCGAGATGCCGGTGAGGATGTCGCGCTGGCGGTAGCGTTTGGCGAGGTCGCGGACCAGCAGTTGACTCACGGTGCGTCGTCTCCCTCGCCGCCCCCGTCCCCTTCACCGCCGCCGTTACCCGATTCCGGTTCGATCCGGATCTGCACCCGTTCGCCATCGTCACCGCCGGTGCCCTCGACGCGGCCGCTGTCGGGCCAGTAGCGGATCCGGCCGGCGGCGAAGCGTTCGCCCTCGCGCTGGAGCTCGGCATTGCCGGTGAGGACGATCAGGCCCTCGCCCGCGTCGTAATCGATCGTGCGCCCGTGGGCGCGCACCAGCTGCCCTTCGTCGGTCTCCTGGCGGATGCGCGCGGGCTCCCCCTGCGCCTTGGCCTGGTCGACCGTGCCGTCGCGCGTGGCGATCGCGAGACGGTCCCCCGTGAGGTGCAGCGTGCCCTGCTCGAACACCACGTTGCCGAGATACAGCGATTCGCCGCTGGCGCGGTCGATCTCCGCGCGGTCGGCCTTGATCGTCGCCGGCTGTTGGCGGTCATCCTCGCGGGCCATGGCCGGGGCCCCGGCGAGCACAGCCGCGATCAGTAGCGGCGCAAGCGGCCAGCCCCGTTTGGCTGCCGGGGCTTCAGCGTGTCGATTGCGGTTCATAGCGGCCATTGACCTCATGATGGAGCTCGACCCGGTCGCGGTCGAACCAGGCGGTCATCCCGGTGGCGTCGATCTCCCACGCGCGGCTCTCGGCGGTGATGGGGCGGTCCGTGTCGGCGCGGCCGGCTTCGGTCAGCACGGTCAGGCGGCTGGTGCGGATGGTCATGGGCGGTTCATTCTCCGGTATCTGGCGCAGCACGACGTCATCGATCAGCTCGACGCGGTCGCTGTCCGGCTCGGTCTTCGCCCGCGCCGCGGTCGCCTGCCACGGTGCGGCCTCCACGGGCCGGTAATCGAGGTCGGGGCGCTCGATCAGCGTGCTGCGGTCGTCGGCGAAGCGCGTCATCCGTTCCCCGGCGAGGCGATAGGTCCGTATCCCGGCATTTTCGAACCGCCGCAGCGTGAAGTCGACGAAATAGGCGTCCGGTTCATGCGGCGTCTTTGCGTCCGCTGCCGGCTCGGGGCCGGCGCGCCGCAGCGTGTCGACCCAATAGAGACCGGTGCCGGCGGCGAGTATGAGGGCGATGACGATGATACGGGTGAGGGCGCGCACGGGCTAAGCGATCACGTGATCGGGCGGGGTTCGGCCGCCGTTGCGACAGGGGCGCAATCCGTCCACCAGCGCCTGCGCGCATTACGGGTCGGCGACGCGTTCATTGCGTCGCTTCCGCTTCCAGGTAGCGGGCCAGCCTTGCCTGGAGGGTGCCCTGGGCGGCCATGATCAGTTCGGCCACTTCGCGTGCGGCGCCGCCACCGCCGTGTGCGCAGGTGACGTAGTCCGCGTACGCGCGGGTCATCGGGGTGGCGCTGCCCACGGCGATGCCGAGACCGACTCGCTGCATGGCGGGCAGGTCGACCACATCATCGCCGACGTAGGCGGCGGCTTCCGCCTCGATACCGAGCCGGTCCAGCAGCTCGGCCAGCGCCGCGGCCTTGTCGGAACGCCCTTGCATGAGGTGGCGGATGCGCAGTTCCTCGGCGCGGCGGCTGACCACGGTCGAGGTCCGCCCGGTGATGATCGCGACGTCGACACCGCTGTCCTGGAGCAGGCGCATGCCCAGGCCATCATGGGTGTGGAACGCCTTGTACTCATAGCCGTCGTCGCCGAGCACGACGCGGCCGTCGGTCAGCACGCCGTCGACGTCGAAGACGGCGAGGCGCACGCGCCGCGCCCGCTCGATCACTGCGGCCGGAACCCGGCCCGATACGTCGCTCATACGCCCCGTACTCCCGTGATTCCGGTCCCGCGCCGGGCGATCATACGACCCCCGCGCGCAACAGCGTGTGCATATTGAGTGCCCCGGCGAGGCGCCCGTCGGCGTCGACGACCAGCAGCGCGTTGATGCGCCGCTCCTCCATCAGTGCCAGCGCCTCCGCGGCCAGCATCTGCGGGCCGACGGTGACACAGGAGGCGGTCATGACGTCGTCGATCACCAGTGCCTGCAGATCGTTGTGGTGGTCGAGCGTACGCCGCAGATCACCGTCCGTGAAAATCCCCGCGACGCGGCCCTCGGGATCGACTACAGCCGTCGTCCCCAGACCCTTCGTGCTCATCTCGACCAGGGCTTCGCCGAAGGGGGCGCCGAGCGGAGTGCGCGGCACCGCGTCACCGTCAGCCATGATATCACCGACGTGCAGCAGCAGACGCCGGCCGAGGCTGCCCTGGGGGTGCGAGCGCGCGAAGTCCTCGGCGGTAAAGCCCCGGTTCTCCAGCAGGGCGATGGCGAGCGCATCGCCCATCGCGAGGGCCGCGGTGGTACTCGCCGTCGGTGCCAGGCCAAGCGGGCAGGCCTCCTCGGCCACGCCGACATCGATATGGACGGTCGCTGCTTCCGCCAGCGAGGATCGCGGGCGGCCGGTCAGGGCGATCAGCGGGATGCCCTGGCGCTTGAGCAACGGCACCAGCGTGCGGATCTCCGCGGTCTCGCCGGAATTGGACAGCGCGATGACAACGTCGTCGGGCATGACCATGCCGAGGTCGCCATGGCCGGCCTCGCCGGGGTGGACGAAGAACGCCGGCGAACCGGTGCTGGCGAGCGTGGCGGCGATCTTGCCGCCGATGTGCCCGGATTTGCCCATGCCGAACACCACGATGCGCCCATCGCAGGCCAGCATCAGCTCACAGGCGCGGGTGAAGTCCCCGCCGATGCGATCGGCCAGCGCCGCCACGGCCCTGGCCTCCGTATCGATGACCGCGAGCCCGAGTTCGCGCAGTCGCGTGCGTTCGGCCTCGGACAGTTCGGGCGCGGGGGCAGGGGTGTCCATGGGGATCGGCTCCGGCGGGGGAAGGCGGTTCGCGCGTCAGTGTAATGCAGGCGGCAGGCGGCAGGCGACAGGAGTCAGGCGGCAGGGGGGAAGGGCGAGGACGTAGGCCGGCTTTGCGCAGTCCGCGGCGATGGATATCGGCCCGGAACATGTCACCGCGCAATGCCGGCATTCCCCGGCGGCGGGTGAATACGCATTTTCTGAGCGCTGGGAACGCCGGGGAAAACCGGCCTACAATCCTGCCGCCTGCCGCCTGCCGCCTGCCGCCTGCCGCCTGCCGCCCTTCAAAGCGTCATAAACAACCACCCCTGGTAGCCCACGAAGCCCGCGACCAGCAGCACGCCCACGACGCGGCCGATACGACCGCTGCGCCCGCGTCGATGGAACAGGGTCGGGACCAGCAGCAGGGTGAGGACACACATCACCGGCAGGTCGCGCGTGAGCACCTCGGGGGGAATGGCGCCAGGAGCGATCAGGGCGGGCAGGCCGAGTACGGCGAGCGTATTGAACAGGTTGGAGCCGATCACGTTGCCGAGGACGAGATCATGCTCGCCCTTGAGCACGGCGGCCGCGGCGGCCGCGAGTTCCGGCAGGCTGGTGCCGACGGCGACGATGGTCAGGCCGATGACGAGATCGCTGACCCCTAGCGTCTCGGCGATATTGACGCCGCCCCAGACCAGCATGCGCGAACTCAGCATCAGCAGCACGAAGCCGAGCACGAGCCAGAAAATCGCATGGCGCAGCGGCAGCTCGCTCGGTATCTGCCCGGAGAGTTCCGCCGCCAGCGGGTCGTCGCCTTTCTGCTGGCTTACGGCCTGGCGCAGGATGAAGGCCAGCGCGCCTGCCATCAGCAACAGCAACAGCACACCGTTACCGCGGCTCAGACCGCCGTCGAGCATCAGCAACACCGCGACCGCCGTCACGCCGACCAGCAGCGGGAGTTCGCGCGTCAGGATATTCGATGAACTGATCAGCGGTCGCAGGATCGCGGAGACACCGAGGATCAGGGCGATGTTGGCGATATTCGAGCCGACCGCATTGCCGATGCCGAGCCCGGGGTTGCCTTGCCACGCGGCAAAGCCGGCGACCAGCATCTCGGGCGAAGAGGTGGCGAAGCCCACGACCACCAGGCCGACCACGAGCGGCGATACGCCAAGGTCGCGTGCGGTGGCCGAGGCGCCCAGCACGAAACGGTCGGCGCTCCACACGAGCAGGGCGAGCCCGAATACGACGGCGACGATGGAGGTCAGCATGGGATCGGTTCAGCCGCCGTCTTCAAAGAGGTTGTCGTCTTCATCCGAGAAGGGATCGAAATCGTCTTCGCCCTCGTCGCTGCCGGTGTCCGGCAGCGCCTCGGGTGGCGGCTCACCGTCATAGATCTGGTTGACGCGCCGGCGCAACCACGCGTCGCGCCTGAACGCGTAGGCGTCGACGGCGGCCGTGTCAAGCAGGTCGGTGGTACCCAGCAGGCGCGCGCGCTTATCGACGATCCGCAGCACCGTCAGGCCAATCTCCGTGCCCGCGTCGTCGACGTAGACGGGATCCCAGGTGCTGTCCACCAGCAGGCCGGTGCCGTCGCGCAGGCTGCTTGGGCCGAGGAACGGCAGCACCAGGTAAGGCCCGGTATCGGCACCCCAATAGCCCAGTGTCTGGCCGAAGTCCTCGTCCTTCTGTCTGGCGCCCATCATGGCAGCGACATCGAACAAGCCGGCGATGCCGAAGGTGGTGTTGATCAGCAGCCGGTTGGCGGTGATGACCGTGGCGCGCGGTTTGAGTTGCAGGGCGCTGTTGACGAGCACGCCGACCTCGCTGAGGTTGCGGAAGAAATTACTGATGCCTCGGTTCACGGGTTGCGGGAGCGCGGCGTCGTAACCGCGCGCGACCGGCCGCGCAATGTTGCGGTCGAAGACCTGGTTGAAGGCGTGAACACGCCGGTTGAGCGGTTCCAGCGGGTCGTTGGCCCCGCCGTCGCGCTCCGGTGCCGTGGCGCAGCCGGTGATGAGTATGCTGACCGCGATCAGTGCGAGCGCGAAGCTTTTGTGATCCATGAGTGGGTCTGTCCGGTCGGGCGGTGGGGCGTGCACAGCGCCCCTTGATGGACTTGGCTGTCGCATCCTAGCCAATCCGGCCTCTCCGGCGCCAGCGGCGGGAGCGCTCAGGCGACGCACACCGTGGTAGAATCGGACCATTGGAGGCATCCCTGCGATGCACATAAGCATGGAGATCGATCGATGATGACTACGTGGCGAGCGACCACGCGTGGCCTGAGCGTCCTGTTACTGGGCATGTTGCTGGCCGCACCGCTGAACGCGGCCGCAAAACCGGATCCGCAGCAGGCGCAGGCCATGGTGCGGGACGTGACCGGTCGCATGCTCAATGTGCTGCGCGAGGACATTGATGAAGTCGACGACGAGGGGGCGTTCCTGCGCCAGAAGATGGACGAAATCGTCGCGCCCACGCTCGATTTCATCACCATGACGAAGCTCGCCGTCGGCCGCTACTGGCGCGATGCCAGCAACGACCAGAAACGCGCGCTGGTGACGGAGTTCCGCGAGCTGCTGCTGCGGACCTATGCCCAGTCGCTCAAGGAGTACAACAACGAGCAGCTCGAACTGCTGCCGCTGCAGACCGGTGATCGTGATGACCGCGTCAAGGTTCGCTCGCGTGTCATTCAGTCCGATGGACCGGAATTCTCGGTCAATTACAGCCTGCGGTTCCACGATGGCCAATGGAAGGTGTACGACATCGTTATCGACGGCATCAGCATGGTGACCAACTATCGCTCGACTTTCTCGAGCGAGATCCGCAGCAACGGCGTCGACGGTCTGGTATCGACACTGCGTAAGAAAAACCGCAACAACGAGGATATCGAGGCCGGCTCGTAGGTCCCGGTCGAGGGCTCCGCCCGTTGAGGCCGCCCCGGCGTCACGGGCGCGGCCTCTGGCCGGCGTTGCCGCTGATGCGCGTTTTTCCCGTATAATCCGACGTTTGTATACGCGCCGGCCGCGCGCTGCCGCGGCCGGCTTCGCCGTCCCCTGACGGGAATACCGATGGACAAGCTCATCATCAGTGGCGGCCATCCGCTCCAGGGCCAGGTCCGGGTGTCCGGCGCCAAGAATGCCGTCTTGCCGATCCTGGCCGGCTCGCTCCTCGCCGACGGCCCGGTGACAATCGAGAATGTGCCCCACCTCAACGACGTGACCACGACCATGGCCCTGCTGGGCCGCATGGGCGTGCATCTCACCGTCGATGAGCGCATGAACATCGAGGTCGACAGCCGCTACGTCGAGGACCTGTACGCGCCCTACGACCTGGTGAAGACGATGCGCGCGTCGATCCTCGTACTCGGCCCGATGCTCGCGCGCCACGGCACCGCGGAGGTGTCGCTGCCGGGCGGCTGCGCCATCGGCTCACGCCCGGTGAATCTGCACCTTGAGGGGCTGCGGGCGCTCGGGGCCGAGGTCTGGGTCGCGGATGGGTATATCCACGCGCGCTGCAAGCGCCTGAAAGGCGGGCGTTTCGTGCTCGACGCGGTCACGGTCACCGGGACCGAGAACCTGATGATGGCCGCGACCCTCGCCGAGGGCACGACGGTGCTGGAGAACGTCGCCCGCGAGCCCGAGGTGGTCGACCTGGCCAACTTCCTCAACAGCATGGGTGCGCAGATCAGTGGTGCCGGCACCGACTGCATCGTGGTGGAGGGCGTGCAGAGCCTCGGCGGGACCCGCTACCGGGTGCTGCCCGACCGGATCGAGACCGGCACGTTCCTGTGTGCCGCGGCCATGTGCCGCGGCCGGGTTATGGTGCGCGATACGCGCCCGGATCTGCTCGACGCCGTGCTGACCAAGCTTGAGGCGACCGGCGCCGAACTCAACACCGGCGATGACTGGATCTCGCTCGACATGCAGAGCCGACGGCCGAAGGCGGTCAACGTCCGCACGGCGCCTTACCCGGGCTTCCCGACCGACATGCAGGCCCAGTTCTCGGCGCTGAACGCCGTCTCCGAGGGCTCCGGGACCATCACCGAGACCGTGTTCGAGAACCGGTTCATGCATATCCAGGAGATGCAGCGCATGGGTGCGGACATGCGCGTGGAGGGCAATACGGCACTGGTTACCGGCGTCGAGTCGCTCACGGGTGCCCCCGTGATGGCCACGGACCTGCGCGCCTCGGCCAGCCTGATCCTGGCGGGAATGGTGGCGAAGGGCGAGACGACTGTCGATCGCATCTATCACATCGACCGCGGTTACGAATGCATCGAGGAAAAACTCTCACAGCTGGGCGCGCGCATCCGCCGCGTGCCGAGTTGAGCGGGCGGACAGGAGCGGGTGCCCCTGAACACAAGTTCGCCGTCTTTTCGACGGCCCTCGAGGCGCCTGGCCGCGTTGCGCCTCCACGCAATATGATGCGGTATTACTCGTCGGCGCGCCTTGCCGCTCACCACGACGGCTCGCCGAGAAAGATCCACGAACCTGCGTTAAAGGACACCAGGCCATGACCCGTCCCCTGACGATCGCCCTGTCCAAGGGTAGAATCCTGGAGCAGACGCTGCCGCTGTTCGCGCAGGCGGGGATCGAACCCGAGACGGATCCCGATTCGAGCCGGCGTCTGATTCTGCCATCGAATCGGCCCGACGTGCGCTTCGTCATCGTCCGCGCCTCCGACGTGCCCACCTATGTCCAGTACGGCGGGGCCGATATCGGTGTCGCCGGCAAGGATGTGTTGCTGGAGCACGGGGGCGACGGGCTCTACGAGCCGGTGGATCTCGGCATCGCCGCCTGCCGGCTGATGCTGGCCGGCCCGGCCGGGGGCGGCGAAGGACCCGTGGGCCGGGCGCGAGTGGCGACCAAGTACACGCGGGTCACGCACGACTGGTTCGCCCGGCAGGGCCGACAGGTCGAAATCATCAAGCTGTACGGCTCGATGGAGCTGGCGCCGCTGGTGGGGCTCGCCGACTGGATCGTCGATCTGGTTGACACGGGCAACACGCTGCGCGCGAATGGCCTCGAGCCGTACAAAACCATTGCCGACATCACCAGTCGGCTGATCGTCAACAAAGCCGCGATGAAGACGCGCAACGCCGAGGTCCGGGGCATGATTGATGCCATCGCCCAGGCGGTCGCGGCACCCACTGAATAACCGCGCACGAGGACGCTTATGACGTACCAGACCGGTGATCTGCGCATCCGCGAGATCAGGGAACTCAAATCACCCGCCGAGATGGCGCAACCGACCGATCAGGCAACCGAGACCGTCCATTTCGGACGCGAGCAGGTGCAGCGGATCATGGACGGGACCGATGATCGACTGGTGGTCATCGTCGGGCCCTGTTCGATCCATGATCCGGAAGCGGCGCGCGATTTCGCCACGCGCCTGCAGCGGATGCGGGCGGAACTGGGCGATGATCTGCTCATCATCATGCGTGTGTATTTCGAGAAACCGCGCACGACGGTGGGCTGGAAGGGCCTGATCAACGACCCCCATCTCGACGGCAGCTTCGATATCAACGCCGGCCTCGAGGCCGCGCGGCAGTTGTTGCTCGATCTCGCCGACATGCAGCTGCCGGCGGGTACGGAGTTCCTCGACCTGATCAGCCCGCAGTACGTCGCCGACCTCGTGACCTGGGGGGCGATCGGCGCGCGGACCACCGAGTCACAGGTGCATCGCGAGCTCGCGTCCGGCCTTTCCTGCCCGGTCGGGTTCAAGAACGGGACCGGCGGCGACGTCCAGATCGCGGTCGACGCGATCGGCTCCGCGTCACAGCCGCACCATTTCCTGGGCGTGACCGCCCAGGGCCGCTCCGCGATCGTGGAGACGACCGGCAATCCCTACAGCCACGTGATCCTGCGCGGCGGCAAGCAGCCGAACTACGATGCCTCGAGTGTGGACGACGTCGCCGAGATGCTGGCGAACGCCGGTCTGCCGCAGCGCATCATGATTGACGCGAGCCACGCGAACTCGCGCAAGAAACCCGAGCGCCAGGCCGACGTCGCGCTCGACATAGCCCACCAGGTCGGGCGCGGCGATCGCCGCATCTTCGGCATGATGCTCGAGAGCCATCTGGTCGAGGGCAAGCAGAGCGGCGACGGCGAACTCACCTACGGCCAGAGCATCACCGATGCCTGCATGGGCTGGGAGCGTACCGAAGGCGTCCTGCACGAGATCGCGGAAGCGGTCCGCAAACGGCGGAAGGCCGAGGGCTGATTGCCCTGGCCGGCGTGGGTTTCGGGTTCTCGCCAAGGCGCGCAGGGCGCCAAGGGGCGCGAAGGAAAGGGAGGTAAAGACAATCGGGGTCACGCGTAGGTGCGGAGAATGCGGGGCAGCCGAAATCGGTTCGCGGCCAAGGCCGCTCCTACAGGTGGTTCTCAGGGCGCTGTCGGAGCGAGCTTGCTCGCGAACGGCCGTGGATCGGCACTATGATTTGTTGGGCAAGCCGGCGCGCTAGTTCGTGGATATCCAGCAGCTTCGATGAGGCGGACAGTTTGGCCGCGCGATGCGTGCATTCGCCTTGCGGCGAAGACGCGCCTACGTATCAGGGAAGGCGCATCCCGAGTAGTCGCGTTTGCGCGCAGCGCATGCGCGCGATTTGATCCAGAAACGGTGCCGGTACGCTCTGATCGGAAGATCGTCTTTGATTCACCCTGTTTCTTTGCGTCCCTTTGCGCCTTGACGAGAACCGAAAACCACGCCGGAAAATCCAGCCCGACAACTCCATGCCGGGGCGGGTCGTTCAAGCGGAAAACCGGGGAAGGGGCGGCTCAGGCCGCCGCGAAGCGGGCCGAGCGGGGCTCGCAGCTGGCGCGCAGGAGGGTCCAGTAGCCGAACAGGTTGACCGGCTTCGTGTCGATCACCTCCAGATCGGTCTGGTCGACGAACTCGTCCATCGCGAAATCGGGCCGGAAACCGACCAGTTTCGACAGCGGCGCGATCATCTTCTCGGCACCGCTGATGAGCGGATTGCGGTGGCGGAAGTGGTTGACGATGAACAGATCGCCCTGCTTTGAGCAGACCCGCCGCATCTCGTTGATCACGCGATCCGGGTAGGGTGCGACCGACAGGACATACATCGCGACGACATGATCGAACTGGCCGTCGCCGAAATCCATGTTCTCGGCGTCCATCTCCATCAGGCTGACGTTCGGCAGTTCCAGCCGCTCGACCCGCTCCTGGGCGATCTCGATCATGTCCGTCGACACATCGATGCCGGTCACGTGAACCCCTTCCGGGTATTCCGGGATCGAAAGCCCGGTACCGACGCCGACCTCGAGCACGCTCTCGCCGGGCTGGATCCCCATCTGTTCGATGGCCATTTTGCGGCCCGGATGGAAAATGGCGCCGAAACAGAGATCGTAATGCCGTGCGTAGCGTCGATACGCGTCGCGAACGCCCTGGGTATCCACTGCAACTCCCCGCCGATTGATCGGCCTGAAAACCTGTCGGCCACCGGCCACCCAAAATGATTCGCGAGGCTACCCGATGGTATGGGATAACGCCACCCCGTGGCCGCGGGGTTACCGGATCGTAATCCCGGCCGGACGGTGGCTATTCCCAGCCGGCAGCGCTCGCCAGCCGCCTCAGGACCGGGTCGTGGACGGCCACATCGGCATCGGCGAACAGGACCATGCGGACCTCGCGCAGCGAGGCGCAGCCCGGCAGGCCCTCGATCAGTGCCCGGAACGCGACCTCCGCCGCGGCCTCCATCGGGTACCCGAAGGCCCCGGTGCTCAGCGCCGGGAAGGCAATCGAGCGGGCCGCCACGCCATCGGCGGCGGCGATACTGTTGCGGTAGCTGGCCGCCAGCAGTTCAGCCGAGGGTTCATCTCGGGCATACACCGGTCCGACCGTATGCACGATCTTGCGTGCCGGCAATCCGAACCCGTCCGTGACCTTGGCCTCACCGACGCCGCAGCCGCCGAGCGGCCTACAGGCCTCCCACAATTCCGGCCCTGCCGCCCGATGAATCGCCCCCGCGACACCGCCGCCGGGGGCAAGCTGGGCGTTGGCGGCGTTCACCACCGCGTCGACCTCTTGCCGCGTGATATCGCCCCGGCAAGTCTCGATCGACTGACCGTTACGCTCCACACGCATGGCGACCTCCCGCAGGTGCGTGGCCACGCGACAATTATCCGTGCAAAACGCTCTCGCGTCGAACCGGGGTGTTTCGTAATCGAGCGATCTGCAATACCATAAGAGCCCCGCTCGGCGGGGCGAGCGGCGAAGCGCGTAGCCCGGATGCATCCGAAGGCGGAATCCGGGGATGGTCAGTGTCCAGGTCGGCCGCGCTTCCCGGATTCCGGCTTCGCCTTCATCCGGGCTACGTTTCCGGGGATTACGGCACGCCTACAACTGAACAAGGTCCCCATCGTCTAGTGGCCGAGGACTCCGCCCTCTCACGGCGGCAACAGGGGTTCGAATCCCCTTGGGGACGCCATA
>Ga0207714_1000488_pt1 | contig 27404 bp, 26 predicted proteins | sample PonA232FremontCA_2_FD_187270 | JGI IMG/M metagenome (GOLD analysis project Ga0207714, IMG submission 187270) | Marine sediment microbial community from Fremont, CA, USA - Pond A23 Sediment 2 (SPAdes) | ecosystem: Environmental > Aquatic > Marine > Unclassified | place: USA: Fremont, California...
GGGCACGCATGCGGCGGTTTCGCTCTGCTCGGCAGAGCGAAACCGCCGGCGTGCGTTCGGGCAAGATGCGATCGGGTTGCGCCACCTGATCGCTGAATCTTGCCCGATTTTCAAAGAATAGCGTGCGCTTCAACGATCCGTTCGGATCGCATCGCTCGCTAGATCCGGTCGCGCAGTCGCGCGCAGAGCGCCTCCAGGTCCGCTTGATGGCGTGCGATCATGTCTCGGCCGGTTGCCTTCACCGTGCGGATGTTCTGGGCGCTCGCGTCGTCCAGCGTGGCAAAACGCGGCCGGTCGATGATGGCGTCGAAGCGGTCGTGCCGGTTGTCGCCGCCGCCGTGGTCGAGCAGCCGGGCGAGCTGGGTGTCCACGCCCAGGGCGGAGACGTCGCACATCAGCTCGAACACCGGGCCGGCCCAGTTCATCCGGCCCCAGCCCAGCACATTCTCGTAGCGCAGGCCGTGATCGGGCCGGACGGCGCCGAACGAGGCGACGGTCATGTGCTGTGCCCGCGGGAACAGCTCGCGCGCCTCCAGATAGGCCCAGAGGGCGGGGTTGAACGCGACCACGCCGCCGTCGATGCAGGCCAGTTCGTCGCCGGCGTCGCTGGTCACCCGGCTGGGCGGGAAGAACGCTGGTACGGCCGTCGCTGCGCGCAGGGCGTCGCGCATGCGGAAGGCGTGCGCGGGATCGGTGCGTGCGCGGTGCGAGCGGAAGAAATAGGGCGTGTCGTGGTCGATGTCGTAGGCGGGAATGAGCGCCGGACGCACAGCGCCGGCCATTGGCGCGTCGCCGAACACCTCCGCCAGCGCGGCTTCCAGCCCGGTGGCCTCGTACTTTTCGTGCGTCAGGCCGCCCAGCGCGCGCAGCCAGTGCCACAACGAACTGCTGAAAATGCGCCCCGCACCTTCCTCGTAGAGGCTGATGAGGTCTTCGGCCGTATAGCGCGGCCGACCGTCCTCGCCCGGTACGAGGCAGGCCAGGGCGAGCAGACCCCCCGCCGAGGTCCCCGCGATGAGGTCGAAGAGATCGGCGACGGGCTTGCCTGTGCGGCGCTCCAGCTCGGCCAGCCCCATGGCCGCGGTGATCTGATAGACCCCGCCGCCGTCCAGGGACAGGATACGCACGTGCTTACGTGTCTCCGCGCTGCCGCCGTCGTGTCCGCCCGCCATGCCGCAAGATCCCCGCGTCCGCTGCCCGCCCGAGGCGGTGGAGCGTAGCACACCGGCGACGGCGGTGGCGGCCCACGGCGGTGGAGGTCACACGTTGAACCGAACGTGCATCACGTCACCGTCCTGGACGGTGTAGTCGCGGCCCTCGATGCGCATCTTGCCGGCCTCTTTCACGGCCGCTTCGCCGCCGTAGGCGACGTAGTCTTCGTAGGAGATCGTCTCCGCGCGGATGAAGCCGCGCTGCATGTCGCTGTGGATGACGCCCGCGGCTTCGGGCGCGTTGGCGCCCCGGCGGACGGTCCAGGCGCGCGTCTCTTTCGGTCCGGCGGTGAAGAAGGTGAGCAATCCGAGCAGCCGATAGCCGGCCTTGATCACGCGCGCCAGGCCGCTTTCCTGAAGGCCCAGGTCGTCCAGGAAGGCCTGCTTCTCCTCGGGATCGGACAGGGCGGCGACCTCCGCCTCGATCCCGGCGGAAATCACGACGTGGCCCGCGCCCTCCTGATCGGCGCGTTCCTGCACCTTGGCGGACAGGCTGTTGCCTGTGGCCACGGAGTCCTCGTCGACGTTGGAGACGTAGAGCACGGGCTTGCTGGTGATCAGGTGGAGCTGCTTGAGGATCGGCTTCTCTTCCTCGGTCAGCGCGACGTTGCGCACGGCCGTGCCCTCGCTGAGCGCGGCGTTGAGCTTCTCCAGCAGGGCCAGGCGCGCCTTCGCCTCGCTGTCGCCGCCGCGCGCCTTTTTCTTCACCGTGGCGATCTGCTTCTCCACGCTCTCCAGGTCGGCGAGCAGCAGCTCGGTGTCGATGGTCTCGGCGTCGCGGATGGGGTCGACGGTGCCCTCGACGTGCGTGGTCTCGCCCTCGAAGCAGCGCAGCAGGTGGAGCACCGCGTCCACCTCGCGGATGTTGGCGAGGAACTGGTTGCCCAGGCCCTCGCCGCGCGAGGCGCCCTTCACTAGGCCGGCGATGTCCACGAACTCGAGCTGCGTGGGAATCACGCGCTCGGAGTTGGCGAGCCTGGCCAGCTCGTCCAGCCGGTGGTCGGGCACGGGCACGCGCCCGACGTTGGGCTCGATGGTGCAGAACGGGTAGTTCGCCGCCTCGGCCTGCGCGGCTTCGGTCAGCGCATTGAACAGCGTGGACTTGCCCACGTTGGGCAGGCCCACGATGCCGCAGTTGAAGCCCATGGCGTGCCTATGCCTTCGTGCTGTCGCCGCTCTTGGCGTCGCCGGCCTTGCTGGCGGGACCGGCGCGCTGCGCCACCCGGCTCATGAAGCCCTCGGTGTCCCCGGCGACCAGGCGATCCGCCTCGTCGCCGATGGCCTCGCAGAGGTCGGTGACCAGCGGTTGCTCGTTCTTGGCGAAGTCCTGGAGGACGTAGTTCATCACCTGGCTTTTGTCGCCGGGATGCCCGATGCCCAGGCGCACCCGGCGGAAGCCGTTGCCCACGTGGCTGTCGATCGACTTGAGGCCGTTGTGCCCGGCGTTGCCACCGCCCGTCTTGATCCGGATCTTGCCGAGCGCGAGGTCGAGGTCGTCGTGGAACACGACGACCTGCTCGGGACTGAGCTTGAAGAAGCGCGCCGCCTCGCGCACGGCTTCGCCGGAAAGGTTCATGAAGGTCTGCGGCTTGAGCGCCACAACCTTCTCGGTTCCGATCATCCCTTCCGCGGCCTCGCTGCGGAAGCGCTTGCGCCACGCGCTCAGGTTCTGGCGCCGGGCGATCTCGTCCAGCGCCATGAAGCCGATGTTGTGGCGCGTTCCGGCGTAGCGCGGGCCGGGGTTGCCCAGACCGACGAGCAGCAGCACGGGAGCCTCCGCGGACGGCGGCGCCGCCGCCCGGACACGCCCCAGCGCCGCGGCCAGACGTGTCCGGAGCCGGCGCATGGCGGCGCTTATTCCTCGCCTTCTTCGCCCTGTTCAGCCTCCGCTTCCGCGGCGATCTCGGCCTTGAGGCCGCTGGGCGCGGAGATGTTGGCGATGGTGAAGTCCCGGTCCTCGATCGTGGGCCGGCTCCCCTCGGGCATGGCGATATGCGAGATGTGCACCGAGTCGTTGATATCGAAGCCCTTCAGGTTGGCCTCGATATGCGGCGGGATGTTGTCCGCCCGGCAGAGCAGCTCGACCTCGTGGCGCACCACGTCCAGCACACCGCCGCGCTCAAGGCCCGGGGACTCCTCGTGGTTGGTGAAGTGCACGGGCACCTGAACGGTCACCTCGGTCTTCGCGGAGACGCGCAGGAAGTCCAGGTGGATCGGACGGTCGGTGACGGGGTCGAGCTGGAGGTCGCGGCAGATCGCCAGCTCCTTGTCGTTCCCGCCGGCGATGCGGATGTCGTAAAGGCGGGTGAAGAAGCCGGGCTTTTGATAGATTTCGCGGTCCAGGTCGCCGGGCTCCAGGGTGATCATGGTGGGATCGGCGTTGCCGCCGTAGATCACGGCCGGCACGCGGCCCGCGCGGCGGTCACGGCGGGCTGCCCCCTTGCCGGCCCGCGTGCGCGCCTGCGCTTCCAGTCGATGGGTCTCGGTCATCGCGCTTGGTCTCCTTCACGCGTGGTCTACGATGAAACACGGCGCACGCCGGACGTGCGCCGCGTCGATGCGGCCGCGGCCTCCAGGGGTGCCGCCGCCGGCTTCCGGCGAGGGCCGGCGGGCTCAGGCCGCCGGCGGCTCGTGGAAGAGACTGGATACGGATTTCTCCTCGCTGATGTTGAGCATCGCCGTGCCCAGCAACGGCGCGATGGAGATCTGCCGGATGTTCTGCGCCACGCGCACGGCCTCCGTCGCCGGAATGCTGTCGGTAATGACCAGCTCCTCCAGCGGCGAGGCGGCCACGCGCGCGACCGCGCCGCCCGAGAGCACGCCGTGGGAAACGTACGCCGCCACCGATGCGGCGCCGTCGTCCTTCAGCGCCTTCGCGGCGTTGCACAGGGTGCCCGCGGAGTCGACGATGTCGTCCACGAGGATGCAGTGCCGCCCCTCGACATCGCCGATGATGTTCATCACTTCCGACAGGCCGGCGCGTTCGCGGCGCTTGTCGATGATCGCCAGGTCGGCGTCCAGGCGCTTGGCGATGGTGCGCGCGCGCACAACGCCGCCCACGTCGGGCGAGACGATGACGAGGCTCTCGTCGCCGTAGCGCTCGTGGATGTCCTTGGTGAACACCGGCGCGGCGAAGAGGTTGTCCGTGGGGATGTCGAAAAAGCCCTGGATCTGGCCCGCGTGCAGATCCATCGTCAGCACGCGGTCCGCGCCCGCGGAGGTGACCAGGTTCGCCACCAGCTTGGCGGAGATGGGCGTGCGCGGGCCCGATTTCCGGTCCTGGCGCGCGTAGCCGTAATACGGCACCACCGCCGTGACGCGGCGTGCGGAGGCGCGGTTCAGCGCGTCCAGGGTGACCAGGAGTTCCATGAGGTTGTCGTTGGCGGGGTAGCACGTCGACTGGATGACGAAAACGTCCTCCCCGCGCATGTTTTCCTCGATCTCGACGAAGACCTCCATGTCGGAGAAGCGGCGTACGCTCGCCTTCGTCAGCGGCAGATTCAGGTATGCCGAGATGGCCTCGGCCAAGGGCCGATTGCTATTCCCGGTGAGGATTCGCATGGGATGTCCTACGGAGCAGGGCGTTTGGTTGTCCGAAATGAAAGTCACGCCGGCGGATGGCCCCCGCCGGGAAGCGCGCGGACTGTATCAGCGGGGTCCCACCCTGTAAACGGCGCGCAACGCGTTTCTGCGACATCCATTAGCGTCCCGGCGCCTTGGCCTCGATGACCCGCAACACGCCGGGTGTGGCGGCGCGTGCGATGAGCCCCGCGAGCCGGTCCCAGCCGCGGCGGATGCGCGCATCCGCGACGCGGTTCGCCTGGCGCAGGTCGCCCATGCGGCCTTCCGAGCCCGCGCGCCGGACGATCCAGACCAGCTCCAGCGGCCGGTTGGTGCCGTTGCTTTCGCCCAGGCTCAGCTCGCCATCGATCACGACGTCCCCGGGCTGCGCGCGATCGGCGACGGGCAGGTCGCGCTGGCGCAGGCGCGACGCCATCGCCTGTGCCAGTGCGCGCCCGGCCGCGTCGGGCTCGCCGCGGATGTTCCCCACGATGACCCGGGTGCCTTCGGGATAGCCGGGAAGCGCCGCGGTTTCGCCCGAGCGCCCCTGGATCATCGCGGCCAGCTCGGCGGCCGCCGGGCGCACCGCGCGGCCCAGCGCGCCGGACTCGCCGGCGCGCCACGCACGGTCCGGTACGCGCCGCGTGTGTTCGACCGTGCCCAGGCGTTCGCCGTCGGCGTCGTAAAGCTCCCAGGTCAGGCGCAGCGGCAGAGCTGCGCCGTTCGCTGCATCCCCGTCCCGGCGGTCGACGTGACCCAGCAGCCAGCGCGTCTGGCTGTTGCCGCTGCCCACGCTGGTGGGGATGTTGCGCGTGCGCAGCGCCTCTGCCATGGCGCCCGCAAGGGCCTGCCCGTCCCCGGGAACCGCGCCCGTGACCGGCGAGATCGCCACGCCGGTCCGGTCGGGCAGGCGGAGAAGCGCGTTGCCGCCCTTATCGACGGGCTGGAACGGCCGCGGAAGCTGGGTGCAGCCGGTAACGGCAAGGAGCACCGCCAGGCAGGCGGCCACGGCTGTCGCGCGCGTCGGGCGAGTGCGCATCACATCAGAACGCAGGTGCTCAGCAGCCCCAGCAGAAGCAACAGCGTGAAGATGATCAGGTGCGGCATGCGGTGGGCGTCGCGTTGATGGGTTCGCGGTATCCGGTATCTTAGGCGGCGCAGCGCGTGCGCCAAGGGGTCAGTGCGTCAGCGCGATCACGGAGAGCAGGCGGCCGTAGTCCGGCTCGCCGTGCACCCGGGCGCGGCGCGCGCTGAAGAAGCGTTCCGCGTCGGCCAGGGTGTCTGCGGGCAGGGTCTCCACCGTGGGCACGCGCAGCCGCGCCAGGCGGCGCGCAACGAAGCCCGGCAGGTCGAAGAGGTGGTGCCCCGCGCGCGGCGCGGGGCGGAAGAAATCCCGGTTGTCCTCGGCCTGTTCCAGGAAGGGCGCGGGGAATTCCGGGCCGACCTCATAGCTCGACGCGCCGATGCAGGGTCCGATGCCTGCGACCATGCTTTCCCGCTCGGCGCCCAGTGTCTCCATGGCGTCCACGCAGGCGCCCAGCACACCCCCCAGCGCGCCGCGCCAGCCGGCGTGCGCGGCACCCACGACACCCGCGGCTGCATCGGCGATGAGCACCGGCGCGCAGTCCGCGGTGAGAATCCCCAGCGCGACTCCCTCGCGCTGCGTGGCCATGGCATCGGCGCGCGGCCCCTGGCCCATGCCCCAGGGGTGCGTCACCACCACGGCCTCGGCCGAATGGGCCTGGTACAACGTGGCCAGGTCGGCGTCCGGCATGCCCAGCGCGAGCATGGCGAGCTGGCGGTTCATGGCGACATTGTCCGCACGGTCCGCCGAACCCGGGCCGCAGTTGAGCGAGGCGTAGATCCCGCTGCTCACCCCGCCGGTGCGGGTGAAGAAGCCGTGCCGGACCCCGGGCAGGGCGTCCAGCGCATCCAGGGTGAGATAGCTCGCGGTCGGTTCGCTCATGGCGTCATTGTCTTCCTGCCCGTCCCGCGGTCACGCCATCCGTTCAGGGAAGCCCGCGGGGGTGCCCAGCGTCGGGTCGGTGGCCGCAAGGGCCCGGAACAGCTCGCCCATGGCATCGGCATCGGTGAGCCGGCGGTAGGCCGCGTCGATGTCCGCCGCCTGCTCGGGCGTGGCGTTGCGCCGGAGAATGGCCGCACGCTCGGCGATGCCAAGGGCGTTCAGGAGGGTGCCCTGCGGCACCGGCCCGAAGGTCGCGGCGCCGCCGGCGGCGAGCGCGCGCGCGAGGGCGCCGAAATCGACGTGCGCCGTGAGGTCGGCGCTGCCCGGTTGGGCCAGCACTTCCGCGCGGGCGTGCCGGCGCACCGCCTGCAGGCTGGCGCGGCCGGCCGGTGCAGCGTAGCCGTAGTCCACGACGATGGCCGCGCCGCCCTGTTCGGCGAGACGCGCGCCCAGGTCCCGGCCGATCGCCTGTGCTGCCGGGCAGACCTCGACCACGGCGCCCGGCGCGGCGTCCCGGAGGGCCGCTGGCACCTGTGCCGCGAAACTGGACGCCGGCCGGGTCAGGGCGAACGCGAGCCGGTCCGCCCGGGGATCGTAACCCACCAGGCGCTCGCACCAGCCGTCGGGGGTGCGCTCGAACTGTCGGACCGGCAGGGCGTCGAAGAACTCGTTGGCGATCACCAGCAGCGGCCCGTCGGGCAGGGTGCTCGTATCCGTGTGCCACGCCGGATCCGCGCCGCGCAGTGTCTCGGCCTGGCGCGCGCGCAGATCGGCGCTGATCTCCACCAGATGGACGTCGAGGCTGTCCCGGAAGCCCGGCATCATGCGCGCTGCGCGCAGGGCGTCCGCCATGAGCGTACCGCGGCCGGGGCCCAGTTCGACGAGATGAACCGGGCTCGGCGCGCCCATCCGCTGCCAGGCGTCCGCGCACCACAGGCCCAGCAATTCGCCGAACATCTGGCTGATCTCGGGCGCCGTGACGAAGTCCCCGCCGGCGCCCAGCGGATCGCCGCGCCGGTAGTAGCCGTGTTCGGGATGGGCGAGCACCTCGGCCATGTACTGCGCCACGGTGATCGGGCCGTCGCGCGTGATACGCGCGCGCAGCGCCGCGAAGGCGGCCGTCGCATCGCCTCCGCTGGCGCCGCTAGCCGGCATGGCGGTTCCCATCCGGCTGCGCGGCGCCGCGCTGCTGCGCCGCCCAGTAGGCCATGCCGGCGCCGATCAGGATCATGGGCAGGGAGAGGATCTGGCCCATGGTGATGATCCCGCCGATGAGCCCGAGCTGGAGATCGGGCTGGCGGAAGAACTCCACGATGAAGCGGGCCACGCCGTAACCGGCGAGGAAGATGCCCGTGAGCATCCCGGGTCGTGCGGCGATCGCCGCGCGCCGGCGCAGGACGTAGAGCAGCGCGAAGAGCACCACCCCCTCGAGGACGGCCTCGTAGAGCTGGCTGGGGTGGCGCGGCACCTCGGGGAAATAGGTCTCCAGGTGGTCCGGGATGGGGAAGGTCATCGCCCACGGAACGTCCGAAGGGCGGCCCCACAGCTCGTTGTTGATGAAATTGGCGATGCGGCCGAAGAACAGCCCGATGGGTGCCGCGCAGGCGATCAGGTCGCCCAGGGCGAACGGCGAGCGTCCCCGCTGCCGGGCGAACAGGATGATCGCCAGCGCCACCCCGAGGAGCCCGCCGTGGAAGGCCATGCCGCCCTCCCAGACGCGCAGGATGTCGAGGGGATTCTCCAGGAAGTGGCCGGGCATGTAGAACAGCACGAAGCCCAGCCGGCCGCCCAGGATGGTCCCGATCACGGCCCAGGTGAGGAAATCCCCGATGTCCGCGGCACTGGGATGGCGCGTCCAGTCCGCGGGCGTGCGCCCGGCCATGCGAACGCAATACGCGTAGCCCAGGACGAAGCCGGCGATGTAGGCGAGGGCGTACCAGCGGATCGCCAGGGGGCCGAGCTGGATTGCTACCGGATCGATCTCGGGATAGGGCAGGGTCAGCAGCATCGCGATGGATCGGCCAGACAGAGGGCGTTAGCGGTAGGGGTCGGGCTGCAGCAGGTAGTCCTGAACGTAGCGGCGGACGCCGTCTTCCAGAGAGGTGAACGGCGCGTCGTAACCCGCGGCGCGCAGGCGCTGCATCGCCGCACGGGTGTGATACTGATAGCGCGCGCGCAACGCCTGCGGCATCTCGATATAGGTGATCTCGGCGGGGCGCTCGAGCGCGGCGAACACGGCCGCGGCGAGGTCGTTGAAGCTGCGCGCCGTGCCCGTGCCCAGGTTGAACAGCCCGCGCACCTGCGGGTTGGCGAGCAGCCAGCGGATAACGGCCACGCAGTCCCCCACCCAGACGAAGTCGCGCATCTGCTCGCCGTGCGCGATGCCCTCGCGGTGCGAGGTGAAGAGCTTGGCCGGCTCGCCGCGCTGCACCTGGTCGAACAGGTGCTTGGCGACGCTGGCCTGGCCGCCCTTGTGCGTCTCGTTGGGGCCGTAGACGTTGAAGAACTTGAGCCCGGCCCACTGCGGCGGCGCCGGCTCGCCCTCGGCGATGCGCCGCGCGATCCAGCGGTCCACGACGTGCTTGGTCCAGGCGTACGCGTTGAGCGGCCGCAGCCGGGCGAGGTGCTCGGGATCGGCCGAATCGTCGAAGCCCAGCGCGCCGTCGCCGTAGGTGGCTGCGGACGAGGCGTAGATGAAGGGAACGCGCGCGCCCGCGCACCAGCGCCAGAGACGCAGCGACGGCTCGAGATTCTGGGCGCGCAGCCGGTCCGCGTCCGTCTCGGTGGTGTCCGAGACGGCGCCCATGTGGATCACCGCGCGCAGGTGCGGGCCGTAGTCGTCAAGCAGGGCATCCAGCGCATCCGGCGGCGCGACGGCTTCCAGTTCGCGCTTGGCCAGGTTCTCCCACTTGCCCGCCGTGCCCAGACGGTCGCACACCACCACGCGTGCCCCCGCCTCGGTGAGCGCGGCGACGATGTTCGAGCCGATGAACCCGGCGCCACCGGTGACGAGATACATGCCGCGTCCGCCGCTCGTGCCTGCTGCTTGCACCGGTGGCCTTATAGGGTGAGGCCTCGCCCCATCGCAAGCGCTGCACGCGTTCCGCTTGATGCCCCGGCCATCCGCCCGCCATATTCCGCTCGGAAGGCCGCGTCCGTTTCGGGCGCCCAATCGAGGGAGATGACACGATGCAGAGCCAGAACCGCTTGCTCGACGATCTGGCGCGGGTGGCCAGCGGCGCCTTCGGCGTTGCGGCCGGCATGCGCAGCGAGGTGGAAAGCCGCATGCGCGAGCAGTTCGAGCAGATCCTCTCGCGGATGGATCTGGTCACGCGCGAGGACTACGAGGCCGCCTACGCCATGGCGCAGAACGCGCGCGACGCACAGGAGTCCATGGCCGAGCGCGTGGCCACGCTGGAGGCGCGCGTGAACGAGCTGGAAGAGAAGCTCGCGGCCTATCAGACCTCCGGGGAATCCAGCGGAAAGAGCGCCGGTAGCGGCAGCAAGACGGGCGGCGCCAGCAGCAAGGGCGGCGGCAAGAGCGGCAAATCGGCGGGGTCGAAGAAGGGCGGCGGCGCCGGGGACGACGCGTCCGCCGGCGAGGCCGACAGCGAGAACGACGGCGGCTGACCCACCCGGTTCGCCGCGTCGCCGCATCGTGACGCCCGAAAAAATGGAAGCAGCGGCACCGGCCCGGAGGGGAAATGGGGAGGGGTGAGGGGTTTTCGGGCCGGAGCCGCTGCGGATCGAGCACGCCGCACGCGGACACGCTCGTCTGCAACCGCGCTGTTTTTGTTGTTCAATCCGGGAAAGCAAAGCGCGTACCAAAACCGGGGTAGCCCAGACGCGGATGCAGCAGTGCCGGCGCGGTTTGCGGCGACGTGACTGTACGTGCCGGGTTTTCGGGCGCCTGAGTGGCGGTACAACGGCTTGATGGCGGGATTGTGCCTGCGCCGGCCGGCGTTCTGCGCGGCCGGGGATGACGGCGGCTGTTGCAGGATTTTGTTGCACAATGCAGCGGTGTTGCGGCGTGCAGTGCCGGCGGCGCGGGGTCTGGGCCTACGCGGGGCGCACCCAGACGCCCCGGACCACGCCGACGCGCCATTCGCGCAGGTTGCGCGCGAGGTTCGCACGCATCGCATCGAAACCGGGCCCCTGAACGAGATGGGGCCCGGGCGCCTCCGGGGTTCCGGCGGCGCGCGCCGCTTCCTTCTGCGCGGTGCGTTCGCGCACCGCCTCGGTCAGATCCGTCCAGGCGCGGCACACCAGGCCCGCGGCCTCCATCTGGTCGCGCAGGGCCTGCGGCGGCTGGAGATACGAGCCCGCCGGCTCGCTCGCCCAGGGAACCGGGAAGAACGGCGCGCCGCCCCGGCCGGCGACGACGTCGTGGTGGACGAACACCCCGCCGGGCCGGAGCACGCGGGCGATCTCGGCGTACATGCGCGGCGTGTCGGGGATGGTCATGATGGCGTGCTGGCTCCACGCCCAGGGCCATGTCCCGGAGGCGAAGGGCAGCGCATCCACGCTGGCGCAGACGAAGCGGGTGCGCGCGTCGAGGCCGACCCAGGCGCTGAGCGTGCGCGCGCTGGCGCAACTGCTCTCGGTGAGGTCGACCCCGGTGACGGTGCAGCCGTATTCCTGCGCCAGCATGCGTGCCGGCCCGCCCACGCCGCAGCCCAGGTCGAGCACGGCACCGCCGCGCAGGCCCGCCGCCTCGGCCAGCTCACGCGTCGCCGACGGCCCGCCGATGTGAAACTGATCGAGCCGGTGCAGGGCATCGAACGTGGGCCGGTCGGGATCGCCACCGACGGCCGGAAGGGCGTCGCGGATGCGCGCGCAAACGTCCCCGTGCCGGCCGTAATGCGCCGTCACGGTCCGGCGCGTCACGGCGGCCGGATCGTATCCAGAAGGCATGGTTGTCAGCGTGACACGCGCGCGCTGGCGCGGCAAGCTCGCGCGCGGGATTCGGAACGAGGAAGCACGATGATGGAAACGGCCGACCGCGACGCCGCTTCGGGGCCGTCGCTGACCGACCTGCGCAACGGCGGGAAGGGGCGCCTCGCGCGGGCGTTGGCACGCCTGGAGCAAGCCCCGGAGTCGCCCGACGCCAGCGCGCTTCTGGACGCCGCCTACGCCGATCCGAGGGCGCACGTGCTGGGACTCACCGGGCCGCCCGGGGTGGGCAAATCCTCCCTCCTCGGCGCCATGCTGCGGCGCTTTCGCAAGCAGGGCCGCACCGTCGGGGTGATCGCCGTGGACCCCTCGTCGCGGCGCTCGGGCGGGGCCTTGCTGGGCGACAGGCTGCGCCTGCTCAGCGATCCCGCGGACCCCGGCCTGTTCGTGCGCTCCATGGCGGCGCGCGACCGGCTGGGCGGGCTTGCCGAGCTGACCATGTCCGCGACCATCCTGATGCGCGCGGTGTTCGACATCGTGGTGATCGAGACAGTGGGCGTGGGTCAGTCCGAGACCGATGTGGCGGGCGCGGCGGACACGGTCCTGTTCTGCGTCCAGCCGGGCTCGGGCGACTCGCTTCAGTTCATGAAGGCCGGGATCGTGGAGATTCCCGATATCGCCGTGGTCACCAAGGCGGACATGGGAGCGCCGGCGAATCGGGCGCTGTCCGACCTGAACGGCGCGCTCACCCTGAACGACCCGGCGGCGGGCGGTTGGCGCGTGCGCACACTCGCCGTCTCGGCCGAGACGGGGGCGGGCATGGCGGAGCTGGACTCGGCGCTCGCCGAGCACGACGGCTGGCTCGCGGCGAACGACCGGCGTGCCGCGTTGCGCCGTGAGCAGGCGGAGCACTGGCTGCGCGAGGCGGTACGCGACCGCTTCGGCCGCGAGGGATTGCGCCGCGCCGGCGATCTGCGGCTGGCACCGGGAGAATCGCCGTTCGTCCGGCTTTCCACCGTGACGGCCGAACTCGCCCGCTGATCTTTGACACGTTCCGCCGCCGGCTGGCTCAACCGGGTCGCATCCTGTTTGAGGCTGGCCGGCAACGGAGGACTCCATGACGCGTCTGCCCGAGCCGCTTGTGGTCAACGGTCACCGCATCGCCACCGATGTGCGTGGCAGTGGGCCGCCGGTGGTGCTCATCCACGGGACACCGTCGCACAGTGACATCTGGCGCAACGTGGCGCCGGTGCTGACGGCCGCGGGGTACCGCGTGCACCTGTTCGACCTGCTCGGCTTCGGCCGCTCGGAGCGGCCGTGCGATCCGGCCGTGGATACCTCGGTCGCGGCGCAGGGGGAGGTGCTTTGCGCGCTCATGGAGGAATGGGAATTGGAGCGCGCGCACGTGGTCGCCCACGACATCGGCGGGGCGATCGCCATGCGCCTGGGCGTTTTCCAGCCGGAGGTGGTGCACAGCCTCACCCTGATCGACACGGTGAGTTACGATTCCTGGCCCTCCGCGACGTGGCGCCGGATCCTGGGGGACGGCCTGGAGGCGCTGATGCGCGCCGATGACGCGGACCACCGGGCGCGCATGACGGCCCAGCTCCAGATGACCGTCGCCGATCCGGCGAACATGACGGGCGAGGTCCTGGCCCGCTACCTGGAACCGGTGTCCGGCCCCATCGGGCAGCCAAGTTTCTTCTGCCATCAGGCCCGCCACTACGACAGCCGCTACACCGAGGCGATCAGCGACCGCCTCGCCGAGCTGGGCCGTCTGCCCGTGCAGCTCATCTGGGGTGACTCCGATACCTGGCAGGACCCGGCCTACGGCCGCCGTCTCGAGGCGGATATCCCGGGCGCCGTGCTGCACACCATTCCGCGGGCCGGGCACTTCGCCATGGAGGACCAGCCCGCCGCGGTTGCCGAGCGCATCCGGGCGTTCCTGGACGAACAGCACGCGTAAACCGAGGCCGGTCGCCGTGCGCGCTTCGCGCCCTGGAAAACCTTGAAAAAGAAAGTCGCCCGCCGAGGCGGGATGCCGGTCCGAGGCACCCCGGCCCGGCGGACAGCCGCTCAGCTCGTGCTCACCGTGCGGAAGTGCTCCATCACGCTGTCGGCGAGGTGGTCCTTGTCGAGCACGCCCAGGACATTGCGCCCCGAGGCGGTGTCGGCATCGTCCGGGATGACCAGCGCGTACAGCGCCTCCGAGACGGTCAGGCGCTTGACGACATCATTGAGGGTCTCGTTGGCGTGCGCGGTCACGAAACGATGGTCGTTCGCTTCGTCCAGCCGGAAGTCCTGCGCCACGCCGTGGCCGGCCCGCAGGATCTCGCTGATGGGCACCACCGCCTGCACGTTCTCGGCGTCGTCCACGGCGACGATGTAGTCGACGTCGGTGTTGTAGCCGATCTGGGCGAGTGCGGAGTCCAGTGTCATTGCGGCGGGCAGCACGGCGATACGGTCCGCCATGAATTCTTCGGTGTGGCGCACCAGGAACATGTTGAGGTGGCGTTCCTTGGGAATGTGTTTGCCCCGCCAGGCGAGCTTGACGGTGTAGATGTTCTCAACGGACAGCCAGCGGCGCACGCCGATGGACAGGGCCACGGCGATGACCAGCGGGACGATGATGACGTAATCGCGCGTCATCTCGAAGACCATGACGATGGCCGTCATGGCCGCGCCGGTCGCGCCCCCGACCAGGCTCGCCATGCCCACGATGGCGTAGTTCATGGGATTGATCTCGGCCGCCGGCCAGAGGTGCATCAGCGCCACGCCGAACGCGCCGCCCAGGGTCGCGCCCAGGAACAGCGAGGGCGAGAAGATCCCGCCAGAGGAGCCCGAGCCCAGACTGATCGTGGTCGCCGCCAGCTTGGCCAGGAACAGGATGACCAGGAGATTCAGCGCCGTGATGTTGTGGTGCAGGATCTCCGTGATCGTGCCGTAGCTGGCGCCGGCGACGAAGTAGTGCCCGAAGCTCTTCTGCAGCGCCAGGATCAGCAGGCCGACGAAAAGCATCCCCAGCGCGTGCCGGATGTAGTCGTTGAAGGGCACGCGCTCGAACACGCCCTCCATGATCGAGAGCACGCGGATGAACGCCCAGGCGCCCACGCCGCACAGGATGCCCAGCGCGCTCATCGCCAGCACGGCGTAGCTGTCCAGGAGGTTGACCTCCAGGACGTCCGGGGCGGGCACCAGGAAGGCGGGGACCATGCCGAAGGCCAGCCGGCCCACGTAGGTCGCCGTCGCGGTCGAGAGGACAACGGGCAGGAAGGTGCGGCTGCTCACCTCCGGCAGCATCAGCTCCAGGGCGAACATCACGCCGCCCAGAGGCGTGTTGAACGTCGCCGCGATGCCCGCACCCGCGCCCGCGGCGATCAGGGTGATGCGCTGCCAGGTGGCGATGCGGAGGATGCCGCCCAGGCTCGAGCCCAGCGACGCGCCGATCTGGATGATCGGCCCCTCGCGCCCCACGGACGCGCCGCTGCCGATGGACAGCGCCGAGGCCAGGGACTTGGCTGCGGCGACCACGGGCCGGATGCGCCCTTCGCGGTGATACACCGCGTCCATCACCTCGGGCACGCCGTGCCCGCGGGTTTCCGGCGCGAAGGTCCGGGTGAGCCAGACCACGCCCATGCCACCCACCACGGGAACGAGAAACACCCAGTTGCCCCACACGCTGGGATCGAACAGCTTTTCGGATTCATAATGAAGCGAGAGCTGGCCGTAGAAGAAAAGGTTGTGAACCAGGGCAATCAGGTAGCGGAAGAGGATCGCGCCGATCCCGGTGACGATCCCCAGGCCGACGGCGAGGATCGAGAACAGCACAAGGTTGAGCGCTGGCGCGTCCGAACTCTCGGTCTCGGATGAAGCGGAAGACGGCGACGACTCGCTCATACTCATCGGATGGTATAACTGGATGTTAAACCTCAATAGCGCGCTGCGATCTTTGGTGTCAACCGGGCATGGTCTCGCAGCGACATGCGCGTCGTCGGTGGGCTAAAATCCGCACGTTTCGCCGCCGCCGTGCCCGGCCAGGGGCTTGGGCCTTGGTGTGCGATGCGGTGATCCGGTACGAAGTTGGCGTGGACGCTCGATGAATGGTGTGAGCAGGCTCCGGGGCCAAGCATGGCGAATGTCCGCCTGTCCCGCCGGCTGAGTGCGAAGCGGCTGCGCGTGTATCAGCGCCGTCTGCTTCGTAACGAGCACGTTGCGCTGCTGTTCCTGGCCTGTCTCGTCGGGGGTGCGGCGGGCGGTGCGGAGATTCTGTTCCGTTGGGTCTACACCAGCGTCCAGTGGGGTGTCCTGGGGTTCAGCTTCAGCGATTTCGTCTCGCTGGGGCACGCGCAGAGCTGGTGGCGCCTTCTGCTGGGACCGGCGCTGGGCGGGCTCGCCGTGGGCTGGCTGGTCCGGCGGATCATGCCCTACGGCCGGCCGCAGGCGGTGGCCGAGGTCATCCAGGCCGCGGCGAGCCCCAAAGGGAGCCTGCCCCTGGGGACCGGGCTGAAGACGGCGCTGATCAATGCGCTGTCGATCGGCGTCGGCGCTTCGGTGGGCCGCGAGGGGCCGATGGTCCACGTGGGCGCCACACTGGGCAGCGCGGTCGCCCACCGGCTGGGGCTGCACCGGCACAACGGGCGCACGCTGCTGGGTTGCGGTGTTGCCGCGGGGGTGGCGGCGTCGTTCAACGCGCCCATCGCCGGGGTGTTCTTCGCCCTTGAGGTGGTGGTGGGGCATTATGCGCTGCATGCGTTTGCGCCCATCGTGATCGCCTCGGTCACGGGCACCGTGGTGAGCCGCTGGTACTACGGCGACTTCCCCGCCTTCGTGCCGCCGGAGAGCTACGGCATCGCCGCGCAGTGGGAGTTTTTCGCCTTCGCCCTGCTGGGCGTGCTCTGCGCCATCGTGGCCATCATCCTCATGGTGGGCGTGCTGCGCACCGGCGACCTCTACGCCAAGCTGGGCGTGCCGATCTGGACGCGCCCCGGTGTGGCGGGGCTGGCCATCGGCGCCATGGCGGCGGCGGGGCTGCCGCACGTGCTGGGCGTGGGCTACGAGGCCACGAGCGGTGCGCTGGACGAGGCCTACAGCCTGGAGCTGATGCTCGCGCTGATCGCGGCGAAGTTGGCGGCGACGGCGCTGTGCCTGGGCGCGGGCTTCGGTGGTGGGGTGTTCTCGCCGTCGATCTTTCTGGGCGCCATGACCGGCGGGGCGTTCGGCGTGGCGGTGACCGGGCTGTTCCCCGAAGTCTCGGCGAGCCAGGGCGCCTACACGGTGGTCGGCATGGGCGCGGTCGCCGGCGCTGTTCTGGGCGCGCCCATCTCCACCATCCTGATCGTGTTCGAGTTGACCGGGAATTATGAGCTCACCGTGGGCGTTATGGTCGCGACCGTGATCGCCAGCGAGATCGTCGCCTACACCTTCCACCGCTCGCTGTTCCTGCTCCAGCTCGCCATGCGCGGGGTGAACATCCGCGGCGGCGAGGAGGACGCGGCGCTGCACGACATCAGCGTGGACCGCTTGATCACGCGCGACTGCATCACCGCGACCCCGGACACCTCGCTGCTGGCGACCTACGACGAACTGGGGCACAGCACGCTGCGCGCCGCGTATGTGCTGAACGCCGCGGGGCGGCTCATCGGGGTGGCGACGTTCAACGAGATGACGCGTCTGCTCGCCAAGGCGGAGAGCGGGGCGTACGACAAGGATTCGCTGCGTGTGCGCGACGCCATGGCCGAGCCCAGCGTGGTGCTCACCATGGAGGACGACATGGCGGAGGCGCTGGACGTCTTCGGTCAGTCCGCCAAGAACGCCCTGCCGGTGGTGGACAGCCGCGAACGCATGCGCTTCAAGGGCATCATCCGCGGCTACAACCTCATGCGCGCCTACCACCGCGCGCTCAAGGAGGTCCGCCAGGCCGAGCACGGGTGAGTGGGCTGTCCCATAGGTCGGCGGTTGCCCCATCGGCGCGGCAGATGAAGCAGACTGTCGAACACGGGCGGGTGCGGCCGCTTAACGGCACGGCTTGCATTGCCGTTTTCCGGGCTGACGCCGGTTCAGGCTTCCGGCATGGGGATGTAGCGGCGGAACGGCGGGATCGACGGTACGTCGTGGAAATCCCCGCCAGCGCCGATGAAACGGACTTTGCGTCGGTCCGTCGGCTGGCGATACTCGTCGAAATAGACCGCCCACGGATATGCCGACCCCATAGGAGATCAATGGTCGGTATTCCAGAGAAATGCGATGAAAAGGATCGTCCCGGTCGCCCGTGAGATTCGCGTGATCTTCACGGTGAATGCGTTCGGCGCCGTCGAATACATGAATGTCTCGGACTTTGGTTGGCGTTGCGTTCGACCAATCAGAGCCTTGTCGAAACTGAAGCATGACCGATCCGAGAGTCAGCCGTACCTTTTGCAAAAGACCTGAATTCGCGGCAGGTCGCCGCGCGTGACCTCGCCATAATTTGTCTCTACGGATTTGGCTGTTGGCGCCACGGGGTCGAACGTCTGCGCCCGTCTTATAAGCAAGCAGGCCGCTTGCACGATCTGCCGAACTTTTGGCGCGATGCTTTGGCGCGGCGTCGCGGCCGTGCTACCAGCGGCCCTGGAAACCAAGGTTCCGCGCACGTACCGCCATGTCCGTCACCGCAGCACAGGATCGTCCCGCCCTCTGGCACCGTCACGCCTGGATCGCCTATGCGGCCGTCTTCCTGGGCGTTCTGGGGCACGCGTCGAGCGAGTTCGTGGCCAAGCTGGTCACCGCATCGGCACCCATCGCCGGGCCGGAGGTATCGGTGTGGCGCTTCCTGCTGGGCGGGGCCGGGCTGGTGGTGCTGGCGCTGCTCATCCCGGGCCAGCGCGACCTGATCGCGCCGCTCAAGCGCGAGGGCCATAAGCTGCTGCCGCTCTCGCTCCTCGGCGTGAGCGTGACCTATCTGCTGTTCCACTGGGCGCTGGACTACGCCACGGTCGCCCAGGTCGCCACGCTGATCACCACGGCGCCCATCTTCGTCGGCCTGATCAATGCCAGGGTGAACGGGCAGCGCCTGTCCGCGCCCAAGATCGTGGGCGGCCTCGGTGCGCTTGCGGGGGTGGCGCTGCTGGTCACCGACGGCGTGCTGGCGCGCCTGACCGGCGACACGGCGAGCCTGATCGGCGTGCTCCTCACCCTGGCGAGCGCGCTGCTGCTCAGCGTCTATCTCGTGTTCATCAAGCCCTACATCGCGCGCTACGGCGCCATGCGCATCGCGGCCGTGACCATGTTTCCGGGGGGTGTGGCGCTGTGGTTCCTGGTCGGTGTCGCCTGGGGCGACTGGGTGGTGCCCACCGCGCTGCCCGGCTACGGCGCGGAGGCCATGGCGAGCGTCCTGGTCCTGGCCCTGTACAACACCACGCTCACCCAGTTTCTGTGGGTCGGCGGCCTGGCGGCCGTTCCCGATCTGACCCGCGGGATGTACCTGTTCTTCCTCAAGCCCGCGCTGGCCGCGCTGCTCGCCCTGGCGCTCCTGGGCACCGTGCCCACGGGCCTGCAGGTGCTGGCGATCGCGGTCATTACCGGTTGCGTCGGTTTGGAGGCGTTCTGGGACCGCATCGCCCGGCCGTACCCGCGCACCCGCCGCTGATCCGGCGCTGCGTGTTAACGCTCTCGAATCCCCGTCCGTATTAGATTAAATCGCGAACGACCAAGAGCGACCCGATTGCGCGGCCCCGATCGGGTCGGCGGTCGCCGAGTGCGCATGCAACCGCCGCCGGGGGAAGCTGAATGGCCCAACAGGTCCACGACGCCGCCGCGAATGCCGGTTCGGGCGCGACGGATCCGCAGAGCGAGCGCGTGATCAAGCTGGGTGAGAAGCTCATCGAGCAGGGCGTGATCGCCCCCGACCAGCTCGAGGTCGCCCTGCGCGAGCAGCGCCGGAGCAACAAGATGCTGGGCGAGGCGCTGGTCAGCCTGGGCTTCATCACCGAGTCCACGCTGGCGGCCACGCTCTCGGAGAGTTCCGGCTTCGCCCGCTTCGACCTGGCGCACACGGTGCTCGACACCGATGTCGTGCGCACGCTGCCCAAGGAGATCGCGCAGAACTATGCCGTCCTGCCCGTGGCGTCGGACACCGAGACGGTGCAGGTGGCCATGGCCGACGTCTACGACGTCGTCGCGATCGACCGCATCCGGCGGTATTTTCCGCGGCACAAGGAAATCGTGCCCATGGTCGCCTCGCCCTCGGAGATCATGGAGGCGATCGACGCCTATTACGGCTACGAGATGTCGATCGACAAGCTCCTGGCCGAGATCGAGAAGGGCGAGACCGAACTCCCGACGGTGCAGACCGGCGACGAGGGCTTCGTCAATCCCACCGTCCGGCTGGCCAACGCCATCATCCTCGACGCGGTCAAGGCGGGCGCCTCGGACATCCACTTCGAGCCCGAGGACCTGTTCGTGCGCCTGCGCTACCGCATCGACGGGGTGATGACGCAGGGCAAGGCCTTCCACAAGAACTTCTGGCCCGCGCTCAGCGTCCGCCTGAAGATCATGGCGGGCATGAACATTGCCGAGTCGCGCAAGCCCCAGGACGGCCGCTTCACCTTTCAGGTCGCCGCGCGCGAGGTGGACTTCCGCGTGGCCGCGCATCCCAGCGTGCACGGCGAGAACATGGTGCTGCGCATCCTGGACAAGGCGAAGTCCCTGCGCAGCCTCGATTCCCTGGGCTACGACCGGCACGTTGTCGATCTGATCAAGAAGCTCATGCGCCGGCCCGAGGGCATCGTCGTGGTCACCGGTCCCACCGGCTCGGGCAAGACCACCTCGATGTATTCCCTGCTCAGCTATCTCAACTCCATGTCGGTCAACATCATGACCCTGGAGGAGCCGGTGGAGTACGACCTGCCGGTGATCCGGCAGTCCGACGTGCGCGAGGGCATGAGCTTTTCCGACGGCGTGCGCTCGATCCTGCGCCAGGACCCGGACATCGTCTTCATCGGCGAGGTGCGCGATTCCGACACCGCCAACATGGCGCTGCGCGCGGCCATGACCGGGCACAAGGTCTTCACCACGCTGCACACCAACGATTCCCTGGGCGCGGTCAGCCGGCTCCTCGACTTCGGCCTGTCGCCGGGCATGCTCGCGGGCAACATCATCGCGGTCATGGCCCAGCGCCTGCTGCGCCGGCTCTGCCCGGCGTGCAAGACCCCCTACACGGCGGGCGCGGAGGACTGCCGCATCCTCGACGTGGACCCGGCGGACCCGCCCACGCTCTACGCCGCGCAGGGCTGCGGGAGCTGCCGGAACACGGGCTATGCCGGGCGCACGGCGATCGCCGAGGTGCTGCCCTTCAACGAAGCGCTGGACGAGGTGATCGTGCAGGGCGGCACGCGCCGGCAGATCCGCGAGGCGGCGAAGGATAACGGGTTCACCCCCCTGGCGGAGAGCGGCGCGGCCAAGGTTCTGGCCGGCGAGACCAGCGTGGCGGAACTCATCAACACGGTGAACCTGGTGGACCGGCTGTAAGCCATGCCCGTGTATCAGTACGTCGCCATCAACGAGAAAGGGCGCAAGACCCGCGGGCAGATGAACGCGGCGAACTCGCTGGATCTGGACGAGCGCCTGCAGGAACTGGGCTACGAGCTGATCGACGCCAAGCAGGCGACCATGTCCCGCCTCAGCGCGCTCGCCCGGCGCAGCGTGCGCACGCGCGACCTGATCGAGTTCTCGCTGCACATGAACGAACTCATCCAGGCGAACGTCCCCATCCTGGACGCCCTGGCGGACATCCGCGACGCCACGCGCTCGGCGGCGCTGCGCGACGTGCTGGCCGACCTGACGCAGAACGTCGCCAACGGCGAAATGCTCTCCGAGGCCATGGGGCACCATTCGCGCGTGTTCAGCGACGTCTTCGTGGGCGTGGTCGCCGCGGGCGAGCGCAGCGGCAACCTGGAGGCCGCGTTCGGCCACCTCACCCGGCACCTGAAGTGGCAGGACGAACTCAACGACCGGCTGCGCAGCGCGGCGCGCTATCCCGCGTTCGTCCTGGTGGTCACGCTGGGCATGGCGATCGCCCTGATGGTCTTCCTCGTGCCCCAGCTCGCCACGTTCCTGGAGACGTTGCGCATGGAGCTGCCGCTGGCCACCCGCCTGCTACTCGGCGTGGCCGACGTCGTCGAGGTGTACTGGCCGCTCATCCTGGCCACACCGCTGGCGCTGGCGCTGCTCCTGCCCGCCATGTACACGCGCAGCGAGCGCTTCGCCTATCTCGTGGACCGGTACGTCTACTACGTGCCGGTGATCGGGCCGACGCTGCGCAAGATCGCGCTGTCGCGCTTCGCCCACTTTTTCACCGTGCTCTACAAGAGCGGCGTGGGAATCCTCGACTGCATGGAGACCTCCCGGCGCGTGGTGGGCAACCGCGTGCTCTCGGATTCCCTCGCCGTCGCCAAGGACCGCGTGCGCGGCGGCAGCAACCTGACCGAGGCGCTGCGCACCACCGGGCAGTTTCCCGACATGGTCCTGCGCATGATCAAGGTGGGCGAGGACAGCGGCAACCTCGACCACTCCCTGGAGAGCATCAGCTACTTCTACGACCGCGAGGTGGACGATGCAGTCCAGTCCCTCGTCGGGGCGGTTCGGCCGGCGCTGACCCTGATCATCGGGGCGATGCTCGGCTGGGTCGTCCTGTCCATCATGGGGCCGATTTATGACAGCTTCTCGAACCTGCCCATCTGACGCGGGGCGCCCGGCTGCGTCCGGGAGGCGGCCGTGGACCTGAGCGCCGCCGGCCGCCGCATCCCCCGGCTGGACGCCGCGGACCTGGCGCGACGCCTGCGTCTCCGGCGCACCGGCGCGCGCGTGGTGATGATCCTGGGCAACGAGGGCGCGGTCTTCGTGCGCCTGACCGGCGACGGCGTGGCGGAGCAGCGCTACGTCGCCACCCCGGACCCGGACGGCCGGGCCGCGGCGCACGCCGTGCTCCACGCCGATGCCAGCGCGCCCGTGGCGATCCTCCTGGACGTGCTGGAGCAGCACTACCGTGAAACCACCATCCCGCGGGTCGGCTGGAATGACCGGCGCAAGCTGCTCAAGCGCAAGCTCGGCCAGGCCTTCGGCGCGGATCACGTCGCCACGTCGCTCTACCTGGGCGAGGCCGCCCCGGAGGAGGGCGAGCGCCGGGGCAAGTACCGGTATTTCCTCATCGGCGTGCCGATCACCGCGGAGATCCGCGCCTGGCTCGACCTCGTCATCGACGCCGGCAACCCCGTCGAGGGCATGGCGCTGCTTCCCGTGGAGGCGAGCGCGCTCGTCCACGATCTCGCCGAGCGCGGCGACACGCGCAGCGCGCCGCCGGTCTGGGAGGTGCTGGTCACGCACCACCGTGCCAGCGGCTTTCGCCAGATCATCCTGAAGAACGGGCAGCTCATCTTCACCCGGCTGACGCCGAACCTGGAGGGCGACGCCGGGGTGGCGGATACCGTGGACAACATCCACGGCGAGATCCGCTCCACCATGACCTACCTGCGCCGGCTGGGCTTCACCGACACGGATTCCATGGATCTCGTCGTGCTCGCCGGCAGCGCGGTGTCGGCCAACCTGGACCGCCGGCAGATGCGCACGCGCCAGCTCCGCACCCTGACCCCGGCAGATGCGGCGGACAAGCTGGACCTGCGCCTCGCCGCCGGGGACCGGGCCGGGGCCGAGGCCGGGGCGGACACCGACAGCTCCGCCAGCGACGACCTCGTCGCGGCGTGGTACGGCCGCCGGCCGTGGGCACGGCTGCACCTCGACACGCCCGAGCTGCTGCGCGCGCGCGCGCTCAGCGCGGTGCCCCTGGCGGCCTACGCCCTGGCCGCGCTTACGGTCGTCGGTGCGGCCGGCTACGGCAGCTGGCAGCAGCTTCAGCTTGGACGCGAGCGCGCCGAGCTGCAGGAACTGACCGGGACGCGCGCCCGCCTGCGCACCGCCCGGAGCGATTTCATCGCCGCGCGTCCGCCGGACCAGCCGCGCATGGGCGAGGTCGCGCTGGTGGTCAACAGCCGGCGCGCTCTGGCCGCCGCCGCGCCCGTCCATGTCCCCGTGGTTCGGGCGCTCAGCCGGGTTACCGGGGCCGACTTCGTGGTCACCGGCCTGACCACCAAACCCCGGGATACCAAGTCCGGGCTGGCGGCGCGGGCGAGGCGTGCCCTGCCGGCGGAGCCGGGGCGGCCGGTTCACCGCGACACGGGCACGGGCGACGGCACCGCCGGGGCGTCCGCGCCCCGCGGTAGCCCCGTGGTCGCGACGGCAACGCTGCGCTACCGCGGCGACACCGAGGTCGGGCGCAAGCGCATCGCGGCCCGGTTCCGGGAGCTGCGCCGCCGGCTCGCCGAGGTGCTGCCCGGCCACCGCGTGAAGCTCACCGCGCCGCCCTTCGACGCTGCGCCCGGGGCGCAAATGAAGGGTACCGCGGGCGTTGCCGCCGAGAAAACGGACAAAGGCCCGGGCGGCCGGATCACCGGCGGCTACCGGATCGCGGGGCCGTCGCCATGACGGGGCGGTGGATCCCGGCGCGCTGGCTGCGCCGCTTGAGCGCTCCCCTGGGGGTTCTTGGGCTCGCCGTCGCCGTGGGCGTGGGCGGCGTCGTCTGGGTGCGCGCCGAACGCGCGCAGGTCGCCGAGCGCACGGCTGCGGTGCGGGCGGAGCTTCGCGAGCTGCGCGACACGCTGTCCGATCTGCGTCGGCGCGCGGCCTACATGGATGCCCACCGCACGCGCTACCGGCAGGCGAAGGCGCGCGGGCTGACGCGCGAGCAGGACCGCCTCGCGGCGGGTTCGACCATCGAGCGCCTGGCCGTCGAGACCGGGGTCACGCGCGCCAGCTACACCTTCAAGAAGGCCGATCGCACGTCCTTTGCCGCGTCGGACCGCGGCGGCGACGGGGAGGCACCCGCCTTCGTGCACACGCCTGTGGTGCTGGAGCTGACGGCGCAGCGCGAGGGGCCCATCTTCGGCTTCCTCGACGCCTTGCAGACCGAGCTTCCCGGCTATCTCCCGGTGCGCACGCTCACCGTCAGGCGCGAGGCCTGGAACCTGGACCAGGCCGTCGCGGCCATCCGCGACGGCCGGCACCCCACCGTCCTGCGCGCCGAGGTCACGCTGGACTGGGTCGTGCTCGACGTGCCCCCGAAAACGGAGTCACCCGATGCCTGAGCGCGTCCGCCGCGGCCCGCCGGTCGCGGCCGTCCTCACCGTGCTGGCGCTCGCCGCGGCGCCGCCGCGCGCGGACGCCCAGGACGTGGACCCGGGCGGGGACCCGCTGGCGCAGGATTTCGGTGCCCCGGGCTTCCTGCTGACCCGTGCGGAGCGCGCGCGCATTCGCGACGCCGAGGCCGCGGCGCAGCGCACGGCCCTGGTGCGCGAGACCGGGACGGACGGCGATACCGACGGCGGCAAGGCATCCGAGGCCGAGCAGAAGTCGCCCCTGGAGCCGGTCTATGTCTCGGGCATGGTGCGCCTGTCCGCCAGCACCTGGACGGTCTGGCTCGACCGGACCCGGCTCAGCCCGCGCACGCAGGGGCGGGGGCCGTTCACCGTGCGCTGGATCGGCGACAACCGGGTGCGCCTGACCTGGGATCCGCCGGACCGCAAGGCGCGCTACACCTTCACCCTCGGGCCGAAGCAGAGCTTCATCCCCGCCACGGGCCGGGTCGTCGACGGCCGCGCGGCGGCGCCGCGCTCGGTTTCGGTGGTCGGCGGAACGGAGGCGGCGCCGGATGGCGAGGGCGACGGCAACGCCGGCAGGCCGCAGACGGCGGCGCAGGGAGGCAGTGATGGCGGCGGCTGAGGACGCGCCCGCGCTGGCGCTGGACGGCGTGGCCGCGGGCTACGGCAAGCGCGCGATCGTTGATGGCGTCGGGCTGACCGTGCGGCCCGGCGAGATCCTGGGACTCATCGGGCTCAACGGCGCGGGCAAGACGACCCTGCTCAAGGCCGTGCTCGATCTGCATTTTCTCTCGGCCGGGGCGATCACGGTCTTCGGCACGCCCCACACCGACCCGGCGAGCCGGCGCCATCTGGCGTTCCTGCCCGAGCGCCTGGCGCCCGCGCCCATGCTCAAGGGGCGCGAGTGGCTGCGCCTGACCCTGGCGCCCTACGGCCAAGGCTGGGACCGATCCGCGGCGGACCGGATGTGCGAAGCCCTCGCCCTCGACCCGGCGGCGCTGGACCGGCGCGTGGCCACGTATTCCAAGGGCATGGCGCAGAAGCTGGGGTTGGCCTCGGCGCTCCTGGCGCGCCGGGCGCTGCTGGTCCTGGACGAGCCGCTGAGCGGCCTCGATCCGCTGGCGCGCCTGCGCCTGAAGGAGGCCCTGCTCGCCGAGCGCGCGCAGGGCACGGCCGTATGCTTCAGCAGCCACATCCTCGCCGACGTGGCCGCGCTGTGCGACCGCGTGGCGGTGCTGCACGACGGGCGTATCGCGTTCACCGGCACCCCCGCCGAGCTTTGCGAACGCCACGGCCGCGCCGACCTCGACCGGGCGTTCCTAAACGCGATCGGTGGTGGTGAGGTGGAGGGGCAGTTGGCGTGAGGCCGTCGGGCCGAAATCCAACAAATGGCGGGATGTTGGGTCTCACTGACGGTCGAGCGAAGTTACGGTTTAATCTGGGCCCTTACCACACGGTGGCGCACCACCGCCTGGGCACGCGGCACCGGTACCGCCACCGGCTCCGCTCCCGCCGCCACTGCCACTGCCGCCACCGCCACTGCCGCCGGATGTGCCCGACGAGGAAACGGGATAAACGCCAACTTCTTGCGCAAGCTGATCAATTGTCATTGATATAAAAATATCGTCGAAAATTGGATCTGCATTGTTAGATGTTCTTCTGCGTCTCACAAAAATATTGTTATTATCTGCATTTTTTCTTTCTTCTTCGTCGGCACTGCTGTAACCAATTTGGGAACCACCTCTGCTATAGGCGCCCAAGCCATTTTGCCCATGGCTTACGAGCACAAAGGCAGCCGCTGTCGGCTCTCCCTGTTCTTGGTATGGTGTTCCGCTCTTATCCTCGACCGTGAGTCCACGGTTCGGATCGTCTTCGATCCATTCTGTCAAATTTTTTCCACTTCCGCCGGGATTTCCCTCGCATGGGTACCCGTCAGCAACATTTTTCAAACCTCTTAGTGGAACAGGACTTGTTTCTGTTAATTCATTCGAAGCTGGCCGGTAACGGATCCTTCTGTTCCAACCATCGAAGGTTTTGCTGCGAGTAATTCCGAGCGTTTTCCACGGAACGGCCGAAACTTCTGAGTCGGTTCCACAAACGCCCCCGGATCCGTCCTCTTTGCCAGCGTTGGAATCACTCGCATCAAGGGTAGCATCCGCCGGACACGGAAGTCGACATTCGCGCGCAAAATGGCGAACCAGCGCCGCCTCGATCTCTTCAATTCGCTGCTTTGTCGTCTGCTCCTGACTGCGCACCGTCAGCGTGGTCAGCATCTGTGCCGCGCCCGCGGTGAGCAGGCCGATGATGGTCAGGGCGATGGCGATTTCCAGGAGGGAGAAGCCCCGGCGCTGTCGCTGTGCCATGCGGTGTGGTCCCGGTTGTGGGGGTGCGCTCCGACAATCGGCGTACCGCGAACGGGCGCTCCGCAAACGGTAGGTACGCCGGCCGCGAATCGCAATGCCCGATGCGCCGCGGCCGGCCCAGAGCGGGTAGGTGTCGGGCGGATCTGCTGTCTTTCGGGGGCAATCCGCCGTGACGGCGCCGGCGCATCGCGGCCTTGCGGCCGCGGATGCGCCCTACACGCCGACAACG
>Ga0207714_1000489_pt1 | contig 27338 bp, 22 predicted proteins | sample PonA232FremontCA_2_FD_187270 | JGI IMG/M metagenome (GOLD analysis project Ga0207714, IMG submission 187270) | Marine sediment microbial community from Fremont, CA, USA - Pond A23 Sediment 2 (SPAdes) | ecosystem: Environmental > Aquatic > Marine > Unclassified | place: USA: Fremont, California...
TCGAAGCGCGCCCAGCTCGGACCGGTCGAACGAGGGCGAGTGCATGAGGTCGACGCAGGCGTACGGGAACATCGTCATGTTGTACGCGTCGTGGCGCTCGGTCTCGGCGCGGTTCGCCATCGCCGGGTTGTCGTTCACGAGTCCGGAGTACTCCATCGCGTTGAACGTCTGCCGGAGGTCGTACTCGAAGACGTCGACGAACTCCCCGTACCGCGGCGCGTCTCTGACTTCCGCGTCGATCGTCTCCCACAGATCCGCGAGGTATTCGAGGACGCCGTAGTCGAGCTCGCCGGACGCCCGTTCTATCCGCTCGGTCGCGTCGACGCCGAACGGGATCCGGCGACCGACGGCGAACGTCCCCTGGTCCCCCTCGCTCTCGGCCAAGTCGTCGAGGACCGTCACGAACATCGTCAGCAGGGTCTTCTGTTCGTACACGGCCGACCGCTCCCTGCTCGGAACCGACGTTAACGTGAACTTATCGAATAGATTGTGGATCCACTTCCAGAGGAACCGATCCCGCTCCCCGATGACGCGAGCGTAGCGATCCGCGAACTCCCGTGCTGTTGGGGGAAGCGTAACCTCGTTCACGCGCCGGCTGTACTCTCCGGGGTCCGGTTTCCCCCATCCGTCGTTCGCCACGTTACCGCGAGCTTCGGGTGCCATGTCAGTAAACACCAGCATAACACAGTTAAGGCTTTTGTTCCAAAATTTTATTATGATAATAAGTACGTAAGCGTGACAATCACGATATTTCGTATGAATCTCTGAGAAAATAGTAGCTCCATAACTGGGGTTCTCATTCGTCGTTTCCCCGATCCGGCTCTCGCCTCTGTCGATTTTTCGAACTGATGTCATTGAGAAATATAGTGTTCCGTGAAAGTGACGAGAGATTTATGTGTACCCGGGCGCTCGTGTCGTCGTGTTCAAACCGCGGGCCGAGGTGACGGCAGATTCGCGACGGTGAGTCGATGGACCTGAGAGACGCCGACCACCGGGCGGCGATCGGTCGGTTCCTCGCTACGGCCGAGATCGGATTCCTGTACGCCGACGACTCGCACGCGATTGCCGACGCGAACGCCACGGTTGACGAACTGCTCGGCTCCGGCGACGCGTCGATCGGTACCGACCTGCGCGAGACGGACCCGAGCTTCGGTCCGGAGCTTCGGGACGCCGTCGAGGCGGCCGAGCGGAACGACCGGATCGCCGAGACGGAGGCCACGACCGGCGACGGAACGACGCTCCAGTTCCGGGCGGTCCCGGGCCGCGGCGGCGTCGGCGTGCTCGTCTACGACGCCACCCGGGACTTCGAGATGCGTCGCGACCTCCGGCGGTCGAATCGGATCCTCGAGACGCTGGAGGACGGGGTGTACACGCTGAACGAGGCGTTCGTCATCACGTCTGTCAACGAGGCGGTCACGGAGATGACCGAGTACGACAGGGATGAACTCGTCGGGTCGCACGCGTCGATGCTCGCGGGGAGCGAAACGCTCGAAAAGGCCGAGGAGATCCTCGCCATGCTCCGGGGCGACGACTCCGACGTCGGCATGATCGAGTCGTCGATCAGGACGGCGTCGGGAGACCTGCTGCCGATCGAGACGCAGTTCTCCTCGGTCGAGTTCGACGACGGCCGTCGCGGGCGCGCCGGCGTCATCAGGGACGTGACCGACACCCGGCGGAACGAGAGCGCCCTCCGCGAACTGAGCCGCTCCGCCCGGCGGCTCCTCCGCGCCGACGACGCGGAATCGGTCTTCGAAACGATCGTCGACGTGATCGCCTCGGTCTGGCCCGAGGCCGCCGTCGTGACGTACTCGTTCGACCGGACCGACGCGAGGCTGGTCCCGGCCGCCGCGTCCGGCGGCGACCACGACGAGTGCGGGCCGGGAAGCCCGGTCTGGGAGGCGTTCACCGCCGGATCCGACGCCGCCGAGACGACGATCGACCCGGCCCGATCGGTCCGGACGGACGGCGACGCCTCACCGCACTTCCGGCGGGTCGCAGATTCCGCGGGAGACGGCCCGTCGACCGGCGCTGACTCGCCGACCGACACGGACGCGCCCTCCCCGACGGGACGGGTGGTCGAGCGGTCGACCGGGCCGGACGACTCCTCGGGTCGCACCCTGTACGCGACGCTCGACGGACACGGCCTCTTCCGCGTCGATTTCGGTTCTGCGGACCCGGCGGGGAACGTCGAGAAGCCGGTCGGCCTGTTGGCCGCCAACGCCGTCGCGGCCCTCGACAGCGTCGAGCGCGAGACCGAGCTCTCCCGAAACCGACGGCGGCTGGAGCGTCTCGACGGGCTCAACGACCTCCTCAGGCGGATCAACGGCGAGCTCGTCGACGCGGACACCCTCGACGGGATCGCGGCGGCCGTCTGCGACACCCTCGTCGAGGCCGACTCCGTCGAGTTCGTCTGGGTCGGGGAGACGTACCGAACCGGCGGCGATCCGACCCCGCTCGCGCAGGCCGGCGAGTCCGACGGCCTCCTTGACGCGCTTCAGCGCGAGGGTACCCCGCTTCCGGGTGCCGAAGGTGGCGACCGCTCCGCCGACACCGCCGAGCTCCCGGGCGTCCGAGCCGTCGAGACGGGCGAGCCCGTCCGCGTGTCCGACGTGTCGGACGGACTCAGGCGCGAGCGGTGGCGGGAGCGAACGCTGGCGCGCGGCTACCGTTCGGTCGTCAGCGTCCCGCTCTCGTACGACGACCTGTGTTACGGCGTCCTGTCCGTGTACGCCGACCGGGGGTCGGCGTTCGACGACGAGTTCGGCGACCTGCTCGTCGAGCTCGGAGACAACGTCGCGAACGCCATCAGCGGCGTGGAAACCAGGCGGTCCCTTCGGACCGGCTCCCTCGTGGAACTGGAGCTGCGTCTCGACGACCCCGACGCGCTCCTGTCGCGGGTCGCGTCCGCCTTCGGGGAGCCGATCCGCGTCGAGGGCACCGTCCCTCGAGGAGACGGTCGATCGCTGGTGTACTTCGCCAGCGACGGGGACCGATCCGACGTGCCGGAGTCGGTGGGCGACGTGGAGTCGGTCCGCGAGATGGGCGGCGGACCGACCGGGCGGTTGGAGGCGTCGGTGAGCGGCTCCACCGTGGCCGACAGGGTGAGCGCACACGGGGGGAGTATCGGCCGGATGGTCGCCGACGCCGACGGCGTGGAACTGACGACCACCTTCCCGCGGTCAGTGGACGTGCGACGGATAGTCGAACACCTCGAGGAGCGGTACGACCGCGTCGAGCTCCGCTCCCGTCGGGACCGATCGGGCGACGGTCCCGGCGCTCGGGCCGGCTTCTCCGACGAGCTCACCGACAGGCAGCGGGAAGCGATCGAAACCGCGTACCTCGGCGGCTACTTCGAGTGGCCGCGAGCGAGCACCGGCGAGGAGGTCGCGACGGCGATGGACATCACGCAACCGACGTTCAACCGGCACCTCCGGACCGCCGAGCGGAAGCTTCTAGAGTCGATTCTCGGCGACGTCGATACCGACGACTGACCGCTCTGCGCTCCTTCCGCCGCGACGCGAACGGGAGCCGGCCGTGCGGGCGGGAGCGGCGGCTTCATGTCTGGACGGCGGCCGGCGACGCCGGTCGACGGCCGATCAGAGATCCACGTAGCGGCCCTCCCACTGGCGGCGGTCGCGGAGGCCCTCCATCCCCTTTTCCGTCAGCTCGTAGAAGTTCGTCCGACGGTCGCTCTCGCCCTTTTCGACGTACCCCCGCTCGACCAGCGTATCGAGGTTCGGATAGAGCCGGCCGTGGGTGATTTCCTCCATCGACGACTGTAGCTCCGTTTTGATCTCTTGTCCCGACGGTCTCTCGGCTCCAGCGATCACGTAGAGGAGATCCCGTTGGAAGCTCGTGAGCTCGAAAAGGGGATCGGGCATAGTCCGCGTTTCGACGGTCCGTCGCTTTGTTATAAAGACGTAAACGCCGTATCATCGTCCGCGCCCGCTCTCGAATCTGGCTCGTCGTTCGCCGGCTCCCGCTATGCTCCCGTTAACTCGGGCGACTGCGGCTCTGAAACCCCGTTTACGCCCGCCACTGTCGGCCGGTGATTCCCACGAGAGCGAGGACGCTCACCATCGTCCATCCGGCGGGAGGGACCGCCGAGAGCGCTCCGAGCCCGAGCGTTCCCGCCGTGACGACGGCCGCGATACCCACGGCGATCAGGAACGCGGTCCGCTCCGCCCCGGCCGCTTTCCGATCGGTCTCGGGGTCCAGATCGAGGTACACCTGAACCTGCGAAGCGGCGTCCCGGAGCGCGACCGTCCCGCGGTCGTTGTCGAAGTCGACCACCCCGAGCGCGTCCATCCGCGGGAGGTGACACTGATAGAGGGCGATGCGAACGCGCTTCCGCTCCTGCGAGGTGAGCCGTCGCACGGAGGTGTCGTTCTCGCGCGCGGCGACGTGTTCGGCGAGGTCGGAGAGCTCCGCGGACCCGCCGTGCTCGTGGAGGTACCGGATGACCGCCCGCCGCCGGTCGTTCTTGAGAACGTCGAACACGTCGGTCGTCGTCAACCGCTGACCGTCACCGGTGTCGGCAGACTCGTTAATATGACTCTTCTCGACACCTCCAAGCATCATTACCGTCTGATACCGCTCCACAGTAATAGTCATTCGGAAATCATAATCAGCTGACACGATTGTCGGAAGGGCTGTCGCCACTTCGAGCCGACCGGACGACGAGACCGACGCGACGCGGTCGCGCCCAAGACAAAGAGAATCTGACGGAGCGGCTCCGCAACCTCGGCTACGTGTGAGAGCGGACGCCGCGACGTCCCCTCTCCGCGGTCGCCCCCGCTGAACGCGGGGGAGTCGGCCTCTCCGCGCTCGACGCTACGCTTCGAGCTCCGCGGTCGTGCGCTCCGAGCGGCTCTCGATCGAATCGAGGTACCGCTCGGTCGTCGTGAAGTCGAAGTCGTTCAGCAGCCGCTGGAACTTCCGTGCCGCACCACCGAGGCGGTGGTAGTAAAACCAGTCGTACTCGTCAATACGCGGAATCGACGGGTCGAGTTCCCACGGATGAATGTAACAGACCGCCGGATGACCGGCCGCGACCCGACGCTCGAGCGCGTGTCTGACGAACCGATACGGGAGCGCTCGGAGATAGAACCCGCCGGCGACGGGCACGTTGAGGTCGACCCCGGGGATACGGTACGTACTGAGGGGAACCTCCCACAACCCGTCCTCGCGGGGGACGGTCAGGTCGTCCGATCTGATCCTGTAGGGCTCTCTCGGCGCGTCCGGCATCCCGTACAACGGGGTTTTCACGGGGAAGATGCTCGAGTCGTAGCGGAACCCGTGGTCCTCGAGGACGTCTATTGCCCATGCCGTCGAGCCATCGAGCGAGAATTTTGGCGCGCGAAACCCCTCGACTCCGTCGACTCCGGCGTCGCGGAGCGCCGCCACGGACCGGTCGATCTCGTCTCCGAGTTCCGACGGGGACAGCTCGGAGAGGAACCGGTGCGAGTACCCGTGAGAGCCGATCTCGTGGCCGGCGTCTCGGATCCGCCCGATCAGGTCCGGGTGGTTCCTCGCGACGTCTTCGAGGACGAAGAACGTCGCCTCGTTGTCCGTCCGCGAGAGCATCGCCAGGATCTTGTCGACGTTCTCTACCACCCGGTCGGTACGTGCGTCCCACCGCTTCATCGGGAGGTCGCAGTACCACGGTTCGACGTCGATCTGTAACACGTTCATCGGACGCTTCTGTTCGAGACGATTCCGTCGTAGTGGCATAGTTATGGAGCGGCAAGCAGGACCCCGTCGATTCGGGGCGTTGAGCGGATCTGATACACGCGCGATACGCTCGCTCAACGGCCCTTTAGCCGAGGTATAACTATGCTACGCTGACGCGGAGGTGCATGCAGCATTAATGACGGTTCGTCAAGCTTCTCGATCCGTACTCACGCTCGGTCTACTGTGGCCGATACCGGCCGTCCTCTTGTGTACTATCGCTGTGGTGATACTTCCCGAGGGATCCCCGCTCCGCCTGTTGGGAACCGGCCTCGCGCTGGTGTTCCTTCCCGGGTACACGCTCACGTTCGCGGTTTTCCCGGGAAGTCGTACCCCGCAGGACGAGGTCTCGTCGCCGCTCGATCGCCGGTACTTCGAGTCGAGCATGTCGTCTCTCGACCCGTTCGAGCGGATCGCACTGGGGGTCGGATTCAGCGTCTGTCTGATACCACTGTACGGCTACGTTGTCGGCCTCGACGTGATCGGGCTCGCGTACGAGCCGCGAACGATAGTTCTCGTTCCGCTCGCGACGACGCTGTTCGCGGCTCTCGCGGCTATCAGATATCTGCTGTCGCCGACCGATATCGACGCCCCGTCGCCGTTCGTTCGTCTGGCCGGGGTCGCTGCCGATGAGATATCCGCTCCCACACCTGGAAAACGGGTACTGAACGTCGCCGTGGTCGTGGTGCTCGTCCTCGCCACTGCGAACTTGGCCGTTGCGGTCGCATCGCCGGCCGAGAGTCCCGAGTACACGACTGCCGCGCTGCTGACCGAGAACGACGAGGGCGACCTGGTCGCCGACGGATATCCGGACCAACTCCGAGCCGGTGAGACCGCGAACCTCGTGTTGCGGGTCGAGAATCGCGAGTCGCAGGCGGTCGACTACGAGGTGGTCGTCCAGCTACAGCGCGTGAGCGCCGACGGCACAGTCACGGAGGTCTCCACCCGCGACCGATTCGAGCAAACCGTCGACTCCGGATCCGCATGGGAGCGGGATCATCGAGTCTCCTCCGACATGTCGGGGGAGCGGGTCCGACTCGCGTATCTCATATATAAAGGAGACTCCCCGACGGAGCCGACCCTCAACAACGCCTATCGGAACCTCACTCTCTGGGTCGGCTCCGGAGAGTCGGCCGAAGGTAACAACACGACTCTCAGGTCCGCAGACGATCGGCCTCCGTCGACCGCCGGGGGAGGAATCTGATGGCCCGCGGACTCTCGACGCCGCCCGAGGACCGAAACGCCGTGTCGATAGCGCTGTTAGTCGGATCCATCTGTTTCATCGCGGCCGTCTCCATCGCTGAGGCGAATCCGGCAGTCGGCTACGAGGTGTCCATCTATGCCGGCACGCCGCTCCTCTTCTGGGTCGGTCTCGCCGTCTCGCTGTCGGCGGGTATCGCCGCGCTGATAATAGCCACGTCGTGGATCCAGTGGGCCGGCGGACTCGTTTTGACCGGCCTCTCGATGTTGTCGGTCGCAGCGCTCCCGCTCATCCGCGGGTACTTTTTTTACGGCCTGAGCGACGGGCTTCGACACTTGGGATGGGTACGGCGGCTCGCGACCGGTGAGATGAGCTTCTTCGAGGAGGTCTACCCCGGGTCGTACAGCTTCAGCGCGTTCCTGAGCTCGTTCTCCGGGCTCTCGTTGGAGCGGTCGATGCTCCTCGTAGTGTTCGTCATGGTCGCCCTCTACGTCGTCTTCGTCCCCCTCTGTGTGCGTCTGATACTGCCGGAGAGGCGAGCAACAACGATAACGGCCGTTTCGGCCCTCATGTTCCTGCCGATAAATCTAGTCAGCTTCCACATGCATTATCACACGTACTCGATGACGACGTTCTTCACGCCGGTCCTCCTCTACGTCGTGATCAAATACATCACGGATCGCGGAGCCGACGAAACGATCCCCGGCCGACTCTCTTCGCCCGACCTCGGATTCGTCGTGACCGCGGTCGCGATCGTCTTCTACCACCCGCAGGTCACGGTGAACGTCATTATCATATTGGGTTCGATCGCGGTGATCCAGCAGGTCTGGAGTCGGCAGTTCCCCGATACCGCGTTAGCCAACTTACCGCCACTCTACGGATGGTTACTGTTCCTGATGGCGATCTTTATGTTGTGGAATCTCCAGCACGATGCGATAGTCAGTACGTCCTCGAACCTTCTCGAATCGCTGAACGGGTGGATACTCGGAACTGAGCAGGGCGGACAAATCGTGTCCGAGCGAACCGATTCGGCGCAGTCGATCGGTGTCGGTATCGGAGAACTGTTCGTCAAACTGTTTTTGGTGCCCGCCTTTTACGTCCTCGTTGCGGGAGCAGTCGTGGTGACGAGCCTGTTCTTCAATCAGTTTACGGAGGAAACTCGAACGATTACGACGACGTTCTCGGTCGCCGGAGCCGTCCTTGGTGTCTACTCACTGGCGCACTTCGCCGGTGACATGTCTAACTACTTTTTCCGACATATCGGATTCGGGATGTTGCTTGTCACGATCGTCGCCGTGATCGGCCTCGCGGAGGCGGGTGACCACATCGACGGGATGCGCCCTTCACCCGCGCGACTGGTGAAGATGATCGCGGTCGTGGGGCTCGCGATCGCGCTGGCTCTGTCGATACTCGTGGTGTTCCCCTCGCCGTACGTGAGCTTGCCGTCACACCACGTCTCTGAACAGATGTACACGGGCCACGAGACTACGCTGGAGTACCGAGCGGAAGGTGCGGCGCTCGCGTCGGTCCGCAACGGTCCCCTTCGGTACGCGGACGCGATGGCGATAGACCTCGACGGGAGACTCTCATGGAGCGTTCCATCGGAGGTGCTCCCCTCGGACCTGCGCCGGTACCGGGGCAATGACTTCCCGACACAGGAGTTCTACTACTACATCCAGACCGATCGGAACGAGCAGCAGGAGACGGTCGCGTACGGGGAGCTCCGATACAATGAGTCCGACTTCACGGGCGTCGGGATGACGAGCGGCGTGAGTCAGGTCATGACGAACGGCCGCGTTGAGGTCTACTACGTCGAGTATACTGACGGTCCGGCCTTGGAGACTTCGAAGGTAGCGTCCCCCGAACTCTCGGTCGACCGGCCGGCGAGGGCCTCGCGGAGCGGGGTGGCGGCGTGAGTCCTTCGCCACCCGACGACGTCTGGCCGCTCGTCACCGGCCGTCGCGGTCGGACGGTGAGGTAAACTCACCCTCTCTCACTCGTTCGCGGAATCAGCACTTGGCTCATTGAGAAATACTGTTGTCCGCCGTGGAGGGGTGTCCGAGGTGCGGGGTATATCGTGGCCGTTCAGCGAGCCCTGTTGAGTCGTTTCACCCGCCGTGCGAGTCCGAGCGTTACCGGCCCTCCGATTGCGGCCGCCATCGCCGCCCAAGCGGCCCCGTACGTCGGCCGGTACCGGAGCGAAACGAGTGCGTGGCGCATTGCGGCTCCGTAGCGGCCGCTCTGTAGGGCGGAGCCGGCGAGCAATCGGGTCAGGGTGGCCAGGAATTCGTCTTCACAACCGTACTCTCTGGCGAGCTCGCGGTGTTTCTCAACCATCAGCGGGTACGACACGTCGCGTTTCGTCTGGTAGTCGCCGCTGATCTGTTCGTGCCCCATCCGTCTGATGACGAGGGGCTCCCGAACCGCAGCGAACTCGCAGTGTGTCGACAGACGATAATACCACTCGAGGTCCTGCCAGCTGGGAAAGCGCACGTCGAGCGGTCCGGCCGCCTCGGCGACGGCTGCATCCACCATCATACACGAGAACGGGTTGAGGGACGCGCCTTTCAGGATCGCCGCGGTGACGTCGCCGCTGGTGGTCGGTGAGCGGACGTTCGTCGTCTCGCCGTCCTTGACGTAGCGCTGTCCGGTGTACACGACGCCGACCTCGGGATCGGCCGACTCCATGACCTCCATCTGGCGTTCGAGCTTCGCCTCCAGCCAGACGTCGTCGTCGTCGATGAACGCGACGTAGTCTCCGGTCGCTTCCTCGATAGCCGTGTTTCGGGCGGCACACGCCCCGCGGTTCTCCTCGTGGCGAACGAGTGTGACGTCGATACCCGTCGTGTCGATCCCATCGAGCAAGGGTGCTACCGGCTCGGGCGAGCAGTCGTCCACGACGATTAACTCCACCGCCGGGTACGTCTGACTGGCGACACTGTCGACCGCCTCCTCGAAGTACTCCGGGCGCCCGTACGTCGGGAGAACGACGCTTACCGTGCTCTCATCGCTCATTTTACTTTCATAAACCAATGCGGTACTTTGTTACTACCCTGATACTGCCGCCCGCTTCAGAGCCGATGTCCCAGATAATACGGCTGCGGAACGTCGTAGCGAAGTTAACTCAATCGTAAGGTGGCTCGCAGTCGCTCTACTGTTCGGACAGTCGAGCACTTCATCGACTGCTGTGCGGATCGACCGAGAGCGGGGTTTGCCTGCGCGTTCCAGACCGATCTGCTCGAACACGGACCGGTTAGCGAGGTATAAACTATACACGCCTGTGGCCTTTTTTGGCTCAATGTCCAATCGGGATATCGTGTGGCTCACGCTCGAGAGCGTCCGGTACGACCGGACGTCCGTCGGCGGCCATGAGCGCGACACGACGCCGTTCCTCGATCGCCTCGCGAGCGAGGGCGACAGCGCCACCTTCGAGAACTGCACTACGCACGCCATCTGGACCCGGCCGTCGTCCACGTCGATATTGACCGGTCGAGCCCCCTCGAACCACCGGACGTGGTCGACGGAGATTGCGCTCTCAGACGACATTCCGACGATTCCGGAAGGACTGCGCGACGCGGGCTACCGGACGGTCGGCATCTCTTCAATCGGACAGGTTAGCTCTGCGACCGGCCTCGACCGCGGGTTCGAGCGCTTCCACTACCTCGGGAAAGACCAGCTCTTTGAGCAGGTCGGTCCGCGCATCCTCGCGAGGTACCTCCTGAACCTTCGTCGCCACTCGGCCGGCTGGACGACCACGACGAGGAAACACAGCACGGGATACATGGTCGACGCATTGGCGAGCCGCCACGTCCGCCAAGCATCCGACGGCGACGAACCCCTCTTCCTCTACGCTCACCTCAGCGATAGTCATCACCCCTATTACCCGCCGAAGGGGTGGCAAAGTCGGTTCGAGAGCGATCTCGATGCGCCGATGGATCGAGCCCTCGACGATTCGCTTGATATGTCTGATAGGCTTCACGAACATATCGCTAACGGGCTCCCCTTCGACGCGGAGACGTGGAACGCGATCGACGTGATGTACGACACATCGCTGGTGTACGTTGACGCCATCGCCTCATCTATCGTCGAGACGGCCAGAGCCGAACTCGACGATCCGATAATCGTCGTTACCGCCGACCATGGCGAGTTCTTCGGCGAGGACGAGCTCCTTTCGCACGTGCTTTCGACGAATACGGCGGTCACGAACGTCCCGCTCGTCGTCGCGGGACTGGACGGTCTTTCCGGCGACCGAACGGAGATGGTCCAACACGCCGACGTGATGCAGACCGTCATCGCGGAGCTCGGACTGGACGTGCCGGTCCCGATCGGACGGGACGTTCGGACCGAGCCGAGAGAGGTCGCGTTCACCCAGCGCGGCGATGTGCGAAGTGCGAACAACATCGAGGAGCTTCGTCGTCACAACTCGGCGTTCGACGCGAGTCGGTTCCTCTCCGGGGTCGTCACTAGCGCTCAAACGGTGGACTACCGATACCAACGCGGCGACAATCGCGCGGACCTCTACCGGCTGCCCGACGAATCCGTCGATATCTCCGACTCGGCGCCCGACGTCACCGAACGCTTGGACGGCGAGATCGACTCGTGGCTCGCGACGCACGGTGAACCGAGTGGGCATCGAGAACAGACCGCCGATTTCAGCCCCGAGATGGAGAAACAGCTGGAGGACCTGGGTTACCTCTGATCGGTTCTCCGTTCCGCACTCGACCGCTCTTCGCCACTGCTCGATCACGAAGTGTCTGCCATGAGCGACGTGCTCGAACCGGCTCCCTCCGTCGAGTCGACCGACTGGCTACGCGGTCAGTTGGCAGCCCGCCGACGAGCCCTTTACCATCCTTGAGGAGGATATCAGATCTTCTCGAACTTCCGACGGGCTACCCCGACCGCCCGACCCGCGAACCGCATCACGTTCGCGCCCGACCGAGCGAGCGCGTGCTTCGGTGAGAACCCCACGTAGTTCATCGGATTCACCAGCGTTTGGAGCATAAAGAAGTACTGACGCGACGCGGGGACGTCGTCTATCTCCCAGAGGTACGGCGTCTGTAGCTCCAGTTTGTACTGTTTCCGCCAGTAGTCGACGACGGAATCGGCGTAGACGTGATACACGAGCAGCTCGGGGTCATAGTAGATCGGATAGTGGTTCAGTATCCGCTCGGCGAGTTCCTTCTCCTCGTGTCCCCACGTGATGTCCTCGTTCCACATTCCGGCGTCGTCGAACACCTCCTTCCGACAGGCCGCGTTACAGCCCCAGAATCGGGTGACGTAGCGGGGCTCCGACCCCTGGTCGTAATGCCCTGTGAACCGCTTTATCACGTCGTTGCGGGGGTGGATGATCTTCCCCGTCACGACGGCCTCCCGCTCTAACAGGTCAGCGACCCGTTCGAGGTACCCCTCGACCGGAAGCGAGTCGTCGTCGAGGAACACGAGCTTCTCCGCGTTCGCCCGCCGAACCCCCGCGTTCCGGGCTTTCGTCGCCGAGTCCTCGCTCTGTACGAGCACCTCGTAGTCGGTGAACTCGTGCTGTTCGAGCCTCGCGACTGACTCGACCTCGTCTCTCGGCTTGAGGGTGGGAATGATTACGCTGAGTTCGGGCATGGCTGATCTCTGTTAGTTTTGGCCGTTCAGTCTATCAAGTGGATATTTTCCAATACGACGGATGAGTAAATTGTTATCCTGTACATACCGGGTTCGTCCGGGCGAGATGACCGCCGGGAGGAACGGCGAGCCTCTCGGCACAGTCGCGGTTGTCGGGGCGCGTGCGGCGACGGTCGTCCTCGCGGGCGACGACGGAAGCTCGTTTTGCTCTCATCGAAGATATCGAAACGACCGGTCGGTTAACAGCCGCATACTATTGACCGAATCTCGGGTACCTCGTTACCATGTCACTGAGGGCCGCGATTATCGGCACCGGCGCGGACACCGACGACCCCGATCGCACCGGCTACGCGATGGCGTACCGCCACGCGCCGGGGTACCAGCGGCTCGACGGCGTCGAACTGGTGGCCTGCGCCGACATCGTGCGGGAGAACGCAGAGTCGTTCGCCGACTCGTTCGACATCCGGTCCGAGCACGTGTACGAGGACTACGAGGAGATGCTCGACGGGGCAGAGCCCGACGTCGTGAGCGTCTGCGTGCCGCCGGCGATCCACGCCGACATCGTCGTCGACTGCGCCGAGAGCGGCGTCCCCGCCGCGGTCCACTGCGAGAAGCCGATGGCGACGACGTGGGGGGACTGCCGCCGGATGGTTGAGGTGTGCAACCGCGAGGATGTCCAGCTCTCGATCAACCACCAGCGGCGCTTCGGAGCCCCGTTCACGCGGGCGAAGTCGCTGCTCGACGACGGGACGATCGGAGCGCTCGAACGGATCGAGTTCGGCGAGGTGAACCTCTTCGACGCCGGCACTCACCAGTTCGACCTCGCCGGCTACTTCGCCGACTGGTCGCCCGTCGAGTGGGTGTTGGCGGGCGCCGACTTCAGTGAGGAGAACGAGTGGTTCGGAACGCGGAACGAGAGCCAGGGGCTCGCGCAGTGGTACACCGAAAGCGGCGTCCACGGCATCGCCTCGACGGGTGAGGGACCGGGTATGGGCTCCGACTTCACCGGGTGTTATATGCGACTGATCGGCGAGGACGGAACGATAGAGCTCGGCGTCGAGGACGGGCCCGCCCTCAGATACCGAACCGACGGCGGGTGGAACCCCGTCGACACCGGCGAGACGACTCACCGCCCGCAACCCGGGAAAATCCGCGTCGGGCTCGGGAAAGTCGCCGAACGAGCTCCGTTCGGCGACAAGCACACCTTTGTCCCCACCTCGTTCGTCGAACGGGCCATCGAGGACGTCGTCGTCGCTCTCCGAGAGGACCGGGAACCGGCGACCAGCGGCGGACAGTCGCTGTACGCGGCGGAGCTGCCGTTCGCGGCGTGGGAGTCGATCAGGCGGCGCGGTCGCGTGGCGCTCCCGCTGGAGATCGACGACAACCCCCTCGAAGCGCTCGTCGAGGCCGCCGAGGGCGCCGACGGGTCCGCGGGCGAAACCGCCGACGGCGCGACCGTCGACGGCGGGACCGACCACCCGACGGCGACGGAGCCGAACGAGTGAGGCCGGACCGGGATCGACCCCGAAATCTCGGCTTCGTCCGTTAGTTCGCTGCTACCGCTCCGTTTTTACGCAGCATAACAAAACGTCACTGTTCCAATGTCACAATGAGATGTACAGCCACGCAGGCATCGAGATCGGGGTCACGACATGAGTTCGTCGGACGACGACGGGAACGGTGCGTCTGACGGTGACGTCGCGTCGGCGGACGACGAGCGCGCTACGCCGAACGGCGAAGACACCGACATCGCGCCGGACGACGACGGCAACGATATGAAGTCGGGCGACGACGACACCGACATCGCGCCGGACGTGACGCTCGGGACCGGAGACGGAGCCGAGCCGGTCATCGGTACCGACGCGACGATTCGTTCCGATTCGGTCATCTACGACGACGTCGTCGTCGGCGACGGCTTCCAGACCGGACACGGCGTGCTCGTCCGCGAGGAGACCGAGATCGGCGACGACGTGCTCGTCGGGACGCAGACGGTCATCGACGGATACTCCACTATCGGATCCGGTGTCAGCCTCCAGAGTCAGGTGTACGTACCGTCGAACACGACGATCGGCGACGACGTCTTCGTCGGCCCGGGCGCCGTGTTAACGAACGACCCGTTTCCGGTCCGCCGAGACGTGGAGCTGACCGGACCGACGATCGAGGACCACGCGTCAATCGGCGCGAACGCGACCGTCCTCCCCGGAGTCACCGTCGGTCGCGGCGCGTTCGTCGCCGCGGGCGCGGTAGTCACGAAAGACGTGCCGCCGGAGACGCTCGCCGTCGGCTGTCCCGCGACCGTCGAACCGCTTCCCGAGGAACTGACCGGCGACAACCGGATCCGCGATCAATCGGGGGCCGATACCAGATGATACCCAGCGCGAACCCGTCGCTCGGAGCCGAGGAGAAACGCCGCGTCGAGGCGGTGATCGACTCCGGAATGTTGGCGGAGGGCGAGGTCGTCGAGACGTTCCAGTCGGAGTTCGCCGACTACTGCGGCGTCGATCACGGAGTCGCGACCACGAACGGGACCACGGCCCTCCACGCCGCGCTCGTCGGGCTCGGCGTCGGAGAGGGTGACCGGGTGCTCACGACGCCGTTCAGCTTCATCGCGACGGCGAACGCGGTCCGGCTGGCCGGGGCCGAGGTGGACTTCGTCGACGTTGACCCCCGGACGTATAACATCGACCCGGACGCGCTCGAAGCGCGGCTCCGCGACGGCGAGCCGGTCGACGCCGTCATCGCGGTCCACCTGTACGGGCTCCCCGCGGACGTCGGCAGACTCGGCGAACTCGCCGACGAGTACGACTTCCGTCTCCTCGAGGACGCGGCGCAGGCGCACGGCGCGCGCTACGACGGCGAGCGCGTCGGGAGCTTCGGCGACGCCGCCTGCTTCTCGTTTTACCCGACGAAGAACATGACGACCGGGGAGGGCGGGATGATCCTCACCGACGACGAGGCGGTCGCCGACCGGGCGCGCCGGTTCGTCGACCACGGGCGAACGACGGGATACGAACACGCGTCGGTCGGCCACAACTTTCGGATGACGAACCTCGCGGCGGCGATCGGCCGCGCCCAACTGGACCGCCTGCCGGAGTTCACTCGGGCGAGGCGGACGAACGCGGCCCGGCTGACAGAGCGGCTTTCGGACGTCCCCGACGTCGTGACGCCGCTCGAACCGGACGGGTACGAGCACGTCTACCACCAGTACACCGTCCGGGTTCCGGACCGCGACGCGCTCAAAGAGCACCTCGCGAGCCGCGACATCGGGTCGGGGGTGTACTACCCGATCCCGATCCACGAGCAGCCGGCGTACGAGGACGTCTCGGGGCCGTATCCGGTCTCGGAGGCCTGCGCCGAGGAGGTGCTGTCGCTCCCCGTTCACCCCGAACTGGACGACGCTGATCTCGACAAGATCGCCGAGGCCACCGCGGGGGCGATCGTATGACGGTCGGCGGCGACGGCGACGTCGACGTCGGCGTCATCGGCGTCGGCGCGATGGGGAACAATCACGCGAGGGTGTACTCGGAGCTCCCCGGCGCCGCCCTCGTCGGGATCGCAGACGCGGACGTCGACCGGGCCGAGGCGGTCGCGAGCGACTTCGGGGTCGCGTCGTACGCCGTCGACGAGCTGATCGACCGCGCGGACGCGGTGTCCGTCGCGGTTCCCACGGCGTACCACGCCGACGTGGCCGGCGCGTGTATCGACGCGGGCACCCACGTGCTCGTCGAGAAGCCCTTCGTGGACTCGCCGGAGGCGGGCCGCGAGCTCGTCGACCGGGCCGAGTCGGCCGACGTGACCCTTCAGGTGGGCCACATCGAACGGTTCAACCCGGCGGTCACGGAGCTGTCGCGGATCGTCGAGGACATCGCTCCGATCGCGATCGACGCCCGCCGGCTCGGTCCCCCGACCGACGACGGGCGGTCGCTCGACGACGACGTGGTCCACGACCTGATGATCCACGACCTCGACGTGGTCCGGTCTCTGGTCGGCGGCGAGGTCGTCGAGATCAACGCGTTCTGCACTGACGACGGCCAGCACGCCGACTCGCAGCTGCGGTTCGACGACGGCACCGTCGTCAGCCTCACCGCGAGCCGCCTGACGCAGAAGAAGGTCCGCGATCTCACTATCACCGCGGAGCAGTGTTACGTCGAGCTCGACTACCTCATGCAGGACCTCGAGATTCACCGGCAGTCCCGGCCCGAGTACATGAAAGTGGCGGGGAACGTCCGCTACCAGCACGAGGGGATAACCGAACGGCCGATGATTCAGTCGGGCGAGCCCCTACGATACGAACTCGAGTCGTTCGTCGAGTCGGTCGCGAACGGGACCACCCCTCGCGTCACCGGAGCCGACGGGATCCGCGCGGTCGAACTGGCCGACGCCGTCCTCGAACGCGCGACCGCCCCCGAAGGGTCTCGAACCGAGGCCGATCACGCGGTGACCTCCAACCGATGACCCGATCGACGACGAAAGCCGAGCCGCTCTACGGTATCGACCGAAGCGACGAGGAACTGCGCGCGCTCGTCGGCGGTCGGAACGCCTCCGTCGCGGTGTACGGGCTCGGAAAGATGGGACTCCCGCTGGCGACCGTGTACGCCGGTCGGGTCGGCGACGTGATCGGCGTCGACGTCGACGAGTCGGTCGTCGACTCTGTCAACCGCGGCGACTGCCACATCGACGGGGAGCCGGGGTTACCCGAACTGGTCGCCGACGCCGTCGAGAACGACGCGCTCCGCGCGACGATCGACGCCCGCGCGGCCGCGGAACGGGCGACCGTTCACGTCGTCATCGTCCCGACCCCCATCACCCACACCACGGAGCCGGACCTCTCGATCTTCGATACGGTCGTCGAATCGGTCGCTCACGGGCTCTCGCCGGGTGACACCGTGTTCGTCGAGTGCACCGTTCCCCCCGGGACGTGTCGCGACCGGCTCGTCCCGACGCTCGTCGATCTGAGCGGCCTCTCGGCCGACGAGTTCGGCGCCGCCTTCTGCCCGGAACGCACGTCGAGCGGCCGTGCGCTCGAAGACATCACGGGCGCGTATCCGAAGATCGTCGGCGGCGTCGACGACGAGAGCGCCCGCGTGGCCGAGGCCGTCTACGGGAGCATCACCGACAACGACGTCATCCGCGTCTCCGACGCGACGACGGCGGAAGCGGTCAAGCTGTTCGAGGGTCTCTACCGCGACGTCAACATCGCGCTCGCGAACGAGCTGGGGACCTTGGCCGACGACCTCGGGATCGACGTGCGGGAGGCGGCCGACGCGGCCAACACGCAGCCGTTCTGTCACCTCCACAGCCCCGGGCCCGGCGTCGGCGGTCACTGCATCCCGTGGTACCCGTACTTCGTGATGAGCCGGGTGGACACGCCGACGCCGCTGCTCCGGACCGCGAGGGAGGTGAACGACTCGATGCCGGCGTTCACCGCGGGGATCGTGGAGCGCGAGCTCGCGGAGCGAGACACGTCGATCGAGGGGTCTCGGGTGCTCGTCCTCGGCGTCACGTACCGCCCGGGCGTCAAGGAAACGCGCGCGACGCCCGCCGGGCCGCTCATCACCGACCTGAAGCGCCGCGGCGCGGAGACGTTCGCGACGGATCCCATGCTCGACGACGAGACGATCACGTCGTTCGGCGCGGAGCCGCTCGCGCTGTCCGAGGTCGGTCGATCGGACCCCGACGCCGTCGTGGTCGTCACCCCGCACGAGGCCTTCGACGGCGTCGAGTGGGACGGCTTCGACGACGTGGTCGTGGTCGACGGCAGGGACTCGCTCGGCGACGTCGGCCACCCGACGTACACCATCGGATCCGGGCGGAACTGACCGACTTCCCGCGTGGAGCGACGGACGCTTGCGGTCCGTCGGGTCGGAAATCATTCCATAACTATGCTATCGGAGAGCGAGATACGATGGAATGAACTACAGGAACGTCGCCGACCTCAACGCGGCTACGCACCAGTTCGCGCGGGATAACTCGCTGAACGTCGACCTCGTCGTCGGCATTCCGAGAAGCGGCCTCTTGGCTGCGAACACCTTGTGTCTCCACCTCGGCGTACCGATGACCGACGTCGATCGGTTTTGTGAGGGGAGGCTCATCGACAGCGGAGCGCGGCAGGACGCGGAGCGTTCGATCGACGACGTCGACTCCGTGCTCGTCGTGGACGACTCCGTGAAATCGGGACGCCAGATGACGGAGACGCGGAACCGACTCGACGGCTTAGATCTCCCGTACGATATCTCGTACGGTGCGATATACGTCTCTCCGCAGGGCCACGAACACGTCGACTACTGGGGCGAAGTCGTCTCGCCCCCTCGCGTTTTCGAGTGGAACCTCATCCATCATCCGGTGTTGCAGCACTCGTGCGTGGACATCGACGGCGTGCTCTGTCGGGACCCGACGCCGGAGGAGAACGACGACGGGGAGCGGTATCGGGAGTTCCTCTCCGACGTCGACCCGAACATCGTCCCGAACCAGAAGATCGGTCACCTCGTCACGAGCAGACTGGAGACGTACCGGCCGGAGACCGAGCGGTGGCTGGAGAAGCACGGGATCCGATACGAGACGCTCACCATGATGGACCTCCCGAGCAAGCGAGTCCGGCAGGAGCGGGGCAACCACGCCCGGCACAAGGCGGACGCGTACGAGTCTACCGACGCACCACTGTTCATCGAGAGCGATCCGCGGCAGGCCGAAGCGATCACCCGGCGAACGGGGAAGCCGGTCTTCTGTTACGAGACGAAGGAGATGATCCAGCCCGGGCGAGCGAAGCGAACGCACCGAACCGTCGACAGAGCCGTTTCAAAGCTCAAGTCCGACCCGATGTCGTTCCCGGCAATCGCCGGGAAATTCCTGTATTATCGCGGCTATCACCGCGTATCGGAACTGCTTCGATGACACCAGTTCGCCCGGAGTGTCGCCCGGAACGATAGCGACAACCATCCGTTGGGACGATCGGACGAACCGGCCGAAGGCACGGTTACTTCATTGAGCTGGCGGATCGGCGGAACACGACTCTCCACAGGGGCCTGACACCCGGCGCGCCGTCGAGAAGCCACCAGACGAAGACGGCGCTCGCGAGGCCGAGCTCGATCAACACTGTCCCTCCGAGCTGCGCGTTCAGCAGGTACTGGATGATCCCGATCGACGGCTCCGATCCGGTCTCCGCCTCGAACACCGGCCACAGGAGGAACGTTAGGTCGTGGAACCGCCCGCCGAGGAGGGGCCGGATCGAATCACCGAGGAGATGCGAGTAGTAGCCGAGGGCGAACGGCCATCCCCGCAACTCGTATCGTCTCAGCAGGGCGACTACGACGACGACGATGACTGTCCCGAGGATGAACGAGTGGCCGAGCGACCGGCCGCTCGGGAGAACGTTAAGCGTCCACGCGAGCGGTTTGTCGATGAGGTCCGGCACCTGTGAGCCGATCGCCACGAGCGCGACGCCGGGCCACGTCGGCCGCCGACGATACCAGAGGTGCACGAGCGACGAGTGAAGCAGGTACGCGAACGCCAGATGTCCCCAAGGCCACACGACTCACGATAGCACCTTCCTCCGTATTTATTTATCGGTTATTATACTAATAATGGATGTGGTTAAGAGGTGTTTAAAACGCTTATTGAGTCCGAAAATCGGCCAGAGGCGTTATTTAGGTTTTAACTCCGACATGACCGGCGCCCCGACCTCCCGAACGTGTCGCACGTCAGGACGGTCTCCTCGGCGACGTCCTGACACTTGACGCGGCGCGCTGTCGACGTGTCCGCGGAACGGCGGGCAGTCGAGCGGCGACGGAAGGCGATCCTTTCCCGGCCCCGACGCCTTGGGTCCGAGGCGACTACTCAAATGCCCGGCCCGTGAAAGGCTCGTATGAGCAGCGATCCGGAGTCCGACTCCCCGGCGAAAGGAGACGAGTACGCGCTCCCCGACGGAGCCACGGAGATCGTGTTCCACGTGGAGGACGGTCACGTCCTCACCGTTCGCGAGTACGGGAGCGTCGACGCGTTCGAGCAGAGCGTCTCACGGGGTCGGTACCTCGGGACCCGGGAGGACGTCCTCTCGATTCCGGACGCCGACGAGTTCGCCGACGCCGAGTCGGCGCCCGGCGACGAGGAACCGTAGCGACGACGTTCAGGCGCGATACCACGCGTCCACGGTGCGGTGTGCGTACCCCTTCCCGACGACGTCGAGGCGCCCGTCGCCGTCGAGGTCGACGAGTTTCGCCTCGTGTGTCGGGACGCCGCTCGAGATCACCTCGGCGTCGAACGTCCCGTCGCCCTCGTTCCAGAAGACGAACTGCCGCGGTTCGTGACCCTCCTCTAACCCCATCTCGGCGACGAAAACGTCGAGGTTCCCGTCGTCATTCAGGTCCGCCAGTTGGAGGGAGTGCGGGTTCGACAAGTCGTCGTGCAGCACCGTCAGGTCCCACTCCGGAGGGTCGAAGACGCCGAGTCGCGCGCGTCGGTCGCCCTGGTACGGGAGGTCGCCCTCGGTCACGACGAGCTCTTCGTCGCCGTCGCCGTCGACGTCCGCGGCGACGATTCGAGTCCACTCCCACCCCTCGGCGACGACCTCGCGGTCCCACGCGCCGTCGTCCCGGCGGTGAAACACGTTCGTCCCGGCGACGATCTCCGTCCGCCCGTCGCCGTCGAGGTCGAGGACCTGCACGCCCTCGACGTCCAAGTCCTCCGCGACGAGGTGACGGTTGGCGACGGGCCACGGCTCCACCGTCGGGTCGGCGGGGACGTCGTAGTAGAAGACGGTCTCGCTCTCCTGTGAAAGCGCCAGCACCTCTGGCTCCCCGTCGTCGTCCACGTCCGCGACCGCGACGTCGTGGTACTTCTCGAAGTCGTCGGTGATGAGCCGGCGCGTCCACCGGTCGCGGGGGTCGTCCGCCTGTTCGAACCAGTAGAGTTCGCGGCGGTCGAGATTCTGACCGGTCACGAGCTCCTCGCGCCCGTCGCCGTCGATGTCGCCGAGCGCGCCGCCGACAGACAGCTCAGGCGACCTCGCGACCTCGTGTCGCTCCCAGCCGGGGTTCTCGTACCAGAAGACGTTCCACTCGAGTCGGTCGATGAGCTGGCGGGTCCCGGCGAGTTTCCCGAGGTTGATTCGCTTGTCGAGCACCGGGATCGTGACGGGCGCTTTCCGCCCGACGGCGCCGACGATGACGTCGGGGCGGCCGTTCCCGGTCAGGTCGGTGGTGAGACAGAAGCTCATCCGGGCGGTCGGCGGGCTGTCGTCGATCCGCACGTGTTCGAACCGCAACCGCCGCTCGTCCTGCAGTGACATGTCCGGAGGGTTCGGCGGTGCCGTCATTGTAACGCAGTTGTTAACGATCCGGGCCGACTGCGTGCGGCGGTTCCTCGGTTGACCGGGGCCGGCGTTCCCGTCGACGCGTTCCGAACGAGGCGGTCGCGTGGCGGATGCGGTGGACGGAAGCGGTCGAGCGGGTCGGATCGAGTTATCCCGCCAGCTTCCGATAGATCATCTCGAAGTTGTCGGTGACCGTCCAGCCGGTCGCCACCTCGAAGAGCAGCACGAGCCCCGCGTAAATAATGGCGCCCGTGGGGATGAGGAGGGCGAGGTTCACGAACGACCCGAACGGAGAGATTCCCCCGAGGTACCAGACGACGAGTCCCATCGGTACGCTCGCGAGCAGCGGGTAGAGGAACTCGTAGTACATCTTGCGCATCGGCATCTCGACGATGTCGGACGTGACGTAGAAGTCAAGCGGGAGCAGCGGGAAAAAAGAGATTCCGGTGATGGTAAGCGCCGCGCCCACGATCCCGAACGCGTTCGTCATCGGATAGATGAAGACGGCGATCAGTGCGACGCGGAGCGCGGACAGTTTAGTGTGGAGGTCCGGACGGCCGACGGCGTGCCAGACCGGCCCGACCGTCTTCGTCAGCGCGCGCATGAGCCCGTAGAAGGCGAGGACCTGCATGGCCGGGACGGCCGCCGTCCAGTCCTCGCCGAGCACTGCAACGACGAAGTCCGGCGCGACCGCGGCGATGCCGACTGCCGTGGGGAACGAGACGAGCGCGGTGAGCCGAAGCGTTCGGGAGAACGCGCTCCGGAGCTCCGTGGTGTCCGCCTGCAGCTTCGAGTAGGCGGGGAACATCACGCTCGTGAGCACCTGCGAGAGCTCCGTCGCGGGGGCGTTGGAGAACCGGTAGGTGTACTGGTAGTACGCCAGCGCCGTGGGCGTCAGGAGCCACCCGATGAATGCGTCGTCGCCCTCGGTGTAGAGGAAGTACAGGATCGACGAGGCCGTGAGCCACTTTCCGTAGTCGACGAGCTCCTTTGCGATTTCGATGTCGAACGACGGGAACGGCCGATAGTCGTGAATGGCGTACGAGATGAGGAGTTTGACCACGTCCGCGGCGAGAAACCCGGCCACGAACGCCCACGCGGTCGGCTCGACCAACGCGTAGCCGACGCCGACCGCGAACTGGCTGGTGTCGCCGCCGATCTTGTAGACGAACTGCTTGTGGAAGTCGAGATCTTTCTGGAAGTAGACGATGCCGGGGTTCCGGAACCCCAAGAGGAGCGGCGAGAGCCCGATCGCCTGGATCAGTCGCACCGCACGCGGCTCGCCGAAGAACCGCTCGCCGACGACAGGCGCGATCGCGAAGAGGACCGCCGCGATGAGGAGCCCCCGCGCGATCTCCAGCGTCCACGTCGTGTTGAGGTGGCTATCGACGTCCTCCTCGACCTTCTGGATCAGCGCCTTATTTAGCCCGATGGTGGTGAAATTCCTGGTCGCGCTCAGCGTTAGCAGCGCAATCCCAACGAGCCCGAGCTCAGCGGGGCCGACGAGTCTCGCGAGAACCGCGAGCAGTCCCAGCTGGAGCGCGCGCCCGACGACGTTCTGACTCGCCAGCCAGGCCGCGCTCTTGACGGTGCGTTCGGCGGTCCCACCGCCCGGCTTCATCCGCTTGATCAGGGCGAGTAATCGGTCAAGCAGACTCATTTGGTACGCGAGGGAGCGGACGGCGAACCGGCCAGTGATCGGGCGCTGCCTGACGACCCCGTTCGTTCCATTGGAATGTACCGAGCGCCCTTCGGCACGTTGTAATGGCAGTCATAACCGCCGCCGGAACGGCCTGGAACCGCTCGGCCGAACGCGGTTCGGGCACCGACCGGACCGACCCCGGTTCCCGGACGGTACTCGGACGGGGTGCCTCGTTCTGTCGGGTCGCCGCGAGCGTGGCGACGCCCGTTAGCGGCCGATAAACTATGCTCGCCCCGTCCGACCGGGTCGGTGATGCGAACCGAAAACGGCGTCGCCCCGGTCGGTCGGCGGTCGCGGGGGCGGATCGGTCGATGACCGACCGGACCGTCCTCTCGATTGTCGGCGCTCGGCCGCAGTTCATCAAAGCGTTCCCCGTCTCCGGCCGCCTCCGCGAGCGGCTCTCGGAGGTCCTCGTCCACACGGGACAGCACTACGACTTCGAGATGTCGGACGTGTTCTTCGAGGAGCTCGACATCCCGGAGCCCGACTACAACCTCGGCGTCGGCTCCGCGAACCACGCCACCCAGACGGCCGAGATGCTCACCCGGATCGACGAGGTCGTCGAGGCCGAACGCCCTGACCTCGTTCTCGTCTACGGGGACACCAACTCGACGCTGGCCGGGGCCCTCGTCGCGGCGAAGCGGAACCTCCCGGTGGCCCACGTCGAGGCGGGCCTCCGGAGTCACAACTGGGCGATGCCCGAGGAGGTGAATCGCGTCCTCACCGACCGCTGTTCCGACCTGCTCTTCGTCCCGTCCGAGCGCGCGGTCGAGACGCTGGCCGCCGAGGGGATCTCCGACGGGGTCGCCGTCACGGGCGACGTGATGTACGACGCGATCGTCCGCGTCCGGGACCGCGCGCCGCCGCCGTCTGCGGTCCTCGGTGACCTCGGGTACGGCGACGGCGACTACGTCCTCGCGACGGTCCACCGGCAGGCGAACACGGACGACCCCGAGCGGTTGGCAGCCATCGTCGAGGGGCTGGCGTCGTCGCCGCGCCCGGTCGTCGCCCCCCTCCACCCCCGGACCGAGGAGGCGCTCAAGCGACACGACCTCTGGGAGCGGGCGACTGCGGAACTAGACGCGATCGAGCCGGTCGGCTACCTCGAGTTCGTCGGCCTCCTCGACGGCGCGGAACGGGTGGCGACCGACTCGGGCGGCGTACAGAAGGAGGCGTTCTACCTCGACACCCGCTGCGTGACGCTCAGGGACGAGACGGAGTGGGTCGAGACCGTCGAGAGCGGCTGGAACGAGCTCGTCGGGGCCGACGCGGGGGCGATCCGGGCGGCGCTCCGGCGGACCGACGACCTCCCGGAGAAGCCGGCCCTGTACGGCGGCGGTCGCGCGGCGGAACGCGTCGTCGACGAGATCGTCGCCCGTCTCCGGTAACGCGTCCCGCCGGTCAGCCGACGCCGCGGTTTCCGTGCACACCGCCTACTCTAGCGCGTCAGTTAGGTAGCGCGAAACGCCGTGTGCCATCCACGCCTGACACCACCGCATGAGTGTGATCCGCTTCGTGTAGTACCGTCGCTTCTCGTGATAGAACCGGCCCTCTCGGTTCGAGAGGTTCCGGACGGCCCACGCGATTATCCGCTTGGCGAACTCGTCGTCGCCGAGCGTCGCGAAGACGACGGCGCCCTGCGCGGAGGAGTGGACGTCGCGCGGGTACTCGTTCGACTCGTCAAACCACGGCGCGCCGTCGTCGGTGAACAAGCCGCGGTAAAAGCGCACGGCGTCGTCCAGCGTCTCGGCGTAGCGGTCCGTTCCGGTGACCTCGCGGTACCTGAGCAGCGATTCGATGATGAAGCCGTTGTGGAAGTTGTCCATCGAGAGGTGCGAGCTCTCGGGCGGGTCCCGGTACATCCATCCGCCCTCGTCCGTCTGCTGTGCCGCCACGTAGTCGAGGATGTCCCGCGCAGCCGTCAGAAACCGCCGCTCGCCGCTCGCGTCGTGGAGGTTCGTCAGGAGTCGCGCCCCGAGCGCGTTCGCGTTCAGCGTGTAGTGATCCCCCGAGTCGACCGGATTGTACTTGATCCGAGCGCCGTCCGGGTGGCTCGAATAGCCGAGGTCCTCGAGGACGAAGTCGGCGGCCGTGAGCGCCAGCGTCCGGTACGACGAGTCGATGTATTCGCCGGCGGCGAGCAGCGCCTTCACGCCGAACGTCGTGGAGACGATGTCCGGGTCGCTCACCGCGAGCCGCTTTTCGGTGTGCTGGAGGGGGTGTCTGTGACCGCCACAGAACCCCTCATAGCCGGAGATTCGGTTCTCCACCAGCCAGTCTGCGAGCTCGCGAGCCTCCTCGCGGAACGCGTCCCGGCCGGTGAGCTCGTACAGCCGCAGGTTCGCGACGGTGAACAGGGCGACCCCCATGAAGCTCCGCCGCTGCTCGACGAGGAGGAGCGGGCGGATGTTCACGGGCGCCCGGCGGACCGCCTGCTGAACCGAGAGGTTTACCCACTTGTTATCCAACGGCAACGCGCGCAGGATCCGACTGCTTTCGCCGTCGTAGAGGTCCCAACCGCGGTAGTCCCGCTCCCGAGCGTACGCGAGGGTTTGCTTCAGCGTGCGCACTGCCGACGAGTCGGCGGCCGCGCGGTCGCTCTCGCCCGTCGCGTCCGGTGAGAGTCCGGTCCGTTCGGTCATCTCGTGGGGCGTCGGTCCGACCCCGCGTCTCGGTCTCGGAGCGAGCCGGCGTCCCCGCCGCCGCGTTCGGGCCGCTCGTCGGCGGCGCGTGTCGCGGTCGCGCAACTCGCGGATCGCTCGCGCACCCGGCGTCTACGAGCGACTGCGGCGGTTCGAAGCGCCGGGTCGAAACCGACGAACCGACCCGTTCCGAAGCGACGGCCGGAACGACTCGTCCGATCCCGTGGAGCGTATTCGCGTCGAAAACGACTACCGCCGGTCGCTCGTCTCCTATCCCGCTCGGCCTGAATCATGCTCGTCGGAGGGTCGCTCGCAGTTCTCCTTGTTATGTTGTCGCTATCCGGCACCGACCGCGGGTCGTCGACACTGTCGGAGCGCGAGCGAATCGTCGGAACGCCTCGTGCCGGTGAAAAGAGCGGTCCGCGTCGCGCTCGGGCCGCCGGCCCGGGTAGGCCTCTATACGCGCCGTCGGACGACGCCGGAGTTAGGGACTACAATCGACGGTCCCGGCCGGAAGTCACTCACTCGACGGTCTCGAACGTCGCGACGGCCGACCCGCGGAGTTCGAGCTCCTCGATGTAGCCGGAGAACCAGTACGCGTCCTTCCCCTCTTGGACGAGCCCGACGGCCGAGTCCTCCTCGACCTTCGATTCGAGCGCGTCCCAACTCCCGTCCGCCGCGACGGTGTACTCGGGACTCGACTCGACCGAGCCGGACACCGCGAACTTGTACGAGCTGACCTCGTCGTCGTTCGATCCGTCGAAGATCATCAGATGACGGTCGTCGGAGCCCTCGGCGATCGGTTCGCCGTTGAGGTACACCTCGATGTCTCCCGTGACGGTGAGGTCGGTCAGCTCGCCCGAGAAGTCGTACACGTGTGTCCCGGTTTCGATCGCCCCCTCGGCGCTCGAACTGGAGATGTTGTCGACGATGTCGTCGTTCGGACTGCTTCCGGCCTCGATCTCTTCCGACACGGTGAAGCTGTAGCTCGTGGCGCTACCGGTGCCGACGAAGCTGATCGCGTTGGGGAGGTCCTCTCCACCGACCGTCGAGAGGTCGGCGGTGTCGACGGTGGAGCCGTTGACGGTGACGGTGACCGTTTCGGGGTCGGTGACGGCGATGTCGTCGACGTCGCCGGTGAAGTGG
>Ga0207714_1000490_pt1 | contig 27313 bp, 26 predicted proteins | sample PonA232FremontCA_2_FD_187270 | JGI IMG/M metagenome (GOLD analysis project Ga0207714, IMG submission 187270) | Marine sediment microbial community from Fremont, CA, USA - Pond A23 Sediment 2 (SPAdes) | ecosystem: Environmental > Aquatic > Marine > Unclassified | place: USA: Fremont, California...
TGAATATCAACTTCCTGCGCGAGGACCTGCTCAGCGAGGACATGGTCCCGCGCGTCGACGAACTCCACAGCCGTGCGAAAATCCTCGAAACCAGTCCAGTCGAGGACACAGAAGCCAACTACGGCGAACTCGAAGCCAACATCTCCGTCTATGGCGATGCCTACGTCCTCCACTTCATCGGGCAGGATGGTGAGGGGATGGTCGCCGTGGCCGATCGAACCGGCAACGGTCTCATCAAGAAGATTTTCTGAATTTACGGGTCTATTTTGTCTCTGGGTTTCGTGTCCCGCTTCCTTTCAAACGAACAGTGACCCTTTGAAGCGATTTCCAGACAGCGAGGCGTGAATCCCACTACACGCGGGCCGACGTTCGTTTTGGCGACCCAGGATGCTTGTCCCGATTGGTGAGGGCCATCGAGCCGTCGTCCGTTTTGCTATATGTCACCACAAAACATATTATGTGGTATTCACATACCTCTGCGTGGGTCCGTGAGTTCGGACCCAATACGACGGCGAGGAAGTCCGAACCCGCCTGCCACGGGGTGGAGGCGTCTCACAAGCCACCCAGAGGCGCCTCGTTTTCCCGACTGCCAACAGAATAGCGGGTAGCAAATACCCGCTTTGTCGGAGATTCAAGAGTCTCGGGCCCGAAGTCCCGACCATGTCAACTGATTCCTGGACCCAGGCCTCGATCCCCGATCTCTCAGGCAAAACTGCGATCGTCACCGGTGCGAACAGCGGGATCGGATTCGAGGCAACCAGACTGCTGGCCGCAAACGGCGCCCAGGTGATCATGGCCGTCCGGAGCGAGGATCGGGGCGAGAAAGCCGCTGCGGAGCTTCGGAATGACCTTCCAGGAACGCTCGTGGTCAGACCTCTTGATCTCGGCTCCCTCGACTCCGTCCGATCGTTTGCGAGGGGGTTCGAGCAGGACTTCGATCGCCTGGATTACCTCTGCAACAACGCGGGTGTGATGGCAATCCCCCGAGGGGAAACAGAAGACGGCTTCGAGAAGCAGTTCGGGGTCAATCATCTCGGGCACTTCGCGCTCACGGGCTTGCTTCTGGATACGCTCAGAGAAACGCCCGGAGAGAGCCGCGTGGTGACCCAGAGCAGCGGAATGCACGAGCGAGGGGCCATCGATTTCGAGGATTTGCATCACGAGGAGTCCTACGATCGGTGGGACGCCTACGCGCAGAGCAAACTCGCAAACGTCCTCTTCGCGTACGAGCTCCAGCGTCGTTTCGAGGAGGCCGGGATCGATGGAATCAGGAGCGTCGCCGTCCATCCAGGCTACGCTGATACCAATCTCCAGTTTCGCGGACCGGAACAGGACGGATCAAAACTGCGGTGGGCTCTGATGAAAATCGCCAACACGCTGTTCGGGCAGTCGCCCCGAGCTGGCGCCTGGCCGATGGTCTATGCGGCGACTGAACAGAGCGTCAGCGGCGGTGTCTATATCGGTCCAACCGGATTGCTCAACATGCGAGGCCCGCCAGGAGAGCAATCTTCGAGTGACCGATCGTATGATGAAGCCCTGGCAGCACGATTATGGGAGGTCTCAGAATCGCTGACGGGTGTCGAATACGATCTATCCTGACTCAGGGCTCGGACTCGATTTCCACCGCCACCTCGTTCCGACGCATGAACGGCGGCGTCCAGGGGTCGTTGTATCGAAGCAGGAACGGCGCTCCGGCAGTTTTGATGCCGTTGGCCTGGAGCTTCCGCAACAGGCGCCGTTCGTACCGCATCACTCGGTTCTCCGTCGCGTACCACGAGAACTGCACGACGGCTAGGGTCTGACTCGGCATCGATCGCAACTCGACGGCACCATCTGTGGGCTTCGGGGCCGAATCGAGGTCGTAGTCGGACGGGAGGTAAAACCCCATCACGGTTTTGTCATCCGTCTCGGCCGTCTTGACGGGCGCGGTCATCGAAAGACTCTGCCCGCCGGCGGTCCGGACCGGAGCCGTCATCGAGACGGACTCTCGTCGTTCGTTTGCGCCGGCGATGTAATCGAAGAGTCGTCGAAACGCGATCAACTCCGATCGAGCGTTCGTTTCCGCGAGTACCGCTTCCGGGTACTCCCGGATTTCGATCCCATCGAGGTCCTCGAGAACCGTATACGGAACCGTGTCGGCCGAGCGGTTGGTGTACAGTCCCCAGGCAGTCCAGGCCCCGAGGAGTCCGGCACCAATCAGGGCAGCTTTGGTGACTTTTCCCATACCAATAGTACGGACCAACCCCTCTTGAACCTCCCCGCCGGAACCCTTTAACAAAGGATAAGAGACTGCACGGTTTTAGCGGGCATATGAGACGTTCCGATCTCTTCGTTCCGACCTCGAAAGAGGCCGAATCGAGCGCCCAGGTCCGGAGTGCAGAACTCGCACTTCGCAGTGGGCTGGTCGATCACGCCGGCGCCGGGATTTTCAGCTACTCGCCGACCGGGAAGCGTGTTCTCGACAACATCGCTGACGTCGTTCGAAAGCACATGAACGCGATCGGCGCTCAGGAAGTTTCGCTGCCGGGGCTGCAGTACGCCGAAATCTGGCGGGAGAGTGGCCGCTGGGAGGAATTCGAAGGTGAGATGTTCGTCTTCGAAAACCGCGAGGGCAAGGACATGTGTCTCGCGACCACCCACGAGGAGCCGATGGCCGAACTCGTCCGCGAGCGCGTCCGCTCGAAGAACAACATGCCCCTCGCGCTGTACCAGATCGGGGACAAGTTCCGCGACGATCACCCCCGCAACGGGCTCCTGCGGACGAAGGAGTTCTCGATGAAGGACGCCTACTCGTTCACGAGTTCGGAGGAAGCTCTCGATGACGTCTATCAGGAGATGCGAGAGGCCTACATCGAGATTTTCGAGGAACTCGACGTGGACTACGCGATCGTCGACGCCGACCCGAGTTCGATGGGCGGCACGGCTTCCGAGGAGTTCCAGGCTCCGGCCGAGGTCGGCTCCGACGAGATGGCGTATTGCCCGGCCGAGGACTGCCGCTATGGTACCCTGGACTTCGACGAAACCGAGTGTCCTGAGTGTGGGGAGTCCCTCGTGGAGTCAAACTCCATCGAGCTGGGCCACATCTTCAAACTGGGAACTCGCTACAGTGATCCGCTGGATCTTACCTACGACACGGAGTCGGGCGGGCAGGAGAAGGTCATCATGGGCTCGTACGGTATCGGCATCAGCCGGATGATCCCCGCGCTGATCGAGCAGCGAAACGACGACGACGGCATCATGTGGCCCGAAGAGGTCGCTCCGTTCTCGTTGAGCGTCGTGCCGCTGAACGAGGACGAGGAGATCATCGAGATGGCCGAGGAGATTCACGAGCGCGTGGGGCAGGACGAAGTCCTTTACTTCGACGGCAACACCGCGATCGGCGAGAAGTTCGCCGAGTCGGATCTCATCGGCGTTCCGGCGAAGGTGATCCTCGGGAACACTTATCTGGAGGACGGCGAACTCGAAGTCGAGTTCCGGGACGGCGGCCGGGAGTTCTTCGACCCCGAGGACTTTTTCGAGACCTACGCCTAAGTAAATTTACCCACTCGATAGGGTGACGTTCACCGGGTTTTCGGTGACGTGCATGTAGGTCAGAAAGCGACCGTCAGAGGCGTTGTAGTCCGCAGAGCCAGTGGACATCCGTTCGGAGACGGTATCACTCGATTTGTCCTGAACCGTGAGATCTACCGTCGGCCCCATCAACGCGAGGTAGTGATTGACCACGTACCCGATTTCCTTCGTCGTTCCGTCGCTGTAGGTGACGTTTTCGTCGTAGGCCTCGTGTTCGTCGAATTTCGGATGGGATTTCAGGGATTCTTTGTCGAATCGGGCGATCGAACTATCGTAATAGTCACCGTACTCGACCTGTTCGGTGCCGGTGAGGTTCAGCACTAACCGTTTGTCGTCGGAGTCCCCGTCGTCGTTCCAGTCCTCGTCATCCGTGTCTTCTTCCTCGAAGGTGAACGCCTTGGTGTTCCAGGTTTGATGGTTGGAACTATCCGGCGAATAGTAAACCGTCAGGGACGCATTGCTCCCTTCGTTCGTGTTCGATTCAGGCGTCACCCAAATCTGTAACTTTTTCGTGCCGGAAGTGGCATAAATCGACCATTTCAAATTGTTGAATTTTGCGTTGTCCTCGGTGTCGCTGAACAGGGTCAGCGTGAAATCGTCGAGTTGGTGAGTCTGCAAACCTTGGAAGGTTACCGAATCGCCTTCGGCCGGCATCTCGAAATCGCCCTGGGTCGCGGGGGCAATCAGTTCGACCGACGCGGTTCGATTTGATTCGTCCACCGAAACGTTACCATCAGTTCTGCTTTCGAAGAAACGGCCCCAGGCGTCGTAATATTCGCTTTGAACCGTCACGATGACCGATCCCGACTCCACCGGATTCGTATTCGGGGTCGGCCGTGAGGCGTTCGGATATATTATAGTGCTATCCTCCACCGTTCGTATCTGTCCTGTAGGTCTGCCACCAATTTTACCGTCCCCCTTGACCTTGATCAGCGGCAAGGTCAGCGTCGATCCTCGATATCTGAACTCCGGTGGGGACACCATGACGCTGCTGGCATCCTGCCTCCAGAGACCGCCCGCCTGATAGCCGAGTTCCGTATCGCCGTTGCGGTAGTGAACAGCCCCCAGGCTGGTGTTGTAAAGCTCAGTCGTGTTCCCGTCCGTTTCGTTCTCGTGGATGATCCGCAACCAGCCGGCCGTCGGATCGACGGAGTAGGTACCATCCCGCGTATCCCCCAGCGAAACGTGTTGGGAGTCAGAGACCCCCAGCGCGACCATTGACGCCCGGGAGTCGAACTGACTCATCGCGTTTTCGGCCGTTTGGGTACCGATCTGTTGCTGTGTCGACTGCAGCGTGGTGCCTCCAAAGGCCGCAATGGCGCCGACGCTAATGAGCGTGAACCCGATGATCAGGGCATACCCCAGCGTCTCGCTTTGGCCCCGGCGCCCGTCCATAGTACAGCCCACTCGACCCGGCGGAAAGAACCTGCCGGCTTTTTCCAGGGACTAAAGCAGCGCCAAAAGCGTCTGGGCGACCCACCCGGTGAACGTTTCCCACACCGAGAAGCCGTAGAAGATGGCCAGGAGGGTGTCGAGCCCGAAGAAGGCAAACAGGGTGGCACCGACCTGGTGGGCCATTCTGAGGTCGAAGTAGTGGGCGAACCGGTGGAAGAAAAACGCGTTGAGTATGCTCACCGGGATAATCGCCGACATTTCTCCGAACCAGATGGCTGGGTGGGCCCCGTACTGGGCGGCCAACCCGATCGTCACGAGTTGGGTTTTGTCGCCAAACTCGCCAGCGGCCATCATCGCGAAAATCGGGAGGAAGCCACCGAGTCGGTTCGGCACGTCATATCCGAGGATCGACACGTCCAACCCGTCGATCGTTTCCGGTTCTTCCTGGGTCGCTCCATGCGCCGGGATCGACCGATAGAGAAGGACCGCAAAGAGGAGGAAAAGTCCAGCGGTAAACAGATCCAGGTGCATCTGTGGCAGCGCCCCCTTTAACGCATTCCCGACCACGAGTTCGATGGCCGTCCACCCTGCAAAGGCCGTCCCCGCTGCGGCCACCACGATCCACGGGTTAAACCTGGTCGAGAGCCCCGCGATGATGAACTGGACCTTCTCTCCGGGAAGGACCGCGAGTTGGGCCGTCAGCGCAATGACGAAGATCTCGATCCCACTGGTCATGCTTTACTCCCCGCCGCAGGATTTTCGCCTCGGTCCTCTTCGGCCGTGACTCGCAGGGCCGTTGCGGTCGATTCCGGCAGGTGCCGAACGGCGTCCCCGACCTGCACTTCGTAGACGTTGAGTGGCGTGATCGCGACGATTTCGAGGTCGGTTCCCGGCTCGATCCCGATCTCTGCGAGGTGGGCGAGGATCTCCGGGTTCTCGTCTCGAACTCTGGCAACTGTGATCTGATCTCCCGGCTCGAAATCCGATAGCGGACGGGTGTCATCTTCCACTGGCTCGAGATCGCTCCCCGGGATGGGATCGCCGTGCGGATCGGTCGCCGGGTGATCCATCAGTTCGGCGACTCGCGCTTCGAAATCCTCGCTGATGTGGTGTTCGAGCACTTCGGCCTCCTCGTGGACCTCCGACCACTCGTAATCGAGATGCTCCGCGAGATAGGCCTCAAGGAGGCGGTGATGGCGCAGAATCTCCAGGGCGACGGCCTCGCCCTCCTCCGTCAGCGTGACCCCGGCGTATTTCTCCCGTTCGACGAGGCCCTTCTCCGCGAGGGACTCCATCATGCTCGTCACGGTTGGCGTCGTCACGTCGAGCCGTTCGGCGATCCGTGACGGCGGAATCGGTGGCTCCTCGGTTTCCTGGAGGGTAAAGATCGCCTTTAGATAATCTTCGTTGACCGCACTAGACATTGGATACTCTTGTTAGACACATCTAATCCATAAATATGACGGTCCGAACACCCCCGCGGCTCGGTGATGGAAAACGTTGAAGCCAGCATAGAAGTACCCCTCTGTATGGAGTACACTGTCACAGAGGAAGCGGTCGTTGCCGTGCTGGAACCGGGCGATTCAGTGATGGACTCGCTCTCGACGCTTCGATCCGAGGCGGACATTACGGGTGGCTTTTTCACCGGGATCGGCGCAGTCGACCGTGCAACACTGGGGCATTACGACACCGACACGGAGGAATACAGCGAAGAGACGTTCGAGGGCCAGTTCGAGGTAACGGCGTTCAGCGGTAATGTTGGCCCAGACAAGATACACGCCCACATTCAAATCGCGAAGCGGGACTTCTCGACGATCGGCGGTCACTGTGCGGATGCGCGAGTTTCGGGGACTTTCGAGGTCGTCATCGTGGAAAGTGGGGCTACCCTCGAACACGTCCTTGACGAGCGAACCGGACTGGACGTTTTCGACCTTTAGATCATCCCGTACTTTTCATTCCGGCCGCGATCCCTTTCACGGTGAGCCGCAGCGTTCGTTCCTCCTGTGGCGTCCGGTGGGAGCGGGAGAGTAATTCGACCTGCAGGTAGTTGAGCGGGTCGACGTATGGGTTGCGACGGTCCAGGCTTTCGCGAAGCCAGGAACGGTCGACGAGGTCCTCCCGCTCCGTGATCTCCAGAACCAAATCCTTGGACCGCTCGTATTCCTCCTCGATGAGGGGGAAGATGCGTTCCCGAAGGTCACTGTCCGCCAGGTCGGCGTATTCGGTGGCGATCTCCATTTCCGTCCGGGCCAGCGAGAGCGCCGCGTTGTCCAGCATCGTGTGGAAGAAGGGCCAGGACTCGTACATGGCGCGGAGGCGTTCGAGGCCGTCGTCGGTCTCTTCGAGGTAGGCTTCGATCCCGGAGCCGATGCCGTACCAGCCCGGAATGATCGCCCGGGACTGGGTCCACGCGAACACCCACGGGATCGCGCGAAGATCTTCCACGTTCCGCTCGTCGGACCGTGAAGCCGGGCGAGACCCGAGGTTGAGTCCTTCGATGGTCTTGATCGGCGTCGTTTGTTCGAAGTAACTCACGAAGCCGTCAGTTTCCAACAGCGCGCGGTAGGTCTCCCGTGCCGTATCGGCCATGTCGTCCATGGCGGCGACCCACGGTTCGGGAAGGGTCGGATGCGGGCCGCTGACGTTCGCGTAGCGGGCCCTGATTTGGGCGTTGAGCATCTGACCGAGTTCCCGCCGGGCAATGTGCCGGTTTCCGTACTTCTCCGCGATGGCCTCGCCCTGCTGGGTGAACTTCACGTCCCCGGTGACGGTCTTGGTGGGCAACGCGAGCAGGGCGTCGTTCATCGGACCGCCGCCGCGAGAGATGGTGCCGCCCCGACCGTGGAACAACTTGAGTTCGACGCCGTAGTCTTCGGTAATCTCCGCCAGTCGTCGCTGCGACCGATCGAGCTGCCAGTTCGCGGCGAGGTACCCGTTCTCCTTGTTAGAGTCCGAGTACCCGATCATGATCTCCTGCTGATCCCCACGGGCTGCGAGGGCTGCGGAGTACGCCTCGTTCTTGAACAGCGTCCCCATGATGTCCCGCGCGTTCGAGAGAGCGGATTTGGTCTCAAGGAGCGGCACGACGTCGAGTCCCGAGTAGTCCGGGTGGTCGACGACCCCCGCCTGATCGGCCAGGAAGAGCACTTCGAGAACGTGACTGGGCTCTTCGGTCATACTGATACAGTACGTATCGATGCTCTCCGGACCGAACTCTTGGTGCCAATCGGCCAGGCGAGCGAACCGTTCGAGGACTACTTTCGTCTCCTCGCTGAACGGCTCGCGATCTTCGAGATCGATGACCTCGTCGGCTTTGGTGATCGCGTCGGTCAGGAACTCCTGGCGCTCGGCCTCGGACATCTCGCCGTACTGGATGTCTTCGGCTGCCAGGGCCTCGGAGAGCGCCTGGGTGTGCTGTTGGCGGTGATCACGAAGATCCAGGGACGCCAGACGGAATCCAAAGGTCTGGACCTGGCGCTCGAGTGGCGTGATGAACTCCGAGACGATCGATCCCAGCCCCTCTGATTCCAGGGCCGATCCCAGTGCGGAGAGGTCATCCAAAAGCGCCTGTTTGTCTTCGTAGCCGCCTGGGCGAACGCTCTCGACGCGGTCGACACGCTCTTTGATCACCGTCACTGCCTGACGGAACGGCTCGCGTGGATACCGCTCAGCGGCGGTTTCGGCGATCGATTCGGTCGTCGTGTCGCCTTCGAGGATGGAGGAGAGCGGATCCTCGGCCCCGAACCGCGTTCCGTCCTGGCTCAAGACTCCGAGGAGGTCAGTCAAGGAATCACGGTACCGGGCGAGCGCGAGCGAGCGCTGGCGTTCGAGGGTTTTCTGGGTGACTTCCGGCGTGACGTTTGGGTTACCGTCGGCGTCGCTGCCGGCCCAGGAGCGGAATTCGAGGACGTTACTGAGGTCAGGCGGATTCTCGTAGGTGTCCGCAAGGGTTGTTTCGAGTTCGTCGTAAATCTCCGGAATGACGTCAAAGACCACGTTCTGCAAGTACCACTGGACGTTCCGCGCCTCGTCGAAGGGTTCGGGCCGCCGGTCACGGATGTGTTTCGTGGTATAGAGACTCTCGACGACGGCTTCGAGGCGACGTTCGAGCGCGCTTTGTTCTCCCGTGGTGAGCCGTCGTTCGTCTAAATCCTCCAGGATTCGTCCGACTCGCTGGAGGATCCCTTTGACGGTCTTTCGGCGCGCTTCGGTCGGATGGGCCGTAAACGTCGGTACGACGTGAACGTCATCGAGGACGCCCTCGATCGTCGCCTTGTCTGCTCCGTCTTCCTCGAGTTCCTCGATCGCTTCACCGATGGAGTGATTGAGCGTGTTTTTCTGCCGGAAGGTTCGAAGGGAGCGGACCCGTTCCCGTTCTTCGGCCAGGTTGATTAGCTGGAAGTAGATCGCAAACGACCGCGCCAGGGCGGCGTTCACCGATTCGCTGTTCGATTCGACGACGTCCGCGAGCCCCCCGCGATCCTCGATCTGACCGCGGCGGTACGCGATCGCCTCGTTGCGCGCGGATTCGACGACGTCGAAGCCCTCTGGTGGGCTATGATCCGATACGACCTCCCCGAGGAGCGCCCCGAGTTCGCGAATGTCCTGTCGGACGCTCCGGCTATGTAGGTCCATGGGATAGTCACCCCTACGGGCCCGGGGCCCTATGAACGTCAGGGAACGTCGAAGTTTTGTGCCGCATCTGTCATGGTTCTACCCGGTTCTTGGCCATATGTACCCCAAAATGAACGGGCCTGGCCCGCAAAGGAGCCGGTATGCGAAGAACAGCCTGGCTCTCCCTGGGAATCCTCGTCATTCTGGCCGGGTGTTCGGGTGTTCCACTGGCAGATCAGATGGCAACGTCTCCCGACCAGCGAAACGCGACGGTTGTCGGGGTCGTCGACGGGGACACGATCGATGTTAGGTTCGGGGATGGGAAAGAGGAGCGGGTCCGACTCCTTGGCATTGACACGCCGGAGGTACACGTCGAATCCCAGCCCGACGAATACGAAGGCGTACCGGACACGGAGGCCGGCATCGAGTGCCTTCGCAGTGCCGGAACAAATGCCACACAGGTCGTCGAAACTCGATTGAACGGGGAGCCAGTGCAGATCGTGTTTGATCCAGTCGCCGACCGCCGTGGCGGATACGGCCGGTTGCTGGCCTACGTCGTCCACGACGGGACGAACGTGAACTACTGGCTCGTGGAGAAGGGCCACGCTCGGGTCTATGATTCTGAATTCACCAAGGCAGACGGCTTCTACGACGCTGAAGAGCAGGCAATGCAGCAGCAAACGGGAGTATGGAGCTGCACCGCTCAGATGGCGGGATAGCAGCCTATTCGAAGAGGCCGTCCTGGAGATACCGTTCGCCGGTATCTGGAAGGATTGTGAGGACAGTTTTCGACTCGTATTCCGGTCGGGTTCCCACTCTGGAGGCGACGTCGACTGCTGCGCCGGCTGAGATGCCAGTTAACAACCCCGTTTGACGAGCGATTGCGCGGGCAGTCTCTTTTGCGGCAGAGGGTGTCGTTCGCTCCACGTCGTCGATTAAGTCCAGTTCGAGGACGTCCGGGACGAATCCGGCCCCCATGCCTGGAATGTCCTGGGCTCCCGGCCCACCGCCTGTGAGGACGTTCGAATCCGCCGGTTCGATCCCGATGACTTCGAAGTCAGTGCGACCGAGCTCCTTTTTGAAGTACTGAGCGATCCCAGTAATGGTCCCGCCCGTTCCGACGCTGGCCACTAGCACGTCCGGATCGATTGCCGCGTCAATTTCAGGGCCCGTAGTCTTCCGGTGGGTCGCCGGGTTGGCCGGATTCTCGAACTGGTTTGGCATGAACGACTCGTCTTCTTCGGCGGCGATTGCTTCGGCCCGTTCGATCGCCCCCGGAATTCCATCTTCGGCCGGCGTCAACTCTACCCCCGCCCCGAGTCCCCGCATGATTTGGCGACGCTCTTTGCTACTCGATTCGGGCATCACCAGTCGAATATCGTGTCCCATCGCGGCCGCGGCATGTGCGAGGCCGATCCCAGTATTCCCGCTCGTGGGTTCTACGATGGTCGTATCAGGCCCTAGCTCACCGTTCTCGCGAGCCGTTTCGAGCATGTTCACGGCGACCCGGTCTTTTATTGAGGAGAGCGGATTGAACGACTCGACTTTTGCATAGAGGTTTGGCGCGAAATCCGTGAGATGGATCAGTGGGGTACTCCCCACCAGTTCAGTTGCGGACTCGGCGACGCGTAGCCCTCCCAGTTCCGGATCTTCCATCGGCGGCAATCGGTCGGGGAGGTACAAAAAGTCGTTCCGTAGCTATTCGAATGAATGGCGGCTGAGACGATCAATCCTACAGACCTTCTTTTTGGCATACGTATTTGGGGATGGCCTCCCATCTCGTAGACATGGTCCTCGGTTACATCGTCACGTTCGTCGTCGCGCTATTGATCGGCGGGTTTGGCATTTACGTTGGTGCCAGGTTCGTCACAGGTGAGGACGATTACGGCTACGCAGTTATGACTGCCCTCGTCGGAGCCATCGCCTGGGTATTGACGAGTTGGATCCCGCTCCTGGGCCCGCTCATTGCGCTCGTGGTCTGGGTCTGGGTCATCAACTGGCGGTACGAAGGCGGCTGGACAAAGGCCGCCTTGATTGGCATCATCGCCTGGTTGGCCGCCGCTATCGTCCTGTTCGTCGTCAATGGCCTCCTGAGCCTGGGCATTGGGGCCTTCGGTATTCCGGGCGTGTAGCTGGATAGGAATAGCTCAAACGGCATTTCTCCCCTCGCGAATCTTCTTAAGTGATCGGAGAGCAGGCTATAGTGACACCAATGGACTTCGAACTCACTCACAGACCGTCGTTCACGCAGTTAATCGTCGACCTCGACCCCGGTGAGTCGATTCTCGCGGAGCCTGGCGCGATGGTCGGCCATTCCGAGTCTATCTCTGTTGAGACCACGACCAGTCGGGATGGGCTGCTCAGTTCGGCCAAATCGATGCTCGGTGGGGAGTCGCTTTTCGCGAACGAGTTCGTCGCCGAGGATGCCCCGGGGCAGGTCATGCTTTCGCCTGGAACGCCGGGGGACGTGATGGAACACCGGCTGGAAAACGAGACCCTCTATGCGACCGATGGCGCCTTCTTGGCGGCGAGCCCGGAGATCGACATCGATTCGGAACTCGGCGGGCTCAAGTCAGTCCTCGGGGAAGCATCCCTCACGCCACTCGCGCTGAAAGGAACAGGCTCGGTCTTCATCGACGCCTTCGGTGGGCTTGATCGAATCGACCTCGATCCCGGCGAAACCTTCGTCATCGACAACGAGAACCTCATCGCCTGGGACGACACCATCGACTTCTCGACCCGGACCGTCGGTGGACTGAAATCCACGCTCCTTAGCGGAGAAGGGCTCGTCTTCGAGTTCACTGGGCCTGGAACCGCCTGGTATCAGACCCGTGACCTGGATTCGTTCGTCTCGCGGATCGCTCCACGAATCAACACCAACTCCGAGTAGCTACTCCGAACGCGCCGGCCGGCCGAGTTCCGCCTCCACGGAGTCGACTTTCGCGGAAGCGGCGTGATCGGCGGTTCGCTTGTCGTCGATCTTGAGAACGGTGCTGACCCGGTCGGCATCGACGGCTTTGTGTGCCGCTCCGACGGCTGCGAGCAGTGTATCGACGTCTTCTGCTTCGATCGTCGTCGCCATCGGATTGGTTTCGTACGCGACGTCGTAGTCTTCTAGCGCGTCGATTGCGGCCGCAACGTCGGCCGCCATGGCCCCTTCTTTGACCGGTGCGACTGAGAGCAGTGCGAATACTGTCATACCGTCAGTAAGACTGCCACGGAGTTAATCCAGCGGGGTACTCGGAAACCGACTGCTGAGGGCCGCATACCTTTTTGCTCCTCTACGGCGAAGCCCTGGCTATGAGCCCGATCGTCTCTGACATCATGGAGACCGATGTCGTCACGGTCGGCGTCGACGAAACCATGGCCACGGTCGGCGCGATGTTGTACAAGAAGGGGGTGGGCAGCCTGATCGTACGCTCCGACGAGGGGGTCCCGATGGGCATCATCACACCGGAGGACCTCCTGCAGGCGGTGACAGAGTCCGATCGGGTCTTGTCTGAGATCCTCGTCTCCGAGTACATGTCTCGGCCGTTGAAGACAATTGATGAGGGCCGGCCGGTACGGAGTGCCGTGCGAAAGATGAACCAGGAAGGCGTCGAGCAATTAGCGATCGTCGAGGAGTATGAGGTCGTCGGCATCCTCGCACAGACAGACGTGATCAATTCCTACGAATCGTTAATTCAAGCGGCCCACGAAGCGGAGCGAAAACCCGACGACTAGTCCTCGAGGACTGTGAAGCGAGGCGTCGCCAGGTCGATCATCGTCGCCAATCCGGGCGCCCCCTTCTGAACGCGCTCGACGGAGTTTACCACGACTGCCGGGGTGGTTACGTCTCCATGGAAGCCACCGTCGACGGTCATTTCTACGTCTGGTGTCCCACGGATCGAAATTTCGTCCCTCGGTTCCGGGGCGTCCAGGTACATGCTCAGATCGAGTTCGATGACTGGCTCATCGTCGACGAATCCCGTTCCGACCTGGTGGATCCCCGCCACCTCTCCCGGCTCCGCGGTGAAATACTCGCTTTCGGCTCCGTCTTCGGCGACGACGGGTTCGATCGTCTCCTCGATGTCCGAGAGCTCCCATCCTACCGCCGCGGCGAGCATCGCAATCGATTCCTGCAGTCCGACGTGACCCGCTTCCGGAGCGATTTCAGCCTCCCACCGTTCCTGTGACAATCCGGCCCCCACCTTTTCCTGCAAGGGCTTGCGTCGCTCGCTGGCGTTTTGCACCCGGGTCACCTGGATCGAATCGACCCCCTGGCAGGGAGTCGTCAGAACCGACGGGAGCGTGTCCATCGCGAACCCCGGATTGATGCCCGTTCCGAGAACCGTTTGTCCGTGCTCTTCGGCAATCGAGTCGAGCGTTGCTGCCGCCTCGGGATTGTGATACCAGGGATAGGAGAGTTCCTCGGTCGTCGAGACGACGTCGGCCCCGGCTGCCACCGCCGCTTCGATCTGCGATTCGATCGCTTCGACCGCCGAAATCGTCGAGTGGAAGACGACGTCCGGGCTGTCACTCAGAGCCTCGTCTGGGTCCTCCGTTATTTCGACCCCCAGCTCCGCATCGAGCCCTGCAACCGCGCCCAGGTCCTGGCCCACCTTTTCTGGATCTACGTCGATGGCGCCGACGAACTCGATGCCCTGCTTCTCGGCGACTTCGACGATGCGCTGGCCGATCGGTCCGACGCCGTACTGCACGGCAGTAACAGTCATAGTACCCCCTCGGATTGGAGGTCGCGAAGGACCTCACGACTCGCCGTGAGGAGATCATCGATCTGTGCATCCGTCGTCTGGTATGATATGCTGCCCATGTGTCCTGGTAAGTGGTAATGGCCGTGGTCGATCAGTCGATCCTGGAATTCGAAAAGCGCCTCGCGGTTCGTGCTTTGCTCGACGGCCTCGACGTCGGTGAGCGGGTCAGTTGGCTGGAAGTGCGGGCAGAAAAGCGAACTCGTCCCCAACACCGTTCCCTCTACGCCCACTTCAGCAAACGCGTCTTCGAGGCCGCTTCTAACTGTCTCGGCCCTCGATTCGGTGTATTCGTAGACCGGCTCGGAATCGATGACCTCGAAGGTTTGCAACCCGGCCGTCGCGGTCATCGGATTCATCGTGAAAGTGCCACCGCCAGCGAGAACCGACTCATCTGCCGGTACTCCAACCGGCTTCGTGGCCTTGAAGAGGTCCGACCGCCCGGCGAGACCACCGATCGGGAGGCCACCCCCGACTACCTTGCCGAACGTCGTCAGATCGGGCTCGATCCCGATCCGAGCTTGGTAGCTACCGGGCGAGACTCTGACGCCTGTCACGACTTCGTCGAAGATCAACGTGGCGTCCCGCTCTCTGGTTTCCTCCCGAAGGAATTCCAGAAACTCCTCCTCGCACTGGACGCCCCCACCGGCAAGGAGCATCGGTTCGACGATGACGCCCCCAACGTCATAGCGGTCGAAGAGGTCGAGGGCAGCCGCTTTGTCGTTGATCGGAAAGCCGTGAACGTGGTCTTCAACGCCTGGGGGAAGGCCTGCTGACGTGGGTTGGTCGAACGGGCTGTGAACTGCCTTGGCGAGGTCGCTGCTCCCACCGTGCCACCCGCCTTGGGCCTTGAGGATGTGATCGCTCTCGTTGTGTGCCCTGGCGATTCGAACCGCGTACATCGTCGCTTCAGTTCCCGAGGAGGCGAAGCGGAGTCGCTCCGCTGCGGGAAACAGGTCCAAAATGCGGCGGCCGAATTCCAGCCCGCGTTCGTTTGGGGTGCCGTAGTGAAGCCCGTCCTCGGCCTGGCGCTGGACGGCTTCGACCACCGCCGGATACGCGTGCCCGAGGACACTCGACTGGTGGTTCATCCAGTAATCGACGTACTCGTTCCCGTCGACGTCCGTGATCGTCGCTCCCGAGGACGATTCCACGTAGAGTGGATGGGGGTCGTGGTATCTGACGTTGTGTGAGACTCCACCGGGGAAGACCGACGTCGCCTCTTCGTGGAGTCGGCGACTGCCTGATCTGTTCGGTGTGTCGTTCGTGGTCCTGCCTGGGCCCATACGAAAGGACTTCGCCCGGATTCGTGATCACGTTTTGGATTGGGTCGATCAATAAGGTCGGATTGCAACTCACCTACACCTTTGGTGGAGGGGTGAGAAGAGATATCATGGCAGTCCCTCCCGTCTCTCAAGGGATCCCGCTGGCCGTCGCCTTCGGCATCGGGGCCATCATTGGGATGGAACGGGAGCAAAGCGATTCTGCGGGTGTTTACGCTGGCAGCCGCACGTTCCCGCTTTTGGCGCTCTACGGCGCCTTTGTCGGAACCTTCTTCCCCAACGCTCTTCCGATGGCGCTTTTGACGGTGGCTCTTCCCCTGACCGTCGCGTATGGTGGGAAGGTCTTTCTGGAGGGCGACCTGGGGCTGACGACGCTCGTCGCAGGCCTTCTCACGGTCGTTCTGGGGGCGATGGCGGCCCATTCCCAGCAGGCGATGATCGCGGCTATCGTCGGCGCGGGCGTCATCGTGGTGCTACTCTCCGCGAAAACTCGGTTACACGAATTGGCGGACAACATCGGGGAGGACGAGCGCCGCGCGAGCGTGAAGTTCATCGTCGTCGTTCTGATCGTATTCCCCCTGCTCCCAAATCGGGGCCTGGACGTGCTGTTGGGACTCAACCCGCGATACGTCTGGCTGATGGTCGTGCTTGTGACTGGGCTAAGCTTCGCTGCGTATCTCCTCGGACAAACGATCGGTGCCCGACGAGGGATCGTTCTCACGGGGGTCCTTGGCGGTTTCGTCTCCTCGACCGCGACGGCAGTCTCGATGGCCGAACGAACCCGAGAATCACCGTCGCTCTACCACGTCACTGCGTTTTCCGCCGTTATCGCTGCGATCGTAATGTTCCCCCGGGCGCTCGTCGAGGTGGCGATAGTCAACCCCGACTTAATTCCACTGGTCGGCATACCGCTCGGAATTATGACTCTTACTGGCGCAGCGATCGGCGCGCTGGTGTACTGGCGGTCGGAACTCGACCGGGAGGTCGAGACCGACATCCGCAATCCGTTTCACCTCCGGACGGCCCTCGTCTTTGGCGCGCTGTTTGCCGTCGTGCTATTGGTTTCGGAGTACGCGAACGCCTACGTCGGAACCTCCGGCGTGTATGGCACTGCCTTCGTTTCGGGGCTCGCTGACGTCGACGCCATAACCCTCTCTTTGAGCACGCTTGCTGCTGACGGCGAGATTACGAATGAGGTCGCGACGACGGGAATCGTCATCGCCGCGATCGCGAACACCGCGGTGAAAGCCGGCATCACCTGGGTGCTTGGAACCCGCGAACTCGGCCGACTCGTCATCGCGATACTCGGAACTGTCGCTGCCGTTGGTGCCGTGATCGTCCTCCTCATCTAACTCGGGGCGATGCCGTTGGGAACCGAAAACCGATAGTGGCCCGGACCCATCATTCCGGTAACTAATGGCCTCCGAACGACGCGATGAGCAATTCGACGAAATCGGACAGTTCGACTCTTCAGCCCTGTTTAAACCGAAAGTACCGGCACTCGTTGTAACTGACAGTGATGGGCCGGGCCCGAACATCATGACCGCCTCGTGGTGGATGGTTGCGGGCTACGATCCGTTTCGTTACATGCTCGCGGTGAGTCACAAAAGCTACACCTACGATATCATCGAGGAGAACCCGGAGTTCGTGATGGCAGCGCCCTCGACGGATCTAATCGATGCAATTACCCTCGCAGGCATGGTAAGCGGCCGGGACCTGGACAAGATCGAGCACCTCGACCTCGGGACCGTTCCGGGGCAGTCAATCGACGTCCCGCTATTGACGGATGCGGTTGGGAACATGGAACTGAGCGTGAGTGATTCGTTCTCCGTCGAGGGGACGACGTACTATCTCGCCGACGTGGAACGGGCCTACGTCACGAAAGACGGAATGAATGGACGGCTCCTCTCCCTCGACACCGACATTCTCGCCTACATGGGCAGTGACTGGGTTGAGGAGGACGCGAAGACCAAACATCGGTTCTACGCGGACCTCTCTCAGGAGGACCTGAAGTCGTTCCGCGGCGACGACGTCGTGGAGTCGCTGCCCGCGGAACTCAGAGCGCAGTTCGAAGACTAAACACCACTTATACTTCGGTGCGGTCCGAGCCTTCGCTAATGACTCTCGAACTTTCCCTCAGTAGCTATAGGGCCGACGTCACCCGGCCACTCATGCAGGGCGCCGTCGAACCGGAGGGGATTGACCTCACCACGATATCCGAGTACCCGCCGCGACGACACAGACGCTTTTTCAGACACGGGGAATTCGACGCCGCGGAAGTCTCACTCGCCTCGTATCTCGCTGCCCAGGCTGAGCCACAGGGGTATCCGTTTACGGCGATTCCGGTCTACCCGGAACGGAAGTTCAGGCATTCGTTTTTCTACAAACCCACCGACACCGACGTTGCGGACCCCAGCGAGTTGGCCGGCAAAGCCGTCGGGATACAATCGTGGCAGACGACGGCCAACGTGTGGCTCCGCGGCGCGTTGCAGGATCAGTACGGCCTGGATTTGGAATCGGTGACCTGGTATCGTCGCCGGGAGGACGACGCTGCCGCGCCAGTTCCGGACCGGTTTGACGTTCGTCCGCTGCCGACGGCCGAAAACCAGGACGCCGTCGAAGCGACCGACGAGTTCGAACGGGCGTTGTTTTCGGGCACCCTCGACGCTGCCATGGACCCCGCCGGGTCAGTTTTCAACCGGGTCCAGGAATCGCCCGCGGCAGAACTGTTCTTCGAGGACCCGATCGCCGAAGAACGGGCGTACTACGAGGAGACAGGCATTTACCCGCCGATGCACGTCGTGGCGATTCGGGACGAGATCCTCGAGGCAAACCCCTGGGTGGCAGTTTCGCTGTACGACGCGTTTGTTGAATCCCGAGACCGCTGCTTCGAGCGGAATCGAAGTCCCTCCGCGAAGACGTCCCTGGCCTGGTCACATCTGTATCGTCACGAGCAGCGAGCAGTTCTTGGCTCGGGCGCGTGGGAATATGGCCTGACGGACCGGACGCGTCACGAACTCCAGACGTTCAGCCGGTACTCCGCAGAACAGGGGGTCACCGACCGGGAGTACGAACCGACTGAACTGTTCTTCGAGACGACCCACGATCTGTCCGATTAGGCTGGTACCTCTTCCCGCTCGGCCATGAGTGAGGCAGCACGTTCTGCCCAATCGCCCCAGAAGAAGCCGACCGCGACGACGATCGCCCAGACGGCAAAATTCGTGAACAAACCGACGTAGATGCCCGCAAGCCCCCAGCCCAAGCCAAGTGACAGGAGGGCGGAGAGACCGAGCATAAATCCAAACGTTCCGAGTGCTCTGGCGTAAAACGGCGTTCTGGTGTCCCCGGCCCCGCGGAGGCTTCCAGCAAATGGGGAGAAAATGCCGAAAAACAGCATGGCTGCGCCGAAAATCTTCGTGAAGATCTCGGCGTAGCCCAGCGTCACTGGGTCGTTCGTAAAGATCGCGGCGATCGGGTGGGCACCGAGAACGAGTAACACCCCCGCTGCGGTCATCGTGAGGATGCTTAATGCGGCGATAGCGAGCCCAGCATAGCGGGCCTCCGCTGGGTCGCCTTCGCCTAATGCCTGCCCGACGAGAATACTGGCGACAGTATTTATCGCCCGATAAATCGGGCCCGTCAACTGTTGATAGATTCGTCTCCCGATGTGGTAGGCAGCGGTAACCTCCGTGCCGAACACGAGCAACAGCGCGTTGAAGGGGAAGTTCGCGATCGAGGTGCTCATCCCTTCCGCGAAGTTCGGAACCGAGATGGCTACGAGTTGGCGGGTAATCAAAAACGACCGCGGACGAGCGAACGCCAGATCGGTGAACCGGCTGGCGATTGCGATCGTTACCGCAACCCCCTCGACGGTCCGTGCCAGAAGCGTCGCCAGACCGATTCCGACGATTCCTAGCCTCGGGGCCGGTCCGAGCCCCAGAGCAAGTACCAGTGTCGCGATTGCGTTGAAAAGACTCGCACCGCCGTTGACAACCATCGGAGTGACCGTATCGCCGGTCCCTTGCAGTGACCGGGCGCCGACGAGGCCTACAATCCGGAGTGGGGCGGCCGCAAGCACCAACATGAGATACGTCGCGCCAAGCTCGATAACGGTCTGTTCGGCGCCGAGAACGGCGATGAACCCCTCCGAGAACAGAACGCCGAGCAGAATCAATGGCAGGCCGGTCAGAAATCCCAACAGCATCGCTTGCGTTATCGCCCGGTTGCGTGTCGATTGGGCGGCTCGTCCGGTATCCTGGCTCGACAAGGCGATTGCGCCAGCCCCCAATCCCAGGCCGAGTCGAAGCGGGATCTGACCGTACAGATCGGCCAGGCCGATCGCGGTCACGTACGCCGGAGCAAAAATGCCGGCTACTACGATATCGACCGTTCGCATGAGCGTCGTGAAGCCGTGCTGGACGGTGACCGGCCAAGCAAGCGCCGTCGCTCGCCGCCAGAGTGCAAATAGCCTGGAACGGTCAAACGCCAACCTCATGCGGAGTCGGTTGCCCGCTCTCGCAGCCGAGACTGCACCTCCTCACGAGGGGTGACGTCGGCGTATTTCATGTCCAGGTCGAAAAGCGAGACCTCGTGGGAAATGATGGATCGATCCGCGACACAGGTCTGTGGGACGATCATCCGGAAATTGCTCGAATGACCGTCGACAACGGTTGCTCGTACGCACCCGCTCGTCGTCATGCCGGCCACGATCAGCGTGTCGATGCCGTAGTAGTGCAACTGGTTGGCGAGATGGGTATCGAAGAAGGCACTCGCCCGTGGGCGAGAAAATACCTGATCGGTCTCCTGTGGGGCGATCGTGTCAGGAATCTTGTCGAGTTTCTCCAGCCATTCTTTCCGTTCGGGGCTCGCTTCCTGTTCCTCCGGGGTCTTCGTCGGCTTCGGGTAGGCTCTTGGATACGTGCCTCTCTCGGAGGGAGTAGTGTAGAATATCGGAGTTTCAGTTTCACGTGCCACTTCGAGGAGCCGTTCGGTTTCCTCGACGCAGGGTCGCCCAACTTCCGGACGCTCCTCGACGAACGCTTCCGTCAAGTCCACGACGAGCACGGCTGGCGTGTCCCCCCACCCTGCTCTGGGTGCCCCATCGCCGGTTTCGAAGTACCGACGATCCGAGTCGGGGATAACGTCCGGGACGTACGGGCTCATACGTATGTGGGTGACCATCGGTCACAAGTAAATTTCCCTCCGCGAGTCATCGGCATTCTATTTGCCTTCGATCCGATAGAACGTGATTCCCTGGGCCCGGAAGAGGAGCAACACCAGTAGCGTCAGTCCGATGAAGACCGTCGAGATGGCCGAAACGAGTTCGATGTTGGCGTCTTTGGTCCAGAGGTTGAACAGGGTCACTGGCAGGACCTCGGTGCCGGTTGTATAGGTCATGATCGGAATCGTCAACAGCTGGAAAATGTGGATCAAGAGGTAGAACCAAAGCACCGCCGTCGTCTTTTTGAACAAGGGAAGCAGTATTTCTCGCACCTGTTGGATCCACGAGGCGCCGAACACCCGGGCTGACTCTTCGAGTGCGGAGTGAATCTGGACGATGTTGCCGACAGCAATGCGAGAGGACACTGGAATAAAGACGATGATGCTCCCGATCATGATGATCCAGAGCGTGCCGTAGATGTCGACCAGCGAATGCAACTTGCCGACCCAGAGGGCCGTGAAAATGAGCCCGGTTCCCATGATGATCCCCGGAACGGCAAGCGGTGAGAGCGAGAGGAATTCGACGATCCCGCGGAAACGAGATTCGGTTCGCTCCGTGAAGTACGCCGTCAAAACCACTAGACCGGTTCCGAAGGTAGCCCCGCCCACGCTGACGAGGATGCTGTTTGCAAACGCATCCCGCAGTCGGGAGTCCGTGAACGTCCTCACGAAGTGTTCGAGAGTAAACGCCGACGGGTCGATGTGGCCATACCAAACCGAGTGGAGTGCCACTAATACCATCACGGCGATCGGGAGGACCCAGACGACGATGAGGATCGTCCAGAGGCCACCGGCGATGGGCCATCGCCATTTCCCCAGGTCCCACGTTCTGGGCTCTCGTCCGCGACTCGTGACGGTCATATAGGACTCCTTTCGGGCGGTGACCTTTCGATAATACCAGACCAGCACCGCCGTGATGAGCACCAGACTCAGCGAAAGAGCGGCGGCCTCCCCGTACTGGGGTGGTGCCCGGAGTGTCACAGCTGCCCAGATAGCGGTTGCATAGACTTGGAACCCGTCTCTGGCGCCCAGAATGGCAACGACCGAGAACTCGCCGAGACCTCGCAGGAAGGTCACGAGCAACGCCGAAAAGATCGCCGGGAGGATCAACGGAAAGCTGATCGATTTGACCGTTCTGGCGAGACTGGCGCCGTGGATTCGGCTCACCTCTTCCAGTGCCGGATCCATGTTCTGCAAGGCCGGGGCCGTGAGGAGATAGAAGGTCGTAACGGCGTTCAACCCGACGATGAAGACGATTCCCCACGGGCTGAAGAGATCGACCGGCGCCGCTTCGAGGCCGAGGGCCTCAGTAAGGGCTGTCATAACCAGCCCGTTGTCGGGACCGTACGTCGCGATGTACATGATCGCGTAGATGTAGGAGGGGACTGCGTAGGGCGAGATGAGGACGAGTTCCATCGCGCCTTTCGTGGGAAGATTCGTTCTGACGAGCAGCCACGCGAAGCCGAGCCCGAAGACCATCGCGATGGCTGCCATGCCGATGGCGACGAAAATGGAGTTCGACAATAGGCCAACGACGTCGAAAGCTCCCTGAACGTACACTGAGAGGTAATTTTCGAGGGTTAGCGCGCCGCTGAAGTCCCCTGGATAGCCCGACCAGACGCTCGACCAGAGGAGAAAGACCAACGGAATGAGGACCAGTATTGCCGTCGACGTGACGGCCGTTCCGAGGACGAGTCGTTTCTCCTGGTTCCGGACGACCGAGTCTGAAACGCGGTCATGGATGGCGTCCGGAATCAACCCGGCCACTCGGCTACTGAATCCACGAAGCAGCGTTCCGAACCTACGTTTCGGGTCCATTACTTCGATCGATCGTACACTTTCATCGCTCCCGGTCCCAGTCGTATTGCCACTTCTTCCCCGCGTTCGAATTCGTGGTATTGATCGGAGTGAACGACCACGTTCGCACCACCGTCATCCAATTTAACGGTGACTTCGTAGTGTTCGCCGAGCAGTCCTTCGGCAACGACAGTCCCCCAGAGTTCGATCCGGCGCTTATCGGTCGAACTGACACGTCCGATGTCGATGTCCGCTGGCCGGAGGAAACAGTGGATTGCCGGGGACTCCGGATCGCCGGTCACGTTGTCGACACTCGAGAGCGGGAACACGCCGAGGTCCGATCGGACGACGTAATCGCTGTCCTCGTCAACAATTTCTCCTTCGAACCGGTTCCACTGACCGACGAATTCGCGGGTAAACGACGAGCCGGGACGCTGGAACAAGTCCGCGGGATCACCGCGCTCGACGATCTCTCCGTTCCGCATGACCAGAACTCGATCAGCAAGGTAGAAGGCCTCTTCCTGATCGTGAGTCACGTAGAGCATGCTGATCCCGAGTTCGTGCTGGAGCTTCTGGAGCTGGTAGCGCATGTTCGTACGCAGCTCACGATCGAGGTTGCTCAGGGGCTCGTCGAGTAGGAGCAGTTCCGGATCGTGAACCAACGATCGGGCGAGGGCAGTTCGTTGCTGCTGACCGCCGCTCAGATCCGTGGCCGGTGCGTCCTTCAACTCGCCGATCTCGACCAGTTCCAGGATATCCTCGACCCGCTTTTCGTACTCCGCTTCCGGAACGTCGTGGTCGGCGTGTTTGAGCGGAAAGACGACGTTTTCGTACACCGATTTGTGGGGCCAAATCGCGTAGTTCTGATAGACCATCCCCACGCCGCGAGTTTCCGGCGCCGCATTGATCCCCTCATCGAAGACACAGTTCCCTGCGATCTCGATGTGGCCCGTATCTGGCGTTTCGACGCCAGCGATACAGCGGAGGATCGTCGTCTTGCCACACCCACTCGGTCCGAGGAGTGCGACGATTTCGTCGGCTCCGATCTCGAAGCTCACGTCATCGAGGACCAACTCGTCCCCGAATCGTTTCGAGAGGGAGCGAACGTCCAACTGTGGCGTCCCGGAGTCGCTCATCACTTGGCCTACAGCGAAATGATCTCTTCAGTCGCTTTTTCGCCGGTCAGGGTGTGTTCTCGCTCCTCCCAGAACGAAACTCGGGTGACGTCTGCAGTCAGGAGCTTTTCCATGTACGGATCCGGATCTTGGGCGCTGTAATCGAGGTCCAGCCGCCCCGGTGCGAGTTCGCCCGCATCGTTGATCATCCGGCGCTGGACGGCTTCTTCCACGACTGCGCTGACGAAGAACCTGGCCGCCCATGAGTTTGGCGCCTGGTTGTTGATCGCGAGGTGGCCAGAACTCATGAGCGCCTGGATGCCGTCAGGGAAGTGAATCTCGACCGGGAAGTCGGAGGCGACCCGCTGAATCGTCCACGGGAAGTTGTAGAACATGAAGGGGGCATTGCCCTGTCCGACGGCCCGCGCTCCCCGCGTGTGACTCTCGATCCCGGAGAAAGAGAGATGATTGTACATCTCTTCCATCCAATCCATCGGCTCCATGCCGCGCTCTTCGGCGTGGTGGTTGATGATCCAGCCGATGCGATTCGCGACGACGTAGGACGCGAGGTAGGTCTCGACCCCTTCGAACTGGTCGTCAAAGAGGTCGTTCCAGGTCTGGGGAATTTCCAGCCCCATCTCGTCGAAGACCTCTGGATTGATCGCCATCGCGGTCGATGGTCCCCCGTTGTAGGCAGAGACGTACCAGGACTCGGTCTGGACGTCGTCGAGGACGTCATTGAACCAGTAGTTCTGGTCGAATCCAGTCTCGTAATACTTTCCGACGGCCTCCTTCCCCTTGTTGTGGAGGCGATCGTAGAGGTCCGATCCCTGTGAGATGATATCGGCCTGATCCCGGTCGGCCTGACGCTCTTGAATGACTCGCTGGGCGACCGCTCCCCCGTCGCTCACGAACACCTCCGGTTCGAGGCTCATGTCGAACTCGTCGTTGACGACCTCGACGAGACTCTCCCAGGCCGCCGGGGTCCCGGCGCCGGCGTAAATCGTCAGCGTGGTCCCGTCGTCCACTTTTGCGGCCAACTCGTCGGTCGTCCAGGGTGGATCGAGTTTTTCCGGGGACTCTTGTTCCGGTTCGTTCGAGCCGAAGAGACCGGAACACCCGCTGAGAGCTGTCATCGCCGCCGCCCCGCCCGTAATCAAAGCGCCACGACGCGTCGTCCCGAAACGGTGACTGTCGCCGGATGAACTCACCGATTCGGAAGCTTCTCCGTCCATGTACGAGTAAACCCTAACTTCAGTGTATATAAATTGCCTCACCTGAATTATGCTCTCTTTTATAAGATATCGCCCGTTTCGTCGCGGACCCACTCGATCTAGTATGGCTATCCGAAGCGCCCGGTGTTGAGATGGTCCAAAGCGAACAACTCCTCGATGTCGTAGGGCTCGGGAATGATCTCTTGATCGCTGGCGTAGGACTGGAGTCGCTCCAACGTCGTCCGATTGTCCGGCGTGAGCCCGTACTCCCAGGGATCCTCGCCAAGCAGTTCCTGCTGGCGTTCGAGGTAATTCCCGGACCAGACCAGCGGCAGCCAGCCAGTCTTCTCCAGGTCGTCCAAACAGTACTGTTTCGCCTTCTCGAAGGCGTCGTAGAGTTTCTGTGCGATCCAGGGGTTTGCATCGAGCACATCGTCTTTGACGACGACGGCGTGCATGATCGGAAAGATGGACGTTTCCTGGTAGTACGACTGTTCGGTCGCAACTGGATCCTCGAACATGCGTTTGGCGTTGTTCGCGCGGAGCCGCACGGGGTGAAAGACGGCGTCGAGTTCCTCGGCTTCGAGCATGGCCTCGAGTTGGTGGCGACTTCCGGACTTCTCGATGTACTCGAGGTCGTAGGACGGCAACGCACCGAGATCGACGATTTCTGAGCCCGCCGCATGCCAGTTGACGGATTCGATGTCGAGGCCGTGGCGTTCCTGGGCGATTCCGCGCTGCCAGATGCCCGTCGTGGTTTGCCAGTTGACGATTCCCACGTCTCGACCCGCAAGGTCCGCCAGGTTGTCGATTCCTGCATCCTCTCGTTTGTACATGTAGGAGTGGCGGAAACGCCGGTACGGGAAAATCGGGAGCGCCGTGAACGGGAACTCTTTCTCGCTGGCCCGGGTTGCCAAATACGACCCCATCGAGAGCTCAGCGGCGTCGAATTCGAGCCCGTGTATCATTCGCGTGAACCGCCGTGGATGGGGTTTGAAATCTATAGTCGTCAGATTCAGGCCCTCCGGCTCGACGCGGCCGTCCCAGAGTGGCTTCGTCCACTCGTATTCCGAGCCCGCAAGCGTGAAGTCGATGGTCATGATTCCCCCACCTCTCGACACTGAAGAATACTGTTAACAGATTGTCCCTCCGGTTCGGTTTTCGGCTGAAATACGTGACCGCTCCCGAATCGTGGCGCGTCCATATGCCGCCTTTTCGGGCCCCCCTCTTAGTGGTTGGCTCGATCGGTACGGTCTCAGCTTTTCTTGTCCCTTGGTACAGGTTGACACATAATTCGCCGGTATCACAATGCCGGAATAGTCCTGAATACTTACAAAGCAGATACGTGAAGAAGGGCCTGGAAAGTCCGGTCCGATTATAACGGGCCTGGCCCTTTCACCGATACCCATGAGCGATTCAGACTACCAATCCGAAGCGAAAAACCTGGACAGTTCGACCCGGAAGTACATTTACGATCACGCCTACGAATACGGCGGCCTGGAAGAGCAGTCGATTTCTGAATTCGCCGATCAGATGGTCCGGGAAGTCAAAACCGGGGCCGACGAATACTTCGACATGTCTGAGTTAGGGCTTCGACAAGCGATTCTCGAGGAGGTCACGAAGGCCGTCGAAAAAATGGCTGAGGACGGCTACGACGAGCACTTCTGAGGGATTGCTGCGTTAGGGAACGCCGTCCTGCCAGTCACTCCAGTTCTCGACGATATCGTCTACGAGCGGTTTCCCGACCCGATAGGCGTTTGTGATACTCGGGATGAACCCGCCCGAATCGGCTTCGAGACTCTCCTCGATGGTCTGGTCGGGGTGTGGCTGGTCGAAGTTCGACACGCTCCTGATCGAGAGATACCGATCGAGGTGACCGTGCTGTTTGACCGCAGTTGCGGTCGCGTAATCCTCCATCTCGGTTGTTGCAAACGTCGAAGCTCCGTATTCGGTGGTGATGTACTGGGCCTGTTCGGAGAAGGTTTTGCCGTGCCAGTACTCTTCGCCCGAGACTGTCGTCCCAACGTCGATGAATGGCTCGCGCTGAGCGGCATCTTGGGGGTACATCTGTCTGTACTCCTGGGCACGCTCGGAATCGGCCAGATCCACTCCCTCGCTCAATGAGACAGCTTTGTCGACGAGATCGTCGTTGAGTTCGTAGACGTAATCGAAGGGTCTGCCCGGGTAAATCTGGAGGGCGAATTCCTGTTCGGTCCCGGACCCGCCGCTTAGGTCCTCCGAGTCGTCCTCTTGAGCCCACCGATGGCCGAAGTCCCAGTTGACCACGTAGTCGCTGACGAACACGCTCCCGAGCGTGCCGACGTCCGGCGGCGTCCCGCTAATCCCCGCGCTGA